>MKWU01001131.1_pt1 | contig 48027 bp, 37 predicted proteins | sample 809101 | NCBI WGS metagenome assembly MKWU01 (sample SAMN05860141, study PRJNA318959) | sponge metagenome | host: Aplysina aerophoba | place: Slovenia: Piran, Adriatic Sea, Gulf of Piran | collected 2013-05-07 | reverse complement strand
GCCGTAAGCGGAGCTTTCGGCCATGGGCCGATCGCTCGACGCATTGTCGTGGTGGGCGCCTGACGGTCGGTTGAGGGGCGGTTCCCGAGGGCGGTTCCGCCTCGAACCCCTAGGCGTGAGTGGCGGGAACCGGGAACCGGGCGGGGTCGGGATTGCTGCCGTTGGCGGCGGGCGCGGCCTTTTCGGAGTGGCTTGTGACGAGGCTGTAGCGGCCCTCGGCGTCGTGCCGGATGCGTCCCGCCCCGACGAGCCTTTGCAGGACGGCGCCGACGGTCTTGTGGCGGGTTGCGGCGCGTTCGCGGATCTGGCGCTGCGAGAGCGGCGCCTGGGCCTCGGCGAGGGCCTTGAGGATGCGCCGTTCGGGGGTTTCGGGCTGAGGTGCGGCGCCGGTGGGCGGCGGCTGGCGCAACCGGAAGGAGGGCTCCTCTCCGTCTTCGTCTTCCTTGAGTTCGATCTCGATATCGTCGAGACCGCGCGCGGCGCGATGCTCGACGGTCATGAGGGTCTGGCGGTCGCGCCGGCGCAGATACAGATTGCTGTCGCCCCAAGCGTGCAGCTCACTGCTTCCCCGCAGCGCCTGGCCCGGCCGCGTGGCGCCGCTCTTGCGCGCGTGGTGGACGAGCAGCACGGCCGTTTCGAAGCGGCGCTGGATGTCGCGCAGGAAGCCGAGGATGGGGGCGACGTCGGCGACGGCGTTCTCGTCGACGCCGTGCAGTCGGACCAGGGGGTCGAGGATCAGGAGGCGCGGTGCGATGCGCTCCACGGTCTGCTGCAGACGGCGCCGGTCGTCGGGATTGTCGAGGCGCAGCGCCGGCACGTCGATGACGGCGATGTCGAGGGCCTCGAAGCGGGCGCCGGCGGCGCGGGCGATGCCGTGCAGACGCTTGCGCACGAGGTGGCCGGCGTCCTCGGCGGCGAACATCAGGACCGGACCGGGCCGGACCGGTGCGAAGTGCCGCAGACACGGGACGCCGGCGGCGACGGAGACGGCGAGGTCCATCGCCAGGATGGACTTGCCGCACTTGGGTTCGCCGCCGACGATGCCGACGGCCTGCTCGCCCCATAGCGTGTCGACCAGCCACTGCTGCTCGCGCGGTCGGTCCTCCAGCTCGATCGGGGCGCGGGTCGGGAAGCCGTTCGCCGCCATGCCCCCGCTGCCGGCGCCGGTCATGGCGCGAGCTCATCGAGCGCATGCTGGAGGTGCTCGGCGTTGACTGTCTTCGCCTCCGCCAGGGCGGCGGCGGACAGCGCGTAGTGGGCGATGCGGTTGATCCGGCGCGGCAGGCCGCGGGCGCTCTGGAACAGCGCCTCGACCGCCGGCGGCTCGAACAGCGGGAGCTCGCATCCGGCGAGCCGCAGGCGGTGTCTGACATAGGCGTCAACCTCGTCGCGGTCGAGGCCGGCGAGATGGTGTCGGACGACGAGGCGCTGGGCGAGCGATTCGTGCATCGCCATGGCGAGGCGCCGCCTGAGCTCGGTGAGGCCGACCAGGACGAGGCACAGGCGCTGCTCGGCATCCATGGCGAAGTTGGTCAGCAGGCGGAGGTCCTCGAGCACGTCGTTGCGCAGATGATGGGCCTCGTCGATGACCAGGACCGGCAGCTGCTTGGCTTCGGTGACGAGCCGGGAGATCTCGTTGCGGATTGCCTGGCGGGCGGTGGCGCGGGAGAGCTCGATGGGCAGGCCGAGTTCCCAGGCGATCTCCTTGTACATGTCGAGCACGTTGCCGGTGGTGAGCGAGACGTAGTGCACGCGGTAGAGCCCCGGGTGGAGCCCGGCGGTGAGGTGGCGGCACACGGTGGTCTTGCCCGAGCCGACCTCGCCGGTGAGCAGGCCGATGCCGCGCAGGTCGACGAGATGGCCGAGCCGGGCCTCGGCCTCGCGCCGGGCCGAGGACTCGAACAGCTCGTCGGTCTCGGCCAGGGTCTCGAAGGGCAGCCGGGTGAAGGCGAAGTGGCGCAGATACATCAGTCGTTCTCCTTGAGCTTGCGCAGGCTGAGCGGCGAGGGCGGCGGCTCCGGCGCCGGCTCTTCGGCCTCGATCTCCTTCGCCGGGTAGGTGCGCCTGACGGCGGTGTTGGCATAAGCGTCGAGGCGGGTCGCCTTGCCGGCCGGCTTGCCGTCATGCACCACGTCGAGCGGCCGCGAGGGCGGCGCCTCGGGGTCGTAGCGGAGCGTGATCTTCCGGCCGACCAGCATGACATCGACCTCGTAGACGCGGCCGTTCAGGCTGACGGTGCGGTCCTTGTAGACCCGCCGCCGGGCCTCGAAGAGGAACAGGTCATCGAGGTCCAGCGTGGCGTCGGGGTAGCGCACGCCGCCCGAGGCCAGCGCCCACTGCTCGAGCGGGGTGCGCCCGTCGAGGCCGCGATGCGGGGTATGGTGATACTCGCCCTCGATCCAGGCCCACAGGCTGCGGTTCAGGGTCTCCAGGGTCTCCCGCTCGGCGGCTTCGACGCGGCTGAGCCAGCCGGCCCGAAGCGTCCTGAAGAACCGTTCGATCTTGCCCTTCCCCGCCGGCTGGAACGCTCTTGCGTGGATCAGGGCCACGCCGAGCTTCGCACAGACCAGGGCGAGATGGCGGGAGCGGTAGGCGGCGCCGTTGTCGACATAGAGGCGCTGCGGCAGGCCGCGCCGGATCAGGGCGTTCCTGAACACCGGCAGGAAGGCCGGGACGTTCTCCGCCAGGGCGAAGGCTGCGAAGGGAACGACCCGCGTGGCGTCGTCGATGAAGGCTATGAGGTAGCTTTTGCGCCGGGTCCGGCCGTGCCGGACCTTCGGCCCGTGCATGACGTCGCTCATCCACAGCTCGCCGGCCTCCCTGAAGGCGAAGCGGCGCCGGTCGGCGCCGTCATTCGGCGGAGTCCTGTCGAACAGCCCCTCGCGGGCGAGAAGCCGGTGCACGGTCGAGGAGGCGAGCGGATGATCGATGCCTTCGTCGTGCGCCGCCTCGATGATGATGCGCACCGACCAGCCCGGGTTCTCGGTCTTCAGCGCGATCAGGCGCTCGGCGACCCCGGCCGGCAGGCGCCGCGGCTTGCCCCGGTCGGTGCGCGGCTTCGGGTAGAGCGCCTCGAAGCCGCCGCGCCGGTAGTCGGTGATCCAGCCGCGCATCGTCTCGGCGGCAACCCGGGTCCGGTCGGTGCCGGGGATGGCGTAGCTCCGCTCCGCCTTGGCGCGCATCATCGCGCCGGTGCCCGGCGTGCCCACCGGCAAGTGCGCCAGATCGGCGATCACCCCGTAGCGGAACAGCGCGATCGCCTGGCGAAGCTCGTCGTCCGGTTCCTTCATGTCACGATCCTCGTTCGTGGGGCTCTACGGCCCCGGGACCGTGACGCTACGCACCCACCGCAGGCGGATCAGGCCCCATCGAGTGTTGGAAGACCGCTTTGCGACCGACCACCCCGATTCCATGCGCCTGGAAGCCCAACGGGGCCGGCAGCGTCCGCAGCTGCGCAGACACCAGGTCGCGCAGCGCCATCAACGCGCTGTCGCTCCCGAGACGCTCGCGCACCGCCACCATGGTGGCCGCGCAGCCCGCCAGACGGTCGGGGATCAGGCCGATGACCCGGACAAGGATGTCGTGGACCAGGCGAACCCGGCGGCGTAACCAGCGCAGCGCGCCGGGAAGCTCGACCGCGTCCGGGCGCACTTCGTTCGCCGCCACCTCCAGGCTCCGCGCCCCTTCGGCCGCGACGACAACCGCCTCCAGATCGTCCAGCGTGCCCGGAAGACGCGCCGCCAGACAGTCGGCCAGCAGGCTGATCGTCGTGTGGCTCTCGGGGCAATACCAGCGAGGAACCTTCGCCCCGGGCGGGGTCTTCCGCCCGTAAGTGCCGTGGCTTGCCACAGAACATCCGCCGTGCGGGTGATTCGGGCAGCGCTCAAGCCTTGCATCGCGCCACGCTTCGGCCTTAACGTATTCCTCGCCGGTTAGCCCCGTCTCGTAACGAAGCTGCAATCCGGTCATGGCCCGGCGGGCGTTCCTACCGCCGGGCCTCTTCTTGTTGGTCCTCCTCGGAAACTACAAAACCAACCCGGCAGCGCAAAGCCGCAAGACCGGCATGTCCCACGCTCGCCCACCTTCCCGCCAAATCCACCGGGCGCTCAATGTGGGAAAAAAGCCTGGGCTGCTATCGAGCTAAACCGAAAGACAACACGCGCCGGAGTCTCCGCCCCCTGCGCCGCCTCCGGACGCGCCCCTCACGTTGCGGCAGGAGGAGTTCTGCCGCCACTACGCGGCGACCGGCAACGCCGCCGGGTCGGCGCGCGACGCCGGCTATGCCGAGGGCTCGGCGCGCCAGACCGGCCACGACCTGCTGGACCGGCCCGCCATTGCCGAACGGGTGCGGGACATCCGGGCGGCCTGGCAGGCGGTCGAGCGCGCGGAGGCGCAGATCCTGCTCGGCCGGCTCGAACAGGCCTGGGACGCCGCGGTCGAGAAGGGCTCGGCGTCGCTGATGATCCGGGTCGTCAAGCTGCAGGCCGACCTGTCCGGCCTCGACCGGCGCCATGCCCACCGGCGCGCCGGCCTGTGGCCCCTGCCGGGAGACGGGACCGGAGAAGTGTCCGGAGGTCCTGTCGCCGAAGCGGTGCGCCGGGGCCGGCACCGGACCGAGCGGGCGCTCGCCGCCCACCGGGCGAGCCGGATGATCCTGGAGGAGTATGACGATTTCGACGAGGCCGACTGGCTGGCGACCGCGCAACGCCTGCACGCCACCGTCGAGGAGCGCCGGTCCCGCACGCCGGACCGGGCGGCCGACGGGCCGGACACCCGGCCGGATGCCGCCGCCCTGACGACTCCTGACATTTCCTTACACCGGGCCGGCCTGATGCCGGCGAAGGCGGACGGCGGCGCCCGCGGGCCGGTCGGCAGACCCAAAGCGCCCTACAGGCCGTTCTTCTTCCGGCCCGGAGACAGCGACGACCCGCCGGCGCCGGACTGGCGCGACAGCTGCACGGACAACGAGGCGTACCTGCACGCCCTCAGGGCCAGGGTGGCCAGCAAGATGGCAGCGTCCGAGCGGCAGAGCCGCGACGCCGGCCCCGACGAGCGCCGGTCCGACGAGCGCCGGTCCGACAAGATGCTGGACGCCGGCGACGTCCTGCCGCCCGCCGGGGACCCCTGCCCCATAGAGCGGGCCGCCGCCGAAGAGGAACAGGACTATCTCAAGGAACTCGCCCGCACCCGCCCGCCGCTGGAGAACCGGACCGCCGGGGCGTATCTCAGGGAATTCGACTATGTCCGCCCCTGCCGCGGAGACTGACGCAGCGTGGCCGACCATGACAATTCATGACATTTCATGACGGATCGGAAGATCGGCATCGCCCCACCCGTCATCCCGACCGAAGCGCCCGGGTCCGGCAACGAGAGTCCTCCGCTCCGCCCCGGACTCGATCCGCCGCGCCGGTCGGAATGACGGGGAAAGGGGAAACGAAGGGCGATCGCGCCACAGACGGCGGGTTGAGCGTTCGTACAAGAATACTGGCGTCGTCGGGTGGCGGCGCCTTCAGTGCAGCGGGAAGCCCACGGCCGCTTCCAGTTCGGCCAGGGCGGCGGCCGGGTCGGTGACCTTGATCGTGGTCATTCCGATTTCACGCGCCGGTTTAAGATTGATGCCCAAGTCGTCCAGATAAACCGTATTTTCCGGTTCTACCCCGAGCGCATCGCAGGCCATTCGGTAGATGCGCGGATCGGGCTTGCGCAGGCCGGCCCTGCTGCTCTCGATCACATGGTCGAACAGGGCGAAGACCGCGGCGACCTCGGCGGCGAGGCCGGATTCTTCGCCGCCTTCGCCAAGTACCATAGTCGGGCCTTCGCCGGCGGCGACGTTGTTGGTGATGCAGCCGACCCTGAGCCGCGCCTTGCAGGCCTTGAGCGCGTTGACCATTTCGGGGCGTAACCGTCTGGCAAGCAAGGAAATTACCTCACGGCCGTTGACCGGATGGCCCAGTGCCGCGCTTTCCGAGCGGAACGCGGCGTCGAAGGTATCCAGATCGATCTCGCTGCGCTCGAAGCGGGCCCAGGCGTTGTCCAGGTGGTTGCGCGCGTTGACGGAGCGCAGGAAATCCCGCGGCAGGCCGCGTTCGGCCTCGAAGCGGCTGAAAGCGACGAAGGGGCTGTCGGTCAGCACGCCGCCAAAATCCCAGATGACGGCCTCGATGGACATGTCCGCCTGCACGGTTGCCGGAATCGGGGGAGGCCTACCGCCAGCCGGTCAGCCGTTCGAGCGCGATTTTGGCGCAGGCGTCGAGGATCGCGTCGGTATCGATACGGTGGGCGCGATACAGATCCGGGATATCCGCCGACTGGCCGAAATGCTCGACACCCAGGCTGTGGGTGCGGTGGCCGTAGACCGCGCCGAGCCAGCTGAGCGTCGCCGGATGGCCGTCCAGCACCGTCACCAGGCCTGCATCCGGCGCCAGCGGCGCGAGCAGGCCTTCGATGTGGGACAGCGTCTCCGGCGGGGCGCCGCCGGCCCCTGCGGTAACGGATTGACGCGCGCGTTGCGCGGCGCTCCAGCCCGCGTTGAGCCGGTCCGCCGAGGTGACCGCCAGCAGGCCGGCGCCGGGAATGTCTTCGTTGAGCGCCTCCCAGGCGGCGATGGCCTCCGGCACGACGGCGCCGGTATAGACGATGGCCAGTTCGGCGCCGTCAGCCGGCGTTTTCAGCCAATAGGCGCCGTCGACGATGTTCCGCCGCAAAGCGTTGTCTACCGTACGGTTCGGCTGTTCCAGAGCGCGTGTCGAGAGCCGGAGATAGACGCTGCCGCCCTGGGCGTCGCGGAGCCAGCCGCGGCCGCGCTTCGCCGAGCCGTCGCGCTGCAGGTAATCGAAGGACCAGGCCATCAGGACGGCCAATTCGTCGGCGTAGGCCGGCTCGAAGGCCGCGAGCCCGTCCTGGGCCATGCCGATCAGCGGCGTGCCGACGGACTGGTGGGCGCCGCCTTCGGGCGCCAGCGTCACGCCGGACGGCGTTGCCACCAGCAGGAAGCGCGCGCCCTGGTAGCAGGCGTAGTTGAGCGCATCAAGGCCACGCTGGATGAAGGGATCGTAGAGCGTGCCGATCGGCAGCAGGCGCATTCCGAAGATTTCGTGGGACAGGCCGAGCCCGGCCAGCAAGATGAAGAGATTGTTCTCGGCGATGCCGAGCTCGATATGCTGGCCGTCCGGCGACTGGCGCCATTGCTGGGCGCTGACGACCTTTTCGTCCCGGAAGGTATCGCCCCGGTCGCGCCGGTCGAATATGCCGCGCCGGTTGACCCAGGCGCCCAGGTTGGTCGAGACCGTCACGTCCGGCGAGGTCGTCACGATGCAATCCGCCAGCGGTTCCTCGCCGCGCGCCAGGGCGTCGAGGATCTGGCCGAACGCCGCCTGGGTCGACAGCGTCCCGCCCTGCCCGGCCGGCCTCGGCGTCGCGATCGCCGGGACGGGGACCGGCGGCGCCGTCGTGCGCCGCGGATAGCGGGCGGCGAACGGCACGGCGTCGAGGAAGGCCTGCACTTCGTCCGGATCGAACTCCAGCCCGGCGAAACGGTCCCATTCCTCGCCCGGTGCGATTCCCAATTCTTCACGGAATCCAGTGACTTGCGTGGGATTCATCAACCCGGCATGGTTGTCCTTGTGGCCCTCGAAGGGCAGGCCGAAACCCTTGATGGTGTAGGCGATGAAGCAGGTCGGCCGGTCGTCGTCGACGGCGCGGAACATGGCCTGCATGGTCGCCATGTCGTGGCCGGCCAGATTGGTCATCAGCCGTTGCAGGCCGGAATCGTCCAGCTCGCCGAGCAGCGCGCGGATGCCCGCCAAATCGCCCAGGTCGGCCAGCAGATGCTCGCGCCAGCCCTTTATGCGCCCGTCCCCGGCGACGCCGCGGGCCAGTGCCCCGCCCTTGTAGCACAGGGCGGAATAGAGCGAGTTGGGGCAGCGGTCGATCCATTCCCGCAGGGCCGCGCCGTCCGGCCGCTCGAACGCCGCCTCGAGCAGCGAGCCGTATTTCGCCGTCACGACCCGCCAGCCCATGGCTTCGAAAAGCTGGTCGAAGCGGCCGTAAAGCTGATCGGTTATCGTCGAATCGAGGCTCTGGCGGTTGTAGTCGATGACCCACCAGACGTTGCGGATATCGTGCTTCCAGCCTTCCAGCAGCGCTTCGTAGACATTGCCTTCGTCCAGTTCGGCGTCGCCGACGACCGATACCATCCGCCCGCGCGGCTGGCTTTCCGGCAGCCGGCCCTTGACGTGCAGATAGGCCTGGACCAGGGCGGCGAAGCTCGTCATGGCGGCGCCGAGGCCGACCGAGCCCGTCGAAAAGTCGACGTCATCGGCGTCCTTGGTGCGCGAAGGATAGGATTGCGCGCCGCCCAACGCCCTGAAATTCTTCAGATTTTCAAGGCTCTGCCGGCCCAGCAGATACTGGATGGCGTGAAAGACCGGGCTGGCGTGCGGCTTGACCGCGACCCGGTCTTCCGGCCGGAGGATATCGAAATAAAGCGCGGTCAGGATGGTCGCGACCGACGCGCTGGAGGCCTGGTGGCCGCCGACCTTCAGCCCGTCCCGGTTCGGCCGGATGTGGTTCGCGTGGTGGATCGTCCAGCTCGACAGCCACAGCACCTTGCGCTCCAGCGCGCGCAGCAGGCGCAGCCGGTCGGGCGTCGCCGCTTCCGCGGGTATCGGATCGGCTGCAGACACCATCGGATAGCTCCGTTCCTCGAACGGTCCGGACTGTGGATGGCGGCCAGTCTAGGCCGATTCGGGCCGGACCGGCAGAAAGAAATCGCGCACGCCGCCCCATGCAGGTTTCGATTTGCGGCAACCGTTCGATTCCGAGTAAAAGCCAAATTACGGTGAAGACGGAGCGTCCAGTACTGAAAACCAGCGTTGTGTATCCGGAAAACCTGCACGAATTGTCCGGTCCGGTCTCAGAACACGGAGACAATAACGCTCGGGATCGACTTGGCCCGGTACTTCGTCTTTGTGCATACAACATACCGCCGACAAAGGCGGCCCGGATTGAACGGTTCCGTCGGGCGGCGCCCTGGCCGTGGGACTGCGCGCTATCGGGAAGATTCCCGGCCGAGGGCGGCGGACAGGGCTTCGGGCAGCCGGTCCGGCAGGTCGTCGGCCAGAAGGCCAGGCCCGCAGAGCCGGGCGGCCTCGGCATGGCACCACGCGGCGGCGCAGGCTGCCTCGAACGGCGGCATTCCCTGCGCGCGCAGGCCCGCCACCGCGCCGGCCAGGACATCGCCGGTCCCGGCCGTCGCCAGGCTTGGCAAGGCGTTGGGGTTGATCGCGGCCCTGCCGTCCGGCGCCGCGACCACCGTGTCGTAGCCCTTGTGGATGATCGTCGCGGCGGTTCTGCCGGCGACCCGGCGCGTCCGCTCTACCTTGCCCGCTCCGGCGTCCTGCGATCCGGCGATTTGCGCGAATTCGCCGCCATGGGGCGTCATGACCGTTTCCGCATCCAGCGGCCCGGGCCCGTCGCCAATGGTGGATACAACGGCGGATATCGCATCAGCATCCAGTATACAAACTACCGGCAATCGGGCGATTTGGGTCAGATTTCTCACCCGCTCGGCAGTGCGGCCGAAACCCTGTCCGGCAAGTATTACTTGTACCTTCCGGTCGCGGCAGAATTGCGCCAGATCTTCGATGCCACCCAGTTTCCGCCGGAGAAATGCTGCCGGGAGCTGGGCATCGAAGAACGGCCGGACCGCTTCATCGTCGCCGCCGAACCAGCCGACCGTGACCATGCCGGCGCCGCTACGCGCAGCGGCGCGCGCCGCCAGCGTCGACGCGCCGGGCATTTCCCCGGCGACAACCAGGACATGGCCGCGGGTGTATTTGTGGTCCCTGGACGACGGCGGCCGCAGCGCGCTTCGCCACAGGGCCGGCGCGTTGACCGCCGTCTGCGGCGCGATCGGATCGAGCACGGCGTCGGCGATCCCGATATCATGGACCACCAGGTCGCCGCACACTTCCCTGCCCGGCAGCAGATAGTGGCCGGGTTTGGCGCGGAAGAACGTCACCGTCAGGTCGGCCGGCACGACCGGACCGAGGCACGCGCCACTGTCGCCGTCCACCCCGCTCGGGACATCGACGGCGACGACCGGCGCGCCTGCGCTCCGGCGGCGTCCTGCGGCCCGGGCAAGCAATTCCGCCGGGCGGCCGGAAACCGGCCGGGTCAGGCCGGCGCCGAACAGGGCGTCGACGATCAATTCGGCCCGGTCCACCGCATCGGTCCGCCATTCGGACGTTGCGGCCCGCAATTCACCGGCGCCTGCCGTCCGGACCCACAGGTCGAAGGCGGTCCGGGCGTCGCCGGCCAGCCGTTCCGGGTGCGGCGCATGGAACACCGAGACAGGCCATCCCGCCCGGTGCAGCAGCCGGGCGACGACCAGGCCGTCGCCGCCATTGTTGCCCGGTCCGCACAGGATGGCGGCCGGCCTGGGCCGCCAGCGCAGGCGGATTTCCCGCGCCACTGCCGCACCAGCCGCCTCCATCAGGTCAATGCCCGGCGTTCCCGCCGCAATCGCCGCGCGATCGGCGGCGGCCATCTCCGCCGTCGTGAGGAGGCAATGGGCGTGCCGGTCGTCTGCTGCCATCATCCGAGTCTTCAGGTTCGTCGGGCGTTCCGCGCGATGCCGGGTTGCCGGAGCCGCATACAGCCGCCCGTTCCCGTCCGGCAGAAAAGCGCCTAGAGTGGCCGGGCACAATCTGCAAAAAGCCCCGCCGCGAATAGCCGGCCTCGTGAATCCGACCGGTACACAGCCGCCTCAGCCATGCCCGACGACCCTACGCCCGCCGCCGAGGCGATCGAACTTCCGGAGCCCGACACGCCGCCCCGGCCCGGCCTCTCCGGCCGGATCTGGATCCCCCTGCTCAGCGTCGCCCTCGTCCTGCTTCTTCTGGCGGTCGGCCGGTCGGCGATCTCGCTCTGATCGCGGCAGGACTGCGGCACTCCCTGGCGGCGCTACGGGATTGCAGGCTTTGCCGCGGCGTTTCCCGCCATTCGCAGCTTGACGCTCTCCGCCCCCTCAATAGACTAGTGCCAGTGTTACACGGCGGTCGAGGGGGCAGGCGCCGAAAGGCGCCGGTTGGTGCGGTCGCGGTGAAGTCTGTCAAACGTGTTTCTGGGAGAAGCGCTCCATGACTGTATCTGTCTCGTTGACGGTGAACGGCGAGGCCGTTTCCGCCGACGTCGAACCGCGCACCCTGCTGGTGCAGATGCTGCGCGAAAACCTGGACCTCACCGGCACCCATGTCGGCTGCGACACCAGCCAGTGCGGCGCCTGTGTCGTCCATGTCGACGGCGAATCGGTCAAGGCCTGCACGGTGCTGGCGGTCCAGGCCGAAGGCGCGGATGTCAAGACGATTGAGGGCGTCGCCGACGGCGACACGCTGCATCCCATGCAGCAGGCATTCCATGAAAATCATGGCCTGCAGTGCGGTTTCTGCACGCCGGGCATGATCATGAGCGCGCTCGATCTGGTGAAAAACAACCCGGCCCCTTCCGAGAAGGAAATCCGGGAGTGGCTGGAAGGCAATCTGTGCCGCTGCACCGGCTACCACAATATCGTGAAATCCATCGATGCCGGCGCCGCCGCAATGCGCGGCTGACCTCGGACGAACCGTCCTGTCGCGCCGCGACGGACAACGGACCGAATTGAAATGGATTTGACCGTCTCAAGCGCAGTGAGGAATTCATGACCGAGCAAGGCATCGGCGCTGCTGTTGCGCGCCGCGAAGATCGCCGTTTCGTGACCGGTCAGGGTCACTATACCGACGACATCAACCGCAGGGGTCAGACCCACGCCTGTTTCGTGCGCTCGCCCCATGCCCATGCGACGCTGAACGGCGTCGATACCGCGGCCGCCAGGGCCATGCCCGGTGTGCGCGGCATCTTTATCGGCGAGGATATGGCCGAGGTCGGGCCGCTGATCTGCGGCTGGGCGATCACGGATGTGAACGGCGAGCCCCACAGGGCGCCGCCCCATCCGGCGCTCGCCATCGGCAAGGTGAATTTTGTCGGCGACGCCGTCGCTGTCGTCATCGCCGATACGCTCGAGCAGGCCAAGGACGCCGCGGCGGCTGTCGATGTTGACTACGGCATACTGGGTGCCGTGGTCGATCCGGCCACGGCCGCGCCTGACGGGCAAATCCAGATCCATGAGACGGCGCCCGGCAATCTGAGCTACGAATGGGCGATCGGCGACCAGGCCGCCATCGATGCGGCCTTCGAAGGCGCGGCCCACGTGACTTCGCTGGAATTCACCAACAACCGCCTGGTGCCGAACGCCATGGAACCGCGGGCCTGTATCGCGGAATACGAGGACGGCACCGGCGACTACACGCTCTACCTCACCTCGCAGAACCCGCATGTCCACCGGCTGGTGATGTCGGCGTTCCACGGGTTGGCGCCGGAGCACAAGCTTCGCGTGGTGGCGCCCGATGTCGGTGGCGGTTTCGGCTCGAAGATATTCATCTACGCCGAAGAAGTCGTGCTGACCTGGGCGTCCCGGCATATCGGTCGGCCTATCAAGTGGACGGCGGAGCGCACCGAGAGCTTCCTGACCGATTGCCACGGCCGCGATCATGTGACCAAGGCGGAACTGGCGCTCGATGGCGATGGCAAGTTCCTCGCCATGCGCGTCAACACCATCGCGAATATGGGCGCCTATCTCTCGACCTTTGCCTCTGCGGTGCCGACCTATCTCTACGCAACCCTGCTGGCCGGCCAGTACACGACCGGCGGCATTTACTGCAACGTCAAGGCAGTGTTCACCAACACGGTGCCGGTCGACGCCTATCGCGGCGCCGGGCGGCCGGAAGCGGCCTACGTCGTGGAACGGCTGGTCGAGGCGGCAGCGGCCGAAACCGGCCGAGATCCGGCCGAGTTGCGCAAAACCAACTTCGTGCCGACCGACGCCTTCCCCTACGAGACGCCGGTCATCATGCAGTACGATTGCGGCGACTTCGCCGGCTCGATGGATCAGGCACTGGATCTGGCCGGCTATTCCGGCTTCCAGGCCCGCAAGGCGGAATCGAAGGCCGGCGGCAAGCTGCGCGGTGTCGGTTTCTCCTCATACATCGAAGCCTGCGGCGTCGCGCCGTCTGCAGCTGCCGGGTCCCTCGGCGCCGGTGTCGGCCTGTGGGAATCGGCAAATATCCGTTTTAATCCAACGGGTAATGTCCAGTTGTTCACCGGCTGCCATTCCCACGGTCAGGGCCATGAAACGGCCTATGCCCAGATCGTCGCCGACAAGCTGGGCGTGCCCTACGAGCAGGTCGATGTGATTCACGGCGATTCAGCGAAGGTTCCCTTCGGCATGGGCACCTACGGGTCGCGGTCGGCCGCGGTCGGCGGCTCAGCGATTGTCAAGGCTGCGGATAAAGTCATTGAAAAGGGACGAAAAATCGCTGCCCACGCCCTCGAGGCTTCGGAGGACGATATCGAGTTCGCCGGAGGCAACTTCACGGTCACGGGCACCGACAAGGCGATGAACATCGCCGAGGTCGCTTTCACCGCCTATGTGCCGCACAACTATCCGGAAGGCCTGGAGCCCGGGCTGGACGAGACCGCGTTCTACGATCCGCTGAACTTCTCCTTCCCGGCCGGCACGCATATCTGCGAAGTCGAGGTCGATCCGGAAACCGGCAGCGTTTCTATCGAGAGATACGCCGCGGTCGACGATTTCGGGGTGCTGATCAATCCGCTGATCGTCGAGGGCCAGGTCCATGGCGGGATCGGCCAGGGCGTCGGCCAGGCCATGCTGGAGCAGGCGGTCTACGACAACGACGGTCAGCTGATCAGCGGCTCCTACATGGACTACACCATGCCGCGCGCCGACGATGTACCGAACTACGATGTCGGATTCAACGGCGTGCCTTCACCGCTCAATCCGTTGGGTGTCAAGGGGTGCGGCGAGGCCGGCGCGATCGCGGCGCCGGCGGCGGTCATGAACGCGGTCCACGATGCTCTGAGCGATGTGGGTGTGGGCCATATCGAGATGCCGGCGACGCCGCTGCGCGTCTGGCAAGCCATCCAGGACGCTGCAGCTTAGGCGCTGTCGCCGAGCATTACCGAACAGGAACGGACCGGGCCCGTACCCGGCAGGAAGGAACCCAGCCATGTACAATTTCGAATACAGAAAGGCCGGTAGTGTCGATGAAGCCGCCGGCATCGTCGGCAGCGACGAGGATGCAAAATTGCTTGCCGGAGGAATGACTTACATTCCGACGCTCAAGCAGCGGCTCGCCTCACCGACCACTGTCGTCGATCTCAACGGAGTCGGCGGCCTGGATGGCATTTCGGCGGACGGGAACGGCGTTACCATAGGCGCCATGGTCCGGCATGCGGCGGTCGCAGCTTCGGCCGACGTTGCGGCAGCGATCCCTGCCCTGGCGGACCTGGCGAGCCATATCGGCGATCCGCAGGTGCGCAACCGCGGCACGCTCGGCGGTTCGATCGCCAACAACGATCCCGCGGCGGACTATCCGGCTGCGCTGGTCGGCCTCGGAGCGACCGTCCAGACCAACAAGCGGGCGATCGCCGCGGACGATTTCTTCACCGGGCTGTTCGAGACGGCTCTCGATCAGGACGAGGTCGTGACCTCGGTGTCGTTCCCCAGGGCCGGCAAGGCGGCCTACATGAAGTTCCCGAACCCGGCATCGCGCTATGCGATTGCGGGCGTCTTCGTCGCGCAGGCTGCCGATGGCGTCCGGGTCGCTGTCACCGGCGCGGGCCCCTGCGTCTTCCGGGTCGGGGAGATGGAAGCGGCCCTCGCCGCGAACTGGTCGGCCGATGCGGTGGCCGGCATCGGGATTCCTGCGGACGGTCTGAACGAAGACATCCACGCCAGTGCCGAATACCGCGCCCACCTGGTGACCGTCATGGCCAAGCGCGCCGTGGCAAAAGCCGGGTAATGGTTGCTGGAATTATTGACCTTCTTCCCCGCGGAGGGAGGTTAATTTTTCCTCTTACCCTTTTGTTTTCCGGGTCTGATTGGCGATCTACACCTGCCGAATCTCCTGGCGTTGAGCCGCAGCAAGAATGGGGATGCTGCGGCGAACCGGCGACCGTTACCACGCCTCGAGGGGAATAACCGAGCCCGAGGCAAGCCTCGCTTTTGCGGCGCATGGCAGGCTTCCGGCCTCGCTCGCCTGGCTGATTGAACATTCGCCCAAAATACGTTTCGGATTTTCTGCGCGGATCCCCATTCTGGAATGGACATGACAGAAAAAACCGCCCTGCCCAATTCCGTCGACGCGACCGAAACGCTGCTCGCCGCCGGGGCCTACGTCGCCGACCGGTCGCTGGCGACGGCGCTGTATCTGGCGCTGAAGCTGGGCCGCCCGCTGTTCCTCGAAGGCGAGGCCGGCGTCGGCAAGACGGAAATCGCCAAGGTGCTATCGGAATGCCTGGGCCGCGACCTGATCCGGCTGCAATGCTATGAGGGACTCGATGTCTCCAGCGCCGTCTACGAGTGGAACTACGCCCGGCAGATGATCGAAATCCGCTTGGCCGAGGCGACCGGCGAGGCGGAAGGCCAAGCCGGGCGGGCAACGCTCACCCGCGATGTCTTTGCCGAAGAATTCCTGATCAAACGGCCGCTGCTCCAGGCCCTGGAGCCGCGGGACAGCGGCCCGCCGGTGCTCCTGATCGACGAGCTGGATCGCACCGACGAGCCGTTCGAAGCCTTCCTGCTCGAAGTATTGTCCGATTTTCAGATCACCGTGCCGGAAATCGGCGTTTTCGAGGCCGACGATCCGCCTATCGTTATCGTCACGTCGAACCGGACGCGGGAAATCCACGACGCACTGAAACGGCGCTGCTTTTACTACTGGGTCGACTATCCTGATGCCGACCGCGAACTGGAAATCCTCGGCAAGAAGGCGCCTGAGGCCGGGGAAGCGCTACGCCGCGACGTTGTCGCTTTCATCCAGAAGCTGCGCGATGTCGATTTGTTCAAGCTGCCCGGCGTTGCCGAATCCATCGATTGGGCCCAGGCTCTGGCGCAACTCGATGTCGTCGCCCTGGACCCGGATACGCTCAACGCCACACTCGGCACGCTGCTCAAATACCAGGATGATATCGAGCGCATCCGCGGCAGTGAAGCCATGCGTATCCTGGACGAAATCCGGACCGAGGCGTCCCTCAACCGGGTGCGCGGGTCCTAAGGCGAATCCGAGCAGGCAGTCCCCATGCCATTCGATCCCCCGCCCGAACCGGAAATGCCCGAGCGCGGCGGTGACGGCATTCCCGGCGGCGGCCGGTTGCCGGAAAACATCATGCATTTCGCCCGCGTGCTGCGCGCGGCCGGCTTGCCGGTCGGGCCGGGCCAGGTCATCCGGGCGATCGAAGCCGCGGACGCGGTCGGTATCGGCACGCGCGAGGACTTTTACTGGACCCTGCACGCCGTTTTCGTGAACCGGCGCGACCAGCGCGAGTTGTTCGATCAGGCCTTCCATGTCTTCTGGCGCAATCCCCGGCTGCTGGAACGGCTGATGTCGGTGATCCTGCCGACGATCGAGACGCCGGCGGACGAGGAAAAGGAGGAGATGTCGCGGCGGCTCGCGGAAGCGCTGAAAGGGTTAGCGGAAGCCGCCGACCGGGCACCGGAACAGGAACGAATCGACCTGGACGCAGTGATGACGTGGACCGACCGCGAAGTCTTGAAGACGCGCGACTTCGAGAAAATGTCCCGGGACGAGTTGGCCGCCGCCAAGAAAGTGTTGTCCCGGCTGCGCCTGCCCGTTGAACGGGTGGCGACCCGGCGATTCCGCCCCGACCCGGCCGGCCCGCGCATCGATATGCGGCGCATCCTGCGGCGCAGCGTGCGCAGCGGCGGCGACACCATCCTGCTCGCCCGGCGGCGGCGCAAGATCCGGCGACCGCCGCTGGTAATCCTGTGCGACATTTCCGGGTCCATGAGCCGCTATTCGCGCATGCTGCTGCACTTCCTGCACGCCGTCACCAACGACCGGGACCGTGTGCATACCTTTCTGTTCGGCACGCGGCTCACCAACGTCACCCGCTATCTGCGCTACAAGGATGTCGACGAGGCGCTCGACAAGATCGGACAGGTTGCGGAGGACTGGGACGGCGGTACGCGAATCGGCCAGACGCTCGGCGAATTCAACCGCCTCTGGTCGCGGCGCGTGCTCGGCCAGGGCGCCATGGTCCTCCTGATCACCGACGGGCTGGACCGGGACGGCGGCGCCGGTCTTGAGAAAGAGATGGACCGGCTCCACCGCAGCTGCCGCCGCCTGATATGGCTCAATCCCCTGCTGCGCTACGAGGGATTCGAGCCCAAATCTGCCGGTATTCGGGCCATGTTGCCCCATGTTGACGACTTCCGTACCGTGCACAATCTGGAGAGCCTCGAACAACTGGGCGCGGCGTTCGCCCATCCGGGAATCCGGCAGGACAGGAGCGTAACCAAATGGCTGCCGACGCTGAGAACCTGATGCCATCGAGCGAGGAAGTGCTGGGCCGGGCAGCGGCGTGGCAGGACAGCGGCAAGGCTGTCGCCATTGCCACGGTGGTCAATACCTGGGGTTCGTCGCCCCGTCCGGTCGGAAGCCAGCTTGCCGTCAGCGGCGCCCAGGAGATGATCGGCTCCGTATCCGGCGGTTGCATCGAGGGCGCGGTGGTCGCCGAGGCCCAGGAAGTCATTCGCAGCGGCGCGCCCCGGCTGCTCGAATTCGGCGTCGCCGACGAGGACGCCTGGGCCGTCGGCCTTGCCTGCGGCGGCCGGATCGAAGTGTTCGTCGAACGGTTGGATTAGATGGACCGGGCATTGATCGACAGGTTGGCCGCCGCCCCGGCCGCACACCGCGGGGTCGTGGTCGCGACGGATCTGGGCTCCGGCGAAAGAACCTGGATCGAGAACGGGTCGGCGGCCGGTCCCGTCACGGTTGATGGAGCCATTCTCGCGGCCGCTGCTGCAGCGCAGAGGGATGACAAGAGCCAGACCGTAGAGACCGGAGATGGCCGGCGCCTTTTTCTGCATGTCTTCAACCCGCCGCTCCGCCTCATGGTTGTCGGCGCCGTACATATCGCCCAGTCGCTGGCGCCGATGGCTGCACTTGCCGGCTATGCCGTCACCGTCATCGATCCCCGCGGCTCGTTCGCCACGGCCGATCGGTTTCCGGGCATTAACCTGACCGACGATTGGCCCGACGAGGCGCTGGCGGCGCTCAAACCCGATTCGCGCACCGCTGTCGTCACGCTGACTCACGATCCGAAGCTGGACGATCCGGCATTGCACAGCGCCCTGCGCTCCGGCTGTTTTTATGTTGGTTCCCTGGGCTCCCGCCGAACCCACGCCTCGCGGGTCGAAAGGCTGAAACAGGCCGGCTTCGACGACCCACAGATCGGCCGCATCCACGGTCCGATCGGCCTTGACATCGGCGCCAAGTCGCCGTCCGAAATCGCCCTTGCCATCATGGCCGAGATCACGGCGACGCTCCGCAGACCGCAGGCGGCGGCGGCATAGCAATGGAATTCGGCCCCGTTCCCCTCTGCGAGGCCGAAGGCGCCATCCTGGCCCATGCCGTCCGAACGGCGACCGGACGACTTCCCAAAGGCCGCCGGCTGACCGGAGACGATGTCGCCGCCATCGGCGCTTCCGGCTTCGACACAGTCACGGTCGCCCGGCTGGAACCGGCTGACCTCGACGAGAATGCTGCGGCGGCGCGCATCGCCGGAGCGCTCACCTCCGGCAGCTTGCGTCCAGGGCCGGCAGCCAATGGCCGTTGCAACCTGTATGCGCGACGTGCCGGTCTGGTCCTTGTCCAAGCCGAAGGGGTCATTGCCGCCAACCGGATCGACGAGGCACTGACCCTGGCTACCCTGCCGGCGTTCGCTTCGGTCGTTGCCGGGCAACTCGCCGCCACCATCAAGATCATCACGTTCGGCACTGCGGAGGCCAAAGTCGGGCAGGTCGCCGCGGCTGCCGCCGGCACCGTTTCGGTCGCAGGGTTCCGGCCGCAAACCGCCGCGCTGATCCAGACCCGTCTGCCCCACACGACCGAAGCACTCCTGACGAAAACGGAACGCTCAACCCGTGAGCGCCTGCGCCGAATCGAGGCCAGAGTCTCGCAGACCTACGTCACGGAACACCGGGAAGACGATCTGGCTGCCGCCCTAGCCGAAGCCAAGGTCGCTGCCGGCCTGATCGCCGTGATCGGCGCTTCGGCCATCGTCGACCGGCGCGATGTCGTGCCTGCTGCCATCGTGGCGGCCGGCGGCGAAATCGAGCATTTCGGCCTGCCGGTCGATCCCGGCAACCTGACGCTGCTGGCCAGGCTGGGCGAGGCGACGGTCGTGGCCATGCCAGGCTCGGCGCGCTCGCCGCGGGAACAGGGTTCGGACTGGGTTCTCGAACGGCTCGCCGCCGGCCTGCCGGTCGATTCTGGCACGATTGCCGGATTCGGCGTCGGCGGCCTGCTCAAGGAAATCCGCGCCCGGCCCATGCTGCGCGACCGCACACCGCCGGAAGAAGCGAAACCGAAGCCGACAGTCGATGCGATCCTGCTCGCGGCCGGCCAGTCGAAACGGATGGGTCTGCGCAACAAGCTGCTGGAGCCGATCGGCGGCGAGCCGCTGGTCCGGCGGGTTGCGGCGGCCGTCGGTGCGGCGGGAATCCGACGCCTGATCGTCGTGACAGGTCACGAGGCCGACCTGGTCCGGGACGCGTTGAGCGGCCTGGAATGCCACTTTGCGGACAATCCGGATTACCCGACGGGTATGGGCTCGTCGGTCGCAGCCGGGGCGCGGGCCGTGTTCGATTCGGCCGAACCGCCGGACGCCGCGATCATCTGCCTTGGCGATATGCCCGACATTACGCCCGCCGTGCTCGACGCGCTGATCATCAACTACGACCCGGCGGCGGGCCGGACCATCGTTGCGGCCGCCAACGCCGGCAAACGGGGCAATCCGGTCCTGTGGGATCGGCGTTTTGCCGAGGATCTGGCGAGCCTCGGCGGCGATGCCGGCGCCCGCGACATCCTGCTCGAACACGCCGAGCATGTCGTGACCGTTGAGATGGAAGACGACGCCGTGTTGCACGATCTCGACACGCCGGCGGCGTTAGACGCCTACCGGGAAGGGAAGGTCGGCACCGGGGACAACGGCGTCTGAGGCCTGTGCGACTTGCCGATTCGTCTTCAGTCGGCGACCAGGACGAAGTCGTATTCGACCTTCTGGTAGGGCGCGGTAACGCCGAAGGCGCTCGCCTCGTCGGGATCGGCGGCGGCGTTGAAATCGACCCGCAGGGAATCTCGCACGGCGAACACGGCGTCGCGGTCGATCCAGTCGTCGTCGCCGGGGAACAGCTCCGTCACCAGCGGAAGATATCCATCGGCATTGATCCAGATATGGAAGTGCGCCGGCCGCCAGGCGGTGCGCGAGGTGGAGCGCAGGATTTCACCGGCCGGCCCGTCGTCCGGCACCTTGTAGGACACCGGTTTCACCGTGCGCACACCGAACCGGCCGTCCGCTCCGGTGAACTGGTGACTGCGCAGGTTGGGGACCGCTCCCTCATGGGTTTCCTGCACGTCGTACAGACCGTTCGACTGGGTCTGCCAGAAGTCGATACGCGCGCCTTCGACCGGTTCGGACTGTTCGTTCAGCACACGCCCCGTCAGCACGACCTCCGGGCCCGGATCGTCGCCGGCGAGATTGCCTCCGACCGACACTTCCGGCGCGCCATCGACGAAGAACGGGCCGAGCGCGCTGTATTCCGTCCCGCTCGTCACGCCGCGACCCTTGATCATGTCGACCAGCGACGACAGGCCGAGAATATCGGAGGTCAGGATGAACTCATTGCGCTCCGGCGTCGAAATCTTGCCGGCGTCGTACAGGTACTGGATGCCGCGCATCCACTCATCCTGCTGCAGGTCGACTTCCCGGGCAAAGGCATGCAAATGCTTGACCAGGCTGGTCATGATCTCCTTGAGCCGCGGGTCCTCGGTCCCGTCCATGGTCTCAAGTACAGCTTCCGTGATGTTGTCTTCCTGCAGATTGCGCATCGGTCTTACCCCCGCCCTTGCGATTCCTCGTTCGGCCTATAGAGACGCGGCGGCTGCGGGCCGTCAATGCCGGGTCCGGCTATCCGGTGTAGATGTTCGTATACCGGTCGCGCAGCGTCTTCTTCTGGATTTTGCCCATCGCGTTGCGCGGCAGTTCGTCGACGACGAAGATTCGTTTCGGTTGCTTGAAATTGGCCAGCGACTCCGCAAGCCCGGTCAACATCGCTTCCGGGTCGAGCGCCATTGAGCCGTCGGCCACCACCGCAGCGGTCACGCCTTCGCCGAAATCGGGGTGTGCCACACCGAACACCGCGGATTCCCGGACCCCCGGCAAGGCGTCGAGGCAGAGCTCGACCTCTTTGGGATACACGTTCAAGCCGCCGGAAATGACCAGGTCTTTGGCCCGGCCGACGATAGTGACACGGCCGGCTTCATCCATCCGGGCCATGTCGCCGGAAATGAAATAGCCGTCGGGCCGGAAATCTTCCGCTGTTTTGTCCGGCAGGCGCCAGTAGCCGGAAAAGACGTTCGGACCGGTCATTTCCAAGACGCCGACCGTGCCGCGCGGCGCTTCCCGGCCGGCTTCGTCGGCGATGCGCACGGAAACGCCGGGCAACGCAAAACCGACTGTGCCGGCAATCCGCTCGCCGACCAGCGGATTGCTGCACGCCATGCCGACTTCCGTCATGCCGTAGCGCTCCAGAATGCGCTTGCCGGTGAGGGCTTCGAATGCGGCGAAGGTTTCTTCGAGCAGGGGCGCCGAACCGGAGATGAACAGGCGGACACTGCGGGCGGACCCGGCGGTGAATCCGGGCGTATCGAGCAGGCGCGTATAGTAAGTCGGCACGCCCATCATCGCCGTTGCCTCCGGCAGCCTTGCTATGGCCTTTTCTGCCGCGAACGCCTTCTGAAAAATTACACGCGATCCACTGGCCAAGGCGCAATGGAACGCCACGAACAGGCCGTGGACGTGAAAAATCGGCAGGGCGTGCAACAACACGTCGCTCCGGGTAAAACCCCAATAATCCCGGAGTACGAAGGCGTTGGACGACAAATTACCATGGGTGAGCATCGCTCCCTTGGGCATTCCCGTCGTGCCGGAGGTATAGAGGATTGCCGCCAGGTCGTCGGCCTGCCGCGCGAAAACAGGGGGCCCGGCGCGCGCCTCGGCAGCGGCGTCAAGCAACGATCCGCCACCGTCCCGCAGCGTCAGGACCGCGCCGACCCCGGCCCTGCCCGCGATCGCTTCGGCCGTCTCGCGATCCGCTTCCCGGCACACAAAAACGGCGGGCGCGGCGTCTTCCAGGAAGAAGGAGACTTCCTGCACGGTATAGGCGGTGTTAAGCGGCACAAAGACCAGCCCGGCGCGCAGGCAGGCCAGATACAGCATCACGGCATCCGGAGATTTCTCGACCTGGGCGACGACCCGGTCGCCGGCTGCCGCACCGTGCGCACTCAGCGCTGCGGCGATCCGGGCGGTCCGGCCATCGATCTCGCCGTACAGTAACGGCGGTCCGTTCTCGATATCGAGAAACACAGCTGAAGGATCGTCTGGAAAGTTCGCCGCGAGCAGCGCATAGAGATTTTCAGACATGGTCACCCGGAAACGGCTTGGCCCGGCGGCAGTTCAGCCTTCGTCCTGCGTTGCACTCAAGCGGGCAAATTGCCCGTCCCTACTCCGCTTTCCGCTCCAGGCGCTCCCGGATTCGCGCGGCGAACTCCGGCCGGTCGGCGATGAGCGGCAGCAGCTTGCGCCAATAGGCCTTGCCTTCGGTCTCACGGCCCCGCTCGAAGGCATAACGACCCAGGTAGTAGAGGGAAAGCGGATGGCGCGGTTCAAGCGCGTGGAGACGTTTGAAGAGTTCGACCAGTTGCGGATCGAGCGGATCGTCGGAATTGCGCAGGCGCAGCACGGCCATCGTGTACAATGTCACAACGCGAACATTGTCTGGCGCGAGGGCGACTGCCCTGCCATAGGCGTCGGCAGACTTGTCCGAATCGCCCAGCACGGCCTGCGCCCGGCCCAGACGCAGCCAGCCGGCAAGATCGCCCGGATTCTCCTCCAGCCGCGCCGCCAGCCGGTCGACCATCCCCCGGATCATCTCCTGGCGCTCTTCCGGCGTCATCCGCTCGGCCGCGCGCATATCCTCCCGGGTTGGGCCGCGCGGTTGCTCCTGCACGGTGAGCCGGTTGCGGTCGGCGAGTTCGGGACGGCCGAGCACGGCATAGAGCGTCAGGCTCAGCACCGGCACAGCCGCGGCCAGCAGCAGTACCGTTAAGCGCGAAAGGGACTGCGCTGCGCCGGTCGATCCCGCCGCTTGCCGGCTCTCGGCGGCGAGCGCCCGGCGGCGGATTTCATCGCGCGCCGCGCCGGCTTCCGCCGCTTCGATCGTGCCGCGTCCGAGATCGCGGTCGAGTTCCCGCAACTGGTCACGATAAACTTCGAGGTCGAATGCCGCCGGATCAGGCGTCGGCGCCGCGTCGGATGCGTCGCGGGGATACAGGCGCCATAGAATAGCGGCACCGGCTGCGATGCTCAGGACTGCTGCGACCAGCCAGATCACGGCTCGTCTCCGCCGTCCCCAAGAAGAACGTCGGCGCGCGCGGCGTCTTCCACCGACAAGGCCTCCACCGGCGAAATGGCGCGCGGCCGGCGCAATCGCCAGAGCAGGAACAACAGCGTCACGAACAGCGCCGCTGCCGGGCCGAACCAGAGCAGCCAGGTCCGCTCGTCGACCGGTGGGCGCAGCAACACGAAATCGCCGTAGCGCGCATGGATATAGGCGATGGCGTCGCGGTCGGTGTCGCCGGCAACCAAGCGCTTGCGCACCAGTCGCCGCAGGTCGCGCGCGAGCGGCGCATCGGAATCGTCGATCGACTGGTTCTGGCAAACCAGGCAGCGCAACTGGCGGCCGATGTCGCGCGCGCGCGCCTCCAGTCCGGCATCTTCCAGGGCCTCGCCCGGCTCGATTGCGTGCGCGCGGAAAGGCAACGACGCCACGACAAAGAACAGCGCCAGAATCAGCAAGGGCAGGACGTTCCATCGCCTCATTGCTTCAGCGCCTCGATTGCCGGCAGGAATTTATCTTTCAGGACCGAGATGGTGATCGGTCCGACATGCTTCAGGCGAATCCGGCTCCGCGGCCCGATCAGGAAAGTTTCGGGTACACCGTACAGGCCGAACTCGGGCGCCAGATCGCCGGTTGGATCGACGCCGATCCGGGCATAGGGATTGCCGTGGCGGGCCAGCCAGGCCGCGGCCTCATCCGGCTTGTTCTTGTAGTTGATGCCGACCAGCGTTACGCCGCGCACCTTGGATAGCGCCGTTATCTGCGGGTGCTCGACCAGACAGGGCGCACACCAGCTTGCGAAGAAGTTCAGAACGGTAATGCGATCTTTGAAAAACGCGCTGGAAAATCCTTTGGCAACGATAGTTTCGCCGACTGCAAGATCGGCTGCGGCGAATACCGGCGCCGGCTTGTCGATCAGCGCCGAGGGCAGCAGGCGCGGGTCGCGCCCGCTTGAGAGATAGTAGGCAGCAATAGCCGCGACGATGGCAAAGACCGCGAGCGGCACAAGGAACAGCAGCCGGCGCGAACCCATCGCGGGTCAGGCTTCCGACGGTCGGGCCGATGCGGGCCGGGCCGAACGCCGTGGCGCGCCGACCCGGTGGCGCCGGTCGGTCAGCGAGATCATTCCGCCGAGGAACATGAACACGGCCCCGATCCAGATCCACGGCACCAGCGGATTGTGGTAGAGCCGCACAGCGTGGCCGCCCTTCCCGTCCGGATCGCCCAGCACGACATAGAGGTCGGCAAATAACGTAGTCCGGATCGCCGCTTCGGTCGTCGGCATGCGTTGCGGCAGGTAGACCCGCTTCTCCGGCCACAGCGCGTCGACGGCGACACCGCCTTCGGACACGATGAAATGGCCCCTTCGGGCGAGATAATTACCCACCCTCACTTCGCGCACACCGGCGAAACCTATGGTATAGCCGGCGACGTCGGCCCGGTCGCCCGGTTTCATGGTACGGATGACCTCGGTCTGCCATACGCCGGAGGCCGTGATCCCGGCGACGACCACGCCGGCGGCGGCATGAGCGACAGTCATACCCAAGGCGCTGCGCGGCATAGCGGCGGCACGGCGCAGCGATTCGCCGGGCGGGGCGCGGAACAACCGGATCCGGCCGGCGATTTCCCATGCGGCTGCGCCGATCAGCCAGGCCGCCAGACCGAGGCCTAGGGCCGCGGCAAAGCTGTGCCGGTCCTCGACGAAGGCAACTGCCGCCGCCAGGGCGACCGCAACCCCGGCGATCAGCTTCAGCCGGTCGAACGCGCCAAGCAGGTCGGCCCGCTTCCAGGGCAGGAAGGGCGCGACGCCCATCGCGAGAATCATCGGCGCCATTAGAGGCACGAAAGTAGCGTTGAAATACGGCGGGCCGACGCTGATCTTACCAAGGCCCAACGCATCGACGACCAGCGGATAGAGGGTGCCGAAAAGCACGGTCAGCGCGGCTACGGTCATCAACAGATTGTTGAGAATTAACGCTCCTTCGCGCGAGACCGGCCTGAACAAGCCGCCGCCCTTCAGCGTCGGCGCCCGCCAGGCGTAGAGCAGCAGTGCGCCGCCGATAGCGACGGCAAGAATCGCAAGGATGAACAGGCCGCGCTCGGGATCGGTCGCGAATGTGTGAACCGAAGTCAGCACGCCGGAGCGGACCAGGAATGTCCCGAGCAGGCTGAGCGAAAATGTCAGGATCGCCAGCAAGATCGACCAGCTTTTCAGCGCGTCGCGCTTTTCCGCCACGATAGCGCTGTGCAGCAGCGCGGTGCCGACCAGCCAGGGCATGAAAGAGGCGTTCTCGACCGGATCCCAGAACCAGAATCCGCCCCAGCCAAGCTCGTAGTAGGCCCACCAGCTGCCGAGCGCGATGCCGAGGGTGAGAAAGCTCCAGGCGGCGAGCGCCCAGGGCCGCACCCAGCGCCCCCAGGAGGCGTCCACCCTGCCCTCCAGCAAGGCGGCGATGGCAAAGGAGAAGGTTACGGAGAAACCGACATAGCCGAGGTAAAGCAGCGGCGGATGGAAGGCGAGGCCGGGATCCTGCAGAATCGGGTTCAGGCCTCGGCCGTCGGGCGGCATCGGGTTGACCCGGTCGAACGGGTTCGAGGTCAGCAGGACAAAGGCCAGGAACGCCAGGCCGATCATGCCCTGGACGGAAATTGCGCGGGCGCGCAGGCCGGGCGAGACATTGCTGCCGAACCAGGCCACGCAAGCGCCGAACAGGCTGAGGATCAGACACCACAGGACCATCGAGCCCTCGTGGTTCCCCCAGACGCCGGTGATCTTGTAGAGCAGCGGCTTGCCGCTGTGCGAGTTCTGGACAACGTTGGCGACCGAGAAGTCCGAGGCGACGAACGCCCAGGTAAGCGCACAGAACGCGATCAGGACGAACACGAACTGGCCGGTCGCCAGCGTATTGCCGAGAGACATCAGCGCGCCGTGGCGCCGGGCTGCCCCGGCCATCGGCAAGATACTCTGGCCGAGCGCCAGGATCGCCGCGACAATCAGGGCGAAATGGCCGATTTCCGCAGTCACGCTTGCGCCCTTCGGATCAGGATTTTGCCTCCGGGCAGGGTTTGCCGCCGCCGTCCTTGTGCCATTGCCCCTGCTCTTTCAACTGGTCCGCCAGATCCTTCGGCATGTAGTTTTCGTCATGCTTGGCTAGGATCGAATCGGCCCGGAAGGTGCCGGACTTTTCCAGCCGGCCGATCGCCACGACACCTTGTCCTTCCCGGAACAGGTCCGGAAGCACGCCCTTGTAGACGACGGGCAGGCTCCGGATACAATCCGTTACCCGAAAGGCGACGCTGACACCGTCACCAAGCGTCTTGCGGCTGCCCGTTTCGACCAGCCCGCCGAGGCGGAACTGCTGTCCTGCCGGCACCGCATTAGCCGCAACTTTGGACGGCGTGTAAAAAAAGGTGACGCCATCGTCGAGCGCCGCCAGAACCAGCGCGGCCGCCACGCCGAGCAGGCACAGGCCGACCGCCAGAAAGGTCATTCGCCGCCGCTTAGGCCGCAATTTCGGCCTTCCCGTCCGGCTGCTCTGCTGTCGCGCGTCCTGTTTTCAGAATCCGTTCGAGTTCGGCCGTTGCCGCTTCCTCGCGGCGCAGCCGGCGCCACGATTGCCAGGCCAGCCCGATCATCGCGGCCGCGGTCAGGCCGAGGGCAGGCCAGACGTAGGCCGCATAGCCGCCCATCGCGAAGAATTCGGCGACACTGTCCACTCCGATGCCTCCGGCAACTTTCTCAGGTGGAGCAGCAGCAATCCGCCACTTTCACCGTGCAACGGTGATAGCAGCCGCGCTGCCGCGCGCCAGCGGGCCAATCATCGCATAATGAGCAGGGGCCGCCCTACCCGCGCATGCGCGCGCCGGCCGGATCGAACAGCGGTTCATCCAGAATCCGCGCGGCGCAACGCTCGCCGAGGATTTCAACATCCAAAGAACCCGGACTTTGCGCCACATTCCGCGGAAGATAGCCGAGCGCCACCGACTGCTGCGCCACATGGGCGTAGCCGCCGGACGTCACCCGGCCGACGACGGCGCCGTCGTGCCAGATCGGTTCGTCGCGGAACGGATCGGCGTCCGATACATCGACCGCCATGGCGACCAGTCGTCGTTCGCCGCCCTCTTCCTTTTCTCTGAGCGCCGCGTCGCGGCCGATGAAATCGTTCTTCGCGAGATCGACAAAACGGTCGAGGCCTGCTTCGTAGGGCCCGTAGATCGGCCGGTACTCGAACGCCCAGGCGCCGAAACTCTTTTCCAGCCTCAGGCTGTCCAGCGCCCGGAGACCGAAAGGCTTAAGGCCGAGCGGCGCGCCCGCTTCCGTCAACAGGTCGTACACCGCGATCTGGTATTCCGGCGCCATCCAGATTTCGTAGCCCAGGTCGCCGGTATACGAGATCCGGCCGACCAGCGCCGGTGCCGGGCCGATCTCCATGGCGCGGAAGTCGAGAAACCGGAAGGCTTCGGCCGAGACGTCCGCATCCGTTACGGCCTGCAGCAGGTCGCGCGATGCCGGCCCGGCGATCATCAGGCCGACACGATCGAGGCCGAGGGCGCGCACCGCAACCGAGCCGTCGTCCGGCAGATGCTCTTCGAACCAGCGCATATGGTATTTCTCCGCCGGGCCGGAGCCGACCATGTAGAAATTCTCACTGCCCGTCTTGGCCAGAGTAAAATCGCCGATCAGCTTGCCATTCGGGTTCAGCATCGGGCTCAGAATCAGCCGCCCTTCCCGCGGCGTCCGGTTGGCCAGAAGCCGCGACAGCCAGAGTTCCGCGCCCGGACCGGTCACCGAATATTTCGCGAAGCCGGAAGTTTCGTAGAGGCCGACACCGTTGCGTACGGCCGCGGCCTCGCGCCCGACACTGGCGAAATCGTTGGAACGCCGGAAGCTGACGATATCTTCCGCCAATTTGCCTTCGTCGGCTAACCAGAGCGGGTATTCGAGGCCGTAGGCCTCGCCGAACACGGCGCCCTGCGCCTTGAAGCGGTCGTAGAGCGGTGTGGTGCGCAGGGGCCGGCCGGCCGGCAGTTCCTCATTCGGAAATGGCACGTTGAACCGGCGGCTGTAATTTTCCCGCACCTTGGCGTTGGTATAGGCAAGCGTCGCCCAGTCGCCGAAGCGCGCGACATCCATGCCGAACACGTCGAACCCGGGATCGCCCTCCGTCATCCAGTTGGCGAGTGTAACGCCAACGCCGCCGCCCTGGCTGAAGCCGGCCATCACGGCGCAGGCGCACCAGTAATTCTTCAGACCGCGGACCGGCCCGACCAGCGGATTGCCGTCCGGCGCAAAGGTGAACGGGCCGTTGACGATCTGCTTGATACCCGCACGGCCATAGGGCGGAAAATGCTGGAAACCGATTTCCAGCGACGGCGAGATCCGGTCGAGGTCGGGCGGCAGCAATTCGTGGCCGAAGTCCCAGGGCGTCACCTTCGGCGACCAGGGCTTGCCGGCCCGCTCGTAGGTGCCGATCAGCATGCCCGGCCCTTCCTGGCGGGTGTAGATCTCGCCGCCGAAATCGAGGGCATGCATCATCTGGCGACCGGTCGATTCGTTGAAAGCGGTGACTTCCGGAATCTCGTCGGTCAGCAGATACATGTGCTCCATGGCCAACACCGGCAGTTCCACACCCACCATGCGGCCGACTTCGCGCGCCCAAAGGCCCCCGGCGTTAACCACATGTTCGGCATGGACCGTTCCTTTTTCGGTGACGATGTCCCAGCTGCCATCCGGCCTTGGCTGCAATTCCTCGACCTTGGTCCGAAGATATATCTCCGCCCCGCCGATCTGCGCCGACTTCGCATAGGCCTGGGTCACGCCCGACGGATCGACGTGGCCTTCCACGGGGTCATACATGCCGCCGACAAAGCGGGCGGGATCGATCAGCGGAAATAGCTCATAGGCTTCCTGCGGCGTCACCAGTTCGGTGTCGAGGTCCAGGTAGCGGCCGATCGCGTGGGCGGTCTTCAACCAGTCCATACGATCCGGCGTGTCGGCCAGTATGACGCCGCCGGTCAGATGGACGCCGCAGGACTGGCCGGAGATTTCCTCGATCTCCCTGTACAGGTCGATCGTGTATCGCTGGAGCGCCGAGACGTCCGGATCGCCGTTCAGCGTGTGCATGCCGCCGGCGGCGTGCCAGGTCGAGCCGCTGGTAAGCTCGGAGCGCTCGAACAGGGCGACGTCTTTCCAGCCGGCCTTCGTCAGGTGGTAGAGCACGCTGGCGCCGACAACGCCGCCGCCGATAACCGCCGCCTGCAAGTGAGATTTCATATGCTCGCTCCGATTCACCGCCGGACGCACCGCCGGCAATGGTTCTCCGCTAAAAGTCCGTCGGTACGCCGCCTTCTTCCTTGCGCCGGGCGACGAAGGCGTCGAGTTCTTCGCGCACCGCCGGATCCATCGGCGGCGCTTCGTATTGCGCCAGCTTTTCCTTGTAGAGCCGGTGCAGATGATCCCCCGCGGTCGGCGAGCCGGCCGCCGTCCAGGCCTCATAGTTGCGCCAGTCGGACACCATCGGGGCGAAAAAGGCCGTCTTGTAGCGCGACTGGGTGTGTTCCGCGCCGAAATAGTGGCCGCCCGGGCCGACCTCGCGCATCGCGTCCAGCGCCATTTCGGCCTCGTCGACCCGGAACGGCTCAAGGAAAGCGGCAATCATGTCCAGCAGGTCCGCATCCAGCACCATCTTCTCGAACGAGGCCTGGAGGCCGCCTTCCATCCATCCGGCGGCGTGCTTCACCAGATTGACACCGCCCATCACGGCGGCCCAGAGCGAAAACACGCTTTCATAAGCGGCCTGGGCGTCGACGGCGTTGGCGGCGTTGACGTTGGACGAGCGGTAAGGCACCCGGTAGCGACGGGCAAACTGGCCGCCGATCAGCGTGGCCTTCATATATTCCGGGGTACCGAAAGCCGGCGCCCCGCTACGCATGTCGACATTGGAGGTGAAACCGCCGTAGACGAACGGTGCGCCGGGACTGTTCAGCTGGTGGATCGTCAGCCCGGCCAGGAATTCCGCATTCTGCTGCGCCACCGCGCCGGCCAGCGTGACCGGCGCCATCGCGCCCGCCAGGGTGAATGGCGTCATCACGACCGGCTGGCCCCGGTCGCCCATGCGCAGGATGCCTTCGACCATCGGCAGGTCGAGCCGCAGCGGCGAACTGGAATTGATCACCGTGATGACCGACGGTTCGCGCGCCAGCGTCTCGCGGTCGACGCCGCGGGCGATGCGGGACAGCTCGATGCCGTCCAGTACGCGCTCCCGGCCGAGGCTGTAGGCGTGGATCGGCTTGTCGGTCATGGTGAGCGCGGCGTGCAGCGCATCGAGATGGCGCACGCTGGGGTGTATGTCCGTCGGTTCGACCGGATAACCGCCCCACATATGGATCGCCGGCAGCACCTGCCCCAAGCGCAGGAATTGCTTGTAGTCCTCGAAATTGCCGACCCGGCGGCCGCCCTCGAAATCGCAGGCGTTCGGCGTACTGCTCACCGCGCCGAAGACCAGCCTGTCGCCGCCGAAAACGAGCGTACGCTCCGGGTTGCGGCAGTAAAACCGGAAGGTTTCCGGCGGTTTACCGATCTGTGCCTCTACAAGATCGGCCGGAAAGCGAACACGGTTACCGTCCGGCGCGACATCGGCGCCAGCCTCTCCCAGGAGCGACCTGGCCTCGTCGTGCAGGATATCGATGCCGATTTCCTGCAATACGGTCAGTGCCGTCCCGTGGATGGCCTCCAGTTCGTCTTCCGACACGGCAGGCACCGGATCGAACGGCCGGCGCGGTTGCGGACGGATCGCGGGCTCCTGGACCTCTGCCACGGGTCCGGCTCCGCCGCGTCGCCGGCGGCCGGTCCGGCCGCGTCTCTCGGGAGACATCGCATTCCTTTCCTGCATCGCCTGCAGGGCCCGTCGCCGGTATCGGCGATCCCTGAGGGTGGCGGGCCGGATTAGACCAATTCGGCCTCCGGGTCATGCCGAAAGTACATGGCCGCCAGCAGATTGTCCGCCCGCTTGCCGCTTGCGGCCGCTGCGGCGCCCCGCTACCTTGCCGCGTCGCTACCGCAACGAGGAGGGTCGCCGATGAGCACCCTGACCTTCGACGCAACGCCGTTGCCCATCCGGGACGACATTGCGGCAGCCCTGCCGCAGGTCTGGGCCCGGATCGGACTACCGGGAACCTGGCTGACCGCGCAGGAGCGGGTGGCGGTCGCCGCGGAGAGCCGGAACGCGCGTTTTTGTGCGCTATGCGCCGAACGCGCGGAGGCCCTGTCGCCCTATGCGGTGCACGGGGAACACAATTCCCTGGGCGAGCTGCCGGACGACAAGGTCGAACTGATCCACAGGATGATGACCGATCCCGGCCGCATCGCCGGACATTGGTACGAATTCCTCACGGAAGGCGGCCTGCCCGAGACCGAATATGTCGAGATTGTCGGCCTGGTCGCCTGCACGGTCGGCGTCGATACCTTCTGCAGGGGCATCGGGATAGCGCCGCCGCCCCTGCCCGAGCCGCAGGACGGCGACCTGTCGCGCGAGGCGGTCGGCGAAGGGTACCTCAACCGCGACCTGGCCTTTGCGCCTACCCTCGATCCGTTCGTCGACGGCCCGCTGCAGAAGGAGTTCTTCCCAGGCGGCCCGCCGAGCGCGGCGCATATCCGCCGGGCATTGTCCTCGGTGCCGGACAGCCAGCGCCAGTTCTGGCAGATGGCCACCGTGCTCTACATGAACGGCATGCAGATGCGCGACTTCTCAACCGAGTACCGCGCCATCACCCACGCCCAGATCGAACTGGTTGCCGGACGGGTCTCGGCCATCAACCAGTGCGTCTACTGAACAACCAGCCATGTGGCCCTGCTCCGTGCGAGCGGCGAACATACCGGTGACGACTACGATCTCAGTGCCGTTCTGGGAGATTCGGGCAAGGACAGCGGCATCCCGCACGCCGACGTGCTGATACGGCTCGCCGAAACGGCGATCGCCTACGACGATGCGGCGACCGCGGCGGCCCGCGCGGCGGTGATCGAACGGATGGGCGAAGCCGCCCTGGTCGACGCCGCAGCCATTGCGGCCAACTTCAACGCCATCGACCGGGTCGCCGATGCCATCGGCATACCGCTGGAGGACGAGAAGGCTGCGGTCTCGGCAGATTTCCGGGAAGAACTCGGGATAGACACCTTCGGCAGAGCCAGCCTGGCGGCAGCGGCCGAGTAGCGCCTGCCGGCGCGCGCGGCCGCCTCCGCATTCTGCCGGCTGGCCACGCTGGAACCAATCGAATGACGAAAGGCGCGTCTGCCATGAAGGTCGGCATTCTCTTCACTTCGCACCCGGACCCGAAGTCCGAACCCTATCCGCACCGCGGCATTCACGAGCGGGTCACGCGCGAGATCCTCGAAGCGGAAGAGTTGGGCTTCGACGCCGTGTGGATCGCCGAGCACCACTTTTCCAACAAGTACGGCATCCTGCCGGACCCATTCAGCTTTCTGTCCTACCTCGCGGCGAAGACGACGCGAATCCGGCTCGGCGCGGCTGTCATGGTCGTGCCGCTGCACCATCCCCTGCGGATCGTGGAGAATGCCGCCTTCGTCGATATCCTGAGCGACGGGCGCTTCCAGCTCGGCATGGGCTCCGGCTACCGCCCCTACGAATTCGAGGGGCTCGGCATCAGCTACGAGGAACGGCGCGAAATCCAGGCAGAAGCGATTCCGCTGATTCTCGACGGTTTCCACAGGAAGCGCGTGAATAGCGACGGCAAGTATTTCCGATTCTCGATGGACGAGACCTGCGAGATATTTCCGCAACCGATCCAGCAACCGCACCCGCCGTTCTTCATGGCCGCCGGCACGGACGCCTCCATCCGCACGGCGGCGCGGAACGGATTCGGGTTGATGCAGTCCCTGCTGCCCTCAGCCGCCACTATAGGCGAGCATATCGCGCTCTACCGGGAGCATATGGCGGAAGCACCGGCCCCTTTCGACGCGAATCCGGCGTTCGGCGAGGTGGATGTGGTGCGTATGACCTATGTCGCGCCGACTGACGCCAGGGCGCGCGAGGAAAGCGAGGCCGGCATCACGAACCATATGAAATCGTTTCTGAGCGGTGCGGTCGGTCGCTACCTGGGCGATGTCGCGGAGAAGACCGACGAAAGCCAGTTCGCCTACGAAAATCTGGTGGAGGACACCATCCTGCACGGCTCGCCCGACACGGTGCTGCGCAAGATCGAGATGTTCCGCGATGTCGGCGCGACCTCGCTGATGATCCACTATCCGCCCTACTACGGCCCCGAGCGGACGCTCGACATGCTGCGCCTCTTCGGCGCAGAGGTGCTGCCGGAATTGAAGCGGATGGATGCTGGCGCGCAGTCTCTCCGCGCCGCTGAGTAACCCTTCCGCGCCCTGGGCGGGATGACCGGGGAACGGTTGGCCGGCCGTTCGGTCAACTGCGTCGGGTACGTGCGATGAACCGGATCCGGTTTGGACCCGGCGATCGTTCGGCCATGTCCCCGATGACCGCGGCGTCGCTGTAGCCGGCCTCGCGCAGTTCCGCGATGCAGGCATCGGCGCTGTCCGGCGGCAAGGCGGCGAGCAGGCCGCCGGCGGTCTGCGGATCGGCCAGGATTTCCGGCGCCGCACCGTCGCACGCTGCCGTCAGCGCCGCCCGGTTGGCCGGATGCAGGGTGCTGGCGTGACCAGCGGCCAGCAGGTCGGCAGCACCCGGCAGCAGCGGCAGCGCCGCTTCGTCCAACACGACGCTGCAACCCGACGCTTCGAGTATTTCCAGGAGATGTCCGCCCAGCCCGAATCCGGTCACGTCGGTGCAGGCGGTCGCGCCGTGCTGCCGCAGGATTCCGACGGCCGGCCCGCTGTTGATCAGCATCCTGCCCAAAGCCGCTTCAACGTCGCGGCCCTTGGCGGCGCGGGCCATTTCGGCTGCCAGCAATACGCCGGTTCCGATCGATTTGGTCAGGATCAGCCGGTCGCCGGGCGATGCGCCGCCCTTGCGCCAGGGCGCGCCGGCGCGCACCGCCCCGTTGACGGTGAGGCCGATCGCCATTTCCGCGCCTTCCGCCGTATGACCGCCGATCAGGATGGCGCCGGCATCGCCCAAGCTGTGCAACACGCCACGCAACAACTGTTCGAGGTCGCGTTCGACGATCTGAGGCGCGGCGTACGGCAGGGTTACCGCAGCCAGCGCAGACAGCGGCGCGCCGCCCATGGCGTGGATATCGCCCATACAGTGATTGGCGGCGATGCGGCCCAACAGGTACGGGTCGTCGATAAAGGCGCGGAACTGGTCCACGGTCTGGAACAATTGTCCGCCCGCCGGCGCGGGCAGCGCTGCCGCATCGTCCGGATCGTCCAGCGCCAGCGCCCTGGCGGTCGCAGGGTCGGCGCGCAGCCGGTCCAGCACCGCATTGAGGATCGCCTGGGGCACCTTGGCGCCGCAGCCGCCGCAGCGCATCGCCTCCTCTCCCCCAACCGCCGCCGGCGCGGTCATGTCCGGCAGGTCGGCGCCGTAACGCGCCATCCATCGGCGGTCAATCCGGTCCTTCCAGCGCCAGACCCAGTCACCCTCGCCGGCGCAGACGCCCTTCGAGGCAACCGCCCGCTTCCCGCCCAGCGAAATCAGGGCGAGGACGCGGCGCTGCGGCCGGAACGGTTGCAGCGGTTCGGCGCGGGCGGCGCGGCGCAGATTGTCGGCCAGCACCGGACCCTGGCGGACCGCGTATACGCCGGACTTCGGCAACACGGCCGAATCGAAGGCAGCGCAGTCGCCGGCCGCGAAAACCCGTTCGTCCGTGACGGATTGCAGGGTCTCGCAGACCCGCAGAAACCCACGGTCATCGGCGGCAAAGCCGGTTTCGCGCAGCCACGGCGCTGCGCCGCCCTGGGTGACGAGGATCGCTGCGTCGTGTTCGTACGCGCGGCCCGACGCGCACCGGACGCGGCCGGATTCGATCACCACCGCCGTCTCGCCGGCTTCGACTGCGATACCCTTCCCGCGCAGCGCGGCGAGCACGCGTCGGCGGACGCCGGCGGTGTGTCCCTGCATGATTTCCGGGGTCAGCGACAGGATCGTGAACCGGGGTGAATCCGGCTTCGTTATTTCTTTGTTTTCAATCTGTTCAAGTCCCTTCTCAATTCGATGATGCAATGCCATCGTGGCTTCGACACCGCCTGCGCCAGCGCCGACAACGACGATCCGGACCGCCCCGCGCCGTTTCAAGGCCAGTTCTTCGACCGCCGACCACCGGCCAAGGAATGCCGGCACCGGCTTCAGGGGAATGGCGTGCTCCGCACCGTCTATGTCCCCAGTTTCGGGGACCGAGCCGATATCGACGCTCAGCAGGTCGTAGGCCAGCGGCGGCCGCCCGGCGAGCAGCACCTGCCGCGCGGCGCGGTCTATTCCGGCCGCCCGGTCGACGATCAGCCGCGCGCCGGCGAAGCGGCACAGGCGCCGCAGGTCGATCATGCAGTCTTCATACCGGTAGTGCCCGGCCAGATAGCCCGGCAGCATCCCCGAATAGGGCGTATCGACCGGCGTCGAGACCAGTGTCAGCCGCACGCCGGGTTCCGGCTGCATGCCGAACCGTCGGACGACCTCGACATGGGCATGGCCGCCGCCGACCAGCACGATATCGGTTTCGATGGGTGAGGACGGTATCACCGCTTCAAACGGCGGTCTGGGCCGGGAGAGAATGGCGGAAGAGGGTGGGAGTCGAACCCACCAGACACGCGCTGGCGCGTCTCGACGGGTTTGAAGCCCGCGCGGCCCACCGGGAGCCGATCCTCCTCCGTCGATGGCGGATTGCTAGCACGGTTCGGCAGCGTTCGGAAACGGTCGCATCACTTCTTATCTCGGGCTGCGGCAAACGCCTCGGCGGCCGGCTTGCGGATTACGCGGTCGTTGCCAGCCCGGCGGGTAAATCCAGCCCGGTCGAAATATTCGAGCATCTCGACACTCAGGTTACGGCCCAGCCCGGACCAGTCGCGGAAATCGGCCACGGTAAATCGCTCGATGCCGGATGTGACGAGACCGGATTCGGCAGTTGCCGCTAGCGCGGCCAGCGCCGCCTGCGTCATGAAGCGGGACTTCGATACTTGGACAACCAGCCCGGCCGCCTGCGCTCGTTTGAAGAAACGCATCGCGTCCTGCTGCGTGATGCCGACGGCCTCCGACACTTCCCACACCGTGCGTGGCCGGCCCGACGACATGAGCGCGGGTTCGATCCTCGACCAGAGCCCGGCATCGCGTGTGTCAAGCTCGATCCGCCGGCCGGCGAGGACGATTCGGTCGCCACGCCGCTCGACGACCCCGTCGCGCACCAAGCGATCCAGCGCCGCATCGACGACCGGGGTAAGCGGCCGGCCGGGCAGCAACCGCGGCAACGCCGCGGCGGGCAGGCCGGAAACGCTGTCTCGCCCTTCCTTCCGACCAATCAGCAAAGACCTGACGGCTTCGGCGACACCGGTCAAATGGCGCTCCAGGACCGCCGCTGGTCGGCCGGCGGCGCCGACCCTCACCAGCCCCGGCGCGTCGATGTCGGCCAATTCAGCGGTGGTGATGTTGCGGTTTCGCGCAAATGCCGCAAGGTCAATGCCGCCGGCGGCCGTTTCCATTTGGGTGGCGAGCACCTCGGCATGTTTCTCGCGCCGCTGCGCCTTGACGAGGGACAGGCGCTGTGGCGTCGCCCGGCCGCGCCGCGGGCCGTCGCGGTCCAGAACCGTGCCGCCGCCGACGGTCCGTTGCGCCGACTGGTCGCGCAGAATGACGGCATCGCCCCGGCAGACGCAGACCCCGCGGTCCAGAACCAGTTGCGCCAAGGCGCCGTGCCCCGGCGCGAGTTCGTCCGCTTCCAGCAGCGCGACCCGGCCGGGAATGTCGGCCGTTCCGGCATGGACATGGACCGGCGTCCAGTGGCGCAACGGCCGTTCTTCCGAGCCGAGCAGTCGAAGGTCGATATCGACCCGCGGACCAACGGATTGCAACTCGGGCGCGACCAGCCATTGGCTGCGGCCGATCGCGGCCCGGTCGACATCCGGCCCGGCCAGATTGATCGCGCAGCGGTCGCCGGCCCGGGCTTCGGCAGCGGGCGCGTCTTGCACCTTCAGGCCGCGCACCCGCGCCTCGATCCCCTTCGGGCCGGCCGGACTGACAGCCAGACGATCGCCGACTCTCAGCGTGCCCGACTGGGCAAGGCCGGTGACAACCAGCCCGGCGCCGCCGACGATGAAACTGCGGTCGATCGCCATGCGGAAGCCGCCGCCAGCCGGTTTCTCCGCGGGCCGGAGTGCCCGGATCGCCGCGATGAGCCGGTTGAACCCGGCGCCTGTCGCCGACGACACCGGTACGACCGGCGCTGCGGCCAATCCGGTCGGCTGCACAAGGGCGCAGGCCGCATCGACGACCTCGTCCAGCCACTCTGCGTCCGCCAGATCCGATTTGGTGACCGCAACGATTCCGGTGTGCACGCCGACGAGGTCGAGGATCGCCAGATGCTCGCGGGTCTGGGGCATGGGCCCGTCGTCGGCGGCGACGACCAGAATCGCCGCATCGATCGCGGTCACGCCGGCCAGCATATTGCGGATGAACTTCTCGTGGCCCGGCACATCGACGAAACCGGTCGTCTCGCCGGGCCGCAAGCGGTCGGTATAGGCAAATCCGAGATCGATCGTCAGCCCGCGCCTTTTTTCTTCCGGCAGGCGGTCGGTATCGATTCCGGTCAGACGCTTCAGCAGGCTGGTCTTGCCATGGTCCACATGGCCGGCAGTCGCGATAATCATGTAGGCGCCGGCCAGGCGAAGCTGTCGATCTGGTCGAGCAGCAGTTCCGGCGTTTCCAGACAGCGCATGTCGAGCCAGAAGGCGCCCTCCCCGACCCGGCCGATCACCGGGACCGGCAACGCGCGGAATGCAGCGGCAGTGTCGCCGAGCGCACGGCCCGCGGCCTTGCGACCGGCCTGCGGCGTCAGGCGCACGGCGACGCTGGGCAGGGCCTCCGCCGGTAGGGCGCCGCTGCCGATCTGGCTGAAACAGTCGGCGACTGCAACCCGCCAGATTGACGGCGCGGCCCGGTCCAGGCCCGCTGCGACATCGTCGGCGACCGCGCGGATCTCCGACAGCGGCCGGGCAAGCCAGCGCAAGGTCGGGACGGTTTCGGTGAGCTTTTCAGGCTGGCGGTACAGGGCGAGCGTCGCCTCGAGCGCCGCTACCCGCAGTTTGTCGAGCCGGAACGCCCGGTGCATCGGGTTCTTCCTGATCCGCGCGACCAGATCCGCACGGCCGGCGACGATCCCGGCTTGAGGCCCGCCGAGCAGCTTGTCGCCGCTGAATGTCACCAGATCGGCGCCGCTGGTCAGCGCTTCCTGCACCGTGGGTTCGTGCGGCAGGCCGAAGCGTTCGAGATCGACCAGCGTGCCGCTGCCCAGATCGACGCAGAAAGGCACGGCATGGCGCCGGCACAGGGCCGCCAGTTCCCGTTCCGGAACGGACCCGGTGAAACCGATCACGGCATAGTTGCTGGTATGCGCCTTCAGGACGAGAGCTGGCCGCGCGGCCATCGCTTCGTCAAAATCCTTCAGATGGGTCCGGTTGGTCGCGCCAACTTCGACAAGGCGGGCGCCGGCACGGCGCATGATGTCCGGTAAGCGAAACGAACCGCCGATCTCGACCAGCTCGCCGCGCGATACCGGCACCGCCCGGCGATTGGCCAGCGTGTTCAGCACCAGCATGACGGCGGCGGCATTGTTGTTCACTGCCGTGGCCGCCTCGGCGCCGGTCAGGGAAACGATCTGCGATTCGAGATGGCTGTCGCGGCTGCCACGCTTCCCGGCCGCAAGATCGAATTCCAGATCGACCGGCTGCCGCGCCACCTGCGCTATCGCTTCCACCGCCACTTCCGGCAGGCTGGCGCGCCCGAGATTGGTGTGTATGACCGTGCCGGTCAGGTTGAGAACCGGCCGGATCGACGAGACGGTAGCCGCGGCGACATGGGCGGCCACGCTATCAGCCAGCCGTACCCGGTCGATCCGGCCGCCGGCCAGAAGGCTTTGCCTCCCTTCCTCCAGGACGGCCCGCGCCGCCTCGACGACGCATGTCCGGCCGACCCGATCGGACAGATCCGCCAGGCGGGAATCCTGCATGAGCCGGTCCACCGACGGAAGGCCGGCCGGCAAGGCAATCGGATCGGCGGCGCTTTCTGCTTTGTTCATGAACTGCGCGGAGGAGCGTGATAAGACCGGCCTAACCTAGGCAGTGCACCGCTCTCTTCAATCCGGAACAAGGTCATGCGTTCGACAGCAATTTTTGCCACCCTATTCCTGATCGGTATTCCGTCAGCCGCATTGGGCGACGCCATCGACGGTCACTGGTGCCACAAGGACGGGCGCAGTATGAGCATCGACGGGTCGGCCATCGTCACGCCCGGCGGCACGGCCATGACCGGCGACTACGACCGCCACGGCTTCGCCTATGTCATCCCGCCGGGCGAGTCGGGCGCCGGCAAGCGCATCACGATGCAACTGATCGACGAGTATACCGTGATCCTGCGCACCGGGCTCGATTCGGCAAAAAGCGTCGAACAGGTCTGGAAACGCTGCGCCAAACCGATGGCGTAGCCTCAGGCCGCCGCCTTCATGTTGCTGCGCGGAAGCACGATGTTGAAACGCTCGCGGATTGCGGCGTCGACCGGCTCCGGGATGTGGCTCGGAAAGACCGTGGCGAGGATGCGGTGCTTTTCCGCCAGCGCCTTCTCCACCAGGTCCGGCTTGCCCTGTTCGATCCATTCCTTCGGACTGCTGCGGTCTCCGACCTCGGGATAGACATATTCGGACTGCATGAGCGAGAGGGTCTGCGGATGGCCGAGATAGTGGCCCGGCCCCTCCAGGCAGACGCTGCGGATGGCCTCAAGCGACAGGGTCTCGTCGGTGACCTCAATGCCGCGCACGCAGCGCAGGCACTGGCCGATCATGTCGTTGTCGATCAGCAGGCTCTCGTGACAGAAGCTGAGCAGCGAGGCGTGCATACCAACACTTTCATACACCAGGTTCAGGCCGGACAGGCCAGCCATCGCATTAGCGATGCCGCGCTCGTAGCCGGCCTGCATGTCCGGCGCCTTGCTGTCGGACATAGCGCACGCTGAGCCGCCGGGCAGATCGTAGAAGCGCGCCATCTGCCCGCATGCAGCGGTAAGTAATGCCTGTTCCCCAGAACCCCCGGACATGGCGCCGGTGCGCAGGTCGGAAACGAAGGGCCAGGTGCCGAATACCGCCGGATGGCCCGGTTTCATGGCGTTGACATAAACCAGACCGGCCAGGCATTCGGCCGTCGCCTGCGTCACCGCCCCGGCCAGCGCGGCCGGCGCAGTGGCTCCCGCCTGCCCGGCCGACAGGAGCAGGACCGGCATCCCGCCCTCGATCACGGTTTCCATAACCCGGCAGGATTCGGTGGCGAATTTCAGCGGCGGGACGACGAAACAGTTGGAGTTCGAAACGAAGGGCCGCGCCCGCCAGGCCACTTCCGATCCGGCGACCATGTGGAGCATGTCCAGCCCCATCTGCGTCCGCTCCGACGAGGTGAAGGACGTGCCGATATGCTTGGTCGTTCCGGCGACCGAAGCGTAGAGCGTGTTGACGTCGAGATCGGTCGGGTCTTCGGTATCGCGGGTCGTCAGCGGCCGCTGGAAGAAATGGATATTGTCCAGCACCTCGACCATGCGCGCGGCGTCGAACAGGTCCTGCACCGTCGGGTCGCGGTTCACCCGCGCCTCGACATCGTAGACGTGGACCGCCGCGCCCGCCGTGCCGTAGTGCACCCGGCTGCCGCCCGGCCGGATATCGAATTTCGGGTCCTGGCCGTGCAGGGTGATGTCCCGCGCCGCTTTTGCCAGCATGTCCTCGACCAGCGCCGGCGGAAAACGCAGCCGCCCGTCGCTGCCCTGGATCGCGCCGGCTGCGGTCATGAACCCGGCGCCGCTCTCCGGTGCGTCGGCGAGGCCGATTTCCTCCAGGATGTGCAGCGCCGCCCGGTGGATCCGCTCGACCTCTGCGTCCGTCAGCGCCTTGTAGCGCCCGCCCTCCAGGCCCGGCCGGACCGGCCGGACGTCGTCTGCCAGCGGCGCCGCCCGCAAGGCCCGCCTGGCTTCCCTTCCGCCAGCGCGGCGCCCTGCCCGTTCTTTCGAATTGCGATCGCGGGACATGTCAGCCTCCCCGGCAGATTGGCGGCCGGCGCCGCTCACATTCGTACCCGCTCGGCCGCCGGGTCATACATGGGCCGGAGCGAGACATCGGCGGCGACGCGTGTGCCGGCGATCTCGATCTCGTAGCCGGCAGCAAGCTGCGCCTCGGCGCTCTCTCCGTCCGGGCACGGCACATAACCCAGGCCGACCGCGCCGCCCAACGCATGGCCATAGTTGCCGGAGGTCAGATAACCGACCATCTCGCCGTCGCGTACGACCGGCTCGTTATGGAACAGCAGCGGGTCGGGGTCGCGCAAGCGGAATTGCAGCAGGCGCCGGGACAGGCCTTCCTCTCGTTTGCGCAGGACAGCGTCCCGGCCGAGAAATTCCGGCTTTTTCGTGCGCACGGCGAAGCCTAGGCCGGCCTCGAGCACATGATCCTCGTCGGTGATGTCGTGGCCGAAATGGCGGAAGGCCTTTTCGATCCGGCAGCTGTCCATCATGTGCAGGCCGCACAGTTTCAGGCCGTGCGCCGCCCCGGCGTCTTCCAGCGTCTCGAACGCATGCGCGGCCATATCGGCGGAGACGTAGAGTTCCCAGCCCAGTTCGCCAACATAGGAAACCCGGTGCGCCCGGGCGAGGCCCATGCCGAGTTCGATCTCCCGGACCGATCCGAACGGAAACGCCTCGTTCGACAGGTCGGCCGGCGAGCAGGCGTTCAGCACGGCACGGGATTTCGGCCCCATGACGCACAAGACCGCCTCGCCCGCGGTGATATCGGTGACGACGACATGGGCGTCTTCCGGGGTGTGGCGGCGCAGCCAGGCGAGATCGCGTTGCACGGTCGCCGCCGGTGTGACGACCAGGAAGGCGGTTTCGGACAGCCGCGCGACCGTCAGGTCCGCCTCGATGCCGCCGCGCGCGTTGAGCCATTGGGTGTAGACCAGCCGTCCCGGCTGCACTGCGATATCGTTGCCGCAAATTCGGTTCAGCACAGCCTCGGCATCCCGGCCCTCGACCCGGAGCTTGCCGAAGGAGGTCATGTCGAACAGTCCGACGCCCTCGCGAACCGCCATATGCTCGGCGCGCGAATAGTCGAACCAGTTCTGGCGCTTCCAGCTGTAGCGGTATTCCGGCATTATTCCCGCTGGCGCGAACCAGTTGGCGCGCTCCCACCCCGCGGTTTCGCCGAAACAGGCGCCGCGCGCCTTCAGATGTTCGTGCAGCGGCGAACGGCGGACGCCCCGGGCGCTGGCCGGCTGGCGGTAGGGAAAATGGTCGGCGTAGAGCAGGCCGAGGGTCTCGCTCACGCGATGCTTGAGATAGTGCCGGTTCTTCTGGAAAGGCTGGACCCGCCGGATATCGACTTCCCACAAGTCGAACGGCGCTTCGCCGTCGGCGATCCACTGGGCCAGCGCCATGCCGGCGCCGCCCGACGAGACGATGCCGATGGAGTTGTATCCGGCCGCGACCCAGTATCCGCGCAGTTCGGGCGCCTCGCCCAGATAATATCGGTCGTCCGGGGTAAAGCTCTCGGGGCCGTTGAAGAAAGTATGGATGCCGGCCTCGGCGAGCAGCGGCATGCGCCCGACCGCCTGTTCGAGGATCGGCTCGAAATGGTCGAAATCCTCGGGCAGCTGGTCGAAGCAGAAATCTTCCGGAATGCCGTCCATGCCCCAGGGTTTGGCGACCGGTTCGAAGGCGCCGAGCAGCATCTTGCCGGCATCCTCCTTGTAATAGGCGCATTCGTCCGGCACGCGCAGAACCGGCAGGTTGCCGAGATCCGGGATCGGCTCGGTGACGATGTAGAAATGCTCGCAGGCGTGCAGCGGGACCGTCACGCCGCTTGTCGCGCCCAGTTCGCGGGCCCACATCCCGGCGCAGTTGATCACAATGTCGCTGGCAATTTCGCCCCGTTCTGTTCCGTTTTCGCCGTCGCGTTCCCACGATACTCCGGTGACGCGGCCGTTCGCCTGCGAAACGCCGGCGACTTTCACGCCCTCGGCCAGCAGAGCGCCGTTCTGGCGCGCGCCTCTGGCGAGCGCCAGCGCGATATTCGCCGGATCGCACTGGCCGTCGAGCGGCAGGTGAACGGCGCCGGCGACGTCGTCGACATTCAGATGAGGATAGAGCGCCTTCGTTTCGGACGGCGTGATTTCCGCAACATCGACATCGAAAGCGCGCGCCAGCGAGGCCTGGCGGTAAATTTCCTCCCGGCGCTCTTCGGTCAGGGCCACGGTGATCGACCCGTTCTGGCGCATCCCGGTGGCGATGCCGGTCTCCTCCTCGAGCCGGACGTACAGTTCAGCGGAGTATTTCGCGAGGCGGGTCAGGTTCAGGCTGGCCCGCAACTGGCCGATCAGGCCGGCGGCGTGCCAGGTCGTGCCGCAGGTCAGCTGCTTGCGCTCCAGCAGCACAATGTCTTTCCAGCCGAGTTTTGTCAGATGATAGGCGACCGAACAGCCGGAAACGCCGCCGCCGATAATGACGGCGCGGGCCTGCCTGGGCAGCGCCGCCATCGATCAGACCCTCATCCGGGCATTGTCCGGGTCGTAGAGCGGCCGGTCGGCCTGGACCACGGCGCGGCGGCGCTCGCCGAAGATTTCGACATCGAGTTCGGTACCCTCGACCGCCAGATCGGCGCGCGCCATGCCCAGCGCGATTGACTTGCCGATGCGGTGGCCCCAGCCGCCCGACGTGGTCTCGCCGACCTTTTCCTCGCCGTAGCGCAGAGTCGACATATAGGGTGCATCGCAAGCGCCGGCGTCTACGACCAGGGTAACAAAGCGCTTGGCCGGGCCGGCCTGGCGCTCGATCTCCATGGCCGGCTTACCGACAAAACTTTCCTTGCTCCAGCGCACGAACCGGTCGAGCCCACCTTCCAGAACCGTGTAGTCGGTCGAGAGATCGCCTTTCCAGGCCCGGTAGCCCTTTTCCAGCCGCAGGCTGTTCAGCGCGTACATGCCGAACGGCTTGAGGCCGAGGGGCCGGCCGGCCTGCCAAATCGAGTCGAACACAGCCCCAGTTTCGTCGGTTTTCGTGTGAACCTCCCAGCCCAGTTCGCCGGCATAGGACACACGCAGCAGCAAAACGGCCTTGCCTGCGATATTCGTCCTCTGCCAGCTCAGCCAGGGTTGGTTCAGGTCCGCATCGCACAGGCCGGACAGGATATCCCTTGTCTTTGGGCCGGTCAGGATCTGGCAATCGAATTCCTCGGTCCGGTTCTCGATGGCGATGTCCGATCCATCGGGCAGGTGCTTTCTCAGCCATTCCAGATCGTGCCATTCTGCTGCCGCAGCAGTGATGAGCAGCACCCTGTCTTCGGCGAGGCGGATCAGCGACATCTCGGTGACGATCCGGCCCCGCTCGTCCGGGAAATAGCCGAGGCCGATGCGCCCGACAGACGGAATCCTTCCGGTCATCAGGCCGTCGAGCCACGCCACGGCGCCAGCGCCGGTTACGAGATAGCGGGAGAAACCGCACAGGTTGAGGATGCCGGCGGCGTCGCGCACCGCTTCGCACTCTTCCCCGATGCGCGCAAACCAGGGCCCGTCCCGCTGCCAAGTCTGCGTCGCTTCCTCCGAGGTGTCGTCGCCCGGCTGTGCGAACCAGTTGGCCCGCTCCCAGCCGCCGTAGACGCCGAACTGCGCGCCGAATTCCTTCAACCGGCTGTGGATCGGCGACAGGCGCTTGCCGCGGCCGGCCGGCCATTCGTGGTGCGGGAAGTGCATGGCGTATTCGTGGCCGTAGACCTCCATGCCCTTCTCGTTCGTGTGATCCTGATCGGCATAGCCCGTGAAGCGGCGCGGATCGCAACTCCACATGTCCCATTCCGTGCCGCCCTCGGCGATCCATTCGGCCAGCACCTTGCCGGCACCGCCGGCCTGGGCGATGCCGAAGGTGAAGACGCAGGCCTCGTAGGCGTTCGGCACGCCCGGCATCGGCCCGATCAGCGGGTTGCCGTCCGGCGTGTAGGGGATCGGCCCGTTGATCACCTTGTTGACGCCGGAAGCGCCGAGGATCGGCACCCGTTCCATGGCATCCTCGATATACCATTCCAGCCGGTCGAGATCGTCCGGATAGAGCTGGAAGGAGAAATCCTCCGGCATCGGATCGTCCGGCGTCGTCCAGTGGGCCCGGCAATTGCGCTCGTAGGGGCCGAGGTTGAGGCCGAACTTCTCCTGGCGCAAATAGTAGGAACTGTCGACATCGCGCAGCAGCGGCAGTTTTTGGGCCTGTACGACGCTCCAGGCTTCGAGTTCGGGAATCGGATCGGTCAGCATATACTGGTGGGACATGCTGACCATCGGTACGAAACGACCGAACATCGCGCCGACTTCCTGGGCGCGATAGCCCGCGGCATTGACCGCGAACTCGCAGCGGATGTCGCCCTGTGGTGTCTCGACGATCCACTCGCCGCCGTCGCGGCGTACCCCTGTGGCCGGACAGAAGCGGACGATTTTCGCACCCAGATCGCGCGCGCCCTTCGCCAACGCCTGGGTCAGCTGCGCCGGATCGATATCGCCGTCATAGGGATCGTACAGACCACCGGCGAGATCGTGGGTTTCCAGAAACGGATAGCGGTCTTTCAGATCGCTTACCGAGACCATGGAAACGTCCATGCCCTGGTAGCGGCCCATGCCGACGACCCGTTCGAACTCCATCATCCGGTTGCGCGAATGGGCGAGGCGCAGCGACCCGGTGACATGGTAGTTCATCGGATAATCGACCCGCTCGCCCAGGTCGCGATAAAGCTCGGTCGAATAGCGCTGCATGTTCATGACCGACCAGCTTGCCGAGAAGGTCGGCACGTTGCCGGCGGCGTGCCAGGTCGAGCCCGAGGTCAGTTCGTTCTTTTCCAGCAGGACGCAGTCGGTCCAGCCCTTGAGCGCCAGATGGTACAGGCTCGAGGCGCCGACGGCGCCGCCGCCGATGATGACGACCCGGGCAGTCTTTGGCAGATCGGCCATGGCTCTTCTCCCGCCTATCCCAGGACGGAAAAGCTGCTTTCAGGATTGATCTCGCGCTTTCGCGAGAAGAATCCCACATCCAGCGTCCGCCCGATATAGGGCAAGGTGAACTGCAGCGGGCTGGTATCGTGATCGTTGCCAGCCTCGCAGTAGTCGATCAAGGCGGCCATCATCTTGCCGGCGATCGCCGCGTTCTTGAACTGGTTCCCGCTCGACCCGCAAGCCATGTAGAATCCCGGCAGCGCGGACTTGTCGTAGATCGGGATCCAGTCGTCGGACACGTCGTAGAGATCGACGACGCCTTTCATCCGGCTCGGGATGCCGAGGGTCGGCAGCCGCTGGGCAAAGCGGTAGGCCTGGTGGGTCCACTGGTCGGTGAAGTTGGTGTCGTAGTCGTCCGGATCGACCCAGTCGCGCGGATCGCATTCCGGGTCCTCGCTGCCGATCAGGATGTGGTTGCCCTGCTCCGGCCGGGTATAGACGCTGATGTCGCTGTCGGACATGACGAAGCCGTTCGCTTCGAAATCCATCCCCTCGGGCGCCGGCACATGGACCACTTCCTGTTTCAGCGCCCGGGTCTTGATCGTCATGTCGCCGGTGACGCCGGCCATTTCGTTGAGCTTGTAGGACGCCGGTCCGCCGACATTGACTACAACCGGCGCATGGATTTCCGCGCCGTCCGCCAGCCTGACCCCGGCGGTGCGGCCGTCCTGCTGCAGGATATCCGTCACGCGGGCATTGAACCGGAAGCGTGCGCCTTTGGCTTCCGCCGCTCGGCGCAGGTTATGGGAAGCAAGCTGGGGATCGGTGATGTATCCCGCGGTCGGCCAGTAGACCCCGGCCTTGACCGATCCGCCGGTCGGTTCGCCGAAACCGGCATCGTCCATGCGCTTGGCCGGCGAATGGCAGGCCAGGTCAAATTGCGGCAGGCAGCGCAGAATAGCCTCGGCATCCCAATCCTCATACGGAATATCGAGTTCGTCGCAATACCTTTTGTGTTTTAAGAGATATCCGTTGGCATCCACTGCCATCACCAGAGCGCCGCACTGGACGAACCGGGCCAGGCCGGCCTCGTCGGCGACCTCCAGATAGTCGGCCCAGTCGCGCCAGTAGAAATAGCCTTCGTAGGCGAAGGCGGTGCCATCCAGCGTAGAGTAATGCACCCGGATTATGGCGCAGGATCCGGCGGTCGATCCCATGCCGGCGTCGCCGTTGGCGTCGACCGACACGACCTTGCGACCGTCTTTGGCAAGTTCGAACGAAGTAGCCGCGCCGATGACCCCGGCCC
>MKWU01001129.1_pt1 | contig 48048 bp, 41 predicted proteins | sample 809101 | NCBI WGS metagenome assembly MKWU01 (sample SAMN05860141, study PRJNA318959) | sponge metagenome | host: Aplysina aerophoba | place: Slovenia: Piran, Adriatic Sea, Gulf of Piran | collected 2013-05-07 | reverse complement strand
CATCTACGTTCTTCATCAGGTGGTCCCTCTCTTGGAGTTGTTACGAAGCTCTCCAGACGATGCCCCAACGGCACCGCCCGGAGAGGGACCACCACCCCTCTACTTCAACAACTCCCGGGACAACCTCGGAGTGCAGCGACGTTGGAGGCGGCAAAACCATCAAAACACGCCGCTCAACGTCGGTCGCTTCGGGCAGACGAAGCAGCCAAGCGATGACGGCCGTTTTATCGAGAACGATCACCTCGCGTTGCGTATCGCGCGCACCGCGTCGGCAGGCGACTCGGTTACCTCGACGCGATCAAGTGCCGCGATTCGCTCCATCATCTCCTGGCGTGTCGGCACATCGAGCGAACGGCGCAACTCGCGCAATACATACTCCGCCATCGATTGGCCTTCCAGAGCAGCGCGTGCCTTCAGCCGCCGATGCAGGTCATCTGGCATGTCTCGAATCTGCAGCGATGTCATGCGGAAATCGTACGCTCATGCAATATTCACGCAATCTCACCGGTGGAATACTGCCGGCCTGCAGACGCTCCATCGGGCAATATGCATCGAGCAATCTGGGCACTGCCGCCCGAGCGCGCCGTGCACGACGGGAGATCTCACCGATGACCAGCACCACACAGCACCGCATTGACGGGGCCACGACGGCCTCGACGCCCGGCGGCTGCGCAGATGAAGCAGCGCAGTTCGAGGAGATGGGCCTCTCGGCGGCGTGGACGTTCGAGGCTTCCCACGACCCGTTCCTGCCGCTGGCCTTGGCATCGGAGCGCACCGAGAGCATCGAGCTCGGCACCGCGATCGCGGTCGCCTTCGCCCGCAACCCGATGACGTGCGCCGTCACGTCGTGGGACCTGCACCGCATGAGCGGCGGCCGGTTCATCCTGGGGCTCGGCACGCAGATCCGGCCTCACATCACCAAGCGCTTCAGCGAGCAGTGGTCGCGCCCAGCCGAGCGCATGCGCGAGTACATCGAGGCGGTGCGGGCCATCTGGCACACCTTCGAGACAGGCGAACGGCTCAACCACCGCGGTGAGTTCTACACCCACACCTTGATGACCCCGTTCTTCAATCCGGGCCCGCTCGGCATGGCACCGCCGGCGATCTACGTCGCAGGCGTCGGCCCGCGCATGGTCGAGGTGATCGGCGCCGCCGCCGACGGGTTCTTCGTCCACCCCTTCCACACGGCGCAGTTCATGACCGATGTCACGCTGCCCGCGTTGGCTGCGGGCGCGGAGTCTGCAGAGCGTGACGTCGGCGATGTCACCGTTGCGTGCCTGACCATCGTCGCGATGGGCGAGAACGACGAACAACTCGACAAGGCACGCCGCTCGGCAGCGGACCAGCTGGCCTTCTACGGATCGACGCCGGCCTACGCGGGAGCGCTCGACCACCATGGCTACGGCGAGCTGCAGCCGCGCCTGAACACGCTGTCCAAGCAGGGCAACTGGCGAGAGATGACCGACCTCATCGACGACGACCTGCTCGACCTCATCGTCGTGTCTGGCACGCCGTCGCAGGTCGGCGCCCAGGTCGCGCAGCGCAACACCTTCGCCGACCGCACGACGATGATGTTCTACGGCCCGCCCCCCACCAACGACGCCATCGCCGAAGCTGTCGCCGCCACCACCGCATGAACCAGCCGCCCGGGCTGAGACAGCGGGCAGACGGCGCGCCGGCTTGCTGGTGGGGTGAGGGCCACGACGACTACGAGGCGTACCACGACACCGAGTGGGGCATGCCGGTGGTTGCCGACATTCGCCTCTACGAAAAGATGTGCCTCGAGGGCTTCCAGTCCGGGCTGTCGTGGCTGACGATCCTGCGCAAGCGTGAGAACTTCCGGGCGGCGTTCAGTGGCTTCGACTTCGAGGCCGTGGCCCGTTTCGGCGGCGCCGATGTCGAGCGGCTGCTCGGCGACGCGGGCATCGTGCGGCACCGGGGCAAGATCGAGGCGACCATCAACAACGCCCGTGCCGCTCTCGACACGATCGAGACGCACGGCAGCCTGGCGGCGTTCTTCTGGTCGTTCGAACCGGGCCCCGACGACCGGCCGTCGCTCATCGACTACGCAACGCTCAGTTCAATGCCCAAGACACCTGAATCGACGGCGCTCAGCAAGGGGCTGCGCAAGCTGGGCTGGCGCTTCGTCGGCCCCACCACCTGTTACGCCCTCATGCAAGCGTCAGGCATCGTCAACGACCACCTCGAGGGCTGCCACCGCCGTCCCGCAATCGAGGCAGCCCGCCTAGCGCTCATCCGGCCGGGTGCCGCCTCAGGCGGGGAGACAGCAGTTCATCCCTGACCGTGGGCTGCCGGGATCGGCATTCGGCAAACGCCGGCAGCGCCGTCCCGAACTGCGAGGCAGGTCGAGGCTCGCTGTCAGTTCGAGCCGGGGGCGATGACGGTGTCCACCATGGACACGTTCATGCCGCTGACCCGGTCGGGCTGACCAGCAAAGACGGCTGCCCGCTCAGGCGAAGCCGCGAACTCCTCGTACGCGGCTTCGTAGTCGCCGTCGTGGCTCACGGCCCAGACGAGTTGATTGTTCTCACGGTCGGCATACATGAACTCGACCTTGAAGCCGAATTTCTCCCGCACGGCGATGATGTTGGGAAACCATTCGAGCAACGAGTCCATCTGCCCCTCGATGACGTCGTAACGCCGCAGTTGTGTCGCCATGCCGGCTCCTTTGCTTGTCATGTGCCGCCGCTATTGCTAGCGCGGTTCGCAGATGCGCACCATCAGCTGCCGTCGGGGGCCACAGCGACGACACCGTCGGGGGTGGCCAGATGGGTCATCGGCACGTCGTGGGGCTCCGCCGGCAACCGATCGAAGATGAGCTCATCGGGGGCCACCCCGATGCGGGGGCAGTCGTCGGGAAGCCGGGCGAGCAGCTCGTCGTAGTAGCCCACGCCATGACCGAGCCGGGTGCCGCGCCGATCGAACGCCACGCCGGGCACGAGCGCGAGCGAGATATGGCGGGGCTGAAGCTCGAACGCATCGGCTATGGGCTGCGGGAAGCCGTAGCGATGCTGCTCCATCGCGCCGATTGCCGGGTGCAGCGTCAGCGGGCCGTCCGGGGGAGTGCGCGTGACGGCGAAGCGCTGCCAGCCGACCGCGTCGGCCAGCCCGTCCAGCGACAGCTCGCCGGGCATCGCCCGGTAGAAGAGAATCAGGTCGGCGCCCAGAGCCGCGGGACTGCTGGCAGCGGAGCGTGAGCGTTCATCGAATGCCGCGATAAACGCACGAAGCCCTTCGACAACAGTGACGGTCGTCGCTGCGGTAACCGGCTGCCGACGGTCGCGAATCCGCTGGCGCCAACTGAGCTTCGACGACTCCGGACCAAGTGGGCCCTGCACTGAACCGACGCTAGGTCCCTCTGGCTGGCCGAGGGCACCTCTGAGGCGTATGGCGCGTCGCGATCCGTCGCCGGATCACGGGCAACGATTGCCAGACACCACTGCATGCAGTCGTACACTCCGCATCGTGGGGATCGGGGAGGTGACGCTCCCGCCGCTGTACGAACGGCCGTCTCGACCGCTCGCGATGGCGCGCTGGCTGGTCACCAAGTTTTTCTGGTGGCAGAACGGGCTGTGGATCGCCGTCGGCGCGGTGGCGTGGCTCTGGCTGACGCCGTCGCTCGACCGCTTCGCAACCCCGGCCGCCTGGGCCGTCGCGCTGGTGTACCTGCGAAACGTCGCCCTCATGGTGGTGATCGTCGGCGGTCTGCACTGGTGGCTGTACATCCGGCGCAGCCAGGGCACCGAGCACAAGTACGACGAGCGGTGGCTGTCGGTGGGGCGCCGGCCGTTCCTGTTTCGCAACCAGACCCGCGACAACATGTTCTGGTCACTCGTCAGCGCATGCTCGATCGCCGCTCTGTACGAGTCGCTGATGCTGTGGCTGTACGCCAACGACCTCATACCGACGGTGTCGGCAGGCGCCAACCTCTCCAACCTCGCCTACACCGCAGCGCTGACGGTGGCGGTGTTCCCGCTCGTCTCCGTGCACTTCTATGCCAACCACCGGCTGCTGCACACGCCGCGCCTGTACCGCTGGGCACATTCGCTGCATCATCACAACGTGAACATCGGCCCGTGGACAGGCGTGTCGATGCACCCGCTCGAGCATGCGCTCTATCTCTCGGCGCCGCTGATGTTTCTGCTGATCCCGGCGAATCCGTACCTCGTCACACTGACGGCTACCTACTTGCTGCTGTCGCCGGCGCCGTCGCATTCCGGGTTCGACCGATACGTCGTGGCCGGCAGTCGCACCGTGGCCGGCGGCGACCGCTTCCACACGCTCCACCACCGCTATTTCGACTGCAACTACGGCACCTCGCTGGTGCCGATGGACAAGTGGTTCGGCACCTGGCACGACGGCAGCGACGCCGCCACCGAGCAGGTAAAGGAACGCCGACGCCGCCTCGCCGCCCGTTAGGCGATGGTTTCGGGTTCTGTGGTGACGAGCAGTTCGGCCACCGATGCGGTGTTCGGCAGCCGCAGGATCGTGGCCAGGGTGTGGGCCAGATCGTCGGCTTGAATCATGATCGAGGGGTCCACACCGAACTCCGAGGTCATGTCGGTCTGCACGTAGCCGGGGCACACGGCCGTGCAACGGATGCCGTCGGGAAAGGTGAGGTGCCGGACAGAGTGGTGCAGGGCCATCGCGGCGTGCTTGCTCATGGCGTAGCCGGGGGCGAAGGTGCCCCGCACCCGCTTTCCCGACATCGAGATCACGTTCACGATGCGGCCCTCGCCACTGCCGCGGAGGTGGTCGAGCGTGGCGCGGATCATGCGGAACGGCCCCTTGGCATTGACCTCCCACATCTCGTCGAGCATTTGCTCGGTCAGATCGTCGAATCCGTCGGGATAGGCGACGCCGGCGTTGTTCACGAGGCAGTCGATCCGGCCGTGCGCCGCCTGTGTCTCGGCGGTCCAGCGCTCTGCAGCACCGTCATCGGTGGCGTCGTAGCGGTGCAGAGTCACTGCTGGCCCGCCACCGCCGTCGCGATCGCCGCCGCCGGTGATGTCGGTCCGGTAGCTAGCTGCTGAGGCTTCCAGCGACGCCAGATCGCGCGCACCCAGCGACAGTGCCCAGCCGTCGGCATGCAGAGCAGCGGCGACGGCCTCGCCGATACCGCGATTCGCACCGCTGATCATCGCCACGCTTCCGGTGATGTCTCGCATACCACGCCTCCTCAGACGTTCATCCCGGCGTGCGATTGCGGCCCGCTGTAGCGTTCCCAGTCGGCTCCTCCGCCGGGTCAGCACACGCACGCGGAGACTTGGGCCGGGAGGTTAGAGCGATGGTGCAGAGTTTGTCGGCGGGCGACGGGGGAGCCGCCTACCTCCCCGGTTCGCCCGAGCGCGACGAACTGGCGCGCCGCACCATCCGGGTGCTGCAACTCGGGGTGATCCCCGGCGGGCTGGCCATGACCGCGTCGTTCTCGGCATCCACCTTGCTGGCCGATCAGATGACGGGCAGCGAGACCAAGGCCTCGCTGGCCGCCGTGTGCCTCAGCATCGGCGGCGCGCTCGCAGGCATCCCGCTGGCTGCGCTGATGGCCCGCCACGGCCGCTGCGCCGGGCTCTCCGCCGGCTACTTCGTCGGCGCCATCGGCGCCACGCTCGCCTTGCTGTCCGCGTTCGTGGGCCGCTACTCGGTGCTCGTGTTGGGCATGGTGCTGATCGGCACCGGTCAGGCCGCCAACCTGGCCGCGCGCTGCGCCGGCGCCGACCTGGCCACCGATGAGAACCGGGCCCGCTCGATCAGCCTCGTGCTGTGGGCCAGCACGGTCGGCTCGGTGTTGGGGCCCACGGTGGCGCTCGGCCTCAAGAGCTTCTTCGCCGACACCGAAGGGCTGAGCGGTTTCGCGCTGCCGTACGCCTTGGCGCTTGGCCTGTTCGGCCTCGGCGCCCTCAATATCTGGCGCCGCCTGCGCCCCGACCCGCTGCAAGTGGTGGCCGCAGATGCCGGCTCAACCAGCGTCAAGCTGCCGAGCCTGGCCGAGGCCGGCCGGATACTGGCCCATCCCGTGGCCTCGATCGCCCTCATCGGGATGATGCTGTCCCAAGCCGTGATGGTGGGCGTCATGACGGTGTCGCCGATTCACATGGCCCAAGGCGACCAGAACCCGCTGATCATCGGCATCATGCTGTCGCTGCACATCTCCGGCATGTTCGCGTTCTCGCCCTATGTGGGCTGGCTGGTCGACCGCATCGGCGGTCAGTTGGTCATCGTGTTCGGCGCGCTCGTGCTCACCGTCGGCGCTGTCATGGCGGCCAACACCGAAGCCCAGCACGCCACCGGTCTGCTGTCGGGGCTGTTCTTCATCGGCATCGGCTGGAGCTGTTGCGTCGTGTCGGCCAGCTCGCTGCTGACCTCCTCGTTCCCCGTGGAGCGCCGCGTCAGCGTGCAAGCCACCGCCGACGTGCTGATGACGGCGCTCGGCGCGGCCGCCGGCGTGAGCTCAGGCTTGGCAGTCGAGCACCGCTCCTATGCCGACCTGGCAACCTGGGGAGCCTGGGTAGCAGTGGCGCTCGGCATCGCAGCCGTCGCCATGCTCGTGCGGAACTTCCGGGTCACCCGCCGCCTCACCGCCTGATCGCACACGATCGCAGCGCCGCGGCGCTCCCCATCTGTGCTCAGAACAGGCCGTCGAGGCAGGCGGTCAGCTTGTTTTCGACCGTCGGCGCTTGCGCGGTGATGCGTGACAGAAACGACACCGAGACGAGGTCGTGCATGACCGCACCGGTGTCGACTTCCACCGGCATGTCGACCGCATCGCCCCACTGCATGGCCACCCGGAATGCCTCGGTGTTGTCGGGATGCGGCTCAAGGCTGACCGAAGTGATCGAACGCGGCGGCACGGTGCCCACTTCGGTGAATCGCCAGCCCTTCATGTCCGCGACTTCGCAGTTGGGAACGTTCAGATTCACCGCCCACGCTTCGGAATGCTCATCGGCGAGCAGACCCTGCAGCACCGTGCTCGCGACCTCGGCCGCCGAGTGCCATTTCTGATCGGCGATGGCGTCTTCCCAGCCCTGGCCCTCCACGCCGAATCCCTCGACGGTCTGGCTGACGGCCAGCCCCGGGATCTTGCCGTTGCGGCCTGTCAATACCGCTCCGACGGTGCCGGAGTGATACACCGATCTGCCGACGTTCGCGCCCGGGTTGATTCCCGAGACGACCAGATCGACCGGACCGAAGGCGCCGAGGCGGGCGAACATGACGCACAGCGCCGGTGCGCCCGACACGGTCCAAGCGTCTTCGATGCCCTCGAAGTGCACCTTGTGTACTTGGGGATCCATCAGGTGCAGGGGTCCGATGGCTGCGCCGGCGCCTGAGTACTCGGAATCTGGTGCCACCACCACGACGTCGCCGTGAGCGGTCATGGCGCTGGCAAGGACGTACAGGCCCTCCGAAGAGATGCCGTCATCGTTGGTTACCAGAATCCGCACCGTGTCGAAGGTACCGCCCGAAGGTGAAGCGGGGATGTACCCCTTGTGAACCGGCGGTGCCGCAGCGTTGACATCCAGCCGAAAGTTGTCTGACGCCCAGTGTCAGGGCCCAGGGTTCGGCCCGGAGTGTCGGCCAGCATGCCGTGGCAAGCTGTCTCGCGGTGATTGGACTGGCTGAGACCGAGATGCCCGGGGCAGGGCACACGCTGCGCGTTCTGCACACCTCCGATGTCCACATCGGCCACGTGCGCGGACCGCACGGAGCGCACCGCGACGTGTGCCAGTGCCCCATCCACGCCCTCGCCGACACCGCAGCCGCCTACCAGGCTGACGTGCTGCTGATCGCTGGAGACCTGTTCGACCACGCCCGGCTGCGGCGCCCCGACGTCGCGCACACCATGGAGCTGCTCGGCGACGTCGACGCCTCGGTGGTCATCATCCCCGGCAACCACGACGTCCACGACGAACGGACCCTGTGGGGCACCCACGCCGACCACGAGCACCGCCTCGAAGTCACCGGCGCCGGGGTGATCTTCCTCGATGATCCGTTAGGGGCAACCCTGCACTTCGGCGAGCACGACCTGACCCTGTGGGGCCGGGCCATGGACTCCCACGATGCCGACTACCGCCCCCTCGCGGGCGTGCCGGCACGCCCCGACGACGGCTGGTTCATCGCTGCTGGGCACGGGCACTTCCAGCGCACCGACGATGACGCGCACCGGTCCTCGCCGATCGCCGCCGAAGAGATCGAAGCCACCGCCGCCGACTACGTGGCGCTCGGACATTGGCACGTCACCACTGACGTGTCCGTCGGCGAGGTCATCGCCTGGTATTCCGGCGCCCCCATGGGCACACCGTCGAACGGAACGGCGTGCCTGGTCACCTTCCAACAGCACGCCGACGGCAGCACCGGAACCGTCGCCGTCGACCACGTAGCTGTCACCCCGCCTCCCGCCGGTTGCGGCTAGCGACATCGGGTCGGCGCACGGGCCCCAGCCGGTCGGCGTCAGCGCGTCAGACGCTTGCCGCCGCCCGCTCGATGCGTCGTTGCAGCGACTCGCATTCGCTCATGTGTGTCATGGCTTCAGACTTGGCGGTGCCGTAGTCCTCGGCCACCTGGCGCGCGAGCTCCGGTTCTTCGTAGGTAGCCGGCTCGCCGAGAAGCGCCTGCAACTCGGCCACACGGTGCTCGGCGGCTTCCCATGCTCGCTCGGCCGCGACCAGCGCTCGGCGCAGATCTGCTGTCGCATCGTGGGCGGCTTGACGTTTGCTGGCGCCCTGTCGGCGTCGCTCGGCCGCGGCCGCACGAGATGTGGGCGTGTCCGCGGCGGCATCGGATCGGCTCCCGGCGATCCGGCCGCCGGTGCTGCCCCCAGCAGTCCGTCGCGTGCTCAGCCCCGGGGGTCGCAGCAGATCCTCGTCGACGCCTGGGTGCAGGGTGGCAGTGCCGTCGCGCACCACGATCAGCGAGTCGGCCACGCTGCGGATGAGGTGGCGGTCGTGGGTCACCAGCAGCACTGTGCCCGGATACACCGACAGCGCATCCTCCAGCAGGTCGCAGCTCGGCAGGTCGAGATGGTTGGTGGGCTCGTCGAGCACCAGCAGGTTGACCGGGTTGGCCATGGTCATCCCCAGCGCCAGCCGCGTCCGCTCGCCGCCTGACAGGTCGGCCACTTTGCGGTCGGCCGCATCGCCCGCAAAGCCGAACCCGCCCAGCATGGTGCGCACGTTGCGGCCCGGCTGATCGCCCACCGACGCCGTGAATTCCTCCACCACCGTGCGGCGAGGGTCCATGACCTCGGCGAGATGCTGCTCGAAGGTGGCCATGTCGACGTTGCGGCCCCGGTGCAGCTCGCCGCCGAGCACGCCCAGCTCGCCCCGCAGCACCCGCAGCAGCGTCGTCTTGCCGGCGCCGTTGGGCCCCACCACGCCCACCTTGGTGCCGCGTTCGATGACCAGGCCGACGCCTTCCAGCACGGGTGCGTCGCCATCGGCGTAACCCAGCGATGCATCGACCAGTTCGGTGACCACCCGTGACGACCGCCGGGGCGTGCCGAATCCGAAGCGTGCCGCCAGCTCCTTGCGGGTGGGCACCTCCACCGGCTCGATCTTCTCCAACGCCTTGATCCGGCTCTGCACCTGGCGGGCCTTGGTGGCCTTGTAGCGGAAGCGCTCGATGAAGCGTTCGGTGTGCGCCCGCCGCCGAGCCTGCTGTGCCGCTGCCGCCTCGGCAGCGACAATTCGCTCCTCACGGGCCACGACGAACTCGGCGAAGCCGCCGACGTGCTCGTACGCGCTCGCGCCGTCCATCTCGATGACCCGGTTGGCGACTGCGTCGATGAAGTCGCGGTCGTGGCTGACGAACAGCAGCCCGCCCTCCCACGAGGCGAGCTGATCCTCCAGCCAGGCCACCGAGTCGACATCGAGGTGGTTCGTGGGCTCGTCGGCCAGCAGCACATCGGGCTTCGACAGCAGGAGCTGTGCGAGCGCAACCCGCATCCGCCAGCCGCCCGACAGTTGAGCGACCGGGCGCTGCGCGTCGTCAGCGGCGAAGCCCAGCCCGGCGAGCACCCGGTGAGCCTCCGCCTCGAAGCCGTAACCGCCGACCTGGCGGAAGCGGGCCTCCAGCTCGCCGTAGCGGGCCAGCACCTCGTCATGATCCGCAGCGTCGATGTCGGCCAGCCGCGCTTCGAGTGAGCGCAGCTCGGCCGTCATGGCGGTGATGTCGCTCGCGCCCGCCAGCGTCGCCTCGAGCACGGTGCCCTCGGTGATCTCGTCGAGCTCCTGGGGCAGATACCCGAGCGTCAGCCCGTTCTGGCGGTGGACCTCGCCCTCATCGGGCTCGTTGAGGCCAGCCAGTATCTCCAGCAGGGTCGTCTTGCCGATGCCGTTGCCGCCCACCAGCGCGACCCGCCGGCCGGCGGAGAGCTGCACGCTGACATCAGCGAACAGCCGCCGCGGCGGGTACGACTTCCCAAGCGAGGATCCCCACAGCACGCACCGAGTCTGCCGCCCCGCAGCGAACGGGGCGCGCTCGATTTCGTCGGCGGGGAAGGCTGGCGCTAGGCGAAGTGGGGGGCGACGTCGGCCATGAAGGCCCGCAGCGCATCGAGGCGGCCTTCGATGCCGCCGCGCGCCACCGGGTCGACCACGAAATGCGTCACTCCGGTGTCCGCTACCTGGCCCACGCTGTCGATCATCTGCTCTGTGCTGCCGGCTATCGACACCGCCGGCTTCATCGCCGATGCCGGGTCGAGGTAGTAGCGCAGCGACAAGGTGATCTCGCTGCGGTCGCGGCCCGCGGCATCACACGCCTCGCCCACCTGGCTCCAGCCTGACGCAACCTCGTCGAGCGTCTCGAACGCGGCGTGAAAGCCGTGCCCGTGCTGTGCCACTCGCCGGTAGGCGGCAGCGGTGTTGCCGCCCACCCACACCGGCACCGGGTCTTGCACTGGCTTGGGCTCGAAGCCGACGGCGGGGAAGGAATAGAACTCGCCGTCGAAGCTCGGATTGTCCTCGGTGAACAGCGTGCGGAACACCTCGAGCTGCTCGTCGGAGCGCTTGCCCCGGCGGTCCCACGGCATGCCGAGCACCTCGGCTTCCTCGCGCATCCAGCCCACGCCCACGCCCAGAATCAACCGGCCGTTCGACAGCACGTCGATGGTCGCCAATCGCTTCGCTGTTTCGACTGGCGGCCGGTAGGGCAGGATCAGCACGCTGAAGCCCAGCCGCAGGTTCTCGGTGACGGCGGCCACGAACAGCAGCGTGCCGATCGGATCGAGCCAGCCCGTCTTTGGCGGCGCTGGGAACGAACCGTCGTCGGAGTACGGATATTTCGACACCAGCTCGGCCGGCCAGCAGACATGATCTGACGCCCAGCCCGAGTCGAATCCGAGCTGGTCGACTTCCGAGGCGAACGTGATGAGCCCGTCCCGGCTTCCGACGTGGCCCAAGTGCGGCAGTGTGACTCCCCATTCCATGAGCCGACACGCTACGCGTGCCCGCCCGCGCCCGCTGCAGAGGCGGCAGGACCCTCTGCTCCAGCGATCCAGCAGGTCGCAACGTCGCAGAGTCTCCTGCCGCCTCCGCAGCTATGTCATCTGTGCCCTGGGCTCGAGTCGACAGCGATTGTCACGCAATCGTCGCAACTCGGCCAGAAACACTTCGCACGACGCGATTACTCTCGCGCGCACCGCCGCAGCGGTCATCGGGGGACAGTCGGGGGCCACGGCTGCTCGCTGTCAACTTGGGATGCCGCGGCGTCTGCTGTTCCACCCAGGAGGGGACCCATGCAACTAACCAAGAACCGACTTCTGCGCTTGCTAGCGCTGCTCTTTGCGTTCTCGCTCGTAGCAGCGGCCTGCGGCGGCGACGACGGCGACGACGACGCCGGCGAGACCCAGACCACCGAGGCCATGGCCGAAGAAGAGGACATGGCTGAAGAGGAGATGGCCGAAGAAGAGGAGATGGCCGAGGGCGAACCTGAGGAAGAGGCCGGCGGCCTCAGCCAGGAAGTCATCGAGCAGGCCTCCGAAGAGGAGGAGATGGTAGAAGAAGAAGAGGAGATGATGGAGTTTGACCGCTCCACCATCGAGGGCATCTTCGAAGAGGCCACGTTCCGTCGTGCGAAGGTTGTCGAACGGATTACCGCTCACATCGAGTCTGGCGAGTGGGGCGTCGGCGACGACAACATCCTGCGGGGCCCCGAGGGGTTCACGATCGACCTCAACGAGTGCCCTGAGGACTGGTCGAACACCGAGGGCATCACGGACAACGAGATCCGCATCGGTCAGACGGGCCCGCAGTCGGGCACGCTCGCGCTGTACGGCAACGCTCGACTCGGCTGGCAGACGTATCTCGGCTCCGTCAACGACGCCGGCGGTATTGCCGGTCGCAATGTCGTGATGAAGTCCTACGACGATGCGTACGTCGCTGCACAGACCATCGAGTTCGTCGACGAGCTGATCGAGAACGACAACGTCTTCGCGATTCACACGCTGGGCTCGCCGAACACGCTGGCGGTGTACGACACGCTCAACGCCGAGTGCATCCCGCAGCCGTTCGTGTGGACGGGCCACCCGGCATGGGGCGATCCTGAGGTACACCCCTGGACCACCGGCAGCATCCTGTCCTACTCGACAGAAGCCGTGCTGTGGGGCAACTGGATCAAGGAGAACCTCGCCGACGAGCTGCCCGTCGTGGTGGCCGGTCTGGTGATGGACAACGACTTCGGTCTGGCCTACGAGCTGGGCTTCGAGGAATACGCCCACAACAACCCCGACGTGGTGTCGGAGTTCGTCCCGGTGCGTCACGACCCGGCCTCGCCGACGATCACGAACGAGATCACGACGATCGCCGCCAACGACCCGGACGTCTACATCTCGATGACCGCGGGCAACGCTTGCCTGCTGGCCATCCAGGAGGTCGCGGCGTCGGGTCTGAAGGAAGAGATTTCGGCAGCGTTCACGCCGTCAGTGTGCAAGGCACCGGCAAGCTGGATCTCTCCGGCTGGCGATGACGGCGACGGCTGGCTGATCGTGGGCGGCGGTGTCAAGGACACCACCGACCCGGCGCTCATCGGCAGCGATGCGTTCATCGACTTCATCATCGAGAGCCTTGAGGCCAACGACCTCGATCCGACGATCTCGATGTTCGGCAACGGCTACATGCTGGGCTACCCGTACGTGGAGGCGCTGCGCATTGCTGCGGAGCTGCCTGCGAGTGCGAACAACCCGGCGGGCCTGAACCGGGCGAACTTCATCCTGGCGGTGCGGGCGATCGACATCCATCACCCGATCTTCCTGGACGGCATCACGTTCGCCATGAACGGCAACGCCGATGCATTCCCGATCGAGGGCACCGACTTCAGCCAGTACGACTCGTCCACGCACTCCTGGATCGTCTCGAACGTCATTGACGTGAACGGCGCTTCAGGCAACTGCGTCTGGGACAAGGACAACGGCGGCTGCCGCTAGGCAGGCGCCGCATCAGAGTCAGCGGCTGCCGCTAGGCAGGCGCTTGCCATCTGACCAAATACGACGCAGCGGCCGTCGCCGCCGGGATCAATCTCGGCAGCGGCGGCCGCTTGTCGCGCTTGCTGAACAGGCTCGGGACATATCGGCTCTGCGTGGGCCATTAGGGTCACCCGAACCGTCTGGCGTCAGAGATCTTCTCGGTCGTCGGTGCGGCACGACAACGCAAGGGAGAATCCCATGACAGGACCACGACGGGGGCTATGGCGCTTGCTCGCGCTGCTGTTCGCGTTCTCGCTCATCGCAGCTGCATGCGGTGGCGGTGACGACGACGATGCCGGCGACAGCTCGACAGACGCGGGAACGCAGACCGCCGACGAGTCGACCGACGACGAGATGGCCGACGACGAGGAGATGGCCGACGAGGCCGAGCCGGAAGACGAAGGCTCGATCGGCGGCGGCATCACCCAGGAGGCGTTGGAGGAAGACGCCGAAGACGACGGTGACATGGCCGAGGACGACATGGCTGACGAGGGCATGGTGACCGTCAACATCGACGACTTCGATCTGTCCACCATTGACGGCATCTGGGAGCTGGCCGCGGCGCAGCGTGCAGCCATCGTGGCCAATCTCACCGCTGGCATCGAGGCCGGCGAGTACGGCGTCGGTGACGACGGCATCCTGCGGGGTCCGTCGGGATTCGAGATCGACATGAACGAGTGCCCGGCTGACTGGTCGGACACGACGGGCATCACCGACGACACGATCCGCATCGGCCAGACCACCGTGAAGTCCGGCAACCTGGCCGCCTACGGCGATATCACCGTCGGCTGGGAGAACTACTACGAGTACGTGAATGCGACCGGCGGCGTGGACGGAAAGGAAATGCTGCTGATCTCCCGTGATGACGGTTATGTGGCAGCGCAGACCATCGAGTTCATCGATGAGCTGATCGAGTCTGAGAACGTCTTCGCACTCCACACGCTCGGCTCGCCGAACACGCTGGCCGTGTACGACCAGATCAACGACGAGTGCATTCCGCAGGTCATGGTCGCTACGGGCCACCCGGCCTGGGGCGACCCGGTGAACCACCCATGGACCACCGGCATGCAGATGTCGTACTCGACCGAGGCGATCCTGTGGGGCAACTGGATCAGGGACAACCTGCCCGACGAGCTGCCCGTCAAGGTGGCCGGCCTGGTGATGGACAACGACTTCGGTCTGGCCTACGAGCTGGGCTTCGAGGCCTACGCACACGCCAACCCCGATGTGGTGTCGGAGTTCGTTCCGGTGCGTCACGACCCGGCTGCGCCGACGCTGACCAATGAGGTCACCACGATTGCCGCGGGTAGCCCGGACGTGTTCATCTCGATGACGGCCGGCAACCCGTGCCTGCTCGCCATCCAGGAGGTCGACAACTCGGGCCTGCTCGACGACCTGTCGGTTGCGTTCACCCCGTCGGTCTGCAAGGCCGTGGCGGCCTACATGGCGCCTGCCGGCGATTCTGCTGATGACTGGTGGATCGTGGGCGGCGGTGTGAAGGACTCCACCGACCCGAAGCACGTCGATGAGCCGTTCATCTCGTTCCTGCGCGCTGAGCTCGCCGACCGGGGCCTCGATCCCGAGATCTCGCTGCTGGGCACCGGCTACTACTTCGCGTACCCGCACACCGAGGCAATCCGGGTGGCTGCAGAGCTGCCGGGCGGTCTGACCAGGACGAACTTCATCCTGGCCGCACGGTCGCTCGACATCTACCACCCGCTGCTGCTCGACGGCATCAACTTCGCGGCTGACGGTGCAGTGGACGGCTACTACATCGAAGGCTCCGACTTCAGCCAGTACGACGCGGCGGAGCAGACGTGGGACATCGTCGGCGACATTGTCGACGTGAACGGCGGCTCGCCGAACTGCGCCTGGGACAAGGACAACGGCGGCTGCCGCTAGGCAGGCGCTTGCCATCTGACTGAATACGACGCAGCGGCCGTCGCCGCCGGGATCAATCTCGGCAGCGGCGGCCGCTCGTCGCGTTCTATGGGTCGATGAGGACGCCGGGGTTGAGGATGCCGTTGGGGTCGAGCCGCTTCTTGGCGGCCCGAATGGCTTCGGCGAACAGCTCGGGGCGCTGGCGGTCGTAGGCGTTGGGGCGGTGCATCCGGCCCACAGCGTGGTGGTGGGTGGCGGTGCCGCCTGCCGATTCGAGCGCTTCGTTGGCTGCGTCCTTGACGGCTTGCCACTGCTCGAGCTCGCCGCCTGGGGTGCCCATCCCCGACCACGTGTAGTACGGCGCCGGGCCGTCGGTGTACACGTGGGTGAACCGGCATGACAGCGAGTGGTGCTCGCCGAACACCTCGGCCAGCACAGCGCCGACCTTCTCGCGTACGACCGCGTCGAATTCGGGCCACTGGTCCCAGGTGATCGCGGTTTCGAAGGTGTCGTTGATGAGGCCCAGCGAAGTCTCCACGCCGTTGCCGACGCCGATGAACGCGCTGCGCCAAGCGCCGACGGCACCGCCGCGCCCGGTCGGGGTGCCCGTTCCGTCGTCGATCTGGATCTCGTCGTCAGGCACGTGGCCGTTGCAGCCTCGGGCGATCTCGACGGCCTGAGCGATGTTGTGGCGCTGCGTCAGCTCCGCCGACTCGAACGACACGATCACCAGCGCATGCTCGCCGTCCATGCCCGCTGCCCGTCCGGCTTCGGCCGGGTCCAGGATCCGCAGGTTGGCCGGCCACATCTTCGCCTGGACGAGGTGCCGCACGGCGTCGTAGCCGGCTTCCCACGACGGGAAGGTGATGCCGGCGGTGGCCCGGAATGTGGGCCGCTTCTGGATACGCATCCACGCTTCGGTGATGATCCCGTAGATGCCTTCCGAGCCGATCACCATGCGGTCGGGGCTGGGTCCGGCCCCCGAGCCGGGCAGCCGGCGCGACTCCCACCAGCCCGACGGCGTGATCATCCGAGTCGACTCGACGAACTCGTCGATGTGGGTGTGGTTGGTGGCGTAGTGGCCGCCCGAGCGTGTGGCGATCCAGCCGCCCAGCGTCGAGAAGCGGAACGACTGCGGAAAGTGGCGCAGCGTGTGCCCGCTGGGCCGAAGCTGGTCTTCGAGGTGGGGGCCGAACACGCCGGCCTGGATGCGGGCCGCCCGCGACACGTCGTCGATCTCGAGCACTTGGTCGAGCTGGTCCAGCGAGATCACCACGGTGGGTCCGCGGTCTTCGGGAGGCGTGAGGCCCCACACCACCGACGAGCCGCCGCCGTAGGGCACGGCGATGTAGTCGTTGGCGTCGCACCAGTCGAGCGTCGCTTCGACTTCGGTCTCGTCGCGCGGGTGCGCTACGACGTCGGGAGGGTTCGGGAAGTCGAGGTTGAAGGCCCGGACGCGCTCGGTGAAGTGGGCGCCGTAGGCGTAGCGAGCCCGGTCGTAGGTGCTCACAGAGCACCAGCTGGCGACCGAGTCGGGAATCGAGATGCGCGGCGGGCGCAGGTCGGCGTCGTCCACCGATGGGACCGGCTTGGCCACGATCTCGGTGCCGTACTGGGCCGAGAGCTTCTTGGCCAGCTCGGCCCGCTCGGCGTCGGTCGGTTCTTCGGATTCCAGGCACCACGCCCAGAACGACTTGCGGTCTGCCATTGCTCATGCCTCCACGTGCGTGACGGTCAACCTAGAGGGCGGGCCGCTCGGGAGCGCAGCGAACAGCAGCAGGCACGATGGTGCAGCGACGCTGGCGCCGGCCGCGGTACCAACCCGTCAATCGTCGGCGAGCAGTGCCCTGCTGATGACGAGTTTCTGGATCTCGCTCGTGCCCTCGCCGATGATCATGAGCGGGGCGTCGCGGTAGTAGCGCTCCACCGGGTACTCGGTGGAGAAGCCGTTGCCGCCGTGGATGCGCATGGCGTCGAGCGACAGCTCTGCCGCTGTCTCGGAGGCGAACAGCTTGGCCATGCCCGCGGCTAGGTCGACCCGCTCGCCGGCATCGGCTTTGCGGGCGGCGTCGTAGGTCATCAGCCGCGCCGCGTGCAGCTTGGTGGCCATCTCGGCGATCTTGAATGCGATGGCCTGGTGCTTGGCGATGGGCTTGCCGAATGCCTCGCGTTGCTTCGCGTATGCCACCGCTGCGTCGTAGGCAGCTTGGGCGACGCCGACGCCCCGGGCAGCCACGTTGATGCGACCGAGCTCGAGCGCCGTGAGTGCCCAGCGCAGGCCGTTGCCGATGCCCCCAGGTCCGTCGAGACCGTTTCCATTGAGACCGTCGCCGCCGAGCACCCGGTCGGCCGGGACGCGGTGATCCACGTAGGACATCTCGACGGTCTCGAGCCCGCGGTAGCCGATCTTGTCGATCTTGCGGCTGACCGTGATGCCGCCGGAGTGCTTGCCCGGCGTCTTGTCCACCAGGAAGCAGGTGATGCCCGAGCTTCCCGAGGGGTCGCCCTCGGGCACCCGTGCCAGCAGCGCAACGATGCCCGCACGCTCGCCGTTGGTCACCCACATCTTCGTGCCGTTGATGACGAACTCGTCGCCGTCGCGCACCGCACGGCAGCGCAGGGCGCCAGCGTCGGAGCCGCTGTCGGGCTCGGACAGTGAGAAGCAGCCGCGCAGCTTGCCGGTAGCCATCTGGGGGAGGGATCGGTCTTGTTGGGCCTGGGTGCCGAAGCGCTCGATGAGTTTGGCGCAGATGAGATGGCTGTTGACGATGCCTGCCAGCGACATCCATCCCCGCGAGAGCTCCTCGATCACCCGGGCGTAGGTCACATGGTCGAGATCGAGCCCGCCGTGCGATTCGGGGATCGTCGCGCCGAACAGACCGAAGTCCTCCATCTGCGTGGCCATCTCGGTTGGGTATTCGTCGGCCAATTCCAGCGCTGACGATCCGGGCACGACCACCTCGTCCACCCAGCGACGTAGCGTGTCGATGATCTCGTCGAAGACGTCTGTCATGAGCGGACCTGACGATGTTGTGGTGTTGCTATTACCATGCAACCGACCTCGAAGCAGACGGAGTTAGATGATGAAGATATCCATGGCAATCGGCGCCGGTGCGAGCTTGGACCCCAAGCGGCTCAGCCAGCATGTTGCCGACCTCGAAGCGGCCGGCGTCGACATGGTGTGGGGCGGCGAGGTCTACGGCTTCGACCTGGTCTCGACCTTGGCATTCGTGGCCGGCAAGACCGAGCGCATGGAGATCATGACGGGCATCCTGCCGATCTACTCCCGCAGCCCGACGATCTTGGCCCAGACCGGCATGACTATCGACACGCTGTCGGAGGGCCGCTTCATCTTGGGCCTGGGCACCTCGGGACCGCAGGTGATCGAGGGCTGGCACGGCGTGCCGTTCTCGAAGCCGCTCGGCCGCACCCGCGACGTCATCGAGATCTGCCGCAAGGTGTGGTCGGGCGACCGGGTCGTCCACGACGGCAGTGCCATCAGCCTTCCCTACGACGGCGGAACTGGCCTGGGCAAGCCGCTCAAGCGGATGGGCAAGCCGTATCGCACCGACATCCCGATTGCGGTCGCCTCGATCGGGCCGCGCAATGTCGAGCTGACCGCCGAGCTGGCCAACGTGTGGCAGCCGATCCACTTCCTGCCCGAGAAGTTCAACGACGTGTGGGGTGAATCGCTGGCAGCAGGCCGTGCCCGGCGCGCCGACGACTTGGGCGATCTGCAAATCGTGGCCGGCGGCACCGTTGCGCTGGGATCGGGCCAGATGGTCGATGCGGTCCGCAAGGGAGTGCGCGACAACGTGGGCTTCTACGTCGGCGGCATGGGTGCCCGCGACAAGAACTTCTACAACGACCTGTTCAAGCGGTACGGCTACGTGGACGAGGCCGAGAAGATCCAGGACCTGTTCCTGACCGGCAAGCGCGACGAGGCCTTCGCCGCAGTGCCCGACGACTATGTCGACCGGGCCAGCCTGACCGGCGATCCCGAGCGGGTGCAGGAGCGGATCGAGGTGTATCGCTCGGTCGGCGTCAACTACTTGGACATCACCGTCCCGCCCGAGACCGAGAACCCCCTCGAGGTCATCTCCCAGGTCAAGGCCTGGGCCGAGTAGCTGCCCGGCAACGCGCCGAAACGACAGCCAGGCCGAACGGTAGTCAGGCCGAACGGAAAGTCAGGTCAGTGGTGACCGGCAGCGACCAGCCCGGTTCGGCGCGCCTGAGCGCACGGGAACGGTTCCTGGCCGGGGCCCGCGCACAGGGACTCGCACCGGAGATCTCGCGCTTTCCCGAGGGCACCCGAACTGCCGAGCAGGCGGCTGCGGCGGTGGGCTGCGCGCTGGGCCAGATCGTGAAGTCGCTCGTGTTCCTGTGCGACGGCGAGGCGGTGCTGGCGCTGACGTCGGGGGCAAACCGGGTCGACACCAAGCGGCTGGGCGAACTGCTCGGGGGCACGATCACACGGGCCGATGCCGATGGCGTGCGGGAGGCCACGGGCTACGCCATCGGCGGCACGCCCCCGTTCGGGCACGTCCGGCCGCTGCGGGCCGTCGTCGACGGGGCCTTGCTGGGTTACGACACCGTGTGGGCGGCGGCCGGCACGCCGGACACCGTGTTCGAGCTGAGGCCCGACGAGCTGGTGCGCGCCAGCGGTGCCGAGGTGGCTGACTTCGCCACGGGCTGAGTGGAGCGGTTGACCCGCCGCACTGGCTGACGAGCTGCGCGGGTAAGCGAGCGAACGTGCCGCGAAACCCCGGGCTTGCGGCAATTTAGGTCGTCCAACCGCATCTAACCGCTCGGGTCTTCAGGCGTCGTCGAGGGACGACTCCTCCATTTCGACATTGGGCAGTTCGCCTTCGACGCGCAGGTTGGGGATGATGCGGTCGAGCCAGGCTGGCAGCCACCAGTTGCGGGCGCCGAGCAGCTCCATGGTGGAGGGCACGATGAGCATCCGCACGAGCGTGGCGTCGATGGCGATGGCCGTGGCGAGGCCGAGGCCGAACAGCTTGACCACGCGCTCTTCTTCGAGCACGAAGCTGCCGAAGACCACCACCATGATCGCTGCTGCAGCGGTGATGACCCGGGCCGTTGCGGCCAGACCGTCGGCAACAGAGTTGACCGGGTCGCCGGTTCGCTCGTACTCCTCTTTCATGCGTGACAGCAGGAAAACCTCGTAGTCCATCGACAGGCCGAACAGCACGGCAAACAGCATCATCGGGATGAACGGCTCGATCGGCGCCGGCTGGATGCCGAGCACGCTGCCGAACCAGCCCCACTGGAACACGGCCACCAGTACGCCATAGGACGCACCGATCGACAGCATGTTCATAATGACCGCCTTGAGCGGCACGACCAGCGAGCGGAATACCGCCATCAGCAGCAGGAATGACGCGCCCAGCACCGCGCCGAAGAAGATCAGCATGCGGCCGGCGATGTAGTCGCTGAAGTCGATGCGGAACGCGACGGCACCGCCGACGAGCGCGTCGACACCAGTGCCGTCCATCGTTCGGGGAATCACGCTGTCGCGCATCGTGTGCACGAGCGTCTCGGTCTCTGCGTCTTGGGGACCGGTTGCCGGGAGCACCCGGATCATTGCGGCCCCGCCGTCGGGGCTCGGGAAGGGGGGCGACGCTGCCGTGACGCCATCGGTGCGGTTCAGTGCGTTGGTCAGCTCCAGCAGGGCGACAAGGTCGTCGTTGCCCGACGTCTCGGCCACGATCAGCAACGGGCCGTTCGCGCCCGGGCCGAAGCCCTCGGCGATCAGGTCGTAGGCCTTGCGCGTCGTGCTGTCGGGCGGGAAGTTTCCCTCGTCGGAGAAGCCCAGCCGCAATGCGAACACCGGAGCGGCGGCGACGACCAGCACGGCGGTGCCGCCCAGCGCGAACAGCCAGGCCCGGTGCTGCACGACCCGGCTGAGCCGGTACCAGGCAGTGTCGCGCAGCGGCTTGGGCTGGCGGTGGTGCAGGATCCGCCGCAACGGGTTGCGGGGGCCTCCGAAAGCCCCTGCGAGCAGGACGGCGGCGGCCGCGGGCAGCCCGGCCAGCAGCGGGCGGAAGCCGAGGCCGAAGCCCAGCAGCGCCACTGCTACCAGCGCCGCAGCGAGCATGCCGCGGACCCTGGTGGTGGCCATCCGGTTCCTCATCAGCCCCAGCACGGCGGGCAGCAGCGTCATCGAGCCGGCCATCACGATTGAGACGGTGATCGCCGCCGACAGCCCCAAGCCGGCCACGAACGGCAGGCCCATGAGCAGCAGACCCAGCAGCGACACCACCACAGTCGCACCGGCGAAGACCACCGAACGGCCGGCGGAATCGAGCGCGGCGCCGACGGCATCCAGCGGTCCGAAGCCGCTGCGAACCCATTCTCGATAGCGGTTGAGAATGATCAGCGCGTAGTCGATTCCCACGCCGAGCCCGATCATGACCCCGAGTGTCGGCGCGATGTCGGGCACGGTGGCCAGGTTGGAGAGGACCGTGATGGCGAGCGCGCCGATGCCGACGCCGATGAGCGCCGTGCCGACGGTTACGCCCATGGCAACCACTGAGCCGACGGCTGCAATCAGCACGAACACGGCGAATGCGAGCCCGATGGCTTCGGTCTCGGGTGGCTCTTGCCCGGCGAGCCATTGGCCGCCCACTTCCACCTCGACACCCGGCATTTCGCGCAAGCCGCTGTCGTCGATGAGCTCGTCAATGTGCTCGCCGAGACCGCCTGCTTCGTCGACATTGAACGAACGGCTGATCTCGACTTCGGCGACGGCGATCTGGCCCGCGCGGGGGCCCTGCTGTGCGATGAATTGCCGGCCGCCGGAGTCGTAGGGCGAGTTGACGGTCACTTGGTCGATGGCGTCGACGGCGACGAACACCTCGGTCAGCGCCGAGCGGACGGCAGGATCGTCGACGCCCGAGCTGGACTTGACCACGATCGAGCCGCCGATGTTGGAGCCAAGGTTGCCGAAGTGGGCTTCGAGCACGTCAGCAGCGTGATCGCTCTCGGAATCGGGGGTGCTGAGCGCGGCGCCGTAGCTGGCACCGACCAGACCGGCGGTCAGGCCGGCGGCGACCGCGAAGCCCAACCACGCTGCGAAGACTCGCCATGGGTGGCGGAAGCACCACCGACCGAGCGCTGTGTACATCGTCGGCGTCCTTCCGTAGCGGTGTGCGATGCCGGAGATTCGCGCGACGTCTGGCGACCCAGGCTGAGCGCATCGAGGCAATCAGCCGGGCAAGCTACCGTCCCGTGGGTGACTATGGCCAAGTTGACTGACCCAGGGATGCGCCGACGCCGAGTCGGTCTCGTGAGGTGGGCCGCCGCGGCGCTCGCCGTATTGCTGGCGGTGCCCTTGGCAGCGGTGCCATCGGGCGCCCAAGCCGACAACGGCGAAGCCGAGCCAGTCTTGATCTCCGCCGGTGCTGTCACGGTGACCATCCTGCACAACAACGACGGCGAGTCGAAGCTGCTGGGTGACGCCGAATCTGGCTTCCCGGGTGTCGCGAGGTTCGTCGCCGCGATGCGTGAGTTGCAGGCCGCCGCCGCCGGACCTGTGGTGACGCTGACGTCGGGAGACAACTTCCTGGCATCGCTGGAGCTGGGCGTGTCGCTCGACCGCGAGGGGCCGATGTACGACTCGGTCGCGCTCAGCGGTGTGTACGACGCCATGGCGCTCGGCAACCACGACTTTGATTTCGGGCCTGACGTCACGGCCCGCTTCATCGAAGGCTTCGACCCGCCGATCCCGTTCCTGAGCGCCAACATCGACGTCTCGGCCGAACCGGCCCTCGCGGCGCTGGCAGAGCGCGGGCTGGTCGCCCCGTCGACCGTGATCGAAGCCGGCGGCGAACGTATCGGCGTTATCGGCGCGGTGACCCCGTGGCTGCCCAACATCTCGAGCCCGCGCAACGTCGTCGTGAGCGCCGTGCTGCCCGCGGTGCAGGCCGAAGCCGACCGGTTGGCGGCAGACGGCGTCAACAAGATTGTCCTCGTCAGCCATCTGCAGGACGTGAACGAAGAGGTGGCGCTGGTTGCCGAGCTCACCGGCGTGGACGTGGTGATCGCCGGCGGCGGAGATGACCTGCTGGCCAATCCTGGCGACACGTGCCAGCCAGACGACGAGCCAGTCGCGCCGTACCCGATGTGGGTCGACGATGCTTCCGATGCCCGGGTGCCGGTGGTCACCGCTCCGGGTGGCTATCGCTGCATCGGCAAGCTGGCGGTGACGTTCGACGCGGCCGGGAACGTCACTGCGGCGACGGGCTCGTCCATCGGCGTCTCGTTCGGCCGCGAACCCGATCCTGCGGTCCAAGCCGACGTCGTCGAACCGCTGACATCGGAAGTTGCACTGGTCGACAGCACGCAGATCGGCACGAGCGAAGTCGAACTCGAGGGCCGCAAGCAGGTTCTGCGCACGCAGTCGACCAACGTCGGGAGCCTCATGGCCGACGCCTTGAGGGTTCGGGGTGCGCACCTTGCCGCCGGATTCGGCGTGGAAGCTCCCCTCGTGGCCGTCACGAACGGTGGCGGGCTCCGCAACGACTCGCTGATCGGAGCCGGTGAGGTCACTGTCGGCACCACGTGGGACATCGCGCCGTTCAACAACGTTGTCGTCGTGGGAACCGTCGAGCGGGCCACGCTGGTCGAGCTGCTCGAGCGGGCGTTGAGCGCACTGCCGGATGCGTCAGGCCAATTCCCGCACGTCTCTGGCATGAGGGTGGTCTACGACCCGCTGGCGGGAGGCGTGATGGTGGACCGTGACGGCGATTGCGAGATTGTTGCGAACTACGGAGACCGCGTCTACACGGTGACGCTGGACGACGGCACCGAGATCGTTCGCAACGGTCGCCTCGTCGACGGCGAACCGATCACGTTGGCAACCGTCGACTTCCTGGCCAACGGCGGCGACTGCTACCCGCTCGGCGATATCTCCTTCACGCGTGTGGGCGTCACGTACCAGCAAGCTCTCGCAGACTTCATCGCTGAGGATCTGGACGGGGTGATCAGCTCCGATCAGTACCCCGTTGACGGCGGCGACCGGGTTCATGGCGCGGAGCCGGGCGAGCTGCAGTTCGATTACCTGGTCCAGCCCGGCGACACGCTTCGTCAGCTCGCTTGGTGGTACCTGGGCGATCCCAATGCGTGGCCCCAGATCTTCGAGGCCAACCGGGACAGCCCGCAGCCGTACGGCCGGACGTTCACAGACCCTGATCTGATCCTCGTCGGGTGGACGCTGCAGCTGCCCTACCGCACGCCGGGATACTCGTATTCCTGCGGCTGCTGACGGCGTCGGCGGGCGACTGATTCGGGGCGGTGAGCGTCTGACTCAGGCCGGTGAACCCTCGACGGCAGCATCTGCGCGAGGCTTGCCGGCCGTCGTGTCTGCGGTGCCGGTCACGCCATTCCCGGTCACACCATTCGTCGGGTGAGCGGCCCTGCCAGACTCGGCCACTTCAACGTCGATCACCACCGTGCGTCCGGCGACTGCTTCGAGCAACTCGCTGCGGGCGCCGGCGGTGAAGAGTTCGACGGAGGTGTCGACGTCGGGTGAGACGCGTGCAATCAGCCGGAGTTCGCCGTTGAGCTGACCGCCGGAGCGACCGGGATCGTTTGCGACGCGTACCCGTGTCACGACCTGACGGTTGGAACGGTCCAGGCCGATCGCGACGCGCAGCATCGCGGCCATCCAGCGAACCTTGTTCTTGTCAGCGGAGCTGAGCGAGGCGAAGTCGGCGTGCTTGGACTTGGGTGCGCTCTTGCGGTGGTAGCGGGCGACCTGGGCGATGATCTCGATCTCGCGCTCGGTGAATCCGGTGAGATGCTCGCTGTTGCGGATGATGTAGTAGCTGTGGCGGTGGTGGGCGCTGTGGGAGATGAAGATTCCCACGTTGTGCAGCAGAGAAGCCGCTTCGAACAGCTCACGGTCTTCCCCGTCGAGCCCGTGCAGCGAGACCAGCCCGTCGAACAGCTCTAGGGCGAGGTCGGTGATGTGCTCTGCGTGGCGCAGGTCTTCGTGGTAGCTGTTCGCCACGTACATCACGCCCGAGCGACGCAGATCCTCGAGCCGGTGGAACGGGTCGAGCTCGGGCGCCGCGGCGCGCCGGATCTGCTCGAACAAGACGCCCTCGCGCAGTGCGAAGTCGGACACTTCCATGCGCTTGAGGCCCAGCAGTCTGAACGTCTCGGACAAGAGCAGGGCGCCGCCCACGATGATGTCGGCTCGGCGCTCCTCGAGGCCCTCGATCTCGAGGCGTCGATCTGGCGTCGACGCGGCCACGAGATCCGCCGTCAGCGCCTTGAGTTCCTTCGCGGTGAACGACAGCCGGCCGGTGCGACTGTCTCGGTCGCCGCGCCGGATCGCGCACATGCGAGCGAGCGCCGTGATGGTTCCCGACGTGCCCACGGCCGTCTCGAAGCCGAGCCTGGCAATCTCTGCTGGCAAGTGACCGAGGAACGAGTCGATGTAGATGCGGCACTCGCGAACGGCGCGTTTGCGCGTCCGGCCCTCGGGGAAGAACCTGTCGGTGAGCCGGATGGAGCCCAGCTTGAGGCTGCGCAACAGCAGGGGATCTGCGCCGTCGCCGAGGATGAACTCGGTGGATCCGCCGCCGATGTCGATGATCAGGTGACGCTTGTCGAGCAGCGGGATGGCCCCCAGCACGCCGAGGTGGATCAGCCTGGCTTCCTCGACGCCCGACACCACCTCGATGTCCACGTCGGCCTCGGATCGAGCCCTCTCGGTGAACTCATGGCGGTTGTCTGCTTCGCGCACGGCGCTGGTGGCCACCGCCGTGACCGAGGTCGCACCTGCATGGACGGCGATGCGCCGCATCCTGTCGAGCGTGGCGATGCCGCGGTCCATGGCCTCGGGCTCGAGACGCTTCATGTCTTCGGGACCTGAGCCGAGCCGCACTGGCTCGCGTTCGCGGGTCAGCACCTCGAAGTGGCCGTCGGCGTCGACCGATGCGACGACCAGGTGGAACGAGTTCGTTCCCACGTCGATCGCTGCGATGACGCTCACGTGCCCTAACGCTAGAGGGATCGCGGCGTGACCCCGAAGATGGCTTCGGCCGGCCCGCGGTGACACCCCACTAGCGTTCCGCCGATGGCGACGCATGCGACCCAGATCGTGCCGCGATTCGGCGAGCTGGACCCGTACAACCATGTGAACCACGCGGTCTATGTGGCGTACTTCGAGGCCGCTCGATGCCTGGCGCTGGAGTCGGCCGACTTGGCGCTGCCGGACCTGTCTGATCAGAACGTGCAGATTGTGGTGACCAACCTGGAGGTGCGCTTCCGGGCGCCTGCGACGGCCCGCGACACGCTGCGCGTCGAGACCGAGCTGGCCGAACGTCGCCGCGCGAGCACACGGTGGCAGCAGCGGATCATCCGCGAGGCCGACGACGCAGTGCTCGTGGAGGGTTTCCTGACGGCGGCGATCTGCGACAACGATGGCAAGCCCCGCCGCCCGCCGCCAGATCTGATGGACAAGCTCGGCTCGCTGACCCCCGGCTGACGAGTCGCGCGGTTTTGTGCGCCCGCTACGGAGGCGGCAGGCCCCTCTGCTCCCGCGATCCAGCAGGTCGCAACGTCGCAGAGTTTCCTGCCGCCTCCGCAGCTATGGCATCGGTGTCGAGAAGTTCGAGTCCCCAGGTTTCAAACCACCGGTGACAGTCCGCCGTCGATGTTGATCGCTGTGCCGGTGACGTAGCTGGCGGCGTCGCTGGCGAGGAACAGGGCGAGATTGGCGAATTCTTGGGCATCGCCCATGCGTCCCGCAGGGATGCGATCGCCGATGGAGGTCGTGTACTCCTCGAAGGTCTTGTCGTGAACGTCGCGCTCCCAGCGGGTGAACCACTGGTGGCTGACCAGCAGGCCGGTGTTGAGCGCGTTCACCAGCACGCCGTCGCCGGCGAATTCCGATGCCAAGGCCTTGGTCATGGCCATGCCCGCTGCACGGCTGACAGAGGTGGGGCATGAACGTGCGCTGGGTGCTTTCGCTTCGGCGTTGAGCGTGTTGAGGATGCGGCCCCAGCCTTGGTCGCGCATGTGCGGCAGGCACAGCCGGCACAGCCGGATCGCCGAGAACAGCTTCAAGTCGAGATCTTCCTGCCAGCTCTCGTCGGTGATCTCCAGAAATGGATGGGCGTTGGAGGTACCGGAATTGTTGACGAGCACATCGATCGCCCCGCATTCGGCGACTGCCTCAGCGTGAGCCCGGGTGAGCTCGCTGGCGTCTCTCACGTCGGCAGAGATGGCCGCGTGCGAAGCGTCAGGGTTCGCCGCCTGCAGAGCGGACAGGGTCTCGTCCAGCGCTGATCTGTCGCGAGCAACCACGGCCACCGAAGCCCCTGCGGTTGCAAACGTCTCGGCCATGGCGCGGCCCAGACCGCGGCTGCCGCCAGTGATGAGTGCTGCGCGGCCGTCAAGTCTCAGTTCCATACGCGCACCATATTTCCGTGCGCTGTCTCGCGCGGAATGTGGAGGACCGTCTCGTGCTCCCGTCGAGGGTTGCCGACCGTGCCGGCCCGGCGCGACCGGACGAGTCGTGCGCGACCATGTGGGCATGCGTACGGGATTGGTGACGGGCAGGGAACAATTCGAGCTGCGGGAGGTTGACGAGCCGACGCCGGGGCCGGGCGAGGCACTCGTGGAGATCTCGCTCTGCGGGATCTGCGGCAGCGACGTGCACGCCTATGCGGAGGGCTGGCCCTATGCGCCGGGCATCTGCGGCCACGAATGGGTCGGCAACATCGTCGCCACCGATGCCGATGTTCAGGTGGTGGACGTCGGCGACCGCGTCACGGGCGGGCTGGCGCCGGGCTGCGGTCAGTGCCCCGAGTGCCGGGCGGATCACCCTGCCTATTGCTCGACGGCGCGCTCGTACTACATCGGCGAGAAAGCGCCGGCTTCGGGCGGCTTCGCACCGTTCATTGCGGCGAGTGCCGATCGGCTGGTGCGGGTGCCCGACGAGCTCACCGACGACGACGCAGCGGTGATCGAGCCTGCTTCAGTAGCGCTGCACGCGGTGCGTCGCAGCCGCTTGCGGGCCGGTGACGTGGCGTGCATCGTCGGCTGCGGCCCGATCGGCCTGCTAGTCGCGCAGTGTGCGCGCCTTGCCGGCGCGGGGACGGTGATCGCGATCGAGCCAGACGCCCAGCGGCGCGAGCTCGCGCTCAGCCTCGGTGCCGACATCGCGGTTGAACCGGGCGCGCCGATGCGGGAGGCGGTGAACGAGGCCACGGGAGGCTTGCGAGCCGACATCGCCTTCGACTGCGCCGGCATCCCGCAGACCGTCCAGCAATCGGTGGACATGGTGCGGTACGGCGGCTCGGTCTGCATCGTCGGCGTCACGGGCAGCGACGCCACGATCCGGCCGAACCGCTGGCTGTTCAAGGAGGTCTCGGTGGACACCTCGCTGGCATTCACCATTGACGAGATGCGTGCCGCGGCCGGCTTCATCGCTGACGGCCGGATCAGCGTGGCGCCGCTCGTGAACGGCACGCTCACCCTCGACGACCTGCCCCAGGCAATCGACGATCTCGCAGCTCGGCGCAACACGTCCATCAAGCTGCTGGTGGATCCAACCGCCGGCTGAGCGAATGGAGCAGCGGGTCGCGCGCAGCTATGCGCAGCACTTCCAGGCGTGCTGCCCGGCGCCCTCGGGCAGTGTTGGAACTGGACACGTACGCTCTTCGGCGGCTGGCGTGGTGATGGCGGACGACTGCCATTGGGCCGTACATGAACAGTCGAGGCGGGGGTTGAGATGAGCTGGGAGCCTGAGATTGCCGAGTTGAGGCGTCGCGAGGCTTTTGCCGAGGCGCTCGGCGGGACCGACAAGGTCGAGCGGCAGCACTTTTTCGGCAAGATGACCGTGCGCGAGCGCGTCGACGCCGTGGCCGACAAGGGTTCGTTCCACGAGATCGGCAAGACCGCCGGCGTCGCCGAGTACGACGACCACGGCAACCTCGTCAATCTGACGCCATCGAACTTCATCTTCGGCCTCGCCCGCATTGACGACCGCCCCGTCATCTTGTCGGGTGACGACTTCACCGTGCGAGGCGGCTCGTCGGACGCCACGATTCCCGAGAAACGCAACGCTGCGGAATCGATGGCCTACGAGATGCGCCTGCCGCACATCCGGCTGGTGGACGGCATGGGCGGCGGCGGGTCGGTCAAGTCCATCGAGATGGCAGGCCGCACCTACATCCCCGAGCTGCGCGGCTGGGACGTCATTGTGAACCACCTCTCGGTGGCGCCGTCGGTGTCGCTGGCGCTGGGCTCGGTGGCCGGCATCGGCGCCGCCCGAGTGGCCACGGCGCACTACTCGGTCATCGTGCGTGACACCGCGCAGATGATGATCGCCGGCCCCGCGCTCGTCGAGCAGGCATCGCTGGGCGACCACGGCAAGGAAGAGCTGGGCCACGCCGACATTCACACGGCCAACGGCGCCATCGACGACGTGGTCGACAGCGAAGCCGAGGCTTTCGAACGCGCACGGCAGTTCCTGTCGTACCTGCCTTCGAACATCGACGAGCTGCCCGAGCGGGTGCTGAGCGGCGACAGCCCGCAGCGCCGCGACGACGAGCTGATCTCGATCGTGCCTCGCGAGCCGCGCCGGGTCTACAAGATGCGCTCGATCATCGAATCGGTGTGCGACCAGGGCAGTTTCTTCGAGATCGGCAGCCGCTGGGGACGTTCGGTCATCACCGGGCTGGCGCGCCTCGACGGGTGGCCGGTGGCGATCTTCGGCGAGGATCCCTACGTATACGGCGGTGGCTGGACTGCTGACAGCTGCCGCAAGCTGATCCGCCTGCTCGACACGGCTTCCACGTTCCACCTGCCTGTGGTGCACCTTGCCGACTGCCCGGGCTTCTTGATCGGCAAGGAATCCGAGGAGAGCGGGACGATCCGGTTCGGATCTGCCGCGCTGGCTGCGCTCGGGCAGCTCACCGCGCCGTTCGCCTGTGTCGTCATCCGCAAGGCCTTCGGGGTCGCGGGCGCCGCCAACAACAAGCCAGGCGCCCGCAGCTACAGGGTCGCCTGGCCGTCGGGCGACTGGGGTTCGCTGCCCATCGAGGGCGGCCTCGAGGTGGCCTACAAGCAGGATCTTGCCGACAGCGACACTCCCGACGAATTGCTGTCGGAGATCCGGGATCGGCTCAACAGCGTCCGCTCGCCGCACCGCTCGGCGGAATTCTTCGAGATCGAGGAGATCATCGACCCCCGCGACACCCGTCCGGTGCTGTGCGAGTGGGTCGACCTCGCCCGCCGTTCCCTGAAGCCCGGCCCCAGTTCGTTTGGGTATCGGCCCTGAGCCTTCCCACCGGTCGCGTGGCAGACTCAGCAGCGAGCTGAGCCGTATCTCAAGCAGGGGAGCGCAACGATGGATCCCACCTACACCGAAGAGGCCGAGGACTACCGCGAGAAGATCCAGGCCTTCTTGGCCGAGCACCTGCCAGCCAACTGGGGCGGCATGGGATCGCTCGACGAAGACGCCCGCGACCAGTTCGTGGAGGAATGGCGAGCCCTGCTGTCGGAGAACCAGCTGCTGGCCGTGTCGTGGCCCACCGAGTACGGCGGCGCCGGGCTCAGCGAAGTCGAGCGCATCGTCATGGCTGAGGAGTTCGCCAAGGCGGGCGTTCCCGTCGGCGGCGACAATGACGGCTTCAGCATCACGATGGTCGGCAACGCCATCATCGAGTGCGGTACCGAGGAGCAGAAGCGCCACTTCCTGCCCAAGATCATCTCGGGCGAGCACCGCTGGTGCCAGGGCTACAGCGAGCCCGACAGCGGTTCGGATCTCGCCAACCTGGGCACCCGCGCCGTGCTCGACGGCGACGAGTGGGTGATCAACGGCCAGAAGATCTGGACCTCCAGCGGCCACACCGCCAACTGGATTTTCGTGCTGTGTCGCACCAACCCCGGCGAAGCCAAGCACCGCGGCATCTCATTCCTGCTGGTCCCCGTCGATCAGACCGGCGTCGAGATGCGCCCGATCATCAACATCAACAACCGCCACGACTTCAACGAAGTGTTCTTCACCGACGCCAAGACGGCCAAGGAGAACGTGGTCGGCGATGTGAACGACGGCTGGCGGGTGGCAAACGTGCTGCTCGGCTTCGAACGAGGCCACGGCGCCACCACCGACGCGCTCCGGTTCCGTGACGAGCTCGACCGCATCACCGCAATCGCTGTTGAGCGAGGCGCCACCGCCGATCCGCTCGTGCGCCAGGACCTCGCCCGGGCCCACGCCAAGGTCGAGATCATGAAGTGGATGGGTCAGCGCAACGTGACCAACGTGCTGGCCGGCGAACCCCCCGGTCCCGAGTCGTCGTTGCACAAGCTGCTGTGGAGCGAGTACCACCACTGGATCACCGAGTTCTCGATGGATCTGCTCGGCATGGAGGCCACGGCACCCAGCGGCCATCCTTCGGTCAACGGCATCAACACCGACGCAGTTGGAGCGGAGTTCTCCTCGCTGTCGTGGGTGCAGACGTTCATGGGCGCGAGGCCGGGGACGATCTATGCGGGCACCTCGGAGGTGCAGCGCAACATTGTCGGCGACCGGGTGCTCGGGCTGCCGCGCGAGCCACGCGCCGACGGCGGTCCGTGGAACGAGATCGGCAAGAACTAAACGGGTCAGAATTTGACCTGCACGAGCGAGGCGCGCACGCGCACACACCTACGACTGAAGGGGTCTGGGCATGGAACTGCGATTGGATGGCAAGACTGCGCTGGTGACCGGCGGTTCGGCCGGCATCGGCAAGGGCATTGCGAAGGCGTTCGCTGATGCGGGCGCGAACGTGATGATCACGAGCCGCAAGGCTGACAAGTGCGAGGCCGCTGTTGCCGACATCGGCGGCGAGTGCGACTTCATCGCCGCGCACATCGGCCATCTCGACCAGGCCGAGCGGGTGCTCGGCGGGACCATCGAACGCTACGGCTCGCTGGACATCCTGGTGAACAACGCGGCGACCAACCCGTGGGCTGGCCCCATGATCGACTGCGACGTGCCGCGGCTCGACAAGACCTACGAGGTCAACTTGCGAGCGCCGCTGCAGTGGACCCAGACGGCATGGCAGATGTGGATGGCCGAGCACGGCGGCTCCGTTATCAACATTGCTTCGGTGGGCGGCCATCACACCTCTGAGGCGCTCGGCGTCTACTGCATGTTCAAAGACGCGCTCATGCACATGACCCGCCAGCTCGCTGCCGAGCTGGGGCCGAAGGTGCGGGTCAACTGCATCGCTCCGGGCCTGATCCGCACCGACTTTGCGCGGGTGCTGTGGGATGGGCCGCGCGGCAAAATAATCGCCGACCAGCTGCCGATGAAGCGTCTCGGCGAACCGTCTGACATCGGCGAGGCGGCACTGTTCCTGTCGGCGGCCGCGACCTGGCTGACCGGCCACGTCATGGACATCGACGGCGGCGAGTGCGTCAAGATCGCCGGAGAGCTGCCGCTCGAAGACGGCTAGCCGGCAGCTCGCTCGGACCCTTCGACCGGGCGTTCGTCAGCGAGCGACCGCCAACCCCGCCGCGGTGGTCAGCCAGTCGGCGACGGCGTCGGGGTTCTCGATCATGGCGTTGTGGCCCACGTCGGCGAAGACATGCGGCGTGACGACGCCGGCAGCGTGCGGGTTCACAGCTGCCGCCTCGGCCAGGTCGGTGTGATGCTCGGCGGTCGCCAGCGGGTCGTGCTCACCCAGAGCCATTGAGATGGGACACTTCGCTGCGGCGAGCAATCCGGCCATGTCGGGGGCGCCGACCTCGACGGTGGCGGGGTCCTGAGCCACGCACCAGCCCGGTGCCGGGCCGGGCGGGTCGACACGCATCGGTTCACCGTCTGCGGTGAAGCGCAACTCGGTGTCGGTACGCATGACGCCGGCATCGATCGCTACTTCGATGCGGCTGTCATCGGTATCGAACACGCCATGCAAGCCGGCGAGCTTCATGAACCACTCGACGGCGCCGGCGCGGTCGGGGAACTCTCGTGGCGGCCGGCTGGCGAGGTCGGCGATGCGGCTGAGTTCCTCATCTGACCAGCGCAGCTTGACGCCCACGGTGGCGGCCAGCATCGGCGGCGGTCCGAACCATCCGCTGGCAAGCGCCAAGCCGACGATGCCTCCCATCGAGTGGCCGAGGACGATGTAGGGCGCGCCCCGATGCTCGTCGGCCAGCACTTCGGCCACGTCGGCCGCCATGGCCCCGAACGAGTACAGATCGCGCCACTCGGCACCCCCGTGCCCACGCAGATCGGGTGACACGATTGCCCCGTCCCATGGCATGGTCCCGATCAGCGGATCCCAGACGAACTGGTTTGCGCCCAGTCCGTGCAGCAGCACGAGCGTCGGTTGCTCAGTCATGGCCGAACCTGCCGATCTGCTTGCGATGGCGGTTACCGGCAGTGCTGCTGTCGTGCTCGCTCATCGCGGACGCTCGCCGTAGTCGCCGTGAGGGGCATCGCGCTCAGCGATGACTTGGCGGAAGCCCTTCGTGTCGAAGTCCTCCACCCAGCGGTAGGCCTCTTCGGTGTGCCGGGTGACGCCGTCAAAGAACGTGCCGAGCAGCTGGCTCGTGCGCAGGCCCATGTTCTCGAAGGCCTGGTTGACGAGCAGCTTGTTGAGCGCGAGCTGGTTCGCTGGGATATGTGCGAGCCGGCGGGCGAACGCTGCGACCTGATCGCTGAGTTCGTCGGGCGGGTGCACGTAGGCGACCAGTCCGATGCGATGGGCGGTCTCGGCATCGATGGCGTCGCCCGACAGCAGGAACTGCTTGGCGTGCTCGAGGCCCAACCGGTACACCCACATCATCGTGGTGGGGGTTCCGTAGATGCGTGAGGGGGCGTACCCGATGTGCGCGTCGGAGGCCATGAACAGCAGGTCGCAGCACAAGACCATGTCGGTGGCCCCGCCGATCGCCCAACCGTGAATCTGACCGAGCACTGGCTTTGGGCACTCCCAGATCTTCATGAACCGCTTCACGTTGTAGCCCATGAACTGCCAGTCGCGCACCGGGTCCCACGCGCCCTCACGAGGCTTCGGGCCGGGCGCGCTGTAGGGGCTGTCCCACGAGTCGTACAGCTCCTCGGCGCTTCCCCCGCTTCCGCCGCCGGGGTTGAGGTCATACCCCGCGGTGAGCGTGGGACCGTTGCCGCGGAGCACGATCGAGCGAACCTCTCTCGATGCCGTTGCCCGATCGATGCCGTCTGCCACGCCGGCGATGACGCTCTCGGTCAGCGTGTTCATGCGCTCGGGCCGATTGAGCGTGATGAAGGCCACCGTGTCGACCTCGTCGTACAGCACCACCGGCTCGGACCCACTGGTGCCCCCAGCAAACCCGGCCGTTTCCGTGTCGGAATTCATCGCGCGGACGCTAGCTGCGCGAGGGGTTCACGGTCGCGGCCCTCGCCGTCCAGGCGGAATGGCGGCCGGTATAGGTCGGCTATTCCGCCGGGAAGGGGAGCTGGAGCCACCAAGGCCGGTTGACGGGTTCGATGCGGCTCACCCACTTGACCCACCAGAAGCCTCGCCTGCCCGGTGCGACCAGCCGCACCGGGGCACCGTGGCCGCGGCGCAACGGCTCGCCGCCGTAGCCCACTGCCAAGTACAGATTGGAGGCGTCGCGGGCGGGGAACAGACGGCTGTAGCCGGTCCGCGAGGTGACTTCCAGAGTGGGCTCACCTGCTGGCGGCAGCAGTTCGGCCAGCGGCACCGCATCCCACGACTGTCGGCTCCACCACCCTCCGGTGCAGTCGAGGTCGGCCGTCACCGGCGCAGCCCGTTCGCGCAGAGACTCGAGAGTCACCAGCTCGCCCGCGACGTTCAGCTCCCAGTCTGACGCGGCCACGCGGGGCGACCGGTCGTTGAGCCACATGGTTGTCGGCATCTCTGCGGGCTTGAACGACGCGATCTCGTGCGAACCGGTGAATCGCCGGTTGTCTCCCACCACGAGCTGCTGGATCCAGTACGCGGCGCCGGCGGCAGCCAGCGCGATGCCGCCGCCGACAAAGGCCCTGCGGTCGAGGTCGGCGACGGTGGGGCGACCCGGTCGGCTGACGATGTGCCACACCAGCAGCGGGACGACGAATGCGACGAGCAGGACATGGGTCCACAGCGCCGACCAGTAGCCCACCCCGTGCCACAGCCCGGTCGCGTGCAAAACGCCGAGCACCACTGTGCCGATCACCAACGCGCCCAGCAGCATCGACAGCCACCGGGTCGCGCGGCGGCGCTTCAACCCGGTACGCACCGAGCCCCGGAGCTTCGCCGGTGCCAGTGCCAGCAAGCTCAAGCCGGCGAGGGCGTGGGCGATCGTCAACCAGCGCCCCCAGCCGGTGCCCACTGCCCACGATGCCAGCCCGGTCCCCGCCGCCGTCGTCGCTGCGATCCCCAGAAGTAGGTCCACGCGCCGTGCAGTGAGCCATGTGCCGATTCTCAACTCTGGGCGAACTGCGGGCACACCGCCATCAGAGCATGTCGTCGGCCTATCCCGACCACAAGGTGTCGATGGGTGCCACGTACAGGCGGTCGGCGAGCTTGAGGTGCGCTTGTCCTGTGTGGAGCAGCACGCCTGCGCGGAACGCCCCGGGCGAGGCGGCGTCCAGCCGATCTCGCAGCCATGCCAACTGTCCGGCGGCGCTGGGCGACGGCGACTGAGAGGCCTTGACTTCGATGGCCACCGCGGATCCGTCACGCCATTCCAGAATCAGGTCGACTTCACGGCCGTCACGGTCGCGGTAGTGCCGCAGCGTCGGCCGCCGAGTGTTCGTCGAAGCCTGGCGAGCGATCTCGTTGATCACGAATGTCTCCAGCAGCGGACCGACCGCGGTCGATGTCGGCTCTGCCAGGGCTTCGGCCGAAGTGATCAGCAGCGCAGCTGCGAGCCCTGAGTCGGTGAGGTGGATCTTGGGGCGCTGCACGGCGCGGCGAAGGGGGTTGCGCGACCAAGCGGGCAGTGCCTCCACCAGGAACACGGAGCGAAGCCATTCCAGATATCGGTTCAGGGTCGGCCGGGTGATGCCGAGGCGACGGGCGGCGTTGGCCACGTTGAGCGTCGACGCGGTGCAAGCTGCGGCCCAGGCCAGCAGCCGGTCCATCGCGGACTCGTCGCGGATGGAAGCCAGCAGGCCGAGATCGCGCCCGATCACGGTTGTGGTGTAGTCCTCGAACCATGCGGCGAGCGCCTCGTGTTGCCTGCTGAGCCGCAGGGCACCGGGGTAACCGCCGTGGCACACCGTGTCGAGATACTCGCGACGTGACGTCCTGCCGCCGGCCCGAAGATCCGGTGTGCCGTCGCGCCACGCGTCGATGGCGCACGACGGTGTGCCCGCCAGCTCCGCACGCGACAACGGCCGCAGCTGCAGCAGTCGGACGCGGCCTGCCAAAGACTCACTGATCGTCGGCACGGTCAGGAAATTTGTGGAGCCGGTCAACAGGAAGCGACCCGCTGAGGGTTCGTCATCGACGAGTCGCTTCACGGCGCGTATCAGCCGGTCGCCGCCGCGCTGCACCTCGTCGATGACGCGCGGCGAGGCCCCGGCCGCGAGGAAGCTCACGGGATCGTCGACGGCAGCGGCGAGCACGGCGTCGTCGTCGAGCGAGACATAGGAGCCCTGCCGCTCGGCTGCGACCTGTTTGGCAAGCGTCGTCTTGCCGGACTGTCGCGCTCCGTGGAGCATCACCACACGGGAGGTGTCGAGCGCGTTCAGGACGGCCTGGTGGGCATGACGTTCGACGTATGGCAGATCCGCAGCCATGCCGACCTCCACAGCATCTACTCGCGCCAGCGAAGTTTACATTCTGCCGACTCGTTGTCGTTTATTCTGCCGTCCGTGAATCAGACATACTGCCGTAGATGAAGCGAACAGACTGCCGTCCTTCGCCAAGCCGGCAGTTCAGGTGAGCGCTGTGATGGTGAGGGGTACCCAGATGGTCAGCATGAAGCCGGCCATGGTGACCATGAGCATCCGTGTCTGGCGCGCCAATGCTGAGTCGACGTAGCTGCGCATTCGCTCCTCGGAGGCGGCTAGGTCGTCCTTGGTGGCCAGGAAGTCGGTGCCGTTGGGGTAGACGCATTTCATGAGCGTGGCGGCCGGTGTCTCGCCGAGCGTGTCGATGAGCTTCTGCACCATCTCGGTCCGTTCGATCTCGTCGATTGCCATCGCGTGTTCCTCCTGAGTGTAGGTGTGCTCCAGCGGCCGCCTCCGACGGCCGCTAACGGCGGCAGCGCGGTGCGGCGCGGTGGCAAACGCAAGACCGGCAGGCCGGACAACCCAAGCGATTTGTCGCGGCACATTCGACGAGGCACGACGAAACCGCGCTGCCGACGTCGACAAAGTCTTGTGTGGCATAGAAATACTACGTTTGCGGTATGCGCCGTCGCGTCAGCACTACAGTCGATGCGGATCTTCTCGATCAGGCCCGCGGGCTTCGAGCCTGGGAGAGCGATGCGGTGATGATGGACGCGGCCCTCGACGCTCTCGCCAAACGTCATCGCGAGGCTGAGATCGACGCTGGGTACGAGGTGTACGACCGGATTCCCCTGAATGCGCCGGACGAGTGGGGCGACCTGGAGTCGTTCGTCACAGCAAGCAGCCTGCGCTCGCTCCAGCCGCATCTGCCTGACGACACCCCGGCAGAGTCGTGACAACCACCCGACCGCGCTGGGGAGAGGTCTGGTGGTGCGAGTCTCCCGACGTCGGCCGGCGGCCCGTGGTCGTGCTCTCGCGGGATGCCGCGCTGGATCGCTTGGCAACGGCGATGGTTGCCCCGTGTACGAGCACGGTGCGGGGACTGGCAAGCGAGGTAGTGCTTGAACCCGGCGACGATCCGGCGGCGAAGCCCTCAGCGGTCAACTTGGACTCGGTTCACACGGTGCGTCAAGCGTGGCTGGTGGCAAGACTCGGTCGGCTGAGCGACGTGCGCATGCGCGAGATCTGCACCGCCCTGGAAGTCGCCGTCGCCTGCGCCTAGAAATGCCCGCTCGCATCGGCAGCGCGCCTCCAAAGCCGTCGAGCGGGGCTCCGGCCGGCAGGCTCAGGTCAGCGCGGCGATGGTCAGCGGTACCCAGATGGTCAGCATGAAGCCGGCCATGGTGGCCATCAGCATCCGGGTCTGGCGCGCCAGCGCGGTGCTGACTGCGTTGTCGACGTAGCTGCGCATTCGCTCTTCGAGGGCGCTGAGGTCGTCTTTGGTGGCCAGGAATTCGACGCCGTTCGGGTAGACGGTCTTCAGGAGGATGTCGGCTGGTGAACCGCTGAGCGTGTCAGTGGGCCCTCGCAACATCTCGGTCCGTTCGATCTCGCCGATTGCCATGGGGTACTGCTCCAGAGTGTAGGTACGGCCAGGGGGTTACCTCCGACACCTTGCGAAGGCCGATCGCGCTGTGCGGCGCGGTGGCGAACGTCGGGTTCGCAGGCAGCACAGCCCAAGCGGTTTGCCGCGGCGCCGGCCGGTGGTGGGTCGCTCTGTCACGGGGCTGAACACCGGACCGGTGCGTCTGGGAGTTCGCAGCCTCCGAGAGGCTGTATCCTGTTGGTCAATCCTCCCCGCCTTCCTGGACGCTTCGGCTCGACCCGGAATGGCGGGGCTTTCTCGTGCCTGGGCAGCTTAGGACCGGGGTTCGAGGACACTCGACGGCTGGTATCCGCGCTCGGGTAACACCCCATCTGTACGTTGACACAGGTGCTCAAATCCATGACAGCGGCGCTATTCGGCAGGGCCGGTTGGGTGATCGAGTTGAGCTACGAGATGCGAGGGAATGCTGTCGCACTGCGCATCGGCGATGAGAAGGGAACCATGCATGACGGAGCATCTTGACTACGAACGACTCGTGCGAGGATGCCAAGACGACTCGTTCGACGACGGTCTCTTGATCGAGGCCGAACTCGAACCCGTCGCCGGTCCCGGGAACACGGTGAAGCCCGCTGTGTACGAGGGCGGCAAGTACCAAACCGACCGTCGCTGGGCCTCGCCAGCCGACGCTGTGCCGCAGGACGTGGTTGTGATCGACAACGTGCCGTCGCAGGCCAACCGTCACGAAGAGCAGTTGCGCATGGACCGTACGGCATCTGGACTTCCGGAGTTGGTGCTCGACCTGTCAGAGATGGCCAACCTGCCATCGCACCTGCCTCGTGAGATTTCAAGCTTCCAGTTCCCTCATCGCAATGCGGATGCGTACCTACGGGACGCTCTGAGCGACGGTGTGGAGTTCTCGGAGACGAGCTTGGGGAGGTCGATCTTCCATGCCACCGCATCTGACGCGGGGCCACTGGTGGCATGGTTTCCTCACGCATTGCTGTACGGCTTCTGGCAGTCGCACCTGGGCAAGAAGCGAACCCAGGCTAAGCACGCCCGCGCGTGGGTCTCAGAGATCGTCGGGTGGCAGCCCGCGTCGCGTGATACGAGGGTGATGGGCCTGAAGGGCGACCCGCTCAACCTGAGCATCGACGAGGCCGTGATGCACGACCCAGATGACTACGTGGTGTGGGAGTTCGGTACCCAAAAGGCCGATGGTGCGGAGAAAAAGACCAAGCTGTCCGAACTTGGCCACGGCCAGGTTCCATTCATGACGCAGAACGATGGCGCGCCTGCTGGAGTGTCGTTTCGTCGTATCACCCAGCGCGCCTCGCTTTCGCTGGCACAGTTGAGACGTGTGAGTGTGAGTTCGGGCTCAGCCAGTACGGATGCCGCTGCTCGAGCGCTGGTTGCCGCCATCGGGCTGCATGCACACACGCTGGCGTTCGGGCGCGGCTTCGCTCTGAGATCGGGAGCAGAACTGCGCACGGCCAGTGTGAGAGTCACATGGCTCGGCGCCGATGGCGACGAATCGGTGGAGCTCGGCGGCATTGATGCGACGCGAGCATTGCTGGCATCGGCCAAGGCGACGGCGCGGGATGTGTCAGTGCCTATGGACGGATGGGATGCTGATCCCCTGAGTCTGATGCCAAGTGATCGGCTTCGCAAGGCCGTCGCCTCGTCGTGGCCGGAGTTGACCGGCTGATGCTCAGCGTCGTCGTCGAGTTCCTCCACGGCACGTTCCGAGCCGACCCAGACGGAACTGCGCATACGGGCAGGCTCGAACATGGCGAATGGCCACCGTCGCCGTCGCGGCTCTTCGCTGCATTCGTAGCTGCTGACGGCACGCGCGATCGATGTCGTCACACCAGCGGTACCGAATTGACTGTGCTCAACGGAGCGCCGCCGCCGGTCATACGGGCGAGCGCCGGTAACGAAGTCCACCATCAGCCCCTTCAACCGCGCTTCGTCGTGAAACAGGAGGGCAAGTCCCGCGGAGGAGCGCAACAGGAATACGTGGGCCGCACGGCGGTCGAAGTCCGGCCCGGAGTGCGGGTGAGCGCACGTCATCCCCGAGTGCAGTACTGCTGGCCGGTCGAGGTCAGCGAGGGTGATCTTCGGGCTCTGCAGGTACGAGCCGCCCGCATCGGGTACCTGGGTTGTGCAGATTCGCCGGTTCGGGTGCGCGTTGCCGACGCTGATGTGGTCACGGGGCCCATGCCGACCACGTCATTCGAACCCGACCTCGGCGGTGCACTTGCGATAAGCGTGCCGGCGCCGGGCCATCTCGAGGCACTGGACGCCGCATTTGATGAGTGGACGGCCGTGGGCGCATCGGTGGGCCGTTCTCAGTTTCCGGCGCTAGTGAACAAGGAGCGATATCGCTCCCCGGACGCGGACGGTTCACCATTGGCGAAAGGGGGTGTCGCGGTAACGATGGTGACGCGCCCCGCGGTGTCCGCCCGGCGCATATCGGACGTGACTGCGACGTTCAAAGCTGCCGTGCTACGGCACTACCAGACCGTTCATGGAGAACCGCCGCCTGAGTTGCACGGCCACGGGTTCAATTTGCCCAGGTACGACACTGCCCGCTACTTGGCGCTTCCTGATGTCGGCCATGTGCATGCCAAAGGACGCATCCACGGTGTAGCCCTCTGGCTTCCTGCCACGGCACCCGATGGTCTCGCTGCCGCGGTGCGCGCGGCCGCGGGCCGGATCACGCGCTTGGACGGCACAGGACTCAACGTTGGCGTCGAGATGTGGCATGGCCAAAAGAGGCCGGTGTCGGTTCGTCCATCGCGCTGGTCCGGGCCTGCACATCGTTGGGTATCAGTGTTCCCGGTCATTCATGAACGTCACCGGCAAGTGACCTTGGCCGAGGTCACGCGCTGGTGCGTCAATGCCGGACTGCCGGCGCCGGTAGCTGTGCGCAATTCCCGGAGCCCGCTTATAGCGGGAGCAGCGCGACTCGCATCAGTTGAGGTGCATCGGCAGGGACGACCGAAGCGACCTTTCTCACACGTAGAGCTGTGGTTCGGCGAGCCGATATCAGGACCGGTGGTGATCGGCTCGGGCCGCCAGCGCGGCTTCGGGCTGTGTCTGCCCGTCGCCGGCGGGGCAGCCCAGAAGGCATCGTGACTAGCTCCTCGCTAAGCGTCGCTAGCGGAGTCCCGCTGCCGCCTAGTCCGCAGTTCAAGGATTTCTACCGCGCGGTGCATGGGCGCGAGCCGTTTCCTTGGCAGGCGCGGCTCGCGCAGCAGGTTCACGACGAAGGGGCATGGCCGCGCGAAATCGGCGTGCCCACAGGGCTCGGCAAGACGGCTTGCCTGGATATTGCGATCTGGTGGTTGGCCTCGCAGGCGCACCTGGAGCCCAACCAGCGAGCCGCGCCGACACGCATCTGGTGGTGCGTTAACCGTCGGCTATTGGTCGATTCGACGGCCGATCACGCAAGACAGCTGTCTCGCTTGCTCAGCGACCCGGACTCGCAGGCCCGCGATCACGCAGCGCAACAAGTGCTGCAGTGCGTGGGAGACCGCTTGTGCGCGGTGTCAGCTCTTCCTGGGGCACCGCCATTGGCGGTCGTCCAGTTGCGCGGAGGCATGTCGTCGGGCCGCCCGCAGGACCCATCGCAGCCAGCGGTAGTGCTGTCGACCATCCCGATGTACGGCTCGCGACTTCTGTTCCGTGGGTATGGCTCGTCGCGTTCGATGCGCCCGATCGACGCGGCTTTGGCGGGGACCGACAGCTTGGTGCTCGTTGACGAGGCTCACCTCGCGTCGCACCTGATGGCCCTAGTGCCGTCGTTGAAGGACTGCACGTCACGCGTCGAAGAACTCTGGGAGTCCGGGCGCTCGCGTCCCCAGGTCGTCTCGTTGACGGCCACGGGTGATGCTGTAGACGGGCGGTTCGACCTCGACGAGGCTGACCGAGCGCATCCTGAGGTGAGGCGACGGCTCCGCGCCGCCCCACCCCCGACCCCCCCCGAGGCGAGGCGCACCGAGCTCATCCGGAGGTGAGGCGACGGCTCGGCGCCGCAAAGCCACTGACCCTGCGAGTGCCGAATTCGGGCAAGCCCGAGCGCCATCTCGCCGACGAGGCGGACGCGTTGATGTCCGGCGCTGGGCGAGGAGTGTCGTGCCTCGTGTTCGCCAACACGCCCGCAACAGCGCGCGCGGTGCACCGGGAACTCGTCGAACGTCGCGAGACGGTGGGTGACCGGGTGCTCCTGCTGACCGGCCGCGCACGTGAGGCGGATGCCCAGTCAGTACGAAGCCAGATTCTGGACATCACTCACGGAGCGCCTTCGGGACGGCCGGGCTTCGCCCGGGATAACGGCCTGGTGGTGGTGGCAACTCAGACGCTTGAGGTAGGCGCGGACGTCGACTTCGACTACATGGTTACTGAGCAGTGCGGGGTGCGGGCGCTTACCCAGAGACTTGGGCGCTTGAACCGTCTTGGCCGATTCGATGAGGCCCGGGCCGTGTACGTCCATCTGGAGTCGGCTCGTGCGCGCAAGTCCGATGCAGGCTGGCCTGTCTATGGTGACGAGCCCGCCTACGTCTTGCACAGGCTGGAACAAGCCCAAGGTCTCGGGGAGCTGTCCAATAACGAAATCGACATGTCCCCGGGCGTGATCTCACAGGTGCTCGGCGAGCCCGAGGACGATCCCGGTCGGGCACCGGAGGTTCTCCCGGCCCTGCTGTGGGAGTGGGTCAAGACAACCACACCCCCGCCCGGCGAGGCTCCGGTGGAGCCCTACTTTTCGGGTATCCAAGACGCAGCACGATCGGTGTCAGTCATATGGCGGTGCCATGTACCGGCACCGGGGGAGCGGCTGTGGCCGCGGCCACGAGATGTCGAAGCCATAGATGTCCCCATCTGGGAGTTACGCGATGCAATTGACGATTGGCAGCTGATACGCCTCGCCGCGGACCAGGTTTCGGTTGAGACAGCAGCCAAAGAAGACCTGCGTCCAGGCGATTCAGTGGTGCTTCCCACAGATGCCGGCTTGCTCGACCAATTCGGTTGGGATGCCACAAGCCGGGAGCACGCTCACGATGTCGCTCTGGAGCGTGCAGGCCTGCCGCTCGATGCGGTCGCCATCCGGCGGCTCGCGCACGTGGAGGTCGGCAGGCTTGTTAACACCATTCTGCAAAACGATGTCGACGAACCCGACGACGAGGCGAGCGCTGCTGCGCTTGACAGCCTGATCGAGAAATTGCGCGACACCGCGCCCCCAGCCTGGGACTCGAATTCTTGGGCTGAATTCCTGAGCGACTTGGGTCCGACGGTCTCTGAAGTTGCGAACGAGGTGCCTCGGCTGCGCCGCCGGACTGAAGACGCCAGCCAAGTTCTCTATGACGAATTCGATGAGAGGTCTCTCGCTGACACGGCAATTGAGCTGGACGCGCACGGCGACGCGGTCGGGACGCAGGCATATTCCATTGCCCGCCGTATCGGCCTCACCGATGATGTAACGGAAGTCCTGCGTGTGTCGGGGCTTTGCCACGATGTCGGCAAGGCAGACGATCGTTTTCAGAGGTGGCTTCGGGACGGCCCGGTTACCCAGCCTCTCGTCGCAAAGTCGTCGATGAGCCGCGATCGGTGGGCGGCGGCGCAGACTGCGGCGGGGTGGCCCCGTGGCGGCCGGCACGAGGAACTGTCCGCGCGGCTCGTGACAGCTTGGTTGGCTACCGGCGACGGCGGCGATATCACGGGAGAATACGCGGAACTGTTGACGCACCTGGTCGTCAGTCATCATGGCAGAGGCCGGCCGCTCGTGGAACCGGTCGATGACGGTACACCGTCGTCTGTCTGCTGGTCGTTTGATGGAAATGAAGTATCGGCGTGTGCAGACTTGGCAGTCGTTGATTGGGAGCAGGCGGAGCGGTTTGCCCATCTCAACGAACGCTTCGGACCGTGGGGCCTAGCGCTCTTGGAAGCGGTTGTCCGACAAGCCGACCACACGGTGTCGGCCGGTGCTTCTATATCGCGGCAGGTCCACTGATGTCTTCACATGAGTGCCCCGGTCTTCCGGCCGAGTGGCTCAACGCGTGGCTTGCCGCCATTGGCACCACTGTGTTGGTGCCCGACATGCGTCTGTCATGGACTGACGGTGCCAGCCCTCATGCGATTCTCCACGCTCCAGATGGGTTCAGTCCGGTCGATTTACTGGCCGACGCATGGCCTACTCAGGAACGAATCGCCGATATGCCCATTGCGGAGAGGTGGCTTGGGCTGAAGCCGATGGCGCGGACCGTGCCGCTAGCTGTCTTTCAAGATCGAGCACGGCACGGACGGTCGCACCCCGACATCTGGACACTCTCTTCGACCGTGACCGATCTCTACCTGAGCGGAGGCAACCCGAGGCGGCCCCCAGAAGTGGAACATTCCAGATTGGACCCGGCGGGACCGGGCTCCGTCAAGTGGCTGCACCATCGCTTTGGACGGGTCGCTGAACGGGTTGATGATCCGGCGACGTGGATGGCTGCAAGCTTCGCGGGGAGGTCACAGCGGGTCGACGACAACGGACTCGGATTCGATCTCACACGCGTCACCTCCCTCGCTGACAGTTCCACGAAGCGTGTCGACCCCGTAGTCGAGACTCTCGCATTCTTTGGTCTCAGGTTGTTTCCCGTGCGGGGAAGCGGGGTGGCACCGCGCCACTCCATCGGGTCTTGGCATTCTCATGTGCGTCAGCGCGCGTGGTGCCTCGACGCGGACAGCGGACGGCGCCGGATGATCTGGCCTGCGTGGAGCCAACCACTACGGATGTCCGGCGTAGATGCCCTGCTGGACATCTGGGATCCCCAGCAGCGGCGGCGATGGCGACAGTTCGGAATTCACAGCGCCTGGTGCAGTACCGAATTCGAGGGCAGGGGGAGCGCAGACGCAACACGCGGGATCGGTTCTCAGCCGCTATGAGTCTCGACCCCATTGTGTTGATCTCGGCCTTGGAGCACTTTGTGTACTGCGAGCGGCAGTGCGCGCTCATCCACGGCGACGGCGTGTGGATGGATAACGCCCACACCGTGCGCGGCTCGCATGCTCATCGTCGGGTGGACAGCGGGCAGCATCGCCGCGAGCGGGGCGTGCTGACCTTGAGATCGATCCCGCTGTGGAGCGAGACGCTGGGGCTGTCGGGCCGGGCGGACACCGTCGAGTTCAACGAGGGTGCGGTGTACCCGGTCGAGCACAAATCCGGTGTGCGTCACGGCAAGGCCGCCGACCTGCAGGTGTGCGCTCAAGCGATGTGCCTCGAAGAGATGATGCACGTCGAGATACCCGTCGCCTACGTCTGGTACGGCGGGCCCCGCAGGCGGACGAAGGTTCTTCTCGACCACCAGATCCGAACGGATGTGGTCGAGACCGTGGAATCGGTCCGTGTGCAGATGCTCTCCGGTGAACTGCCTGCGGCACCCAACGACGCTCGTTGCGAGGAATGCCAGCTTGAGCCCCACTGCCTCCCGTCCGCGACGGCCACAGCGGCGCGGATTGCAGCGTTGACATCTGAGGCACTGCTGCTGTGAAGATTCTCAGCACGGTTTACGTCACCGACCACCGCGCCAAGGTGGGAGTACGCAAGGGGTCGCTGACCGTCACACGTGAGTCCGGCACGACTCGCATTCCCCTGGAGGGTGTCGACAGCGTCCTGTTGCTGGGTCGTGCGCAGGTCACCTCCGATGCGCTCGCACGCTGCGCGGCGCGAGGAGTCCGCGTCGCATCGCTCAAGCGAAACGGCGCGCTGCGATTCGCTTGCGGCGGCCCGATGGGAGGAAACGTCCACCTTCGAGCCGCGCAGCACGCTGCCGCCGCTGACGAGCAGCGATCCCTTGAACTAGCCCGCCGCTTCGTCGCTGCGAAGATCCGTAACTCGTGCTCGGTAGTCGAGCGCTGGTCTCGCGACGCAGAAGGAGTGCTCGCGAAGACGCTCCGGAATAGATCGGATCAGATTCGCGAACGACTCGGCCGAATCGGGGCCGCCAGGGACGGGGATCACCTCCGCGGAATCGAGGGCGACGCGGCGCGGTTGTACTTCACGTGCATTGGTCAAGCGCTGTCACAGAGCCCGTTGAGCTTCGCCGCGCGCAACCGTCGCCCGCCCCGCGACCCGGTGAACGCCGCCATGAGCTTCTGCTATGGGCTGGCCACCACGGAGCTCATCGGTGGACTTGACGCCGTCGGACTCGACTACCAAGTCGGCTTTCTTCATCGAGCCCGCTCTGGACGGCCATCGCTGGCACTCGACCTCGCAGAAGAGCTCCGGCCAGTCTGCGACCGATTCGTCGTCACGCTGGTCCGTCGACGCCAGCTCGGTCCCAGCGATTTCGAACGCGTGCCTGGGGGTGCCGTCTACTTCAATGACAACGGTCGAGCCCGGCTGCTCGAACGCTGGGAGGAACACCGCGAGCAGGTCTTCCGCCACGCAGCTCTCGAGCGGCCAATCGAACGCTGGACGTTGCCGACAGTTCAAGCGACCCTCCTTGCGAGGCATCTCCGAGGCGATCTACCCGTGTACCCGCCCTTCGTGCTCTCGTAGCGATGGATGTTCTCGTGACCTACGACATCGCAACTGACAAGAAATCGGATGCAAAACGCCTCAAGAAGGTGGCAGATCTCTGCTCCGAATACGGCATGCGCGTCCAGTACTCGGTATTCGAGTGCCGCCTGACACCGGCGTCATTGGCGAAACTTCGCGCCGATCTTGAAGACACCATCGATTGGAATCGGGACACGATCACCCTGTACCGATTTCGAGGCTCGATCAACGATGCCAAGACAACTCTTGGGGTTGAACTCGACTACCAGACAGGCAATCCTTGGATCCTGTGACTCCCGTGCGAACCCACGGTGCTCCTTGAAAATTGAATGCTCATGTGAACTCCATGAAGCGTAATTCGCGCGCTACGTGGTCATCCTTGGCCGCGGACCGATCTCTTGGCCACACTCTGTGGCTGGGAGGCTTGGAGGGGGAATATTCCCCCTCCCTTTGTTGAGCGGCTGCCGACATGAACGCGAACGCTGAGCGCTACAACCTTGGAGGGGGAATATTCCCCCTCCCTTTGTTGAGCGCCCGCCGACGCCCTCATGTTCGTCTGGCCCGACGTCTCTTGGAGGGGGAATATTCCCCCTCCCTTTGTTGAGCGCGCCGCGTCACCACCAGCGTCTCAGCCTGGAACCGACTTGGAGGGGGAATATTCCCCCTCCCTTTGTTGAGCGGGCGACGACGACATCGAGACGTGGCAGGCGGGCCACGGCCTTGGAGGGGGAATATTCCCCCTCCCTTTGTTGAGCGTGCAAGCGCGCTGCTTCCCGCATCTCGTCCACGTGGAGGCTTGGAGGGGGAATATTCCCCCTCCCTTTGTTGAGCGCCCACCGCCGCCGCCG
>MKWU01001127.1_pt1 | contig 48109 bp, 40 predicted proteins | sample 809101 | NCBI WGS metagenome assembly MKWU01 (sample SAMN05860141, study PRJNA318959) | sponge metagenome | host: Aplysina aerophoba | place: Slovenia: Piran, Adriatic Sea, Gulf of Piran | collected 2013-05-07 | reverse complement strand
ACGGCCGCTGTTGCGGATCTGTTTCCCTTGGCCCGCCAGCGCCAAATAGGTCTCATTCTCGCCAGTCCCCTCGGCATGGGGCTGTTGACGGGCGATGAAAAAGTATTCGAGCGCTCGGCGGCTTACTTCGACAACCGCGAATACCCCGAACGCGGACTCCATCCGGCGGTCCGCGCCCGAGCCATGTGGGACTGGTGTCGGAAGCGAGACGTGAACATTCGCCATCTGGCCATCCAGTTTTGCCTGGCGGCGCCCATCAGCAGCATTGTCCTGCCCGGGGCGGCTTCAAAGGCGCAGGTCGAAGAAGCCTACGAGGCGGCTACGGCGGATATTGCTCCCGAGATATGGCGCGATTTTGCGGTGGAGTTTGGGGTGGGGATTTAGGTGCTAGGGACCATCGGGGGCCAATACCCGGACTGAGAATTTCTGTCGCAGCGCATCCAAGTGCAGACGTTCTTTTTCCTCTCTGGCCAGCCGCTCGACCCGCTGTTGCGAAGCTCGATCCCACTGGCCCCCTTCCCGCACTTTTTCTACTACGACAAATACGGAGAACTTTCCGTCCCACTCTAGCGGCCCCCCGACGGCGTTGATCTCCATACCTTTGGCGCGCTCGTAGCGCATTGATGGCATGGTATATGGGCTGAGCTTTACGCGTCCTCCGCTTGCCCCGACGCCCTCGGAGAATATGGGGACCAGTAGCTCTGGATCGACACCCTGCGCTATTGCTAGGCGCAAATCTTGGGCCAATTTGAGATTGTGGACCACAATTTCGGTGATGGTGATGGCCTCATAGGCGGGAAATTGATTGGGATGACGCGCAAAATAACTTCGCGCCTCTGCTGGGGATATGTCGATCTGTTCCAGATAGTAGCTCAGGAGTACATCCTCGGCGATGGTTTTGAGTTTTGCCTGTAGTTCGGGTTCCTCGTCGATACCACTTTGCCGTGCTGCGGTAAAATAGAGATCGGAGATACGCGCAGTGTCGGGTTCAACGGACGAGGAATCGAACTTGCGAGATGGATTGTCCTCAGCCGTGCCGCTGGCGTATTTATCGCGCAGAGAGATCCCGAGGGCACGCTCCATTTTTGCCCTGATACGGGAGTGCAGGCGGCGTTCAATAAGCTGCCGCACGGCGATGAGAGGGACGCGCTTTTCAGCGAGAACTTTGAAAGCCACAAAGACGGTATCCGCTTTGATCGGCAGAGGGAGAGCTGGGGAAATGGAGCCCACGGGCAGAGCGAACAATTCGTCGGCCACTTGCTCATTGACCTGTCCTTTGAGCACATAACCGGGGAGACTCAAAAGGGATTTTTCCGCGGCCAAGTCTTCTATAGCGGCGGCTTTGGTCGCTCTTGCAGAATAGATAAACTTGAGACCGCGATTCCAGTTCGCGTCATAGTATTCCTGCAGAATGTCTTCTGCTGTCACGACGATTTTCGCTTCGACTTGGCGCTTGAGATAAGATTCTATCACCGCATCTCGCCGCCGCCGCTCCAACCGGCGCACAAAGACCGAGTCAGCGACCATACCGACATTGCGGGCCTCTAACAGCAGTAGCCTTCTGGCGATGAGCTGTTGCAGCGGACCGCTCGTAGCGGGGATTGCAGTGCCGACTCTTATAGCTCTTTTTTCTCCCCACTCCACAAAGTCGCGCAGTTCTGCCGCCGTGATCTTTTCATCCCCGACCAAGGCGATGACCTCCGTCTCGGGCTGGCCGCAGCCAAAAAAGAGCGGGCAAAGGAATGCGATTAAGCGTTTTAATTTTTTCATTACAATAAGATCGGCGGAGGCGACTCGTCCGGTGAATAAACGGTACACACCCTACCAGGCCCATAGCCCAATTAAACCGCCTAGGTTGCCATTTTGAGCCGCGGTGCTCACATCTTCCTGCTCGTCCTGTTCTTCCTTTCTGGTGCCTGTACCTTGGTATATCAGGTGGTATGGGTGAGAATGCTCGTCCTCGTATTCGGCACTGGGGCTTTTGCGGTCAGCACGGTCCTAGCAGCTTTTATGGCGGGGTTGGCGCTGGGCAGCTTCTACTTCGGGCGCTTGGCCGACAGGAGCAAAAACAATCTGCGCCTCTACGCCTTCCTCGAACTGGGCATCGCCGCCTTTGCCCTAACTTTCCCCTTGATCCTCAGCGGACTGGACGAAATCCACACTTGGCTCTACCAGCAACTGGAATCGACGCCCTATGTCTTTGCACTCATGCGCTTCCCGCTTTGTTTCCTCGTCCTGCTCATTCCCACTACGCTCATGGGGGGCACCCTGCCGATTCTGATCCGCTTTGCAACTCGGCACATGTCGCAGGTGGGTTGGAGTGTGGGGACCTTGTATGCCGCCAATACGTTCGGAGCCGCCTGCGGGGTCGGGACCGCGGCTTATCTGACCATCGAGTATTTGGGCATCAGTGGCACTACTACAGTCGCCGTTATTGGCAATGTCCTCATTGCGGTCTTTTCCCTGGCGTGGTCTCGCCGTTTGTCGGACTCAGCCGAGCTATATCGGATAAGTCCAGACCAAAGAAACAACGCACAGCAAAAGAATCCTCCAGCGCTGCCGAACTGGCTGGTGCAGTTGACGCTTTGGGTCTTCTGCGCATCGGGTTTTACCGCGCTGGGATACGAAGTGCTGTGGACGCGGGTGCTGACCATGATACTGGGGCTGAGCACGGCCCAAAGTCTCAGCATCATCCTGATCGCCTTCTTGTTCGGTCTGGCGCTCGGAGGGGCTATCGCCTCTCGTTTTGTCGGCCGCTGGCCGGATCTGCTCATTGCATTCGGCGCTGTTGAGATACTCTTGGGCCTGTTTGGTCATATCTCCATTGGCGCATTCGGCGTTAGTACCCATTTCATTCCGTATCTCAGTGCGCTTACCTCGTGGACGGGCTATCTTTTCGCAACAGCTATCTTGGTTTTCTCGATCGCGCTCATTCCCACCTGTCTGATGGGATTGCTCTTTCCGCTCGTAGGACAACTCAACGTTACGCATTTAAAGACCTTGGGCACAAAAATCGGCAAGGTCTATGCCGTCAATTCACTGGGATCTATCGCTGGCGCTTTTGGTGCCGGTTTTTTATTGATGCCGCTACTGGGCACGGAACTCGCAGTGCAAGTCTTGGCCTGGACCAACATCGCCCTAGGGGCGGTGCTGCTGCTGGTCCATCCAAACGCCAGTAGCCGTTTTAAGCTGCCAGCCATAGGCCTGCCTGTCGGCGCGGTACTGCTGCTGACCTGGGCCATGCCGAGCAATCTTTTTGTCGCGCTGTTCACAAATACAGAAAAAGACAGCGAACTCGTCTATTATAGCGAGGGTACTGCTGGGACGGTAACGGTCCATCAAATGGACCACGGCAATCGCATCCTCAAAGTAAATGGCATGGGAGAAGTGCCGACAGACCATGCATCGATCAAAATTTTTCGCCTCCTCGGCAATCTGCCGATGACCCTGCACAGCGAGCCCCGGCAAGTTCTGGTGATTGCCTTTGGGGGCGGCGTTACCCTCGGTTCGGTCCTGCTGCACCAACCCGAGCGGGTGGATTGCGTCGAAGTCGTACCTGGTGTGGTCGAGGCCGCTGATTTTTTTGCCCGCTACAACAACTACGTCTTCAACAGGGTGGGCACGGATCGCCTCCGCCTAATCCACGGCGACGGCAGAAACCACGTGATGCGGACCCCAGAGCGCTATGATATCATTATCGCCGATGCGACCCATCCCGGCACGGCGGATAGCTGGGTGTTATATACGGAAGAATTCTACCAACTCTGTCGCCAGCGACTCAAGAAAGAAGGCTTCATAGCCCAGTGGATCCCCCTACACGGGCTGGCCGTAGCCGACTACGAGATGCTCTTGCGAACATTTCGCGCGGTTTTCCCCCACGCGACCCTGTGGCTGACCGACAAATACTCCATTGTGCTGGGTGCAAACCGGCCTCAACACATCGACTTTGAACTATTGGCACAACGACTGTCAGCCGCGGCTTTGCAAGAATCTCTGCAAGAGGTAGATCTGGCCGATCCGGTTTCTTTTGCCGGGACCCTAGCCTTAGACGAGCGCGCTTTTGCAGACTACGCCGGCCATGGCCCTTTGAACACCGACGACCGACCCTATATAAGCTTTACCGACCGCCGGCGCGGAGATACGGGCGCGGGCCGGCCCGCTCTGTCAAGCCTGTTGCCCTACCTAGTAGTGGAGGCGAACGAGTCTCTTTTCGACGTGGACGAAGAGGAGAAACAAAACATTGAGCGCCGCCTCCGATCTCGTAAGTACTCGATCCAAGGCGCGGTGTCCCTGCTAAACGACAAAACAGGCGACGCGATTTGGCACTATAGACAGGCCCGCAAAACCGACCCGGACGAAAGAACGGCCCTGCGGGCGCTGAGAAGGTTAGAAGGAGCCGACTAGCGGTCGAAAAAATAAAGAAACTAATTGTCGGCCTGAAATTTTCCGTCTTTGATCATGTTGGGAATATTGTCGGGGAAAATTTCCACGTCGTATTTCTCCCGCAAAGAACTCACGAACTCCACATAGCCGTGCTTGGCCTTATTGATCCTGACATAGGCGGTGGCGCGTTTTTTTGAAGCGGCATTAAAAGGTTTGAGCTTGGCCGCTTCCCGGGCGACTATTTTAAATACGGAATACCCTTCCGCTACCTTGATGGGTCCGCTGACTTGGCCTATTTCCATATCTTGGGACAGATCGTATAGATGGGGGTAGTGAAGTCGCTTGTAGGCGTCGAGGCGCACAAATCCCCTCTTTTCCCCATGGACCCCGCGAGTGTCGTATTTTGCGATCAATTGCTCTGCATCGGCTCCCTCTTGCAATTGCTCTTTTACTCGCTGCGCTTCCTCTTCGTTGGACAACAGAACCTCTGCGGCTATGGTGGCTTCGAGATAGCGAAATTTTTCGGGGTTTTTGTCGTAGAAGGCGCGGGCTTCTTCTTCTTCAACCCTGATATAGGCATCGACATTGATCTTGCGCAGCAGACTAACGAGTAGATTTTCGCGCTCGTTTTCCACGCTGGCTACCAAGGTAGAATCCCGATCTAAGCCGAGGGCGTAGGATTCTTTGAGTAGCATCTGGGCAGTGAGCAGACTGCGGACCTTGGCCGCGACCAATGCAGTATCGGCGAGTTGGTGCCGGGTTTCTGGACCGGCTTTGTGGAGCACGACGGAAAGAAATTCGCCAATGGTCAGATCGCCGTCGCGGTAGGAACCCAATCGCATAGTGGCCTCCGCCTCGGTCACATTGATTTGGCCGCTAGCTGACCGCTGGGCCAAAAATGCCACCCCATCGGCATCTACTAAAGGCTTGTACACGCCTGTCAGCGAATCGGTCAAGGCCGTTCTGCGGGCAGTTCGTTTGGAGCCGAAAATCTTCTCCTCGAGGACGCCTTGTACCTCGTTTAAGGCAATGGGCATCTCGTCCAGTACCTTGAATACGGCGTAGTGCTTTTTCCCTTTATAGGCGAAGGGCAGCGGCTTTGATAGGTCACCTACCTGCAGGGTCAACAATTCCTGTAGGGACTCATCGGCGGTGTCTTTGGACAAATAGCGTCCCGTGTCTCCACCCCAGGCTTTGGTTGTCGCATCGACAGAATAGGCATCGACGAGCTGGCGGAACGCCTTGCCGCTGTTGAGCTCGGCTACTAGTTCGTCGGCTTTCTCTCGCGTCTCGACCACTATGGCTGCAAGGCGCAATGCTCTGTCCCAAGCCTCGTCTCGGTGCAGTTCGATCAGTTCCTCTTGTGCAATCGAAATCTGCTGATCCACTTTGAGATGGTTGTACAACTTCATCATTTCTCGATCTCTGAAGGCGGATAAATCGAGGACAAAGCTCGGATCGCTCTGCAATTGCTGCGCCTCTGCTTCAGCTAGCAGCACTGTTTTGTCGATCAGCGCATTCAAGACCATGATATTGGCCTCACTGTCGCTTTTGCCTTCGTGGATGCCGTCCGGCAGGCGAGCGGCGAACGCTTGTAGTTCGACCGTGGTGATTTCTTGCCCAGCGATCCTTGCGACCGCATGGCCTTGGGGGTCTGAGCCGCACCCGACCTGCAAAGATAGCACAAAGCAGACGAACAAAATGGCCCATGCAGTATTGCACTTGGCCGTTCGAGCAAAAACGGGGAAATACATTAATAGCACCTTTTTTATTTTAGCGCTCCATCCGCTGCTCACGGCACGGCTAGGTCGTGGTCTTCGAGATCGGTGACAAAGCCGTGTCCCGTCGAATGGGTTATCATAAATGGAATGGCGGAAGCCTGCGCCACCGTCTGAGGCGTAACACTACAGGCCCAAAATAGCGCTACATCACCGGCGGGAATGCCGTTGGGGGGCGCGGGGCCAATGGTTTGCGCAAGGTCGGTGATGCCTATGGCGGCTGGATCGCCAATGTGTATCGGGGCCCCGTGCGTGGCTTGGAATCGCGAAGTCACCTGCACGGCGCGCGCCACCTTTGCCGCTGGCAAGGTTTGCATGGTCACTACCATCGGTCCGGCAAAACGCCCCGCTGGTTTGCACATGATATTGGTTTTATATAACACGACGCCAACCGAACTGACGCACCCGGCGTCGGCCAGAGCTTGCAAAAAAGTCAGGCTCGATCCTAGAAAAAAGGCGACGAAATCATCCTGCCACAACGGCGCAATATCGGTCACTTCTTCCACCAACTCACCGTCGCGCCAGACCGAGTATAGCCCGACCTCATGGCGAATATCCGCATCCGGTGCCAGGGTTTTCGGCGTCGGACAACCCGGGTCCGTCACTTCGAGCAGCGGACACGGCTGCGGGTTGCGCTGGCAGAAGACGAGAAAATCATAAGCCTCGGCTTTGGGGAGAATGACCAGGCCGGTTTGCACATAACGCCCCGCTCTGCCAACGGTCATACCGCGCCACTCGCCGGTACTAATCTGGCGACGAATTGTTTTGGCATCCAGCATTGTTGAATCTGGTGATTGGGTGGCAGCATTAGTGCCTATGGGCATAAGTGATTTCCTAGTTTTCGGGGAAGGATTTCTGTCCAGAGGAGCTAGTAGGCGACCGCCACTGTGCGGGTGAGATCACTCGCGTCTAGGCCAGCCCCCTCCGTATTGGCATCGATCTTGAGCAGGACGACGTACACTCCGGGCACCACGAGATTTCCAGCATGGTCTCTGCCGTCCCATTCGAGCGCATGGGCACCAGTGACCACTGGACGCCGCGCGGAAATGCTTCTCACCCGGCGACCACCTAGATCGTGGATATGGATTTCGACGGCACTGTCCTGACGGATCAACACGACGTCGAATGTAAACCTCACCGCATCGTTTATATCGTCCCCATTGGGCGTGAATACCTGCGGCTCGATTGCTAAGTTGCGGAAAATTTCCTTGCGCCTCGGTACCGCGACCAGCGTTAGATCGTTGTCGGTGACTTGTGCGGCGGCGTCTCCCGCGTCCACGCGCTGCCACCAACCGTCGTCTCCCCGCCGCAGGGCTGCCCTCAGCGGTGCACTTATCGTGAAGAGAGATGTGGCGAAATCGAGTCGGAACAGTTCAATATCCGACTCCGACAGTACGGCTGGAAAAGTCAGATGCAGGCTATCCGAGTGATCGCTGCGGACATCGACATCTTCGATTTTCAGAGGGGCTAGATCGGCGGCCGGCGAAAAATCGCTGGCTTTGCCCCCGTAGAGCCCGCGATAGGTCAGACGCATCTGGGGAGGGGCCGCGAGCAAGAGCTGGTCGAATCCGTCGGCACTGACGGTATCCGGCCGGATGTATAGCGAAAAAGGACGCGGGACGCCGAGGCTATCGACCTGGGTAGGGGTAACTTCGCCCAACAGGTGCCGAGCCACTGGTTCGGCAAAATTGAGCCGGATCTCTTTGAGGGTGGGGTGGACTTCTGGATCGTTGGAGAACAACGTGGCGCGAATGCGGACAAATTGGCGCGGCGAGGGCGAGGTGATGGGACTGCCGGCGGCGTTTTCGTACGGTGCACTAAAGGACTTTTCCCACTCCGGCCCATCGACCCAGATGCCTATTTTGTTGCCTTTGTCGCGCCGGTTTTTGCGCGCGTAGTATTCTGCAGCACCTCCTTCGTAGAGTCTTATATTGTCGCCGTGATAGTAGAGTGTATCCGAACTGAAGGTATCACCCGTCCGCGTCTGTAGCTCTACCTTGGTGCCGGGAGGCGTATCGGCATCCCATTCGATAGACAGCAAATTTTTGCTGTTTCCCAGCGGTATGCGCCCCGACGTCAGCTCGACTTGGGGCTGAAAGCCAGCGCCGAAAAGCTGGAATTCACTCAGTGCGGTCAGGATCCTCGCGGCGATGGGTTGGACGTTCCACTGGATCTTGAAAAAGCGGCCAACGACGGGATCGAAGTTATTGCCCTCCGTGATCTTGCCGATCAAACCGCCGAGGGTTTCGGCCTGTCTGCGATCTACGGCGATGGACCACTTGAGGCTGCCATCGGGCTCTTTGCTGCCATCCGAGACTTCTAGGGTATAGTTGCCAAAAGTGTGGGCGTCGTTATCGATGAATGTATAGGTCATCCTTTGCGCGTCGATCCAGAAAAACGATCCCAGATCGAAAGTTACCGTGCCGATGGGACTCAAATTGAATTTGGGATCTCTATAGAGGTCGAGAAAATGAGCGGAGTCCACATCGCCATCGAGGAGGATCGCTCCGTTGCGGGGATCGGGCGAGCTTATGGTCCCGCCCCGGCGCAATATCCCGTGGAAGATATCATCTCCTTCGACCCAGACATTGAGTTCGGCCAAGCGCGGGCGCTCGCGGATATAATAGCGGATGTCGCCGCGCTTTTCCTCTGCGAGGCGGTCGAAATAGACTTGCCTCGACACTTGTAACTGGCTGCCATCTGGCAGTTTTTTGTAATAGTCAACCGCGCCTGTATCGGCCGGGGCGAGTTGCTCGAATTCCGCTTTGGTGATCTGGCGGCCTCGGTTCAGGTCGCTGCCTCTTATGACGACCTGGACAAAACGTCCGGCCAGCGTCGCCATGTCGGTTGTCGGACCAGACTCCTCCGCCAAATCCTCAAATTGGATCTGTTCCGCCAGAAACTCATCCTGCTCGCCGCCCAATTCTCTGCGACCCGTGATGCCGCGCAGGTCCACTTCGACGCTGCGTTGGGTCTTGTTGGGTTTGAGAGAGATCAGGACGGGGAAAAATTCGGGTGGGGCGTTTCCCGATTGGGCGGCAATGGGTTTGCGTCCGTCCGATACGAGGACATCGTACAACAAGAAGGGGTCGCCCAGATCTTCATCGACGAATTTCAGCTCGATTTTTTTGAGGAAAACCAGACGGCCCAGATCCACTGTAAACCACCAAAGAGCGCCGACATCCACATCCGCTGGATCCACACCCGCTGGCAGCGGCGCTGGTTCCCAAAAGGTAGTGGGGTCGCCGTCGAGGACATTGGCTACTCCTGCGGGGTTTGAACCTGCTTCCACGACGGCGTCTCGCAGAGAGATTTCAGCGGCCTCCTTGCCCTGCAGGCGCTGGGGAATTTTGAACAGCGTGGGATCGCGTTGTGACGCTTCGATCTGGAAACGCAGAAAATCGACAATGTCCTCCGTGGCGTCTGTATTGCGATTCCAGCGGCGCGGCCGAACTTCCCCTTGGGGAGAAATCTCAAGAGTGCCTGCGGGAAAGTTCCAATCCTCCCAATGGCTCTGGGCGTTCACAACGATCTGGTTTGGTCGGGTGCGAAATTCGTTGGTGGTTTGGGCTCGGACCGAGGTCCAGCCGATGAGGAGCCAAAGAGCGCTCGCGCTGATTGTAAAAATTCTGGGCGAGGTTTTAGGCATAACAAGTACTCCCGGCACCAACCCGCACAGCTAATACGCCACTGCTACGGAGCGAAACGCCGTGTCCGTAGCGCGGTCCGCATCGACAGATAGACGGAGGATATAGAGGCCCGGCGGCAGCACCTGACCATCGCCATCGGTGCCGGGCCACGAGAAATGAATCCGGCCGCTGGTTATCTCGGTTTGCTGCAACACTCCGATGCGCGCTCCCGCCAGCCCGTAGAGTTCGAGCCGGGCGATGCCAGCACCGGCGTTATCAACGTTGATGAGGTCGTACTCGATCAGCAACTCGTCATTGACCCGATCTCCATTTGGCGTTACCACCCGAGAAGACAGATTGAAGCGCCCTATGGACTGCTTGCCCGTTTGTTGCAGAGCCACACTGAGCTTGTTGTTGTCCACTAGATCGTCGGCATTGCCCGGCGTCATTGGTTGGCGCACTTCGTAGGGCCGTTGGCTGTCCCAGACTGCGCCGGGAAATACCGTGCCAAAACGGAACACCTCAGCCGCGAAAACGACTTCGATCAACTCCCCCGAACGGTCGTCGCCGATGCGGGGAATCCGCACTTCCAGGCCGGTGGCGTCCACTCGCAGGGTCTCCCACTCCACTTCGGCACCGCTGATGTACACGGATTCAATCCGCGGCTCGATGGGCGTGCGGATTTCAATAGTGTCGAAACCCGACTCTCCGAGTTGGATCTCGGGCAATACTTTGTAAATAAACCGCGTCGGCTCGCCAGCGCCGACGACAGCAGGTGCTATTTCGGCCACGACTCCTGCTGCCATGGGGGGTTGCGTAACGGCGAATTGGAGATAGTCGAGCCGGCTGTTTTCCTCTCCTGGCGGCGAGTGGAAATCGGCCTTGAACTGGAGGAACTGACGGGGTTTGAGGCGGCTCATCTCGGCACGGCCATCTTCATAAGAAAAAAAAGGTGGCCACAGTTCCCAATTCTGCTCGTCGGGGGTTATGCCCGCTTTCTCTCCCCCTTCCAATCTGGCGTAGGCGGTGCGGCTGAGGGGTTGGCCGTTGGCAGCGAAACGAGACCTTTCATCCCCTCTGAAGGTAAAACGCCAGTACGTATTGGGATCGGACGTGTCGCCACCGCGGGCAACTAGGTCGATGCGCCCTGTCGGTGATTGGTTGCCGGACCAGGTCAATTCTCCCAGCACGGCCGGGCCGCCCAAATCGATAATACTCGAAATGTAGCTGGCAAAGGGAGCCGACCCCGTGCCAAAAATCTGGAACTCGGCGATTTCCCATTTGCCCCGAGGAGCCTCGAACATGAGGGTTTGCACGGGCTCGGGAGGCAATTGAAAGTCTAGGACCGCGTCTGTGTTCTCCAGGCGCTCGACAACGACATCCCAGTCGACGAAGGCCTTGCCGCGCCAGGTCAACTTGATCTCCCGCTCTCCGTCTTTGAGCACATCTCCGTCGTTGGTGCCCAACCGGAAGGAGCGCGGGAAAAAGGTGTCGCCTCGTCTCGGAGTGCCAAAAAATCGAACTCGGTCGATGATAAACGCCCCGCCCAAATCGAATTTGAAATACCTGCATTGCGCAATGGGATCGCCTCCGAGGGCATCCATGATGCCGCTTCTCCCCGGGGTGCCATTAGCACAGCGCAGGCTGCCCCCCGTATCCCCTGAAAAGGCCGTGGTCTCGTCGTCGTCAAAGAGGAAATCTAGCTGCGCCTCGTCTTTCCAGCCGTAACCGTCGTTGATCTTGATGGATCCCCCCCGCTCGCGGATCAACGGCGTGAGATTGACCTCTTTGTCCAGAGTCTGGGGCCGAATATGACCCGGTTCTAGGTCGAGCAGGGTAGCGCTGCCAAAGTCGTCATCCTCGAAAGACATCCAAGAGTGCTGCTCGAATTGGAAAGATTCGGGTGGAACGCCGAAATCGGCTGCCTCGGGTGCGGGCAGATCTTCGCCGCCGATCCGGTAAACCGTCAATGCCCCGCTGTCTTGGTGCCCCCAAAGGGCGAGACAGAATCCAAAACACAGCAGAGACGCTAGGCGGCCGATTTGGACCAATGGCATTATTCGTTCCTCTTTGCAGGGATGCTACACCACGTAATCGTAATAATATACAAGGTACTGGGCGACTCAGCGCAGACCCGCTAGAAAGGAGACGAAGAACAGACCCGAGGCCTTCTGCTGGCGCTTGCCGCCGACTCTTTCTAGGGATCTCCGATTGTAGCTCATGCCCACCTCCGTGATCAATTTGTAGCCCAAATAGGTACTTGGATTCGTGAGTTTGAGCGCCAGCACCGTGCCGCGAAAATCGCCGCTGAGCTGTCCGATTTGCAGGTTTTCTTCCGAGTCTAGGACATCGTAGAAAAACCGCTGTTCCAAACCGCCTTCGATCTTGGTCGTGCGCAGGACGCGAAAGTGGATCTGCAAAAAGAAAAGCGCGTCCCAAGTGCGGCGTTTGTCCATCGTCCAGTCGAAGGGAGTCTGGCTGAGGAACTCGCTTTTTGCTTTGGGAGCGATGGTCAAACCCCGCCACGAATACTGGTATTCCGCCTTGTCGATTAAGCCCAAAAATCCCGAAGATCGGCGACCGTTGCGGCCTTGTGGACCGAGGGAGTCGTAGATAGCGACGGGACTGCCCTCGTCATCGACGAGCAAGCGATTGCCCGTATTGCGCTGACGCCAGGTTTCCCACTTAAACCGGTGAAAGGTACTCCACTGGTTTGGACTGGCGTATTTCCAGTCTGCATAGAAAGTGTTGATCCACGTATCTGCGGCCGCTAGGCGATCCAGAACTTGGACATGGCGTCCACTGTCGATTCCCGGATCGCCAAATTCGGGCGTGGATACGATCCACTGCGACAAGGGGTCGGGAATATCGTCCTTAGCCAATTTCAACATATTGAAGAGGCGCAGGCGGCCCTTGCCCGGCAGATCCTCGACCGCGGTTAGGAGGCCATAGGTCGTCAGGTTTTCTTCGCCCGTCTCGCGTTTTTCCTGCCGCAGTTGTCCGAGAGTCAGCTTGGCTTGCGGACCGAGGTGGAGGCTACCGTAGGCATTGTAGCCCCAGTGATCTTTTTTGTACGGGTAATCGGGTAAATCGTCGTTCTCGAAGCGATCGACCCAATTGTTGTTGTTTAGATCCATACCAAAGAGAAACTCGGGCCGGTCGGAGTGGTAGCGCAAAAACGGTTCGTCGTAATCGGGCAGCAGATTGCGGCGAATGGGATTGTGGTTCTGGTTAAAATCAGAGATAAAATCTCCGTTTTCGTCATAACTTGGGAAGACTTCTGGGTCGGCGACGCCGGTCTGGTCGATGTTAAAATCGCCTACTTGTGGCGGCACCAGACTACCCTGATTGACGCGCTTTTGATCGGGTTGGCGATCTTGATCGTCGTTGTCTTCGACAAAATCGTATAAAACCTCGGTGGCTTCGGGTGCGTAGTTGGCCACTCCAGATGGGGGCACCGGGCGAACGCTGGTGGAATAGGAGTCGTCCATGCCAAAGCCTTCCAAGAATGCCGACCAAGGGTAGCTTTGCCAAGAGAGATTAGCCAGCCAGCCCAGCGACCTTTTGTCGCCTGCAATGCCCGCAATTGCGCGGTGATGCTTTTTTTGCCGATTCGGGTATTTCCGATAGTTGGAATTGATATTTACTTCCCCGTAGAAATCGAAACCGCGCATATTGCGCCATTCGGCGCTGAGGCCGTACAGCAGATTGGCCGTGGGCAGGCCATAGTCGAAAACCACTTGGCGACTGTTGGTTTCATTCTTGATATTGCCTTCGGCTCTGGTGACCGGCAGGAATTGGGGCACGCCAAAGGGGTTGGTCTGCCGATCCGAACTCATTTCCACGCGGTAGTCGTTGGCCAACACTAGGCGAAAGCGCACATTTTCGATCGCCTCGATTACATCTTGGGCCTCTGCTAGGCTCAGATTTAGTCGCTGTTGCAGCAACAGCCGCAAGGAGCCTTTTTCGCTCTCGCCCTCCGCAGGAGCCAAGACGTAATGCAATACAATGCTCTCGGCCCCGTCGGCCACGAGCAGACCGTTTTGCACCGAACCACCCTGAATGTGGGTGGCGTCGAAGCCAAAAGAACTGCCAACAATGAGGGTGTCCCGCTCCACTAATACCGTTGGATCAGCAGGGGAAGGACGTTTGAGCTTGGTTTTTATCTCGATGTCCCTGTCGATGAGGATGGCCCCTGCCTCGCCGTCTTCTGGCGAGTCATCGCTGAGCCGCACTAGAACCGAGCGCAGTGCGTCCTCAAGCTGGCCCGTCGATAGCTCACCTTTGAAGGGGTTGCCGGCGAAACTTTCCCGACTGCCATTAGAAGTGTGGGAATTGACCAGATTCAGTCCTATGGTCAAGCCCTTAAACAGATCCACTTCGCTGCGACCCGCTACCAGATTGGTGGAGTTGACTCTGGGATCGACCAGACCCACGGTCTCTAACAGCACCGGTCCCGAGATGCGGGAAAAGAGTCCTGTCAGGCGCAGGCGATTAGTCGCCAAGTTGGCCATGACCCCATTGAAGCCGGCCTTTCTGAACGTCATCGGCGTCAGGGTAGTATTGAGTTCATCGCCGACGAGGATGGAGAAGCTGTAATCTCCCTTGCTATCGACGGCCAGCAATTGCCTGTTGAACCATCGCATGTACTGGCTCGCCTTGAATATCTGAGAGCTTTCGGCGATGCGCGGCTGCACCTGACGCCAGTCATAAATGAGCCAGCCGCGCGTGATCAGGCTGCCAAAACCATCGTAGAACAGATCTCCTTCCAAGCGGGGACTGACGTAGCGCAGAAAGTGATCCCGGGCGTAGTTGGTGTACTCCCATTGGTGGTGGTTTTCGGAGAATAAACTGGCCGGTAAATACCAGCGCTGTACTGTGGGCTGTAGGGCTTCGGTATAAATCGGCACGCCACGGGTGGAATAGCCGACGTGGTCGCCGACTCGTTCGCCTAGCCGATAGCCGTACTCCGGCTGGGCAGAGGCGGCACCGGCCAGCCCTAGGATCGTCATTGCCCAGAGGCTCCGGGCACGCGAATTCATTTTTACTCGACTCCTGCAAAAACCGTGATAAAGCTGGTCGTTTCCGAGCGCCCGTTACTCCCTTTCTCAAAGACGCCCGGTGTCACTTCGCGAATGCGCTCGGTGCCGATGCGCCCGACCCGCAACCCGACCTGGGTGGTGAGGATATACCCGAGGTATCCCGAGGTGACCGACAGTTGGACGGCGACCTGAGTCGAAGTCAGATCTCCGGTCTCTGCCGCGACTCCTCTGGCGAGCATGTCGTCTTCGTCGGCGACCAGATCGCGAAAGCGCAACAATTCGAGACCCGTTTCGATCTTGGTATTGGGTGTCAGCCGCGTCTGGGCCAACACTTGGGCGATCCCGGCCCAGTGTTGGTGGGGATCCTCTTCCTGCAAGAATTCGCTCTGCCGGAAGTACTCGCTCTTTAGGCCGGGTCGCAGCAAAAAGGAACCCCATTCTGCGGTATAAGACGCTTTGTTGATCATACCGAAAAAACTGGTAAAATCGCGGAGGGGCCGTTCATTGAGATCTCTTGGATCGTCTAGCACTTGATGGTAGAAGTCGTATTTCAGCTTAGAGGTTAATTCGAGGCCCGGCACTCCGAGGTGATCGACGGCGATGAACGACGAGTTGACATAGGTATCCGCGGCTGGCAAAATATCCGGCACCAGCGGTCGGGCCGGGGCCGTTAAGAACGGCGTTGGTGCCCGGCGATCGTCCGGGATGGTGTCTTTAACCCGTTTGAGCATTTCGAAAACCCGCACGCGTCCAAAACCCGCCCAATTGCGGTCAAAAGTGAATAATCCATAGGTGGATTCGTTTGCTCGCTTTTGGGAAAACATGCGCTCGTCCACCCGTCCCAGCAGAAGACGCACATCTGGAGCGATGTCGAGCCCCACAAAGGCATTGTACCCGCGGCGATCGGCCTTGTAGAGATAGTCCGGCAGCACATCGTCTTCAAAGCGGTCGATCCAGTCGTTGTTGTTGAGATCGATGCCGAAGAGAAACTCCGGACGGTCCACCGCAAATCTCAGAAAAGGTTCTTCGTAATCGGGCAAGCTATTGGGTATGGTGGCGTTGTCGTTCTGATTGAAGTCGGAGATGAAGTCGTTGTTTTCGTCCCAGCCGGGGAAAACAATATTATCGCCGACTGATTGCCCCCGGCGCACCCAATCGGGTAAACGGTCTTGATCGTCGTTGTCATCGACGAATTCGTAGAAGGCGGTCGTGGGCGAATCGTAGAGAATGTCACCGGAGTGGTCGACGACGAATGCCGCCGTGGTCGAATAGTCTGCGGCGATGGAGTAGCCCTCGAAAAAACCGAACCACGGGTATTGCTGTCTAGATAGGTTGAAAAAATAGGCATCGGCGTGCAGCGAAGAGATTTCGTGATTGCCGCTAGCCGAAAAAATGGCGGGATTGGGATACTGAAAAAAGCGCAGATTGCGGTCCCATTCCCCGTTGAAATCAAAGCCGAATACATCTTTGCCCTCGATGGTGAAACCCCCAACCATATTGGCGGTGGGCAAACCGTATTCATATCGCACCCGTTGCAAGTTCGATATATCTCGCACATTGCCCTCCGCTCGTTGCAGCACAATCAAGGCGGGTTCACTTTCCTCGATGATTTGGTTGGTGATGGGCGGTGCTGGGGTGGAGCGCCGACCGGTTTGCTTGTTGGACCACATTTCCACTTTGAAATCGTTGGCTAATACGTAGTCGAATTCGACCTTGACAATCGAGAGCGGATCGGGACCGACGTAGGCCGGGCTGTTGAAATCGTAGTTCAAGACAATACGCTCGTCGCCGTCGGCGGCCGTGAAGCCTTCTTTGGGAAACCCGCCAAAAATGACCGGCCATTCGAGCCCTTCGCGTACCACTTGCTGGAGCGTGAAGACCGTCTCTAGCTCCGTATCAAAATTGCGGGCGGTGATGCGAATGTCGTGGCTGAAAAGGGCGGCTCCTCCGATCCCGTCTGCTGGTGAATCGTCGCTCAGCACCATGGCGATGGCGGTGACCGGTGTTGAAGACTGACCGGCCGTCAGGCTGCCGGCGATCAGATCGCCGCTGAATACGTCCAATCCGGTATTGGCGTTGCGGGCGTCCACCAAGGTGCCGCCGAGGGTGATGAAGTCACCCACTTGCACGGTCGCCCGTCCGCCAATGAGACTGGTGGAATTGGAGACTCTAGCCGGCTGTGGGGTCACGCCCGTAGCCGGATCACTTATGCGCGAGGCAATGATGGTGGCTTGGTATTTATCTGCCGCGAAGTCCATCTGCAGCCCATTAAAACGAGGCTTGGAAAATGTCATGGGAGTAAGGGTGGTGCGGATCTCGTTGCCGACTGTGATCGCATAGGAAAACTGGCCCTCGGAATCGCTACTCACCGTGAGATTGTTGAACCAGTCGTTGAAGCGGCCATCCTTAAAGATGCTGCTGCCGAGGGCCTGGGGCTGGTCCTGGTGCCAGTCGTACACTAGCCATCCGCGCGTGACGTAATGGCCGTAGATGTCGTAGAAGTAATTGCCTTCGAGAGCGGTATTAACGTAGCGCTGGTAGGGCTGACGCGCGTAGTTGGAATACTCCCACTGACGCCACTGGTATTCGTTGTACAGTTCCTGCGGCACGTACCATTTGCGCACCGACGGGTCGAGCGCCCCGAATAGGACCCCTGGGCCGCGGGGTTCAAAGCTCACCTCGCCGCCGCGCTGGGTCCCGAGGCGAGATCCGTAGTCCTGGGCCGCCGAGCCGCCAACACCGAGCAAAAGCAACAGCAGGAAGAATCCCCTCAGCTCATTGCGGTTTGCCCATAGGCCCAATGCAGATGCCATGCTTACCTCTTAGGCTTTTAATAGACAACGCCGACAGCACCGAGCCTTATGTCAGCGCCGGTATCGGCGTTCAGCGTAACGGTGTATATGTAATGCCCCGGAGTCACGAGCCGACCTTCGTCATCGGTGCCCTCCCAAGCAATGGCAAAACGCCCGCTGGTCTGTTTTTCCATTTGCAGAGACCTGATCGATCGGCCGGCCAAATCAAATAGTTCGATCTCCACGAGAACGGGACTAGCTATGTTGGTGATATCGTAGTGAATAGCAGTGCGATCGTTGATTTGATCCCCATTGGGTGTAAATACGGCTGGCTCAGCGCGCACATTGGTCAATAGATCGTTGCTTATGGCCACCTCTACGGTCAGATTGGTGGGAACAGGAGCGCCAATGCGGGCTAGATCGGGATCTACTAGTGCCTCTCGTCCTAAATCTGCCGCATTGCCCGCGAGTATATTTTGTCCCACTGCGCCGACTTCGGTATTGAACGCTCGAGCCGAGAATACCGAGCCAAAACGCAAAACCGCTGTTGCGAATTCTACCTTGACGAGCGCATTGTTTCCGGTCACTGGCGGCAATTGCAAAAGTAGGCCCTGGTCTGAGACGGCCAACACTGCAAAGCCGCGGCCTGCTTCGACGGGGAGAGCGTCCAATGAGCGCGCTGAAAAATCGGCCGATTCGATCTCGCCATTGGGCCCGTGGATCTCTACCATGCCAATGGACTCCACCTTGAGCGGCGTCTCGATCGCCAATTGGTCAAAACCGGCCGTCGTCTGGCCTATCTTCGCCAGGACGGCGTAGGAAAAAACAGTCGCTGCACCGACGGCGGCGTGCCGGGGAAACACTTCCCCAATGAGGGTGTCAGCTAGGGCCGGCGTGGACAGCTCAAAGGCCAAGGCTCCCAAGCCGGAGGCCGCGTCAAAGCCCCGGCTGGCAAACTCAACCATAAATTGAAAATAGCGGCGGGGACTCGGAGAGAGCATCGGCGTTCCCGACCCAGGTATTTCCAAAGCTTGGGCCTCGACCATACCGGCGGCCGAGTACGGGGGAGACCAAGCACTCCAGTTCGTCAGATCATCGCGAATCGGCCCCTGCTCTTTGATCTTGCCGTACTCGGCTTGCGAAATCTCGAGCTGTGCTCGCAGTTCCAATGGCAGCCGGGTCCAGGCCAAAAGCGCCTCTTCTCCGCTCAGCAAATCGTCCTCTAGCTCGGTTTCGACCAAAGTCCTAAGTTCATCGTCCTCCACGTCTTGCGGGCGTTTCCAGGGCACTTTGACCCGAATTTCTTCCAGATTCGACACGCCCCCCACCGTGCGGCTCACCTCGGTCAGGCCGATACTCTGGATGCCGACTCGGGTAAACTCGACTGGCTCGGGATCCACACCCGTGCGCGTGCGAATTTGTATATCCGAGAGCACGGAGTCGCCGATGGTTTCTTGGAGCCAGCGCAAGTGGCCTAGCAAGGCCGGCTCGCCAAAATCGAATACATTGGACAGATAGGTCGCCTGCGGCACAAACCCCTCGGCAAAAACCTGGAACTCGGCAATCTCGAAGTCGGCTGTCGTAAGCGATTTGAAGCGTATCTGGCGCACGAATTGGGTGGGGATGCTCAGATCGACGACTGATTCCTCGTTCTGGCCTTCGAGGGCGATTGTCGTCCATATCGGCCGATTGTTGAGATAGGATTCGGGCCGACCGTCGTTGATAAAAATCTCGTACCCCTTGATAAAATCGTTCTGAAAGGGAAAGTCAGGTGCCGGCAGTTCGGGAGCGGCATTGCGGGGAAAGAATCGGATGCGATTGACGGCGAATAGGGCGTTGAGATCAAATTCCAGGATCAGACCGAGCGCACCGGCACTGGAGGCGCTGGAAGTAGCTCTCACTTCCAACGCTGTTTGACCGTCGGCGTCGATCAATTTTTTATAATCGTTTTTGAAGCTGACTTGGGCACTGGGGATGGGACTGCTGATCGAGCCGCCGCGCTCTTTGCTGGTGAGGCCGATGAGAATGTTGTCGGTCGTATCGACCCTTTGTGGAAAAATCCACCCGGGGAAATCAATGGACTCAAAGTCGATCACTCCACCGGGGGTATTGGTTTGATTGACGGTGGACTCATCCAAGATCGCGGTCGCCGCAATGGTCCCACCCCCTGCTTGCCACGGCAATGATCCACTGCTGCCAATTAGGATGGTTTCTTCGACAGCGCTCCCGATATTTGCCGCGCTCAGCCAATAAATCACAAGCAGGGGAATTCTCTTTTTCATGTCAGTCCCTTTTCAGTGAAATTAACCGAGAACGCGGCCGCAAATTCACTGACGGTCGGGAATGTACAGAAACGGCAACTGCCGCTCAACCGCCTTGATTTTGGGTTGGGCGACTATGTACGAAAACATTGACTTGCAGTCTATAGATGCTTATCTATACTGAAATAATTACCAACCAATCCATAAGCTCTCTTGCCCTTCCACAAGGAGGAACCTATGAGCAAGCTCTTAAAGGGTGTTGTGGCCTTTGCCATAGCGCTCGGCTTTACCACATCCGCTGGTGCCCACGATCCGCCGGGCGTAATCTTCGAGATGTGGCAATGGCCCACTTCGCACTTACCGGTTCTGGATGCCGATTTGTCTGAGTGGGAGGTCGTGCCAGAGGAGTTGTGGATCACTGAACAGGATCTAAACAACCTCTTGATCACCCAAATTGACGTCACCGATACCGAGCCGGATGCGTCTGACTTAGCCGTGCGTTTTACCTTTGGCTGGAACGACGAAACCGAGCGCATCTACTTGGCGTATGATCGCTACGATGACTATTGGAGCCACCAGCGCGACGATATCGAACTAGCCGTTGATGCCGATCACTCGGGTGGGCTCTACTGGAGTTCGGAAGGGCAGAGCGATGAGGAAGCACAACGTCAGCGCAACCGCCACGCCCAGATTTCCCACTTCTTCTTCCACAGCAAAACGGAAGAGGTTGGAGTACCGTGGAACTGGCACTGGATGACTCAGGCCGATTGGTATCGGGGGGAACCTTATTCCGATGGCGCCTATCAGTGGACCGAGCCCGAACTGGGCCAGGAATACAATTGGCAGATCGAGCTGTGGCACGTGTGGTGGGACGATTTCAACTGGCAAGATCCCGAAGGCAGTATCATCCACGATCTGCAAGAAGGGGAGATCATCGGCTTGGCAGCCCGCAACAAGGACGGGGATGTGGGCCTGTGCTGCGGCAATGAAGAAACCGGCGAAGTCTTCTCCGACTGGGCCCTCAACTTCAATGAATCTTCCGAAAACGCCGACTTCCTACCAGACTGGGTTCTCTTGCCAGTCAATACGGAACTGCTAGCGACGTCCGTCGAAAACGACACTTGGGGCCATATCAAGGCATCTTTCAGTCGGTAAAAGCTCCAACCATTTAATTTTTCGCTACAAACTCTCCCGCTGGCTCTTGGCTTCAGTGGGAGAGTTTGTAGTATTGGTCCCAGTTCGATGCCGGCCCAACTCATAAGCGAGAGGTGAATGGGTTGACCGAATGGCAGCAGGCCGAATACGAAGGCCAGGGTTATCTCCTCGTCGAAGATGCCCTGAGTGCAGATGAGCTCGATCGCGTCCGACGCGCTTTTGCCAAAGCCGCGCAGGTAGGCACTCTGGAAGATCTGCCCAATCAAGACGACTGTTTCATCCACCTAGCAGAACATCAGAATCTGTTCCCAATAATCCATCGGATCTTATCCGACGATGCGTCTTTGCGCTCCCTTGCCGGTATCTCCGTCGAGCCTGGAGCAGCCGGCAGGGGTTGGCACCGGAAGGTCGCCGGCATGCTCGGGGTCCACCATGCCGCCTCCAACTTGTGCCTCCAGCTATTTGTGTGCCTAGACGATACCCCACCCGACGGCGGCTGTCTGGCCGTGGTTCCGGCGAGCCATCGTTGCAAAGCTGAAGTCCCGTTTCCCGATATCACCTATCTAGAAGAGATGCCCCACCACCTGCCGCTGCGCCTAAAGGCGGGGTCGGCCGTAGTGCTGCACGGCAATCTCTGGCAGGCGCGCACGGGCAACCGCGCTGATATAGCTCTGCGACTGCTCGAATACACCTACGTCCATAGCTGGATGCGACAGGCCTTGCCAGAGCTATCGCCGCAGGCACTGGAGACGATCGCTGCCAGCGAGAACCTCGCCCACCTTTTCGGCGTCGCCGCCGCGCCCAGTTATTGGACGGGCAAGGTAAAGGGCTATCCGAGCTCGGATGGCCTGCCGCAGAGACGCTATTCGCCGTTGAGCAGTGTCGGCAAGGGCACCGAGCCAAATTATTAAATGGCCAAACTTTGTGAAAAACTGAGTCCCAATATGACACCCGAACAAGCTAGGCAGCAGTATAACTCACAGGGATTTGTCTTTATCCGCGGGGCGCTGTCGGGTGCCGAGGTGGAGCGGGTACTCAATGCCTTCGACCAGGCGGCGAAGAACGACTCGCTTTACGACCTGCTCCATCAGGACGAGGTGTTCGTCGATATGGTGGACCACCCCGCCATCTTCCCCGTCGTGCGAGCGGTGATAGGGGAGGATGTGCAACTGCGCTATGCCCATGGAGGCGTCAGGGAAGCCAACACCGAATCGGGTGGCGGCTGGCACTGCGATCTTTGCGACATAAAGGGCGTGTATTTGCCAGACTCGCTGATCATGACCAAAGTTTTTACCTATCTGGTGGACGTCCCCGAAAACGGTGCTACCTTTGCCATCGTTCCCGGCAGTCATCGCTTTGAGATGGGACATCCCTTGCCCGACATTGAGAATCACGAGGATATGCCACATCACGCCAAGCTAACGGCCAAAGCCGGCGACGCGATGCTCTTCAACGGCTACTGCTGGCACGCCCGCTTTCACAACCGCAGCAACAGCGACCGCAAAGTGCTCGAGTACTCGTACGTTCGCTCGTGGATGAAGACGCAGTACGACTACCGGGACCTGCCCGCGTCCATTCAGCAGCGGATTACCCAATCCCACAATCGACGTCAGCTCTTCGGCGTCCCAGAGCCCGGAGTGAGTGATTGGGAGCGGCGACTTGAAGGCGGTGAACCTTATCGCCCAATCGAAGTCGGCATTTGAATAACTTCTTACATGTAGGTTATGACATTGCCGCTGCCGCCCAGCAACGTATCGATGATGGCCCAGAAGGCGGCGACGGAGACTTCGCCTAAAATCAAGCCTAAGAAAAAGGGCTTCAAAACGCGGTAGAGCTTGGGGCCGCCAAAGTGCAGAATCGTCAGTTTGCACAGATAGGCGAGCATGGCGGCAAACCATATCTCGCTGGTGAGCCAGCCAATGGCCAAAGGAAAACCCAAAGGGTGGAACGGCCACCAGTACCAGCGCTTCTGGGCGACCATCAGAAAAGCCTCGAAGGTGCCGCCGAGGCCGGTGAAGATCCAACCGCGCACATCCACCTCTCGGGGATTGTGCACTAGCGACAACCACAGATCCCAGTTGCCGCCAAAGCCGGCATAGGACCCTAGGTTGATGCCACCATAGGTGTATCCTAGGTGCAAATTCATCATCGTCCCGCCGATCATACTGCACACCAGAGCTAGCAGCAGGGCTAGCAAAAGGCGCCTCTTTGAGCCGCGGACTGATTCGGCCAGCTTGAGCGCGTTGGCGCAGGCGAGCATGGGGAAGAGGCGCATTTCCGCCTGCCAGACCATAGTGAAGCACAGGGCTACCATGCCTTTGGCTCCCAGAATCGAAGTGCCTAGTCCCGAGATGATAAAATAAGGTGCCACTAGCGGGGGCCGAGCCGTGGGCACACCACCGGCCGAGACGACTCGGGTGATGAGAATGTAGTAGATCAGGCAAATAAAGAGGAAAACGGGAATGACGACGAGGGGAAGCCCCGAGCGCCACAGCCAGAAACAGACCAAGAGCAAACTGGCGATCAGGCCCAAAAAAGCGAGGCGGTAGGACATCAACTCCTCGCTGTCGTCGACGCCACTGGCCGGTCGCCAAGCCGTGGCTACCACATCCCGCAAGTGGTGCCTGGCCGTCCACAATCCAAAGAGCACAAAGACGATGCTAGCGCCCACGGCCTGATGGGTCAGATCTGCCAACTGGGAGTATTCGTACTGACTCAGTTGCTCGGTGCTGTGAATGCCCAAGGTGCGGAAGAGTCCGTCTTGGAATTTGCCTATTAAAAAAAAGAACCAAATGCTGAGGGAGATATTCAAATCGACTAGGTAGAAAAACCCGAGCCAGGCATAACTAAGCGCCAAGCCTTCTCCCCAAGTGTTGATATCGCGAAACCAGTGAATCCAGGCGATGTAAAAGGGAAATTCAGGCACGACCGGCAGGTAGTGGTTTAACCCCGAAAAACTGAATAGACCGAAAGGCACGGCAAAGCCGAGCCACATTAATTTTTTTAAAAAAAAGGGTGCCACCTGCCCCGGACTCGTGCCTTCGATCATCTGCAGGGGCAATTGCGTCATAGGATAACTGAGACGCTCGTGGGCCGACCACTGACGATGTAAAATAGTGGCCATGCATATCATCATAAAGCTCAAGCACAAAAAGAAAGCAAACCAGTGCGACAGGGGTTCGATCCACGCGGCCCAGGGTATGGATTGGCCGCTTGGCAAGCCCTCGTAGAGTGCAAAAATGGCCTTTTCATCTTGGGGTACCATCCAGTCGGGGATATAAGGCAGATAAAGTTCGGCGAAATTGTTCTCCGGCGAGGCCATGTAGTAGGGGCCAGAAATCATGCCGATCAGATAGTTAAGGAAGTTGTAAGTCGGCAGGGTTACCGCCATCAGCAGCATGGAGTAAACGAGGATGAGGTCGGCCCGGCTTAGGGCAAACTGACGCTTAATCAGCCCGAGGACGACGTTGACGAAGAGGGTGAGTACAAAAAAGAAAAAGATGGCCCCGGGCGACGAACTGTTGATACCCATGGAGGAGGCCTGAAGCATAAAGACAACAAAGGGCGCGCAGAGGCTGACCAGCAGCGAGAAGATGGCCCCGACGACGATGCCTTTGAAGGTGAATGGGGATTTAACGGGTTCGGGTGGCATGAGTGAGGTGGACCGGCTGCCCGTCCTCTTTATTGGGCCAAGGCACTCCCTGCGGGCGATGGGGATCGTAGAAATGGGTATGAGCGTCGATGATCACTAATGGCCTCCCAACGCCATCTGATTGTCGATTCGATAGAACAGAGCTATTTTTCGATTTGGCAAAGAGGAGCTGAACTCATGAAAGAATATGAATATCGCCTAGACCACTATCCGAGTGAAAAAATAAAAAGCCGAGCCAGCTACAAAGATGGAAAACTGCACGGAAAGAGGATCGAGTATTACGAAAGCGGGAAGATATGCAAAGAGGGCACATACGACAACGGCCATAAGGACGGACAATGGGTCGCCTACTATGTCGATGGTGGGGTAGAATACAAAGGGGAATACAAAAACGGGCAAAAACATGGTAAATGGGTTGGATATTTCGCTAGCGGTGAGTTACGCTACGAGGGCCGCTTTGAGGATGATAAAAGCGAGGGAAGATGGGTCGAGTATTACAGAAATGGAAAAGTAAAAGAGGAGATAAACTATAAAAACGGGCTATTTGACGGGAAGTGGACTTATGTGGACGAGAACGAACAGCTAAGAGGGGAAGGCACTTTTGTCATGGGAAGCGGGAAGTGGATCGAATTTGACCCAACCGGGAAAAAGACCCAAGAGAGACTCTATAGAAACGGAGCGTATATCAAGGTCGTATCTGCGTAGGTGAGCCCCACAGAAAAACCGCATGAAGGCTCTGGCAGGTGAGTCGATCACCGCGTTCGAACGGCGGTCCAAGCAATCGGATCCACCTGCGGGTATAGTACCATTCCAAACAGCAATTTTAAAAGGGAATTCATCGTGTCACAGCCCCCCATTTTCGCCCCCGACAAAAAGGAAGACATACTCGCTTTTTTCCAGCAGTATAAGTACGCCGTAGTCGCCGACGCCCTATCTGCCGACGACATCCGCACTCTCAACGCCTTTGTCGATCGTTCCAAAGGGGAAATCCCCCGCGAATGGGGGCCTGACCGCTTGGGCGTCTTTTCGCACGGGCAAATCTTGGTTCACTACCCCGAGTTGGATCGCTTTGTCCAGCCGACGGTCTCCTACGATCTAGTGCGGACCATCATGGCTCCCCAACCCCGCTTTGCCCAATTCGATTTCCGCGACGTGCCCGCTGGCAAAGGCGATGGCGAGATGCGCTTCCATCGCGACCGGCCCTACCAACCCACCACCGAGACCGAGCCTGAGCGTCCCTACGAATGCACCTATGTCTGCGCCATCCACTACTTGAGCGACGTGGGGGACTGCGACCCCTGCTTTTGCGTCGTGCCTAACAGCGGCCCTTACGAGACTTTGGAGGAGGCTCGCGTCCAACTAGGCGATGCCTATGCGGAAGTGCCCATCCGCGGCCCGGCTGGCACCTTGGTCTTGTACGACATTGCCATCTTTCACACTCGCCTGCCCGGACAACGCACCCGTGCCCGGCGCACCTTGCACCACTACTACAGCCGCGCCGCCAGCCAGCCCCTGACCAATTGGGTGCTTCTCCCGCAGCGCTTGGTCGAACATTCCGACCCCGAGCAACGCACCTTTTACAGCCAGTGGTCCGCGGCCACCCAAGCCTACGCCGAGGCTGGTTTTTCTGAAGCGTACTACGAGGAGCACGTGTTGGAGAAACTCACCTAAATAGCTACTTAAGCGACTACAGCGGCTGAAGCCCTTTTCCACAGGAGCGGACTGTGCAAATACAAGATCTATTCATCTCCGGCCAAGAAGGCTATCACACCTATCGCATCCCCGCCTTGGCCGTAGCGCCAGACGGCGCGGTGCTGGCCTTTTGCGAAGCGCGCCGCTACACTGGCCGCGACGACGATCAAATCGACATTCTCCTGCGCCGCAGCACGGACGGCGGGCGCACTTGGGAGCCTCGTCAGCGGATCGTCGCCGACGGCGAGCGCACCTGCGGCAATCCCTGCCCCGTAGTTGACCATGACCGCAGCGAGGTATTGCTGCCCTTTTGCAAGGACAACCAGCAAGTCTTTGTCAGTCGCAGCACCGACAGCGGGCGGACTTGGTCCGACCCCGTGGAAATCACCTCCCAAGTGAAGGCTCCTTCGTGGACCTACCTCGGCACGGGACCCGGCCACGGCATTCAACTGCAAAGCGGTCGCTTACTCGTGCCCTCTTGGGTCGATGAAAGCCCCGGCCCGGCCACTTGGCGTCAGCCACCGGCCACTTGGGGCCAAGTGCAGTCCTCCATCGCTTTTTACAGCGACGACGGCGGCCACACTTGGCAGGTTGGAGCCAAGTTGACCCACGATGCGTCAGACGAATGCGAGGCCGTGGAAATGGCCGATGGCTCTCTGTACATGACGTTGCGTAGTCGCAACGAACGTTGCTGCCGGGGATGGTCGCGCAGCCGCGATGGCGGCGCAACCTGGTCTGCAGTCGCCTACGAGCCGGCCCTACCCGAACCTTCCTGTCAGGGCAGCATTGTGCGTCTCGACGATGGGCACATCTTAATGGCGCATCCCAGCAAGCCAGACGAGCGCGCCGAGTTGACCTTGCGGCTGAGCGAAGACCAAGGTCACAGTTGGCCTGTAGCGCGAGTGCTTGAGCCGGGTGCGGCTGCGTACTCCGATTTGGCCGTGGCTCCCGACGGACAGGTTTTGTGTCTATACGAGGCCGAGCACTACGGCTGTTTGCGCTTGGCTCGCTTTGTGCCGACGTGGATTGAGAGAGGGCCTTAAGCGTCAGAACATCACCGGGATGACATTGCCCACTGTGCCGGTAAACGCGTCGATGACCAGCCACAGACCTCCGGTGGCGAATTGACCGGCGATCAGGCCGAGAAAGAAGGGGCGGATTTTGTGGTATAGACCGACGCCGCCGTAGCGCAGGATGACGAGTTTGATCAGCCAGGCCAAAAAGATGGAGAACCAGATGTAGCGCATGGTCCACCCGGCGCTGACGGCAAAGCCCAGCGGGTGGAAGGGCCACCACATCAGGCGCTGGCGGGCGATCATGAGGAGGGCCATGACTAGGCCGCCGCTCAAGGTCCAGAGCCAGCCATCGACGCTGACGCCGGAAGGCTCGCTCAACTTGCGCAGGGCGAATCGGGAGGGATAGCTCGGGAAGCTCTGGCCGAAGAACTGGTTGTGGAGATTGACTCCGCCGTAGTCATAGGCGAGGTGGAGAGTGTAGTAGATGGAGACGGCCAAGGTAATGAACATGGCCGCGGCAATGCCCCACAGGAGCCGCCGCCGGTTGCCCGCGGTCTCACTGGTCAGGCGCAGGCCGTTGGACAGGGGTGCCATCATAAAGACCAGCAATTCGCCGACCCAGATGAGGGTGTAGGCCGAGGCCACCATGCCCTTGGCTCCCAGAGCCGGGACGCCCACCCCGGAAACCACGAAACCGAGGGGCACCATGGCTGGGCTCAAGGTGGGAATGCCAGCCTCGACAATGGCGCGCGTCAGGCCGATGAAGATGACGAGGGCCGCAAAGACAAACAGCGGCGCGATCCAGGCGGGAATGCCGCTTTGCCACAGCCAGAGAGTCATGCCCACGGTGCCGACGAGCAGCCCCAACAGGGCGCTGCGGTAGGACATGATCTCATCGGCATCGTCAACCGAGGCCTTCTTGGACAGGGCTTGACGCCACACCTCGGCTAGGTGGTGCCGCCCCACCCACAGGCCCGCCCCCACCATTACGATTAGGGCCCCCATCATCTGGTGGCCGGTCACTGGAGTGCTCCAAGGGCCGAGGGTGGCCTGTAAGGTATTGATGCCCAACAGGCCGAGGACGTGTTGTTGCAGCGTGTAGATTAGGAGGAAGAACCACAGGCTGAGCGAGAGGGTGGAATTGATGAGGAAGGAAAAGCCCAGCATGAGGAAATTGAGGTTGACCGGCAGATTGGTGCCGAAGAAGGACACGCTGGTGTTTAGCTGGATCTGGGCTACGGAGGGGAAATAGTGGTGCAGGGCATTGAGGCTGCCGACGAGGAAGGGGATGGCAAAGCCGATCCACATGAGCCTGTTTTTAAAAAAGGGCTTGAGCAGGGAGGGCCGGCCCTCGTCCTCGATCATGGCTAGGGCCACCTGGGCGAGGGGATAGGCCAAGCGCTCGTGTTCGACCCACTGGCGGCGCAGGATCACGGCAATGGAGATGAGGGTGAGGTACAGAGCGGCGTAGAACAGCAGCCAGTAGCCCAAGGGGGGCAACCAACTGGCCCAAGGGATGGCCGTGGTGCCGATACTGCCTTCGTAGAAACCGCGCACGGCCTCGGGGTCGCCCATCAGCATCCATTCGGTGAGATGGGGATGGACGACTTCGGCCCATTTGTTCTCGGCTGAGGCGTAGTAGTAGGTCCCGGTGATCATGGGCAGGAGCATGCCGGTCACGCCTCGGGAAGGGATGGCCGCGGCGACCATCATCATAATGGCGATGGTGACCAGTTCGCCCCATTGCAGACCCCATTGCCGCTTGGGCAGGGCCAGGGCCACGTGGACGGTGATCAGCAGAAAAAAAAGCAGGCAGTACGCCGCCGGGGTCGATGAGGAAAAGCCCATGGGCGTGCCCTTGACCAGCATGGTGGTATGGGGCACGCCGAGGGCGATGGCAACGCACAGCAGGGCACCGAGAAACAGGCCGCGGAAAGTGATGTGGGCATCGGGGCGTTCCCGGGCCCGAGGCGCGGTGCGTTCGGCGAGACGGGCCCGCATACTGGCGGGGATTTCTTTTTTCAAGCTGGATGCCTAGATTGCAGTCGCTCGGTGGGCTGAGCACGGGGATTTTGTGGAGGCCAAGCCTTGGGCTATCTTGGTCCCAACCTATGTTTTCCAGCCGCAGCTTGTCAATGCCTTGTCGGGTCCGACGGACTAGGGCGAACTTGCCGCGTCGCGCCACTGAATTGCGCCTGTCGGGCAACCAGACGCGCATTGACACGCATCTCTTTTGCTCCCAAATTGGGAACAAAAGCTTCGCCGACGGCCAATGCATGTAATTACTCGGAAAAGACTCCAGGAATTCTGGCGGGATCATCCTGAGTCAGAGAAACCTCTCAGGGCTTGGTTCGCCATCATGCGATTAAGGCGCTATTCTACTCCGCACGAAATGCACCAAGATTTTCCTGCTGCCAGCTTCTTGGGACAATGGCGCACGGTTTTCAATATCGGCGGCAACAAATATCGGCTAATTGTGGATATGCGCTATGACTTGGGAAGAGTGTATATCCGCCATGTCCTCACGCACGCAGAATACGCTCGTCGGACGCAGACAGGCACTTTATAGCCAAGGAGTACCCAATGGCTGAAGTACTCGATTTTACCAAACCTCATGTGTTGAGAGACAAAGGAGAATACGATATCGCCGTCGCCGAAATCGATACCCTCCTCGACACAGATCCTCAGCCCGGATCGGAGGAGTATGAGCGGCTGGAGTTTCTATCTGTTCTGGTGCAGGTTTATGAAGACACTCATTTCCCGGCTTATGAGAAGCCCACGCCCCAAGAAGTGGTTGATTTTATGCTGGAGCAAAAGGGCCTTTCCCGGGCTGATCTGGCGCAGTGGCTGGGCGGTAGAAGCCGAACATCGGAATTTTTTAATGGAATTCGCCCGCTCTCTATTCGGCAGATTGGCGCATTGAGAGCGCATTTGGGCATTCCAGCGGATTTACTGATGAACTTTTCCCCATAGATTGGCCCCTGCGTCGGGCCTCAAGGAGCAGCCATGCCCCGACAAAAACCCAACATCATTTACATACTCGCCGACGACATGGGATACGGCGATATGGGATGTAACAATTCCGGCGGCAAAATTCCCACGCCGCACCTCGACCGCCTCGCCGCCGAGGGGATGCGCTTTACCGACGCTCACGCTTCCTCCAGCGTCTGCTCGCCCAGCCGCTACGCCCTGCTCACCGGCCGCTATTGCTGGCGCACTCCGCTCAAGAGCAGCGTCCTGTGGCCTTGGGATCCGCCCTTGATAGAAGCTGACCGCCCCACAGTGGCTAAGCTGCTGCGCGAGCAGGGCTACCGCACCGCCTGCATCGGCAAGTGGCACCTTGGCTGGGAGTGGGCGACCAAGGACGGCAAACCGGCCTGCGGCGACGCTCCCATTGGCCGCCTCGACCGCGACCAGCGCCAAGCACTAGAGCGCAATATTGACTACAGCCGACCTATAGGTGGTGGTCCTTTAGCCTGCGGTTTTGACTACTACTTTGGCGTCGATGTGCCAAATTTCCCGCCCTACACTTGGTTTGAGCAGGACCGGCTGGCCGCGGCCCCGACCGAGCAAAAGCCCGAGGAGATGTTTGGCTTGCCTGGGGCCATGAAGCCGGGTTGGAAACTGGAGGACATGGTCCCCGAATTCGTCCGCCGCGCCCGCGCCTACATCGCCGAAGCTAGCACCGATCCCTTTTTCCTCTACCTGCCGCTGACCTCGCCGCACACGCCGATTGTTCCCAACGAGGAGTTTATCGGACGCAGCGGAGCGGGGCTATACGGCGATTTTGTCTGCGAAGTCGATTGGGTGGTTGGGGAAATCATGGCTGCGCTCGACGAGCAGGGGTTGGCCGACGACACGCTACTCATCTTCACCAGCGACAACGGCCCCGAGTGCAGTCCGGCGGCTGCTACGAGCATGTGCGCCAATTTGGCCACTACAGCATGGCCCATTTGCGCGGTGCCAAGCGCGACACTTGGGAGGGCGGGCATCGCGTGCCCTTTGTCGCGCGCTGGCCTGGGGTTACGCCAGTCGGATCGGTATGCGATCAGCTCACTTTGTTGGGCGATTTTATGGCTACCTGTGCTCAGTTGACTGGGGTCCAGTTGCCTCCGGGAGTGGCCGAGGACAGCATTAGCGTATTGCCCTTGTTGCAGGGACAGGTTGATGCGCCGGTGCGCCGCTCAGCCGTGCATCACAGTTGTGCGGGCCGCTTTGCTCTGCGCCAAGACGATTGGGTTTTTATCGACGCTCCTTCCGGCGACGACAATCGCGAGCCGGATTGGTTTAAGGCAGAGCGGGGCTATAGCGACCACAATTTTCCTGGGGAACTGTTCAACCTCAAAGACGATATTGCCGAGCGGCAGAATCTGTACGGCCAGCACCCGGATATCGTGCACAGCATGTCGCGCCGCTTGGAAGAAATCAAAGCCCAAGGCGAGGCACTGGCCGGGCCTTATGACGGGGCGCTGGAGGAATCGGAATAGTCACTCGCCTTTACTCACTTTGAACTTCTGCGCCGCTTCCTCCAAGCCAACGAATCGGCTGTAAATCGCCACTCGGCTTAGCTTGCCTTGCCAATCCCTGCCACCGCTGGCTTCGTCGCCGAAAAGTAGTGGGTATAACTCCCAATTGCTGAACTCTCCTTGGATCCCACTGCCGGAGTAAACCAACGCTCCATCGACGTAGCAATAGACGTTCCCCGGAAAATAGCTGACGATTACGTGCGTTGGTTTTCCGGCGTCTATTGTGCCAAAAGAAAACTCTCCGCCTTGTGCATTCGCCCCAGTGCGCGGGGTGCGAATTCTCATGGCAAAGCGATTTCCCGCTTGACCGAGGGTGAAGTTGCGATTGGTGGCGTCCTTTGAAAACGAGACAATACGCGCTGGACCGCTCTGATCTAGATTGTTCGTCGTGACCAAGCACTCAATTGTTAATTGATTGCTCTGCTGACACGCCGCGAGCACCCGGTCGGCAGCATTCTTGGCGATGAATGCGCCGTTGACCAGTTCCATCTGTCCGTCTTCAGCGATGGTTGCGCCAGCGCGACCATCGATCTCGCAAATGTGCGTCGCTTCTCCATTAGAGTCGAGAATCGCGTTGTCGCTATCGGCGGTTTCCCAGAGGAAAACGAGACCGTCGTGCGAGCCGGGGAATGTGGCGTATTTACCGATGTCCGCTGGGGCTTGGGGGAGCACGTTAATTGCGAGTGCTATAGTGGATGTTGTGCCTTCTGCGTCAGTAACTGTGAGCGTTGCGGTGTATTGTCCGAAATGTTCGTACACGTGCGTTGGGTTCGATTCGCTAGCGGTTGTCCCGTCGCCAAAATCCCAGTGATGTTGCAAATCGCCCGCGGCGGAAAATGTTACTGCGAGCGGTGCATTGCCTTGGAGTACATCGGCTGATGCTTTGGCTTCTGGGCGGATTTTCTCGCCCGGTGCATACGGCGTAAAGCGATAGGCAAAGTCGCTGTATGGGGCAGCGAATGTATATGCTCCCGGCTGTGCGGTGCCAATGGGGACGACTTCCATGTTCCACGTATCGACGCCGTCGATTTTATACGGTTGATTTCCCGACAATTCGAGGGTTATCGTCTGCGGGGAAGTGGTGTAAACGAGATAGTATTCCCCGGGTTTGGCGAGGATGTACCGCCCGCTGTCGTCGCCAATCGGTTCGAGCTCGTCAAACGCTGGCGCGGCGGCCATAAACGATTTGAGGAATGCGATCCGCTGCGGGCTTTCGCCGTGCAGCACGCCGCCTTTTGCCCACCAGAGTAGGTCTTCGGGGTGTTTGTACGTTTCCCCGTGCCCGACGTAGCAGCCGGCAACAGTCCCCGCCCAAAAGTGTTGCACCATCTGCCGTGCGTTGATATTGCCCCACCCTTGCGGGATGTCTCCCTCGTAGCGGCATTCATCGTAAATCACGGGCTTTTGGTATTGGCTGCGATAGCGGATGCCGTGTTCCATGTTGGAGGTTTGAATACTGGTGTGTGTTACCCACGGTTTGCTGTGGTCGTACCAACGCCGCCCATTGTGAATCCCGCGCAGCCGCTGATACGGGTCGTGGTCGCGGATGATTTGGAAAAACCGATCCCAGTCTGATTCTTCTTTCGCTGGCATGAAGTCGTATTCATTGGCCAGCGACCACCACACATGGCGGAAAGCGGCTAACCGCGCGACGGCGTAGCGGAGATAGCGGTTGTCACTGGCCGCGTCCATGTTTTCGAAATTCCAGCGATCGTAGGTGTGAAATAGGATTAAATCGGCTTCAATACCAAGGTGCAAAAGGTCGCCAACGCGCTGCTCAAAGTGACGCCAGAACTCGGGATTAAATCGCGTGAAGTCCCAATTTTTCAGCGGCGTGCCTTCGAATGGATAGTAGATCGGCTCGTTTTTGTTGTACACGTAATCCTTGGGAAAGATGCACATGCGCAGCTTGTTGAACGGTGCATTGGCGAGGGTTTGGAGCGTCTGTTGCTCCATTGCTTCCCCTTGATGCGCCCAAGCGTAACAGGTTGTCCCGAACTGGTGATACGGCGTTCCGTCGGCATACTGGAAGTAGAAGTCGTTGTGAACGCGTACGGGTCCGTGGTTATCTGCGGATGGTGCGATGCACGTAAACTGGCCGGTCTTGCCGTCAAGGGCGGCGTGGTTGCTTTTCGTGATGTACGTCCATTCGCCGACCGCATCGGGCATGAAGCGAATTTTATATACGCCGTCTCCATCGTAAAATCCGTGCGGCTCGAAGACGCGACCGTTTAGTGCAAATTCTGCTGTTAATTCGACATCGACGAATGGATTGCCCGTCGCCGGTCCGGTTAGCGTGAGTTCATACACGCCCCAACGTTCGACCATGTTTGTCTCCAAGTTTTGGGTAGATTCAGCGGAAGCTGCGCCGAGCGAAAAGATAACTATGAGAATCGCTACCTGTAAAACTTGTCTAACTATTGGCACCTTTTACCTCCCTCAAAGGTAAACATTATTACAAATTTCTTTACAAAATAAGATTCTAAATCCTATATTGTAAAGAATGTATATCCAACGTCAACTCAGTTCCCAGCTTAAAAAACTGGCCCAGCTCTATCCAATTCTCTCGGTCTCTGGTCCGCGTCAGTCGGGCAAGACTACGCTCGTGCGCGAAGTTTTCCCCGACTACGCCTATGTCAATCTCGAACGGCTCGACGACCGTTTAGCTGCCGAAGAAGATCCGCGGCGCTTTCTTGAGAGGTATGAGGGTCGGGGGCTGATTATCGACGAGGCGCAGAAGGTGCCGGCGTTGTTTTCCTATTTGCAGGTTTTGGTAGATGAGCGCGGCACTATGGGTCAATTCGTCCTTACCGGCTCGCAGAATTTCCTGCTGCTGGAGCAGGTCAGCCAATCGCTGGCCGGGCGCGTCGCCTTGCACACGCTGCTGCCCTTTTCCCAGCAGGAGCTTGCGACTAACGCCGATTTAAGCTTGGACGAGAGCCTGTTCAAAGGTGGCTATCCCGTCCTCTACGATCGCGGCGTCGCCCCTTCCGACTACTATCCGGCCTATATCCAGACCTATGTCGAACGCGATGTGAGGAGCCTGCGCAATATCGGCGATCTGAGCGTCTTTCAGCGCTTTTTGCGAGTCTGTGCCGGGCGGGTCGGACAGTTGCTCGACTTGAGCGGCCTCGGCAACGACTTGGGGATCAACTACAAGACGGTGCGCGCTTGGATTTCGGTATTGGAAGCGAGCTATATCGCCTTCCTGCTCTATCCGCATCACGAGAATTTTGCCAAGCGGCTCATCAAGTCGCCCAAGCTCTACTTCTACGACACGGGCCTGCTGTGCTCGCTTTTGGGGCTGGAGGCGGCCGACCAACTCGCCACCCACTATTTGCGCGGGGCGATTTTTGAGAATTGGGTCATCGCCGAAATAATCAAGCAGCACGTCAACGCGGGTCGCCGTCCAGACCTCTACTTTTGGCGCGATAACATCGGTAACGAGTTAGACTTGCTCTACGAGTGGGGAGGTCGGCGGCAGGTGGTCGAAATTAAGGCAGGTGAGACGCTGGGGACGGACCAGTTTAAGGGTTTGCGCTACTATAGGAAGCTGGCGACGGCCTTGCCGGTAGAGCAGGATTACTATCTGATCTACGGCGGCGAGGAGCGCCAAGAACGCGCCCACGGGATCGTCTTGGGATGGCGGGATATTGGGGTTCTGTTTTAAGCAATTGACAATGGCGATGGAAAGACAACGACATAAACCACTATTCGCTCTTGAGTGTCTGAATCGGGTTTATCTGCACCGCTTTGCTGGTTTGTAAAACGATGGTGATTATAACAGTCAAGACCAGAGTCAGACTACCCAGCAAAAATGCCCACCCAGCGGAATCAGTTCGATACGCAAAATGCTGCAGCCAGACTTGATTGGTCATATAGCAATCCTGAATGGGTTGAGAGAATCATTTAATTTTTCTATGTTATCCTTGCCCTTGATTAGACCCCCTAAGCCTCACAACATCAACGACAACATCCAAATGGAACAAAACTGAGGACAAACTGGAGAGCCGAGTGCAATGAAAGTTGCACGCTCGGTTCGGAGGGGGGTTGTAGGAAAAGTGCCATTACGGCAACTCGCCTGCTTCCTACCCTACACCATGCACGAGACGAACCTACTGAAAGCCGGAGCGGCGATGATCGACATCACCCCGCCCGCGGGGACGCATCTGGCGGGTAGCGGAGCTGGCGAACACCGACCTGCTCAGGCCGTGATGGATCCGCTCTTTGCCAAGGCCATCGTCTTTGAGTCGGGTGGGCAGCGCGTCTGTATGGTGATATTAGATCTCACCATTGTCACTGGCTCCTACACGGACAAAGTCCGCGCCGCCATCGGCGAGCAAACGGGCCTAGCCCCCGAGGCGATCATGGTCCAAGCGACCCAAACGCACTCCGCCCCGAGCCTCGGCTACTTTATGCTGGACCCAGATTTCCCATTGGAGACCACCGATGAGACCGAGTATCTGCGCGGGGCCGAACGCGCCTATGGCGATCGGGCCGCCGCCGCCGCAGTCGAGGCCGCGGTCAAAGCGGTGGGCAAGCTGCAACCTGTGCGCATCGGTTTGGGACGCGGCGTATTGGGGGATTTGGCCTTCAACCGCCGAGGCATACGCCGGGACGGCACCATCGCCATGCCCAAGCCGCTGGGCCGAGAGCAGCAGCCGTTCGGGATCGCGGATGTCTGCTATCTCGAAGGGCCGATGGACCCGGAAGTCGGCGTGTGCTGCATCCAAGATATGAATATGCAGCCGCTGGCCTTTCTCCTGCACTACACCTGTCACCCGGTCAATGCGTTCGGATATCCCGAGACCTACCGGGCCGTGTCCGCAGATTGGCCTGGCGCTTGGGCGCGACAGATGCAGCAGTTATTCGGTGGCGACACAGTGCCATTGGTCATCAACGGCTGTTGCGGCAACATCAACCCCTGGCATCCCTTCGACCCAGATTGCCGGCCGGATCACCAGCGGATGGGGCGCGAATTGGCCCAGATGAGCGAACGCATCGTGCACAATATGGCGTTTGCCAGCGACGCTGCATTGGATTGTAGGGTCGAAAAAATCGGCCTGCCCTTGCGCGATATTCCGAGCGAGCGCTTGCAGGAGGTCAACGCGATTCTCGCTGAGAATCCGCAACCGCCGCGCGGAGCCAACGGCGAAGTGGACCCACACTGGTTCCGCGCCGCATCGACCCATAGCGTCGAACTGTGCCGCCAGCGGGACGCCAAGTTCCCCTATGAAATCCAGGCGTTCCGCATCGGCGACCTCGGCGTAATCGGCCTGCCGGGAGAACCTTTCGTCGAAGGACAACTCGCGCTCAAAACGAACTCAGCGGCCCCTTTTCTCTTTCCAGCCCACCTCACCACGCACTACGTCGGCTACCTGCCGACGCGGGCAGCCTACGCCCGAGGCGGACACGAAGCCAACGAAGACGTTACCTACTGGGCCAAGCTCGCCCCCGGCAGCCTCGAAACGGTCGTCGAGCAGGCCCGGACGCTGGTGGAAGAACTGTTTGACGGAAGACACCATAGGAGCACTTCAGATCTAGAGGAAACACACAATAAAAAAGACCTAGAGCACCCTCTGAATCAGCCACACCTAAACGTTAATCAGCGTGTCGCGCTGATTCATAAAAAGAAGCTACGAAAGCCGGGGGAAACACAAGAACAGTTAGCCAACCGCTTCGGCCTTAAACGGAGTCTTATAGGGCAGTTTAACGCGGCACTGAACAAACTGCCGCTCAACTTGCGGCCAGCCGTCATCGACGCAGTGTATGAAAGGCGTCTAGAAATCTCAACGTTATATCAAAAATATTTGCAGGAACCAAACCCAGTAGAGGCTGTTAAGGAAGCCATAGACTATCAACGATAAGGGACAGAAGCCCGGCTAGCCGAACAGTTTTAAGGCCCCGATTAGGCCCCACGTCGCCACGTGCAGGGCAACGACCCATCGCAAGAAATCTTTGCGCGTGTCATTGATGGCTTGGCGGTTGGCGTCGATTTTAGCTTCCAGCGCCTCGCGGGTGGCGTCAATTTTGGCTTCGACACGGCCCAGCCGTACGTCAATTTGCTCGACAATGCCCTCTAGTCGGGCGATGCGCCCCTCGTGGTCTAACGGATACGGACGCTCTGGCGGCGGATGATGCTCACTCACGATCCGACCTCCTCGGTGTTAAAACGTGAACAGCGCGACCCACACACACCAAATGTTTGCAAAATCCATGCCACGGCAGCAGTGCAGTGGGGAAGATGGGGCCGTGCGGATCAGACTGTATCGGGCACAACCCATCCATGAGACCTTTAGGGAGCACCCTCTAAGGGTAGTGCGTCAGGTTGAAAATTTCAATCCCTTGGTAAAGAGACAAAATATCCAACTGATGTTACGCAGCTTTCCAGAAAATCCTCAATTTCGCCCCAATATCTTGGGTCAACGGGCTTCGATAATCCGCAAGATATAGAGCGACTGCGTAACATCAGTATCCAAGAAAATTCAACCTGACTATTTACAGTAAGCGAGACAGACGAACGAGATTGTAACGGGATTTGAGAAGAGTCGGGATTGACGCGATGCAGGCACGACAGTAGGTTCATGATGTCATGCCTGCTACTCAGATTACCCTTCGCAATGTCGATCCCGAACTCTCGCGGCGGCTTCGCGCTGTCAGTGCGGAACGCGGTGAGAGCCTGAACAGCACCGTGCTACGTCTTCTGAAAGACGCGGTCGGGTTGGATGCGCGTCGCGACCGCCTGCGCCGATACGTCACATGGACGGCCGACGACCTCTCGGAGTTTACCGATGCGCTACGTGCGCAGCGAGTCGTCGATGAACGGTACTGGCAGTGAACTCGACCGACCGACTTGTCCTCGACACCAGCGCGTACTCGCACCTGCGCACCGGACATTCTCAAGTGATCGACTGTGTGGCGGATGCATCGGTAGTCATCATGCCGGTGACAGTGCTCGGAGAGCTTGAAGCGGCATTCGAGTTGGGGAGCCGTGTGCAGGAGAATCGCCACGCCCTCGCTGACTTCCTCAATGAGCCTTTCGTCAACGTGTTGGACGTCACTTCCGAAACCGTTCGGCACTATGCCCAAATCTTCGTGGCGTTGCGTCGAGCCGGCACACCAATCCCCATGAACGATGTGTGGATCGCGGCAGCAACTATGGAATGTCGCGGGTGCCTATTGACCTTCGATAGCGACTATCGCCACGTCGCAGAACTCGACTACACCTTACTCGACGCGCCTTGACCGCCATCACTTGGAGCACAAGCCTCCGCTCCCACCTCGTCAGCTACTAAACCCCACTTCGCGCTCCCCCCTGTCAGCCACCTCCTGAATCCGAATGACGTTACGCGTCGAGCGCAGCACCGCAGCGGTGTCGAGGCCGTTGGCGGGCACTTCGCCGGCGATGTCGTCGAGGAAGGAGCGCAGGTAGCCGCCCCGTTGGGCCGGGGGTAGCGGCTCGATATGCACGGTGTCGTCTTCCCTGCCGAGCACTTGAATGTCCTTGGCCGTAGTCGAAGTCTCGATTACTCCATCCCTGCCCCAAAACGTAGTCCGCCAGTAGTAAGGCATCGTATATCCCGCCCTATCAGGTGCGAAGTACGACACGTCGCCCAAGACCCCGCAGCCATTGTCCATCTCCAGCATCATCTGCCCAGCATCCTGCATGTGGAAATCCTCGGGAACAAGAGCCCACCAGCAGCGAGCGGCGTTGATTTTCGACCACTGGTGGCCAGTAGCCCAAGGCAAAGCGTCGATGGCGTGGATGCCAATATCGGTGATGGTACCGCCGTGCTTGCCCTGTTCAAAATACCAACCGGGCCGCGAGCCCAAGAGCAGCGGGTGTTGGCCGCCAAAGGCGATGGCGTGGACCTCGCCGATGCGGCCAGCTTGGATCAGGTTGCGCGCGCCGATAAACGAGGCGGAATCGCGCATGGTCAACATGCAGCCGACCTTGAGGTCTTTCTCGCCCGCCAGCGCCTCAATGCGGTCGAGATCGGCCATACTAGTGCACAGAGGCTTGTCGCCGATGACGTGTTTGCCGCGCGCGAGGGCTTCGATCAACACCGGGCCGCGACCGGCAAAATAGGTGCCAGTAGCAACGATATCGCAGTCCACTTCGTCGAGCATCTGCTCGATCCGCTCGTGGGTGATTGCAGCAGTGCCCTTTGCGCGGATTTCGGCGTGCGTCTCCGCGTGCTCCTCGCACGCAGCTACCACTTCAAGCGCGGGCGAGGCATGGGCTAGTGCGTAGAGGTCGAAAATGTGACCGTGGCGGAAGCCGGCGAAGGCGATTTTGTAAAGGGTTTCACTCATCCCTACCTCGACTCACGATTCCTCTTCCTCGTCGCCGTACGAGTGTCCGCCAAAAATGGCCCGCAGTTCAGCCGCGGATGTGGCTTGGCGCATCTGGGCCATGCGCTCGGTCTCGTGTTTTTGCAGGGCGCGGACGTTTTCCAGCACCGCGCTGAGCTTGTCGGCGGGGAATTTCACCGCGCCGTTTTCGTCCATGTGGATGATCTCGCCGGGAGCCACATCCATGCCAGCGACCGAGACCGGTACATTGACCGCGTGGACGGCTTGGGCACCGTGACCAGCGGTGATGCCGCTGAGCAAGTACTGGAACTTCATCGGGCGAATCTCGTCGATGTCGCGCGAAGGGCCGTTGGAAATCGCGCCGACGCAGCCAATGGCCTGCATGGCCGTGGTCATGTTGCCGCCAGCTAAGCCGACCTTGCCCTGAATTTCGGGCGGAAACTTTTGCTGGAAGACCAAGATCGTCGGCTTGGGCGAGGCGTCGAGGGCATCGAGAACGTCCATAAAGCTAACGCCGCTGTAATTGGGGTCGGGCAGGCCGTAGGTACAGGTGACTGCATAGCCGACCGTAGGGCCGAGCTCTGGATACATGCAGCGCAGCGACTGATCGGTGTACCAGTTTTCGCTCCAGGGATTGTATAGCCCCAAGCACAAGGGATCGCCCGGATAGGTGGCGACGACATTGGTAATGGAAGGCGTATCGAAGTTTTTCAACTCGGCGAGCATTTCTTGAGGGGTCATTAGAGGCTCCTGATTGGGTAATGGGAAAGGTCAACCCGCGGCCGCCACGTCGCTCCTTCGCGCATTCTTTCGCGCTTGGTAAAACACATTAGCAGATACGAAGAGCATAGCGAGTACGACTAAATACGTCCCTAAGTCTGCGACAAACGATGAAGACGGGGCCAGCAAGATTCGCATTATCGAAGCACTGATGACGAACGCTGCGATATACAGACCGAGGACATCCCGCAACTTAAAATGCCAACGGTCCATGACACTCGCTCCTTGAGTCGTCGCGTTTTTTCTTCGCGCTTGGTAAAACATATTAGCAGATACGAGAAGCAGAACGAGTATGTTCAATGCGCGTAAGTCCACCAGAGATGCAGACATCCACATCCATACTGTCTCAGCACCGAAGGTTAATGCAGCGCCGTACAGCACAAGGACATGCCACAACTTAAAATGCCAACGGTTCATATTACTCCTCCTTATTCACACTGGTTCCAATGTGCGCGTCACGTCAATGCTGGTCGCGGCGCGGCAAGATCGGCTGATTCTTCAACTCGCGGATTAGCTCTACAAGCCCCTCAGTCGCCGCTGCTAAAAATTTCTCGCCCTTTTCCTTAGTGGCTTTAGTCGCGTCTCCCATAACCCCGCTGCCCGTCTGCTGGCTCCAGTACGGTATCAGCCGCGCACCTGATCCCTCGGGGTGCGTGCCACCCAACAGGTCGGTGCGGAAGCTGGGCGACAGCGGCGAGCGCTCGTCAACGGCCTTATCCATCTCCACCAACTCCGGCTTGAGCGCCAAGTAAAGCGAGGTTTCGTATTCGCCGGCGTGCGAAGTGCCGCCGTAGTCCGAGTCGCGCAGTTCGTTGCCCACGCTCTTAGCGCGGCGTATATCCCAGTGATTGACCGAGGCGCAGAGGATCTGGCCCTCGTATTCGAGGACGGTGAGACGGGCCGCTAAGTCGAGCGGCGAGGTGTTGGAGCCGTGGCCATTGACGATGAGAATGCGCTTAAAGCCGTGGTGGGCCAAGCTGCAACACACGTCCTTGACGTAGCGGATAAAGGTGTCCCACGTAATGGTCAGGGTGCCGTGGAAATCCATGTGGTGCGGGCTATAGCCGTGAGTGACGGGCGGGGCGAGCACGGCTTCTTCGGGGATGCGGGCCACGGCGCGCTCGCATATCCCGTGGCACAGCACCACGTCCGTATCCACCGGCAGATGCGGGCCGTGGTCTTCGTGGGTAGCGACGGGCAGCACGGCCACGCGGCCCGCGGCTGCGGCGTCCCGGGTCTCGTTCCAAATCATTTCAGCGTAGCGATATTTCACGGCGGTTCGCTCCTTGAGATAAGTAGAGTCAACGCACGAGAACGCGGGAAGAAATACGCAATTCGCGCAGCAGGGGCAAGTTGTCATTCCTCGACAGTTTTTGGCATCCCTTCTATATTGGTAGAAGAGGCAACGATACTCGCAACTTAATCGAAGGAAAAGCAACACATGGGTCGCAAGATACGCCTCGGTGTGCTCTGCGGCGGGCGCTCGGCCGAGCACGAGGTCTCGGTGATTTCAGCGCGCTCAATGTTGGAAGCCATCGACAAGGACAAGTACGAACTGGTGATGATCGGCATCTCCAAGGAAGGGCGCTGGCTATCCGCTACGGACACGCAGCAACTTCTAGCGTCCAGTCAGGTCCACGAGGATGGGCTAACGCCGGTGGCATTGGACTATCTGGGGACGCGCACTCTAGTCGCACAGCAAGGCGATTGGCAGGACCAACCCCTCGACGTAATCTTCCCCCTCCTGCACGGCCCCTACGGCGAGGACGGCACCGTGCAGGGCCTGATGGAGCTAGCCAATGTAGCGTATGTGGGGGCCGGAGTCGTCGGCTCGGCCGTGGGCATGGACAAGGAGCTGATGAAGCGGGTCTTCAAGGCCGAAGGGTTGCCGCAAGTGGACTACCAGATAGTCCGACGCAGCCGTTGGGAAAAGGACCGCGCCGGAGTGCGTGCCGAGGTCGAAGCTGCTTTAGCTTACCCCGTCTTCGTCAAGCCAGTCAATCTTGGTTCGAGCGTCGGGGTGAGCAAGGCCCGTGATGGTGCCGAGTTGGAGCAGTCCATCGACGAAGCAGCGCAATACGACTACAAGATCGTGGTCGAGGCCGAAGCAAGCGGCTGCCGCGAGGTCGAGGTGGCGATCTTGGGCAACGAATCGCCAGAAGCGTCCATAACCGGCGAGATCGTACCAGGCAACGACTTTTACGATTACAACGCCAAATACATCGACGACAATTCCGATCTGATCATTCCAGCGCGCATCTCGCCAGCCACCCAAGAAGCCGTGCGCGAACTGGGCATCCGGGCCTTTCAGGCGGTCGAAGCCTGGGGGTTGGCGCGGGTGGACTTTTTCGTGCGCGAAAGCGACGAGGCGATTTTCGTCAACGAGATCAACACCATGCCGGGGTTTACGCCCATCAGCATGTATCCCAAGCTGTGGGAGGCGAGCGGCGTGAGCTACGGGGAGTTGATCGACCGGTTGGTCCAGTTGGGGATCGAGCGGCACGAGGACAAGCAGCAGACAAAGACGGCGCGGTAAGCCCCTATGAAGAAAACGCGGTGGGAAAAGGGCAACGTCAGCAACCTAATTTCGTTTGCCCTGTTGGTGGCGGGCCTCTGGGGGCGCGTCGAGGGAGTCAATGGCAGCGAATGGGTGCTGGCGGTTGGCTTGTTTGGCTTTGCCGGCGGCGCGACCAACTGGTTGGCGGTAAAGATGCTCTTCGACCGCGTGCCCCTGCTATACGGGTCAGGAGTGATCCCAGCGCGGTTTCGCGCCATCCGGGAAGCGGTCAAAGACGCCATCATGCGCTACTTCTTCGACGAAGAGTATCTGGAGCGATTCTTCGCCGAGCGGATGGCCGGAGACGATGTAGGGGAAAAGGTGGAAAAGGTGCTGGCGTCCGACGAGGTTGACGCAATCATCGACCGCAAGCTCGAAGAGTTGGCGGAATCGCCGCAGGGAATGATGCTTCAGTTGGTGGGGACGCAGACGGTCAAGCCGCTGGTCAAGCAGTTCGTAATTGGGTTCGGAAGCGAGATTGCACCGCTTTTGGCCGACGAAGCGGGCGTTGACGTCAGTGCCATGCGGGCGCAGGTTGACGGCCTGCTAGAGACCAAGCTAGAGGAGTTGACGCCCGACCGGGTCAAGGAAATGATGGAGGAAGTAATCCGCGAGCACTTGGGCTGGCTAATCGTCTGGGGCAATGTGTTCGGCGGCACTATTGGACTGTTATCTAAAGCACTGGGGTATTGAAATGAGTGAATGGAACTTGCAGGGCGAAGTAGCAGTAGTCATCGGTGGCACCGGCGTATTGGGCGGAGCGATGGCTCAGGGATTGGCCGAGGCCGGAGCCTCCGTAGCAGTATTGGGACGAGACCACGACCGGGGGAATGAGCGAGTAGCGGCGATAGAAGCCGCAGGAGGCACGGGCGTTTTCGCCGCCTGCGACGCCACGGACAAAGCGTCGCTCGCAGCAGCCCATGAAGCGGTCGTCGCGGCATTGGGTCCCGTCAACGTGCTACTCAACGCAGCCGGTGGCAATCAGCCGCAAGTGACCCTGAACGACGACCTAGACTTTGCCGCGATAACAATCGACGATTGGCAGCGTTGCTTCGACCTGAACTTGGGGGCTGGCGCGCTGCTGCCCTGCCAAGAATTCGGCTCGGCCATGGCCGCACAGGGCCGGGGCAGCATCATCAACATCGCCTCGGTCGCCGCCCACCTGCCGGTTTCGCGGGTGGTGGCATACTCAGCGGCCAAAGCGGCCGTATTGAACCTAACGCAATTCCTCGCGCGAGAGTGGGCCGACAAAGGCGTGCGGGTCAACTCCATCACCCCAGGCTTCTTCCCCGCCGAGCAAAACCGCCGCTTGCTCTTTGAAGAGGACGGCACCCCCACCGAACGCGGCCAACAAATCCTCTCCCACACGCCCATGGACCGCTTTGGCCGCCCCGAGGAACTGGTCGGCGCGGCGGTGTTCCTCGCGTCAGACGAGGCCAGCGGCTTCGTCACCGGCACGGACATCCGCGTTGACGGGGGGTTTTTGGCGACGACGATCTAAAGAGCGGCGAGACGCCACGCTTTATAGTGAAAAAAACATCACAGTTTGCGATTTGTCTCAACAACGGAGGCTATGAGGCTTCGCTCAAAGTCGGAAAAGTGTATCGCGTAATTCCCGATCAAGAAGCGGCTCCTCACGGGTACATTCGCATGGTGGATGAAAGTGGCGAAGATTACGCATTTGATGCCGACCGATTTAAGAAACTTCTGACTCTTCGCTGACCGCCCGCCTTGTAGAATCGGCCCAATCCACAACTCTGTGGGCATACTCACGCTCTTTTTCGCGGATCATGGCACCGAGGCGATCCACGTCATAGTCGTGTTCGCGAGCAATATCCTCCTTGATCTTCCACAAGGCGGCTATGACTTCATCCTTCATTAGAGTAGGTCTCCTATCATTTCCTGAGGAGTGCAGATCTCCGGACACGGATGCCCATGCTCAGTACATAGTGCTCTAACCCGTGGCTTGATCAGAGCATTATCGATGTGCTTGAAGTTCCAAGTAAGAAGATAATCGACGGCGTGTACAGCCGACAGAGCAATGTGGAACGCGTCATCTGCGGCACCAATGGGTATCGGACCAGGATGGATGAGCCTACCAGCAAACTCGATGACCTGATCCGACGCAGCTAGTAGCGGGATGCCCTCGAGATGTGCTATTCTACGCTCTGCCGATTCCGGATCACCGCGGCTAGCTTCCTCAATAACCAAGGCCGAAGTACAAAGGTCGAAATCCCGGCGCTGGTGATTCCACCACGAGACCGTAACCTCCTGCCAAGCTGCCACCAACGGGCTGGACGATGGCCGCGCTGTTAGGTAACTGACTATCGATGTCTCGACGTAAACCGACGGCATAGGAATAAACCTGAATTCAGCCTATGGCACATAACGTTCCCGCGGGCTGTGAACCTAGCGAAGCGCAAGTTGCTGCGGAGGCCGAATGGCCGGAGCCGCAGCCCAGTGTGTTAACCGAAGGCGGTGGTTTGATCGCGACACCTTATCTAGTTGCTGTGACCAACCTGATGAACTCCCTTATATGACTCCGCAACTCTCCGTCATGCGTAAGCCAAATTGCGTGGGATGCACCCGGTATTGAGACAAAGCTCCCTCTCGGCATCAGACTTGCCAATTGTTCTACGGGCCAAGAAGGGCGAATGTCCGATCCGCCAAACACGAAGATCGACGGCACCTGCGAATTGGAGATCCGCCTCAAGATATCTGGCTTGCGCACGTACTCTCTCCAAGAGGTATTCACGGCCTTATTCACCTCCATGTTTGGTGGATAATCAAAATCGGGGACACACTCTTCACCCGCTTTGCTCCGTCGATTGTATTGATCGCTCCACGCCTTGTCCTTGTGGATTACCCCTCCAGATATACCCAACACACCAAGGACTCTTTCAGGGAACTCGACGGCATATGCGATCGCCAAATTGGGGCCCCAAGAGTGGCCGCCAACAATCCATTCTTCGCAATTCTTTTCAATCCGGCTTACATCGTCAGGATCCCACGACATACGGAACCGATGCTGGTTGCCATTGTAGCCTGTTAACCGGCCCTTGAGATCAGTCGCTCGGAGCCTTATTCGTCGCTGTTCAAAGTCAATGTAGTTGAATTGGGCTGGATAGCCTCGGGTGATCAGTGGCGCATTCGGTTGGATGGGTAGGCGGGTCTTCATCGCAAGCTCAAGATTATCGACTTGGAGCACCATCATGTTAAATCGCTGTGTCTGGTCCAGTATTCCTGATGCCACCCGTAACACCAATAGATCCTTGTAATTCTTGTCGTCTCCCGTGATATAAAGGCAGGTACCTAGGGGGATAAAGTCACGCGACCCTTCTCTATAGAGGATGCGGAGTTGGTCGTGGAGATACGTGGCATCCGAACCTTCTGATACCTGATTCGTTAGCACGTGCTGCGCCATCACCACAAAAGTGGTCTGCTGATGGCCGATCAAGAAACAGGTGCCTTGCATCCTGTAAAAGGAGCACTCGACAGAATCGGGATACTCCGAACCGTCGTTCTCAAAGATCACTGGACGTACGCACTGTAGGCTCTCATCGAGATTCATAGGAGAATCGCTCATTTGCCGAAAATGCCGTGTAACTGCTTGTACCCGAACAATTAGTTTGGGTACAAGCCACTAGATGCTGTTTATGCGAAACGAAGGTAGGTCCAGGCGAAATCAGATCAACTCGATACGGAGCTTTTTGCCCAGAGCCCGTGCAGCGCGGTCCATGGTCTGTAGCGTTACGGAGGGATTGGACGCGTCAAGCAGACGGTCCAGCGCGGACCGACTGGTTTGCATGCGCTTGGCCATCGCCGTTTTGGACAGCTTGTTTTTCTCCATGAACTGACTCAACTGATAGGCAATAACGCGTTTCACAGCCGTTGCCTCTGCTTCACTGAGCAGACCCTCGTCTGCAAGGAACTCATCAAAACTGCTGCCGACATGTCTTTTCATCGTGCCTCTCGATCCAAGCTGCTATTAAGCGATGGCCACTATCAAATATCTTCGATGACGTCTGGCTCAGGCATTTGTGCAAATTGGACGGCCTTGATAGTCGTAGCCCCTTTGAGCAAGGCTCGAGCCAGACGGTGACCGCCGTCCATCAGACGGCCGTTCTCGTTTATGATAACGGGGAATTCGGTGTTGGCCTCGTTGATCCGTTTGCAGTGAGCGGCCACCTCTCGGATGGTCGGCGTACGACCCGTGCCAAACCAGCAGTCCTGGTCCAGTTCCCGAAAACTCTCCACCTCGACTTCAAATTCAGGTAGTTCTCGGGCTAGCTCCCATAGCCGATCCGTGTACCAGATGTACCGCTTACCCTTGATTTCAGTCGAGTGGGTTTGTCGTTTACGCCTCTGCAATGCTTCTCTCCTTTTGGCTTTCGCTTAACGTTCTCACCACTTAGAAGCCGTCTGAAAACCCTTGATGTGTTCGGTATTTGAACGGGCGTACTCATCGAGCCATATTCAGGTTTCACCACAAACTCTGAATAGAAAGGCTTGTATGATGAGTACGCCACT
>MKWU01001126.1_pt1 | contig 48119 bp, 45 predicted proteins | sample 809101 | NCBI WGS metagenome assembly MKWU01 (sample SAMN05860141, study PRJNA318959) | sponge metagenome | host: Aplysina aerophoba | place: Slovenia: Piran, Adriatic Sea, Gulf of Piran | collected 2013-05-07 | reverse complement strand
CGCGACCAGCAAGCGCGCCACGTACGAGCGGATGGGGGTCCGCGAATACTGGCGATTCGACCCGCTGGGGGGACTGATTCGGGAGGGCTTGGTGGGCTGGCGGCTGGCGGGCGGCAGCTACGAGCAGGTGCGGGCGGGGCGAGCGGGCAGCTGGCAGCGGAGCGAGGCGCTGGGGCTGGAGTTGCGGGCGGAAGGGAGGCTGCTGCGCTTCTGGGATCCGCAGCAGGGGCGGGCCTTGGCGACCTATTCTGAGTCCCTGCGGGCGTTGCAGGCTGCGGAGCGCGAGCGTGACCAAGTCGCGCAGGAGCGTGATCAGGCAGCGCAGGAGCGTGATCAGGCAGCGCAGGAGCGGGACCAAGCAGCGTGCGAGCGCGACGAGGCGCAGCAGAGGATCCGCGAATTGGAGGCCCGACTGCGGTCGTCGGACATGTCTGGCTAGCTTTCTATCGGTCGGAACGGCTTACGGCCAAGCGCCAAGACAGGATGGAACAGGACCTGCTGATCGCAGGTGCGCATGCCGTGCAGATTCAGACGAATGCGGTTGCAACCGACGCTTCGCAGCGTGCGTTCAGCCCGTGACAATGCAGGCAGCCGCTGGCGAGAGTGACTCTCGCTACGCACGGTTGACGAAAGACCAGATCTGGAATGTCGGCGCGGCGCCCGCTTGCGAACTCTTGTCGGTCTGAGGCAAAGCCTCGCTAGCATTGTGTATCAGAAATCATCGACCAGTACGATGAGTTTCGGTCAGCCCAGACAGGGAGCAGGCGATGCCAAACCACCATACACGACCGACTCCAGAGGTGACAGACGGTCAGCGGCGGGAACTACAGCGCTGGCTCCGGCGCAGGAAGACGTCCCAGACGCTGGCCCTGCGGGCGCGCATCGTGGCGCAAGGTGCGACCGGCAAGAGCAGCACCGGCTGCGTGTGATCCAGGGCTTGAACCTGTGATTTTTCGTCGACCCACAGCACCACGGCCCGTTCGGGCGGATGCAGGTGCAGCCCGACGATATCGCGCACTGTCTCGATGAAGAGCGGATCTCGCGACAGCTTGAACGTTTCGCTGCGGTGCGGTTTCAATGCGAACGCCCGCCAGATGCGGCTGACCGTCGCCGAACTCGCGCCGGTCGCCTCGGCCATCGACCGCGTGCTCCACTGCGTGGCTCCGCGCGGCAGCGATTCGAGCGCCCGGGTGACCGCGCACAGGCGGAACGGCGGGAGAGCACTGCAAGAGCGCAGCCTGCCCGAATCGTTTCGCTCCTGGCTCTCCGGCTAGACCGAGCGATAATCCTCTTGCAACTCGGCCCGGCCCACCGATTCAGAAGCAGCTTCCTCGTCGCGTACCGATTCGGCCGCTGCGTCAGCCCTCCGGCTCTCGATCCACGTATGCACGATGCGCTGGATGACGGTCACATTGGAAAGAACTGCCATGACCCATAGAACCGGTGCCATCCGATTGAAGAGGGCTCCGATGATTAGCAGCACAACCCGCTCCGGACGTTCCAGGAATCCCACCTTGCAAGACTCGATCAGGTTCTCCGAACGGGCCCGGCTGTAGCTCACCAGCACGGAACCGATCATGACAACCGCCGTGAGCACGATGTAGCTGAACCGGTCGATGCGCGCGTAGTGCACCAGCAAGCCCGTGAGCAAAATCAGGTCCGAGTAGCGGTCCATCACGGAGTCGAGAAAGGCGCCGAACCGGGTGGCCTTGTTGGCATCCCGCGCTACGGCGCCATCCGTCAGGTCAAACACGGCCGCGCACAGGATGACGAGCCCGGCATACAGGAACTCCCCATTGGCAAGGATCCACGCTGCAACGCCGCTGACCACCAATCCGATCAACGTCAATGCATTCGGATGCACCCCGCTGAGGGTTAGCATGCGGACGAGCCTGGTCAGGACCCAGCCGAATACTCTTCCGATGGCGTATGTGACCCGCATACAGGACCGCTATTGTGTCGCGCCTTCCATTTCGTGAATCGTGCGGAGGCTGAGGATCTCGAACTCCTTGACGCCTCCGGGCGTTCGTGCTTCGGCCACATCGCCGTCACGCTTGCCGAGCAAGGAACGGCCGATTGGCGATGTCGTTGAGATCTTCCCGGCAGCGACATCGGACTCTTCGGTCGTCACCAGCTCGTAAGTCACTTCCTTGTCGGCGTCCACGTCGAAGACCACGACCGTTGAACCCAGGCCAACTGCATCCTTGGGGATTTTCGAGAAGTCGATGAGCCTTAGCTGGGCGAGCCGAGCGGAAAGGTGGGTCATCCGCACGTTCAGAAGGCGTTGGCGCTCTTTCGCCGCGTGATATTCCGCGTTCTCGCTCAAGTCGCCGAGTTCGCGAGCCGTCTGAATCTCCTTGGGAAGCTTACCGTGGAGCTCCGACTCTAGATCCCGGATCTCGTCTTCAAGTCTCTCAATGACCTTCAGTTGCATGTCTGCCCAGGCTCGGCCTCTGCGGACGGCCTCGGAATCGAGGAACACCAGTCCCTTGCCTGCCACGGCAACGGGCTATCGCACTTCTTGCTCTAGATTATACGGGTTTGGAGCGGCTCGAAGCTAACGCAGGTCCACTGGAGCACGCTCGCGGGCCGACTGGTAGACACCAAGGACTAGGCGTAGCGCCGCCAAGCCTTCCGACCCGCTGACCAAAGGCTCGCGGCCGTGGCTGACCGCTTCGCCGAATTCCAGGAACTGGCTCTTGAGGTTCTCGATCGAGATCGCCATCGGGTCAGCGGCCCCCGAATCGACTCCGGCCGACAGGGGCGCGTCGTCGCCAGGATCACCGTCAACGTCCCAAGCCGTGAGTTGATCGCCCGTAATCACGGCCGTGCCCTTGGATCCGTGGATTTCGATCCGCTCCGGGTACCCTGGCCATGTCGAGGTCGCCGCCTGCAGGACTCCTCCCGCGCCGGTTTCATAGACCAGCACCGCGTTGATCAAGTCCTCCGCTTCCATCGCATGGGTGGCGCCTAGCTGCCAGTGCGCGAAAACCCGCCGGACGGGGCCGGCAAGATACTGCATGACGTCGGCGGTGTGAATGCCCTGGTTGATCAGCGCGCCGCCGCCCTCAACGGCCCACGTTCCCTTGCCCGGACGGTCGTAGTAGGCCTGAGGACGGTGCCACTTCACGTAGCCGTCAAGTTGAAGCAACCGCCCGAGGCGTCCGGCCTCGAGGGCAGTCTTGAGGAAGACCGCGCACTCGTCGAAGCGATGCTGGCTGACAACCCCGAGGCCAACGCCGGCCTCCCGGCAGAGCGCGATCATCGTGCGGCATTCCTCCAGCGTCAGCGCCATCGGCTTTTGCAGCAGCACGTGCTTGCCATTCTCGGCAGCCCACCGGCAAACCTGGACGTGGGAATCCGGGAACGTGCAAACATCCACGTAGTCGATATCCGGGCGGGCACACAGGTCGCGGACCCCGGGCACGAATGCGCAGCCGTACTTGGCAGCGAATTCCTCGCCCTTCGCCCGGCCCCGGTTCGAGCAGGCCACCAGCTCGTAGCCGATCTCTCGGTAGCTGTCGCCGTGCTTGTGGGCTATGGCCCCCGTGCCAACCAGTCCGACTCGCATCTTCCCGCCTATCCCGACGTCCCTCCCGCCAGACGTCGCAAGCCCCGGCTTCCGATGTCTTTGCGATAGTGAACTCCCGTGAAATCAATTACATCCACTGACTTGTAGGCATTGGCCAGGGCCTCGTCGAGCCCTTTGCCCCGCGCCGTCACCCCGAGCACTCGACCGCCCGCGGTAACGATCCGGCCGCCAGCGATCCGTGTGCCAGCGTGGAAGACCTTCGCCCCCAGCCGTCCGGCCGCCTGCAAGCCCTCGATCGGCTCGCCTGTCTCGTATTTGCCGGGATACCCGCCCGAAGCCATCACGACGCAGGCCGTCGGCTCCGGCCCGGCGGTGACGAGCGTAGGGTCGAGAGCGCCCCGCGAGGCGCTGACGAGCAGTTCGGCGAAACCGCCGTCGAGCCGATACAGGATCGGCTGCGTCTCCGGATCACCCAACCGCACGTTGAATTCGAGCACCTGCGGACCGTCTTCGGTAACCATCAGTCCGCAATACAGGAATCCCCTGAACGGCGTTCCGCGACGGCGCATGCCTGCCAGCGAAGGCTCGATGATCCGCTCGATAATCCCTTCGCGCGCGGCGTTCGAGAGAATCGAGTCGTCGCAGTACGCGCCCATACCTCCGGTGTTTGGTCCGTGGTCACCGTCCAGGGCCCGCTTGTGGTCCTGCGTGGCCGGCAACACGCAGAAGGCGTTGCCGTCGGTAAGCACCATGAAGCTGACCTCCTCGCCTTCGAGGAACTGCTCCACGACAATCCGCCGGCCGGCATCGCCCACTAGGTCGCCGCCGAGCATCGCTCGGGCGCAACTGCGCGCTTCCGCTTCGTCCCGGGCGATGACCACGCCCTTGCCCGCAGCCAAGCCATCGGCCTTCAGCGCGACAGGATAGCCGAAGCGGCCCACCGTGGCATTCACATCACTCTCGTTCTCGAGCACGGCCGCCGCCGCTGTCGGCAGGCCGCACTCATCGAGGAACCGCTTGGAGAAGACCTTGCTGCCTTCAAGCTGAGCCGCGGACCGCGACGGCCCCACCACCGCCAAGCCTCGCGAAACGAACTCATCCGCCACGCCAGCGACGAGCGGCGCTTCCGGGCCGACCACCGTGCAGTCCACGCCGAGCGTCTCTGCCAAGGAGGCTATCTCCTGTGGATTCAGTATGTTACCAGGGATACACGAGACATCGGCGGCCGCTCCGCCGTTTCCCGGAACGCAATAGACAGCATCCACTCCGGGATCCTGGGCAACCCTCCAAGCCATGGCGTGCTCTCGGCCGCCACCGCCAATTACCAATACCTTCATCGCTCGTCTTGCGGGCCCGGCACGGGCCGGGATGCGACGCAACCGCCTAGAATAACAAGAAGGGGGCAAGGAATTGGCGGACCCGCAGAGTGCGGCAGCGGACGCTTACGACGTCATCGTCGTAGGGGCGGGCCACGCGGGTTGCGAGGCGGCCGTGGCGGCGGCCCGGGCCGGAGCGCGGGTCGCCATGGTCACCCTCAATCTGGACCTCGTGGCCCAGATGTCCTGCAACCCCGCCGTCGGCGGGATTGCCAAGGGGCATATCGTGAGGGAAATCGACGCCCTGGGCGGGATAATGGGCGAGGTCACCGACGATGTCGGCATCCAGTTCCGCTTGCTGAACACGAGCCGCGGCCCAGCGGTGTGGTCTCCCCGTGCGCAATGCGACAAGAAGCTGTACCGCATCCGCATGCGACAGGTCCTGGAGCGCGAACCGAACCTAGACATCAAGCAAGCCGAGGTCTCGGGCTTGGCGATCGAGCGAGAACGCGTCCGGGGAGTCGAATTGCTGGACGGCCGCACACTGAGCGGCGAAGCCGTGATCGTGACTACCGGGACCTTCCTTAATGGCCTCGTGCACATCGGCGAACGCACCTATCCGGCAGGCCGGAGCGGCGAGCCGGCCTCGGTGATGCTGGGAGAAGCCCTGAAGAATCAAGGGTTTCGGTGCTGCCGACTCAAGACCGGCACACCACCACGCCTGGACGGGCGGACGATTGACTGGGACGCCTTTGAGGCGCAACCCGGCGATCCGGAGCCTACGCCGTTCTCGTTCCGCACCGAGTCGATCGAGCGCGAGCAGGTCTGCTGCCATATCGCCTACACGAACGAAGGCACCCATCGGCTCCTGCAGAACAGCCTCCGGCGCTCGCCACTGTACAGCGGCCAGATCGAAGGAGTCGGGCCGCGGTACTGCCCGTCGATCGAGGACAAGGTGGTCAAGTTCCCGGATCGCTTGCGACACCAGATCTTCCTCGAGCCAGAGGGGCTGGATACGAACGAGGTGTATGTCAACGGGATGTCCACCAGCATGCCGATCGACGTGCAGGAAGCAATGGTAGCCTCGGTCCGCGGCCTCGAGCGGGCTGCCATGATCCGGCCGGGCTACGCGATCGAGTACGACTCGGTGGACGCCACCGAGCTGCTCGCGACGCTGGAAACCAAGCGGATTCGTGGCCTCTATCTGGCCGGGCAGATCAACGGCACTACCGGATACGAAGAGGCGGCCTGTCAAGGACTTATGGCGGGCATCAACGCCGCCAGGGCGATCCAGGGGCGCGACAGCGTAGTGCTGGGACGCACCGATGCCTACATTGGCATCCTGATTGACGATCTCGTGACCAAGGGGACGGACGAACCCTACCGGATGTTCACCTCGCGGGCCGAGTTCCGGCTGCACCTGCGGATTGACAACGCTGACACGCGCCTGACCCCGATCGGGCGTCGGGCGGGCACGGTCGGGGACGAGCAGTGGCGGCGCTACCAAGCAAAGTGCGCGGCCCGGGAGGGGGTCGTTCGCTTTCTGGAGACCGAAAAGCCCCCCTTGACCAGTGCGCTTTACCAGCAGCTTCCGCCGCCGAGCGCCGGACGCAGCAGCCTGAGCCAGCTATTGCGCAGACCTCAGGTCAGCCTGGAGCAGCTCCGGCAAGCGATTCCGGCCGAGCTCGGCGCCGGGCTGCGCAAGGCCGATTGGCAGGCGATCGAGACGGAGCTCAAGTACGTCGGCTACCTCGAGAAACAGCGGCGCCAGATCGACCGGCTGCAAAAGGCCGAAGCGCGCGGCATCCCGGCGCGCTTCGAGTACCGGGGCCTGCCGGGCCTGTCGAACGAAGTCGTCGAGAAGATGGAACGGGTGCGCCCACGCACCCTTGGCCAGGCCGGCCGCGTGCCGGGGATGACCCCGGCCGCCCTGTCGATACTTGAGATGCATTTGAGCGCGTGACGTTCGAGGACGGCTTGCGCGAAGTCCTTGACGAGCTGGGTGTGGAGACCTCCGCACCGCAGTTCGACAGGCTCTGCGGGCACTTCCGCCTGCTGGAGCGATGGAACAAGAGGATCAACCTGACCCGGATCAGTGATCCAGCCGAAGCCGCCCGGCGGCACTACGGCGAATCCGCGCACCTGCACCGGGAACTGCCCGACGCCGCATCGTTCGTCGATGTCGGTTCAGGTGCGGGATTCCCTGGCCTGCCAATCGCGACACTCCGGCCCTCTTCGTCCATAACTCTCGTAGAATCAATACGTAAGAAGGCAGCGTTCCTGCGCGAAGCGACCCGCGACATGCCCAACGTCCGCGTGTGTGACTGCCGGATCAGGCAATGGACGGGCTCAGCGGAATGGGCGCTGCTCCGCGCAGTAAACCCTCTCGGAGTCCTGGGAGATCTTGCCGGCAAGGCCCGTCGGGTCGCGGTGCTGGGCACTGACCGGCCTCCGGATGGCCCCTTCACGGACTGGGAGAGCCGTCCGACGCCCTGGAGCCGCCAGCGAAAGCTCTGGCTGGGCGCCTCCCGCTAGCGCCGCCGGTGTTTCACGTGAAACATCGGCAGGAGGACGGCGCGCGATCCGCGGAATCCATGTTTCACGTGAAACATCGTCAAGCTGGGGCTCCGACGGTCTGCTAGCCTAGACGGTACGGATGCCCCGTGGCTAGGTGCATCGCCATTGCCAACCAGAAGGGCGGCGTCGGCAAGACGACGACAGCCATCAATCTGGCCGCCTCCCTGGCAGCTGCGGATTGCCGAGTCTTGCTGGTCGATTGCGACCCGCAGTCGAACGCGACGAGCGGGATGGGAATCCAGCCGGAATCACCCGATGCCAGCCTGTACCAAGTGCTGATCGGCGAGGTTTCTCTCTCGGCGGCGATTCGCGGCACCGGCTTCAGCGGCCTCGACGTTGTTCCCGCCAGCCACAACCTGGCCGGCGCCAACGTGGAACTGATCGACGCGGACAGCCGCGAAACCGTTCTGAAGCAACACTTGCGGGGGGCCTCGGCGAACTACGACTTTCTCCTGCTGGACTGCCCGCCCGCACTGGACCTGCTCACGATCAACGCGCTCACGGCTGCCGACTCAGTGCTCATCCCGATGCATTGCGAATACTTCGCGCTCGAGGGCATCACGTCGCTAATGCGGACGATGGTCTCGGTTCGCTCGGGGCAGAATCCCGCCCTGGCAGTTGAGGGCATCCTGCTGACGATGTACGACAGCCGTCTCTCCCTGACCGGCCAGGTCGCCGCCGAGTTGCGCGAGCACTTCGGCCAGCTGGTCCTGAATACGGTGATTCCGCGGAACGTGCGCCTAGCCGAGGCCCCCAGCCATGGCATGCCAGCGATCCAGTACGAAGGCCGCTCGAAGGGGGCACAATCCTATCTCGAACTGGCCCGGGAAATCCTCTCCCGAGCCAGAAAGAGGCAGGGCAACACAGATTGTAGCGAGGAGCGCCCGAATGCCGTCAGAAACTGGTAAGTCACTGAAACGAAGAGCCTTAGGGAAGGGCCTAGCCGCATTGTTGCCAACTGCTGCTCCCCCCGCCGAGGAATCGCTTCAGGGCGTGACGCAAGTTCCAATCGCCAAGATCGATCCCAATCCAGTGCAGCCTCGCACCACTTTCGACCCGGAGGCGCTGGGCGCGCTCGCTGCCTCGATTCGCGCCGACGGCGTGTTGCAGCCCGTGCTCGTGAGGCCTGCCGGTGATCGCTACACCTTAGTCGTGGGCGAGCGGCGGCTCAAGGCCTGCCGCCTGGCCGGAATGGCGACCGTGCCGGCGATCGTGCGCGAGATCGAACCGGACAAGCTTCTGGAGGTCACGCTGGTAGAGAACATCCAGCGGGAGAACCTCAATCCGATCGAAATCGCGGCGGCCTTGGAAAGGATGATCGCTGACCTCAACTTGATCCACGAAGAACTCGCGGCTCGAACGGGCATGAGCCGCGCGTCGATCACCAACCACCTGAGGCTGCTGCGACTCCCTGCCGGCGTCAAGCAACTGATCCGCGACGGCAAGCTTCAGATGGGCCACGCCCGCGCGCTTCTGCCGATCGAGAACGCCGCGCAGCAGGAATCGCTCGCGACCCGCGCGGCAACGTCTGAACTCTCCGTCCGGGAAGTCGAGCGGCTGGTCCGCCAGCTGCTGGAGCCCAGGAAGAAACGGGCTGTACCGAAGCTCGACCCGAACGTCGGCGCAGCCATCGAGGAACTCGAGAGAGTGCTGCAAGCACCGGTTCGCCTGAAACAGCGCGGCAAGCGGGGGCGTGTCGAGATCGACTATTCATCCCCCGAGCAGCTGGCTGCGATTTATGACCGAATCGTGGGCACGCAGCAGGAATCGTGACCGTTCGCTCGGCGCGAATACGCCCTTCGAAGAAGCGATAGCCCTCCCGTTTTCACGGTCTTGGAGCTGTTCGCAGTCCGGTTTCCGGGGGCTCTTGCCATTGTCCGCGATGGGATCGGCAACCCTATCGTGTCATTATCTGGCTGATTATAAACGACTTATGTAGATTCTGACGGGATTGCCCTAGCGCTCGCGGGTTCGTATTTTCTCCAGCATCCCCTCGGCACGGGCACGGGCCAGATGAACGATCCGGGGCTGCTTGGCGATCCGGTCCAGGATCGGTTCAAGGAGCTGTGGGGCCACGATGCGGTTGCGCTGGTACGCCATCTCAAGATGGACCAAGGCCTGGTTCACGCCCAGGCGATCGAACCGGTACGCGCGTTCCAGCTCCAGCAGATGCCGTTGGGTCTCGGCCAGTTTGACGAACCAAGAAGCGACCTCCCGAGCCTCGGGAGCCTCGGAGTAGTCGAATACCGCCTCGCCTCGGACCTTGCCCGCGGACTCGTACCGCAAGACCTTGCGACCGGTTGACGCAACGTTGCGCTGGCTCGCCAAGGGCTTGGAAAAGAAATTCAGGACTTCAGCGCTCTCAAAGATCCCCTCGACCGTGGCCTCGCCCAACTCGAGTTCGACCGGAGCCTCGCCATCCTCGGAATACAGTGCCGTCCCGTCTCGCTTGACCTCGACCTGAAACTGCCCTGGCACGGATCCGGGAAACTCTCGCTCGAAATAGATCAAGTCCTGCGCCGGAACGGCCAAGGCCGCCAGCAGAACCAGAACCGTCAATCGGGCGGACACAACGCTATCCCGCTAGCGCACCGGCGTTCCTGCGGCTCGCGTGGCAATAGGCCACCGCAAGCGCGTCGGAGACGTCCAAGGGCTTGACTTCTTCCTGCAGTCCGAGCAGGAGGGTCACCATCTGTCGCACCTGGCGCTTGTCGGCCGTGCCGTACCCGACCACGCTGCTCTTGATTTGAGCCGGTGCATAGCTAGCGACCGGCAAACCGGCGCGCGCCGCGCTGAGCAAGGCGACCCCGCGCACGTGGGCGAGAGTGAACGCGCTGGACACGTTCCGATGCTGGAACACATCCTCGACAGCCGCTTCGGACGGACGGAATCGCTCGACAACCTCGTCGATACCGTCGGCGACAAACCGGAGTCGGTCGGCCAGGTCGTTGCCCGCGGGAACCCGGATCGCTCCGTACCCAACCGCTCGCTGCGTCCGGCCGAGGCTCTCGATGACTCCGTAGCCGGTCACGCGCGAGCCACAATCGATACCAAGGATCAGCACGAGGTGAACTCCTCAAGCCGACAGCGCCTCGAGCTCCTTGTCATCGATGTCGAAGTTCGCGAACACGTTCTGCACGTCATCCTGATCCTCCAGCTTCTCGATCATGCGGATGACGCTGCCCGCCTGTTTCCCCTCAACCCTGACCGTATTCTCTGGAATCCGGGAAACCTCTGCCGTGAGCGGCTCAATGCCAGCGCCCTGCAGCGCGCGAACCACCTCCTCGTGCACTTCGGGCGGGGAGTAGATCGCCCAGTGCTCGCCGTCGCCGCGGAGGTCGTCCGCACCCGCCATCAGGACGATGTCCATCACGTCATCCTCGGAAGCCGAATCTTTGGGAATGACAATCAGGCTTTGCTTGTGAAAGATCCACGAGACGCAGCCGTTCTCTCCCAGATTCCCACCGTTCTTGGCGAAGATGTGCCGGAGTTCGGCAACGGTGCGGTTGCGGTTGTCGGTGACGGTCTCCACGAGCACGGCGACCCCGGCGGGCGCGTACCCCTCGAAGGTGATCTCGGAGTAGGTCTCCCCCTCGAGCTGCCCGCTCCCACGCAGAATCGCGCGCTTGATGTTCTCGCTGGGCATGGACTGCGCCTTGGCTGCGTTCACGGCGGTACGCAGCCTCGGATTGGCGTCTTGCTCGGCACCGCCCTCACGAGCGGCCACCTGGATTTCGCGGATCAGCCGCGTGAATACCTTGCCGCGCTTGGCGTCAGTGGCGGCCTTCTTGTGCTTTATCGTCGCCCATTTGGAGTGGCCTGACATTCGTTTTCGCCGTTCGCAACGGAGCCTGTCACGGCTCTTCCGTCGGCCGAACCTCTTGACTAGAGCATATCAAACGGACTCCGGATCAAACCCCTCAGGCGACCCGCTAGAATGGTTCCGTGGCCTTTCCGACGCACCGTCTGAGGAGGCTGCGGGGAACCCCGGCTCTGCGTGCCCTCGTGCGGGAAACCCAGCTCTCGCCGGGGGATTTTTGCTACCCCGTGTTCGCTTGCCCCGGAGAAGGCGTGCGGCTCCCGATCGATTCCATGCCCGGGATCTGCAATCTCTCGATCGACTGCCTGGTCGAGGAATGCCGCGAAGCGGCGGGATTGGGAATCGCCGGGGTGATGGTGTTCGGAATCCCATCCAGCAAGGACCCAACGGGGACCGGGGCCTACGACGAGCGCGGCATCGTCCAGCAAGCAATCCGGGCGCTGAAGCGCGAACTCCCCGATTTGATGGTGATCGCCGACACGTGCCTGTGCGAGTACACCGATCACGGCCACTGCGGCGCCATCGAGGGTGGCGACGTGGAAAACGACAAGAGCATCGCGCTACTGCGGAAGACGGCGGTGTCCCAGGCGCGCGCCGGGGCGGACGTGATCGCCCCCTCGGACATGATGGACGGCCGCGTCGCCGCGATCCGGGCCGGGCTGGACGAGGCTGGCCTAGAGCACGTGCCGATCCTCTCCTACGCCGCCAAGTACGCCTCGTCGTTCTACGGGCCGTTCCGGGATGCGGCGCAATCGACCCCGCAATTCGGCGACCGCAGCAGTTATCAGATGGACCCGGCGAACCATCGCGAGGCGATCCGGGAGATCCGGGCCGACATTGAAGAAGGCGCCGACATGATCATGGTCAAGCCGGCAATGCCCTGCCTCGACGTGCTGTGGCAGGCGAGGAGCGAATTCGGCGTACCCACTGCGGCATACCAAGTGAGCGGCGAGTTCGCCATGCTCCGAGCGGCCGCTCGCAATGGATGGCTGGACGGCGACCGGGCCATGCTGGAGAGCTTGCTGTGCATCAAGCGGGCCGGCGCGGATTTCATCGTGACGTACTTCGCACCGGACGCGGCGCGCCTGCTGGGCTGAGACGGGCATGCCGGCGCTAATCCTAGCGACTATCCTGCTGCTTGTCGGCAGCGCGCCACGGACTTTTGCCGAGGACGCCAAGTCGATTGAAACCGCTATCGCCCAGCGGATCGAAGAGCTACTCGAGGCCCCCGCGGCGAAACGAACCCACTGGGGCATCCTGGTCCGCGATCTCGAGACGGGAGCAACGGTCTTCGAACGCAACGCGGAGAAGCTGTTCGTGCCCGCGTCAAACGCCAAATTGTTCTCGACCGCGATGGCCCTGCGGCGGCTGGGGCCAGACTATCGCTTCGCGACCGCTGTGGCAGCGAAGGGTACGGTGGACGGGGACGGCGTGCTGCGCGGCGACTTGCGCCTGATCGGTGGCGGGGATCCCAACCTTTCCTCACGCGTCCTGCCTTACCGGAAACCAGATGACTTCGCACCGGATCGCCTGGCGCCATTGCGCGATCTGGCGCAGCAACTGAAGGACATCGGGATCCGCCGCATCGCCGGAGACCTCGTCGGAGACGACTCGCGCTACGTCTGGCAGCCCTATCCGAGGGGCTGGGGCCACGCAGACACCCTGCAAGTCTACGGCAGTCCCACGAGCGCGCTGGCGTTCAACGACAACCTCATCGAGGTGCTAGTGCGACCCGGCACCGCTAACGCCGCGGCGCGGCTGGACATTTCCCCGGCTCTTGCGTACTACGAGTTCTCAAACCGGATCGCAACGGTTCGCTCCCGTTACGTTGACCGGAGCCTCTCGGCGCGATGGGGCAACGCGCCGGGCGAAGTTGTGCTCACAGGCCAGATCCCGGTGGACTCTCGGGGCCGCAAGTTCCGATTCGCCGCCGCCGATCCCGCCCGCTATGCAGCGCTCGCCTTCAAAGCAGCACTTGCCGGACTCGGAATCGAAGTCGCCGGCGGTGTCTCGGCGCGCCACTCTCTGCCTGAGCAGATGAAGAGCTTGCGATCAATCACCCCGTCGCAATCCCGGGACGAGGCCCCGCGCCTCGCCGAAACAGCGTCCGTGGGTGTCGCGGAAGCGATCCGCGTGGTGAACAAGGACAGCCAGAACTTGCACGCCGAGATGCTGATCCGAGAGGTCGCGCTACAGGAATCTGGCGTGGGAAGCCGCGAAGCGGCCGTCGCTGGCCTACGGAGATTCCTGGCCGAAGCCGGACTGCGGACCGGCGAGTTCGTCTTGCACGACGGGTCGGGACTGTCGCGCCACAACCTCGTCGCGCCGGTCGCAACAGTGCGGCTGCTGGAGTACATGTGGCATTCCGAAGACCGCGAGGCGTTTCTCGACAGCCTTCCGGTGGCCGGCCACGACGGGACGCTCGACTGGCGGTTCCAGCGGGGCGGGGCCCGCGGGCGCATCCGTGCCAAGACCGGCTCGATGTCGCACGTGCTGGCCTTGTCGGGCTACGCCCAAGGCGCCGACGGGGCAACCTACGCCTTTTCGATCTTCGCGAACAATTTCGGCATGGCATCAGCGTCCACGCGCATGTTGGTGGATTCGATCGCGACCGCCCTCGTCCTGCCCGGACCAGGATGAACGCGGCCCGCACGTCCGCAGCTTGCGACCCGGTATCATGGTGTCGGCGGGAGACTGGCTCAGGATTTGAACTCCACTGGCCCCAATGCCCGGAACCTGCTGGGAATCGAAGACTTGGACCGCGCCGAGATCGAGCGTCTGCTCGATAGCGGCAGGCATTTCAAGTCCGTGCCGCCTCGCAAGAAGCTCGACGCCCTCCGGGGGCGGTCGATCGTCAACCTGTTCTTCGAGCCGTCGACGCGCACACGCACGAGCTTCGAAATCGCCGCCAAGCGACTCGGCGCCGATACGATCGGCATCCAGACGCTCGGATCGAGCCTCTCCAAAGGCGAGTCGCTCGTCGACACGCTGAACACGCTGGCAGCGATGAATCCCGACATCATCGTGATGCGGCACGCGGCGTCAGGTGCGCCGCACTTCCTCGCGCGGCACCTTTCCACGCCGATGATCAACGCTGGGGACGGGCAGCATGAACACCCCACGCAAGCCCTGCTCGACGCGCTAACGATCCTGGAGGTGAAGGGCACGCTCCAAGGGCTGCGAGTCGCGATCATTGGCGACATCGCCCACTCGCGGGTGGCGCGCTCCAACATCCATCTGCTGTCGAAGTTCGGAGCGGACATCGTGGCGTGCGGGCCAGCGACCTCCGTTTCGAAGAACCTCACGCAGCTTGCCCCGGGCGTCAGCCTCACGAACCGCATGCGGGATGCCGTGCGAGACGCCGACGTGATCATGATGCTGCGCGTCCAGCTCGAACGGCAGAACGTGGAAGTATTCCCCAAGAGCGAGTACTTCCGGTATTTTGGGCTGTCCCTGGAGCACGTCGCGCTGGCGAGGCCGGACGCGATCGTGTTGCATCCGGGCCCGATCAATCGCGGCCGGGAGATCTCAAGTGAGGTTGCGGACTCGCAGCGATCAATGATTCTCAACCAAGTGGAGAATGGCGTCGCGATCCGCATGGCAGTGCTGGAGTGGGTGTGTTCGGGTTAGTCGGAATTCAGGAGCCGCGATGCGCCTATTGATTCGGAACGGCAGGGTCGTCGACCCTGCCAGCGGGCTAGACGGCGGCCGCGACGTGCTCATCGACGGCGACCGCATCGCGGCGATCGAACCGCAAATCGAGTGCCCGGACGCAGAGGTCATTGAGGCCGACGGAATGGTGGTTGCGCCGGGATTCGTCGATATCCACGTGCACCTGCGCGAACCCGGGATCGAGCACGCCGAGACGATTGCGAGCGGTTCGCGAGCGGCGGCAGCGGGGGGCTTCACCGCGGTTTGCTGCATGCCGAACACCCTTCCGGTCAACGACTCGGCGCAAGTCACCAGCTTCATCGTGGACCGCGCTCGGCGCACGGCAGCAGTCCACGTCCATCCCATCGGCGCAATCTCGAAGGGCAGCCAAGGCGAGCGGCTCGCGGACATCGGCGCGATGCACGCCGAGGGAATCGTCGCGATCAGCGACGACGGGATCCCGGTCATGAATTCCGGATTGATGCGGCGGGCGATGAAGTACGCGGCCTCGTTCGGGATTCCAGTGATCGACCATTGCGAGGATCTCAACCTGAGCTCGGGAGGTGATATCCACGAGGGCATCCAGAGCATCCGGCTGGGGCTTGGCGGGATTCCAGGCTGCTCGGAAGACGTGATGGTGGCACGGGACATCATCCTCGCGGCGGACACCGATTCCAGGGTCCATATAGCGCATATCTCCACCGCAAACTCGATTGCGATGGTGAGGCACGCCAAGAAGCTCGGCCTGCCGGTCACGGCGGAAGTCACGCCGCACCACTTCGCCCTGGGCGACGAGGAGATCCCGGGCTACGACTCGAACTACAAGATGAAGCCACCTCTGCGGACGCAACTTGACATCGATGCCGCGATCGAAGGCCTCGTCGACGGCACCATCGACTGCATCGCCACAGATCACGCGCCGCATACGGGACACACCAAGATGCAGGAGTTCGAGCGATGCCCGTTCGGGATCACCGGACTGGAGACGGCACTGGGGCTCTCCCTGGAGGCGCTTTATCACGGCGGCAGCATCGACCTGCCGCACCTAGTAAGACTGTTCTCGAGCGCGCCCAGCAGTTGCCTGGACCTCGACAGGGGCAGATTGGTGGTGGGCGGCCCGGCAGACGTTACGATCTTCTCAACAACCCGGGAATGGACCTACGACGCCAATCAAACACTGTCCAAGAGCAAGAACTCGCCGTTTGGCGGCAGGAAGTTCCGCGGCGGGCCGGTCTCGACGATCGTGTCCGGCCGGGTTGTGTGGACCGTAGACGAGGGACTCCGCCCTCAGCGGTGACTTTGCCGTCGCGCGGCAAGAAGCCAGCCGGCAAGATCGGTGGGATGGCCGTGCCGGGCCGGGCACAGGCGAGAATCCGGGGCCAGGCTATGGAGCCTCTTGTTCCTCGGCCGGCTCGCCGTCGAGCACCGGTGTCGGACCGTGGAAATAGCCCACGCGGTGACGAACCTTGAGCCTCTCGTAGGGAACCTCGACCCGGATACGGTGATAAATCCCGCGCTCGTTGAGGTTGTTGGGCCGGTAGCTGAGGCGATACTGGCTGCGGATATCCTCGCCGATCGCGACGATGGATTCCTGGACCCCCTTGGATGTGCGGGGAGTGAAGACACGGCCTCCGGTGCCTTCGGCCAGTATCTCGAGCGGATGGTCGAAGATCAGGTTTTTCACGCCGCGCACCAAGTCGACGATGATCGGGATCATGTTCGGTGTGATGCTGTAGCCGCTCTGCTGCTGGGCGGTGGGCGTGTTGGGCGTGCCCGGCATCCTGGGACGCACGACCACTCCGGCCGGAATCGTGCTGGGCCTGACCTCCGGCTTGCGTCGCAGCCGCGCTGACAGCGTCGACAGACGAACGGGGTAGACCGAGATGTTGTAAAGCTGCGCAGTCCGCAAGCTCTCGCCGAGGCCAATGCGACTCCCGTTATTCTGCGATTCGGAAATGGCGACAATGATCTTGCGGTGGTTCTGGGGCCGCTTCAGCAGCATGCGGATCGCGCTGTACATTGCGTCCGCCAAGGCCACTGCGGACGTACCGATCCTCATCGTCTTGAGGGCGTTGTCGATCTTTTTCGTGTCGTTGGTAAAGTCTTCGAGCAGCTTGATCCGGCTATCAAAGGTCATCACGGCCGCTTCGCCGTGCTCGCCCAGAACGAGCTCGGTGAACAGGTACGCTGTGTTGCGGATGTCCCCGAGAATGCCCTCCACGCGATCGCTGGTCTGCACGCAGATCACCATGGAGATCGGCAGGAAACTCACGTCAAAGCCCTCGATCGCCTGCTCTACGTCATTGTCGTAGATCGTAAAGTCCTCTCTTACCATGTCGTGGATGTAGACGCCCTTCGGGCCACGAACGCTCAGCGGAACTGTGACTTCGTCGATTTCCTCCAGAAAGATGGCCGGCTGGTCAGACTCGAAGAGGGTTTCGGGGTCAAAGAGATCGACACCGTCCTGACCGCACAGGAGGGTCGCCGACAGGACCGCGAGACCAGCTGCCAGCGCAACCGGGGTATGGAGAACTCTCGGCATCCGGCTCGCCTTCATTAGTTTCGCCTATTGCCTGCGTTCATGGGTCGGCCGGCTTCAGTCACGGACATACCTGCCGCTCTTGCCGCCGGTCTTCTCCAGCAAGACGACCTCGTGGATCTCGATGCCCTTGTCGAGCGCCTTACACATGTCATAGACCGTCAGAGCGGCAACCGAAGAAGCCACCATGGCTTCCATTTCGACTCCGGTGGGACCCACGGTCGAGGCCGTGCTGGTGATAACGACACCACTGGGTTGCACTTCCACGGCCACGTCCACATGGGTCAGCGAAAGGGGATGGCAGAGCGGGATCAGGTCCGGAGTCTTCTTTGCTGCTTGAATGCCTGCGATGCGGGCAACTTCCAACGGGTCTCCCTTGGGATTGTGAGGCAAGGCATCGACAACTTCCGGGCGCATCCTGACAATGGCGCGAGCCTTGGCCGTGCGCCGGCTGTCGGCCTTGGAACCGACATCCACCATGGAGGCAGAGCCGGAATCGTCGAAGTGCGAGAGCCCGCTCATAGCGGCATGACCTCGATGGGCTCTCCGGCGCGCCACGAACTGCGGTTCTCGGACGCCACCAGCAAGCAGTCAACGCTGGCGAACGCCGCGACGTCACCCGATCCTTGGCCGCGCTCGGGCCGAACGCGGGAGTCGGCGTATTCCCCGCCGATCCTCGCGCCGAGGAAGCGGGTCAGGACCGGCTTGTGCTGGAAGGGCTCCGCGAGCGGCACCTGTTGGAACGGCAGGGGCGAAGCTGCCCGGCCTCCCAACAGGTCGACTGCGACGGACGCAAACACTTCGAACGTGACCATTGTCGAGAGCGGATTGCCGGGCAGGCCGAAGACGGGCGTGCCGCCCACCCGGGCGAACACCAGCGGCTTGCCGGGCTGAACACGGACCCTGGTGAAGAAAATCTCGGCACCAAGGTCCGAAAGCACCTGTTCGACCAAGTCATGCTTGCCCATCGAGACACCGCCCGACAGAAGCAGCATGTCACTACGAAGTCCGTCTTCGATCCGACGGCGGGTCTCGTCGAGCTCGTCCCGCGCAACCGGCAGAATCCGCGGCCTGCCGCCCCGACGCCGCACCTGCGCCGCCAGTGAATGGGCGTTAGAATTGCGGATCTGATACGACTCCGGTTGCGCGTCGACCGGCAGAACCTCGTCGCCGGTCGAGAGGATTGCGACCTCCGGCTCGCGGTAGACCGGCACAGTGGCGCAACCGACGGTACCCAGAAGTGCGATTTGGGGATGCGCGATGAGCACGCCCGACGGAAGCACGCAGTCACCCTTGGCTGCCTCCGACCCGGCCATGATGAGATTACGCCCAGCAGCGATGGTTCGTTGCAGCGTGACCGAGTTGCCGGCGCGAACCGAATCTTCCACCATGACTACCGCGTCGGCACCCTCCGGTCCTGGTGCCCCCGTCATGATCTCGACCGTCTGGCCCCGCTCCAGATTGAACCTGGAAGGCTCTCCCGCGCGGGTTTCACCCAAGACCTCCAACGTCGCCGGGACGTGCGCGACATCCTGGGCGATCACGGCGAATCCGTCCCTCGCGGACCGATTGAACGGAGGGTAATCTCGGTCTGCCAGGACGTCCCCAGCCAAAACGCGCCCCGCCGCCGCGTCTAACGGCACTGTTTCCGTGGCGGGTATCGCGGCGCATTCGCGGACTCGCTCGAAGACAATCGCTCGGGCATCTTGGAAATGGAGGGCAGACATGCGGATCGCAAGAGTCCCACAAGCGTAGGCGCCGGACTATGCGAGTTTCGCACAGGTCGCCCGCGGCCGGTGGTTCGGCGGCGCTGACGGATTTCGGCCAAGCTCTGGCGATTGACGCCCGGAATCCGCTCGCGGGAAGAGTTCCAGGCGCCAGCCGCCCAACCCGACCTTGGCCGCGTCGCAACCAGAAGCGATCTGGCTCCGCGGCACCCGGGGCTAGCGAATAACGACGACTTCAGCGCGTGCCTGGGTCGAAACAGCCTCCCAGTTCCTGTCCGTGGTAACGACAGGCACTCCCTCGGCGATGCCGAGCGCGAGGCACGCACGGTCTCCAAGGGAGAGTCCTCGGGACCACGTCACCTCGCGGAGGGCTCCTGCCGCCAGTGCTTGCGTCTCATCAAACGCCCGGATCTCCAAGCCCAGTGCTGAGAGAAGATCCCGAGCCTCGGCGGCTCCCATGCCCAAGTCGCAGAGTTTCGCGGCAACCTCCGAGAGATTCACTGCCGAGACGATCCCTTGGGCGTAGTACGTCTCGACCACGTCTGATCCGGGCTCGCGCAGGAGCACGGCGAGGATGGCCGACGCATCGATGACCGCCCTAGGCATCGCCTGACTCGCTGCGAGCTTCCGCCCGGCGATCCTCGATCAGCTCATCTGACAGCCGTTTGGAGCCCGCCCGAGCGATCTTGGCGAGCCTGTCCTGAGCTCTCCTCAGCTCCCGCAGCCTGGTTGTCAAGGTGACCTCTTCGCCCTGGACGAGAAAGAAGATATCGGCACGTTGACCGGCAACACCAAGCCGCGCGCGTAAGGCGGAGGGAATTACGACTCGACCGTTATCCGCCATCGTCGCCTTGAACTGTTGAACGCTCGGTTGTGCCATGTTCATACCCCTTACAGGAAGCCATTGTATGCCATTTACGTTGAACTGGCATAATTGTCTGTCTTGCCAGAATTTCAAAGAATGCCCACTGCTGGCGCGAATTGGTCCGCAGGCATTGCGGACACTCGATACACAGTCCCTCCCGACTTCCGGGCACCAGAATGTGGGAGCGGCAATTGATGGGAACGCCGTCGGGCGGAAGCGGGCAGGAGTTCGCGCTGTGACCATGGAACCCCGGACCGACGAATGTACTCTCCGGAGGTCATCCCATACAGCGGAGGCCGAGTGATTCTGAGCAGTTCGATGACGGTGCGGGCGCATCCGCAACGGCTGTTGCCGGATGCGGAACAAGCGATAACCCATTGAGCATCCGTGGGACCGGCCGCAGGCCGTGACCGGGGCGCTGGGTTCAAGTGGCCAATGACAATTTCCCGCATAATCGCAATGAGGACTTGACCTTGAACGGACCCCGCATGAGCCGATTCCGTGCTGTGGTGCGGTGGGTGCTGCCCGTCCTGCTGGCTGCCGTACTGGCCCCGGCGTGGATGCTCTACCTCTCTGGCGGCTTTGCGGCAGTCATCGGGTGGGTGGCCCTGATCACCGCGGGGCAGCTTCTCGCACCGCTATCGCTCGTTGTCCTGCTGGTACACACGATCCGCAGACGACGGTTCAGCCGTCCGATGCAAGCCACGTTCGCGCTGGCGGCTCTCGCCTTCTGGCCAGGCTTGTGGAGCGTAGGCATCTTTCCCATCACGTTCCCTTTCGACTTGGCGAGCTCGAACCCGTCGGCCACGGTTCGCCTGCCTTCCAACGAAGTGCTGCGAGTCGCTTGGGGCGGCGACCGGGTCTCGACGAACTACCACGCCGCCGTCCCGGACCAGCGCTGGGCATACGACCTCCTAGTGGAGCCGGCGCTGCACGGTTCGGAAAGGCTCGAGGACTACGGCTGCTATGGCACTCCGGTCGTCGCACCGAATCTCCGCACGCGTGCGTCACGCGAGCGACGGAGCGCCGGACGAAATTCCGGGCAAGGCCAGCATGAATCTCAAGAACCCGATTGGCAACACCGTGATGCTGGAACTGGAAACCGGTACCTATCTCGTCATCGCCCACCTGAAGCCGGAAAGCGTCCTGGTGAAGGCCGGGGAGGAGGTCGCCGAGGGGCAGCAGATCGGCGAGTGCGGGAACTCGGGAAACACGAGTGAGCCGCACATTCACATCCATCACCAGCGCCAGGACCCCAAGGGCAGACCGCTCAACTTTTCGGAAGGCCGGCCCTTGTTTTTCCGGGACCACGATGGCGATCCCATGCCTGAAGGCGGCCTGGAAGAACGGGCCGGCACGTTCGTGATGACGGGGGCCGTCGTCCGTCACATCGGCACGGCGGTAACATCTCGCCCCGAGTGAACCCGTCCGCATTCAGTCGTTCATGTTTCACACGTGAGTGCTCTATCCCGCCGTGCGCGGGAGTCTGGGAACCGGTACGGGGGCAATCTCCGGGGGCTGTGGGCTCGCTACGTCGCATTCTGCAATTGCGGTGCCAGAACTTTCCTTCAGGCCCGCTCAATGCGGTCGAACGGCCGATTCGGCCTGACTTGGGACGTCGATTGCGCGACACTAACCAAGCAATGCCTGGCACGGACCGTCCGAACCTTGTCCCGTCGCCGAGCCCGGCGACACTATTCCTGCTCGCCGGCCTTGCGACGCTTCCCCTTGGGGGCCAGCCCGTCCGGAGCGAATCGCCGTTGCGCGATGCGTACCCGGCGGCGCTGACCGGCGGGAATTACATGCACAACTACTACATGCCGCCCGTAGCGAGCACCCCGTGGAGGCCGAGCTTCTCGCCGGATGGTGAATGGCTTGCCTTCAGCATGTCCGGATCGATCTGGAAGGTCCGGGTCGGTGGTGGCGAGGCCTACGAGCTGACCGCCAATCCCACCTATGATTCCTCGCCGGCTTGGGCTCCAGACGGCCGTTGGATCGCCTATACCGCAGACCACAACTACGAGAGCATCAACTTGCGGTTGCTGGACACAGTTACCGGGGAGAGCGCGGACCTCACCAGCGATCAGCACGTCAGCATCGATCCAGTCTGGTCGCCCGACGGATCGCGCATCCTGTACGTGTCAACCAATCCGGACGGCTGGTATCACATTTACGAACTGCCGCTGGAGAACGGCGTGCCAAGTGAACCCGTCCGGCTTACCGAGGACAACGCTTACCCCAACAGCCGGCTCTATTTTGGAAGCCAGGACCTGCATGTCCAGCCAACGTTCTCTCCCGACGGCAAGGAGCTGATCCTGGTTTCGAACCGCTCCATCCCCTTGGGATCCGGCGCAATCTGGCGCACGCCGGTCACGAGCGACGCCATGTCCCGGGCCACGAGGATCCTGCGGGAGGAAACGCTCTACCGCACGCGCCCGCAGTGGTCGCCCGACGGAGCGCGCATCCTCTACAGCTCGCACCGGGGAAGCCAGTTCACCAACCTGTACGTGCTTCCCGTCCGGGGCGGCGAACCATACCAGCTTACATTTGGCGACTGGGATCACTTTGATCCGCGCTGGTCCCCGGACGGGGAGTGGATCGCCTACGTCTCAAACCGGCGCGGCCTATCGGAGCTGCGTTTGCTGAAGACTTTCGGCGGGGAGGACCGGGCCGTGCCGATTCGCCGGAGGATCCACCGCCGCCCGACCGGGACTCTCCGCGTAGTCGTGGCGGACGCCGCGTCAGGCAAGACCACAGAAGCCAGAGTCAGCGTGCGGGCGTCGGACGGGAAGGCCTACGCGCCTCCCGACGCATACCAAAGAGTGGCCTCGCGGGCACTGGATCTGGATCTCTTCCACACCGGCGGGGAATTCTCGGTCGAGCTGCCGGTAGGCGAAGCGTCAATCCTGGCGACGAAAGGGCTCGAACGATATCCCGTGACGAAGACCGTCGCTATCGAAGCCGATTCCGCGACCTTGGTGCGCTTGGAGTTCGAGCAATTCGCCGACTTCGGCGCGCTGGGCTGGTACAGCGGCAGCGACCACGTGCATATGAATTACGGTGGAAACCTGCGCAACACACCGGAGAACCTGCTCTTCATGGCGGCCGCCGAGGATTTGGACGTGGTCGGGGAGAAAATCGCCAACAAGGACAACCGGATTTTCGACCACCAGTACTACAACGGTCCTTACGACGCGGATCGCTCGACTGCCGACCGAATGCTGTCTTGGGGCCAGGAATACCGGCCTCCTTTCTACGGCCACATCAACCTGTTGAACCTGACGGAGCACCTGATTTCGCCGTACACGACAGGTTACGAAGGCACGGCGATCGAGAGCCTGTATCCGAGCAACACGGACATCTTCCGGATGGCGCGCTCGCAAAAGGCAATCGGCGGCTACGTGCATCCCTTTTCGAGCGATCCGTCCTCGGTCGGCTACGGTGGAGCACGAGGATTTCCCGTCGACCTCGCTCTCGGCGGCCTGACGTATCTGGAGGTCATGACGAGCGCGCGGCATGCCGAGCACACCGGTCGGGTCTGGCACCGCGCACTGAATTGCGGCTTCAGGGTCACTGCTACGGGAGGGGAGGACTCGATCAGCGACCTGCACCGCACGGCCGTGATTGGCGCGGCCCGCATGTACGCCTACCTGGGGGACGGACTGGACTGGGATGCTTGGGTCGAAGCGATTCGTGACGGCCGCACGTTCATCACCAACGGGCCGCTGGTGCAACTCGCTATCAACGGAGAGATCGCGGGCGCAGAGGTCCGACTGCCCGCCGAGGGCGGCAGCGTAGAACTGGCGGCGCGAATGGACTCTGCGTTTCCGGTCGAGAGACTCGAGCTGATCCGAAACGGCGAGGTGCTGGAAGAAATCCCGCTACGTGAAGGGGGTCGCTCCGCGGCGTTCCGCAAGCGAATTACGGTGAGCCAAAGCGGCTGGTACACGCTCCGCGCGACGACAGACGGACCGGTCCCACCTGTCGATGACGTACGCCTGCATGGGGAGACGGGGGCAATTTTCGTCTATTGCGGAGACAAGCCGATCCGCTCGGCGGCGGACGCCGAATACTTCATCCGCTGGATCGACGACATCGCGAGGCAGGCTCGTGAGCACCTCGGATGGCGGTCTGACCGTGAGCGCGATCATGTGCTCGGACAGTTCGAGGCCGCGCGGGAAATCTTCGTACAGCGGGCGCGCGAAGCCGCGCAGTGACCGGAGTCTGCTCCGACAGAATGGCCGCTCCGGCCGTGTCTGAGATGAGGCGATGAACGGGGCTCACCCGGCAGGCCCTCGGGTGTCTTCAAGACCGCCGTCGGAGCGAACCATGCGATTCGCCTCGGGTTGATGTTGCACGCCTAGAGACGACTGAACCGATCGAGGGTTTCCAGACAGCCCCGGGCAGGCCCCGCACGGTCCAGCCAAGAGTTGCCGCGCCAATTGGACACCCGACGAACCTAACGGGTGGGAAGAGCGGCGAATGTCTCCGCCATCGCAGCTAGATCGACATCTGCGGCCGTGCCACGATGAACGACGAGCCGATACCGCAGGCGGACGTGGCCGTCCGCAGGGACGGGCGCCGGATCCGGGCCAGGCCACACCGGGTTCTGCATGCTGGGGGACGCCGGCGAGCGCAAGATCCACGGCTGAGGATACCCTGCCGAATCGGGATGCACCAGAATTGCAATCCCGCTGGGGGAACCTCGACCTCCGAAATCAGCCGAGAAATCCACCCAGTTTCCGGCATCGATCGGGGCACGGCTAGGCGCGACCACCCCAGTGGCAGCCGCGAACCGAATGTCCGGGACCATCTTCACCCGGAGGGAGAATCCTCCGTAACCCTTGTCGTCTTCGGATCCGCCCACCCGAACGTCCTGCTGCAATGCCCTGAGGCGGATATCGAAGTCGATCATGCGAACGGTGCCGTTCGCCGGGTGCACCACCACCTCCGCGGTCTCCTCAGCGATTGGCTCGCGGCCCTCGCTGTAGTCAGGCGAGAACCATCGGTGCCTGAGATACAATCCGTCGCGCTCAGGCAAGACCCGCGCTTCCTCGACGCTCCAGGAGAACCCTTGGGCGAGCCACGGGTCACCCGCTCGAATATCTCCGATCAGGACTTGGTGCCATGTCCAGAAGACGCCGCGGTGATGCGGGTGATCTTCCGGAAAGTCTTCGGTCAGGACCTCGCCATCCAAGCCGTAGAGCGGATGGACGTAGTTCGACCGCTGGTAACGACCGTCCAAAGAGGTCGGCTCCAGCTGATAGAACAGCACCGGCATGCCGGAATCGATCACCCTGTACCCCCCTTCTTCCTCAAGGATCTCCAGGGAGGTCGCTTGCTGCTGCTCAATCTCTACGGTCGCGCACCCCGCGAACAGCAACAAGATCGAGACAACGGCCAGCACGGCTAGAACACGCTTGCGGCGCGAACAGGATTATAGCCGCTTCATCGACAGCCTCTGCGCGACGCCTCTGGGGACACGTTCGGTATTGCCCTCTGGTAACCTCGGGGCTTGCCCATGCTGAGCCCAGGCGATCCCGCGCCCGACTTCACAGCCGAGACCGACGGTGGCGGCTCGATTCAGCTTTCCGACCTGCGCGGCAGGAAGATCGTTCTGTACTTCTATCCCCGCGACAATACCTCGGGGTGCACTCTCGAGGCCTGCGAGTTCCGCGACGCCTCGATCGGATTTGCTGCGAATAACGCCGTCGTGCTCGGCGTCAGCGCTGACAGCGTCAAGTCCCACGATCGATTCAAGGCGAAACACAATCTGACGTTCCCATTAATCAGCGACGCCGGGCACGAGATTGCGAAAGCATACGGCACCTGGCGCGAGAAGATCCTGTACGGCCGGAGGTACATGGGCGTGGTGCGCTCGACCTTCGTCATCGACGAGCAAGGCAAGATCGAGGCGGTCTACGAGAAGGTCAAACCGCGGGGACACGCCGGAGCCCTGCTCGCCAAGCTCTGACCTCCCCGCGTTAGCCCGCGGCCAAGCCGGCGAGGCCGGCGGCTATAATGAGCTTGCTTGGACCCTGGGTTGCAGCAAAAGCAGGAGAGGCTCTTCGCGTTACTCTCCGGCATGGGCAAGGTCTTGGTCGCCTATTCCGGCGGCACGGACTCGGCGTATCTCGCGTGGGCGGCGCATTGTGTGCTCGACTCTGACGCACTGGCCGTGACAGCGGACTCGGCCTCGATTCCCGAATCGCACAAGCGCGACGCGCTTACCTTCGTGGAGCAATTCGGAATCCCGCACCGATTCATCGAGACGCGGGAATTCGACAACGAGGAGTACACGCGGAATGACTCGAACCGATGTTTCCACTGCAAGGACGAGTTGTTCAACCGGATGAACGAGCTCGGCATGGAACTCGGCGTCTCCACAATCGCCTACGGGGTGAACAAGGACGACACCAGTGATTTCCGCCCCGGTCACAAAGCCGCGCAGAAACACGAGGTGCGGGCACCGTTGCTTGAGGCCGACCTGATCAAGGCAGAAATCCGCGCGCTCTCCCGCAGCGCCGGGCTGCCAACCTGGGATCGCCCGGCGGCGGCCTGCCTCAGTTCTCGGATCCCTTATGGCACGGAGGTCACGCGCGAGAACATCAAGCTCGTCGAGCGTGGCGAGGAGGCTCTCGCGGAACTCGGCTTCCGTGTCTACCGGGTTCGCTACCACGGCGAGCTGGCCCGCATTGAGATCGGCCGGGCCGAGCTGCACAGGGCTCTGACCCCGGAAATGGCCGAGACTCTCTCGAACACGTTCCGGGATCTCGGATTCCAGTACGTCACGCTGGACTTGGCAGGATACCGCCAAGGCTCCCTGAACGAGGTTCTGGAAGCCGCGCCGGACCGCGCGTTCCGGATCCTCAGCTGATGCCGCAGCCCCGGCTGGCAGCCCAGCCCGTATAGCGTTTTCCCAGTGGGCGCAAGTGGCGACGGCGCTCCGCCAAGTCGCTCGATTCGATGGCTCCGCACACGAAAACCCTGATTCAAACATGGACTGAGTAACGGGGTTTAATCATTTATTAGTGCTAGGTTTTTGTTCGTCTCTTGGCTGTTTATCCACGATTCTGTCTGGTAAGATAGCGCAACTCAACCCCTCTTCGGAGGACAAGTCCTCGCCTCGGTACCAGCCAGGGAGGAAGAACACCCGACTGCTGCAAAGTACGGTACGACTCGATGGGCGACGTGAGCGACTGGCACCGGATTCAGGAGAACCTCCGCGACTCCATGACTCAGGAGAGTTTCAGGAACTGGGTGGAGCCGGTCCAGTTCAGCCATTTCGGCGAGAACAGCGACATGCACCTGATGGCGCCGAACCTCGACGTCAAGGACTGGCTGGAACAGGAGTTCCTGACGAGAATCGTCGCAGCGGCCCGCTCGGCAGGCCTCGATATCAGCAATGTCGCCATCGACGTGGCCGGGTCCGGATCGGAGCCGGTGCAAGGAGCGTTTGACTTCGAGCCGGAGCCATCCCCGTTCAATCCGAAATACACGTTCGACCGTTTTGTCGTCGGCTCCTGCAACGACTTCGCTCACGCAGCCGCTCGTGCTGTCGCGAGCCGGCCGGCGAAGGCCTACAACCCGCTTTACATCTACTCTGGCACCGGCATGGGCAAGACGCATCTCCTGCATGCGATAGGCAACCAGCTGTATTCCAACGACTCGTCCATGAGAATCGTCTACACGTCAGCCGAAGAGTTCATGAACGAAATGGTCAAGTCTATACGGTACAGCAATATGCGAAGATTTCACGACCGATTTCGAAAAGCTGACGCGCTGCTTGTTGACGATGTCCATGTAATCGGCTCCAAGGAGCGCACGCAAGAAGAGTTCTTCCACACATTTAACGCCTTGCACAACGGTGGAAAGCAAATCGTGCTCTGCAGCGACTCGAATCCAGCAACAATTCCAGGACTGGTCGGCCGATTAAGATCGAGATTCTCATGGGGTATGATGGCGGACATTCAGCCTCCCGACCTCGAAACCAAGATGGCGATCCTTGACCACATGTCCGACGAGAAACAGGTGAATCTACCGGACGACGTTTGCAGCTACATCGCGACCCGTTTGAATACGAACATCCGGGAACTTGAAGGGGTCTTGACCCGGCTGATCGAGAGGGCGAGGTTCGTCAACAGCAAGATCACTCTAGCCATGGTCAGGAACATGTTCGGCTCCCTGGAACTACGCGCTCCCGAGGGGCCGACCGTCGAGTCGATCCAGCAGGCAGTCGCAGCAGAGTTCGGCTTACCGGTCGCGGATCTGCTGGCACGCAACAACTCCAGGACGGTGGCATACCCGCGCCAAGTCGCAATGTACCTCTGCAAACGCCTGACGCGAATGTCGCTTACAAGCGTTGGAAAAGCCTTTCATAAACATCACACGACTGTGCTACACTCTATCGCGAAAATAGAGAGGGAAATCGACACCGATAGAGAACTTAAAGCGACGGTTGAAGAACTATTTGGCAAGCTAAAGCCTACCCGCTATTCACAGTGCGCATAGCCGCAAGAGCGCACGCAGATCCTTCGACTTCGCCCATGGCGGCAAGGCGCGCCAGCCAGTTGGGAAGGCCAACTTCCAAACGCACTCGACGCAGGTGTCCGACGGCACTCAAGGCAGGCTCCACACGGCTATCATTCGCGCAGCGCCTGGCTCTGTCCAAGACGTCTGTCTGGATGGCTTGATTCTGTATAATGGGAATATCCACAACAGAGATTCTGCAAACGATGTGGACTGTTGTGGATAGCCTCGGAATGTCTCGCAGTTGTGGATGTTACGGCAGGTTATGCACCACCTTAGAGACTGCTTTGCTCTCTGCCTTCCAAGGGGATGGGAGAGTCTTCCACATTTCCACGGCCCCTACTACTACTACATGGCGATAATCGAACACTCAAATCAGGGAATTCGTAAGGGTGTGGATCCAGTCCAGGAAAGGGGAGCACTGGAATGAAGCTCACTGTCAGGTCCCGTGACCTTGTACGAGAACTCGGCGTTGCGCAGGGCATCGTGGAAGCAAAAACCACTATCCCGGTCCTTGGGAACGTGCTCCTCACCGCCAAGGGCGATTCGCTCCAACTGGAGTGCACCGACCTGGAACTCAGCATCCGGACTTCGTGCCAAGCGGCCGTGGACGAGGCGGGTTCCACGCTCATTCCGATCCGGCGATTGTTCGAGTACGCTCGGCTTCTACCCGATGCGGACTTGACGGTCACTGCTGACGGCGGCGAGCCGGTGGACATCGAGTGTGGAAGGGCCAAGACAAGAATTGCGGCGATGCCGGACCGCGGCGTGTTTCCCGAAATGGCGGAGGTGCCGCAAGCAGCCGCGAGTATTCCGGCGCGGGTGCTCGCCCAAGGGATTCAGAGAGCCATCGTTTCAGTGGCCGAGTCGACCGTGCAGTATGCGATCACTGCCGCGCAGTTCATTGTGCGGCGCGACGCGGTCGGGTTTGTTTCGACCGACGGCCATCGCCTGACTTTGCATATCGAGAAGAGGGAAGTCGAAGGCATAGACGACGAGATGGTTGGCTTGATGACCCGCAAGGCGATGAGCGAGCTGGCGAAGATTCTCTCTGACAGCGAGGGGTCGCCGGAGAACGTGGAGTTCTCGACCGACGAGAACAATCTGTTCTTTCGATATGGCAAGCGACTGCTAGTAGCGCGGAAGGTGGCTGGGAAATTCCCCGACTACAAGAGGGTCCTACCCAAGGACCTGGAGATCGCGCTCGTGCTCGAGAAGGACAGCTTGGCAGCGCTCTTGCGCAGGGTGAAGCAGTTCGCGAGTGAGAAGGGCCGCATGGTGCGCCTCGATCTGGAGACGGGGAACCTGAAGTTTTCCGCGAGCTCATTTCAATACGGCGCTAGCGAGGAATCCCTGGCGGTCGACTACGAGGGGGAGCCGTTTGGAGTGGGATTCAACGCGGACTACATTATTGACTTCCTCCAGGTCTGCGGCGGAGACGAGGTGCTGCTGCGGCTGAAGGATCCTCGCAGCGCGGCGCAGTTTGAACTACCCAGCACTGACGACGACAAGGATTACCGTTACGTGATCATGCCGGTGAGGGTGTAGGGGCAAACCAGGAAGGGACGGCTCGCACCAACGGACCATGGCGACATTGGCGAAGAAGAGGGAAAGCGAATATACCGCTGACAACATTCGCGTTCTTGAGGGTCTCGAAGGGGTGCGCAAGCGTCCCGCGATGTACATCGGCTCGACGGGGGAAATCGGGCTGCACCACCTCGTGTACGAAGTGGTCGACAACGCCGTCGACGAAGCTCTTGCCGGCCACTGCGACACGGTTGAGGTCACGATCCACATCGACAACTCAATCACCATCTTCGACAACGGTCGCGGGATCCCGGTTGACACCCACGCGGTGGAGGGCGTGTCTGCAGCGGAAGTGGTGATGACAAAGCTCCATGCCGGCGGAAAGTTCGATGAGGACAGCTACAAGGTATCGGGCGGCCTGCACGGTGTCGGCGTCAGTTGCGTGAACGCACTTTCAGAGACGCTGAAGATGGAGATATGGCGTGACGGTTTCGCGTGGGAACAGGAGTATTCGCGCGGGATCCCGACCAACGGCCTGCAGCGCATGGGCCGTTCCAGGAAGCGGGGCACCAGAATCACGTTCCGGCCGGATCCTGACATTTTCACCACAACTGAGTTCAAGCACGAGGTCCTGGCCAACCGCCTGCGTGAGATGGCGTTCCTCAATGCCGGCCTGACAATCGTGCTGAACGACGAGCGTGTCGAGCGCGAGCCCCAGAACTTCTGTTTCCAGGGCGGGATTGCGGAGTTCGTCGCGTACCTCAACCGCGGCAAGTCCACGCTCCATCCGGATCCGATCTCGTTTCATGACGAACGCGACTTCTCAGGTGGGGTTGTTTCGACCGACATCGCCCTGCAATACAACGACAGCTACCAGGAAAACCTTTTCTCTTTCGCCAACACGATCAACACAATTGAGGGCGGCACGCATCTCTCGGGGTTCCGCTCCGCGTTGACGCGCACGATCAATGCCTACGCGAAGGCGGCCAACTTGCTCAAGAACGCAAAAGAGAGCCTTACGGGGGACGACGTCCGCGAAGGCCTGACCGCGGTCGTTAGCGTCAAGCTCCCGCAGCCACAGTTCGAGGGGCAGACCAAGGGCAAGCTCAATAGCGATATCCAAGGACAGATCGTGTCGGCTGTCAACGATCGGCTGGGGGAGTTCTTCGAACGCAATCCGGCCGTTGCGAAGAGCATCATCGGCAAGGCCATCGAAGCGTCGCGAGCGCGTGAGGCCGCCCGCAAAGCCCGGGACCTGACGCGCCGCAAGGGCGCCCTGGACTCGGCTGGACTGCCGGGCAAGCTGGCTGACTGCCAGGAGCGCACGCCGGAGCGCGCCGAGCTATTTATCGTGGAGGGCGAATCGGCGGGCGGCACGGCCAAGCAGGGCCGCGATCGGCGCTATCAGGCGATCCTGCCACTGAAGGGCAAGATCCTGAACGTGGAGAAGGCACGCTACGACAAGATGCTCTCCCACGAGGAGATTCGGGCCATGATCACCGCCCTCGGAACTGGTATCGCGGACGAGTTCGATCTCACCAAGCTCCGTTATCACAAGATCATCCTGATGACCGACGCGGACGTGGACGGGTCTCACATTCGCACGCTGCTGCTGACGTTCTTCTTCCGCCAGATGCGCGATCTGATCATGCACGGCCACGTCTTCATCGCGCAGCCGCCGCTGTACCGCATCAAGCGCGGCAGCAAGGAGACCTATATCAAGGACGACTCCGAGCTTTCGGCCCAAGTGATCCAGATCGCTACGGATGGCGTGTCCCTGGAGCTCGGACACAACGGGGCGCCCGGGACCGTGCTAGAAAAGCAAGATCTCCAGGGCTACGTCTCCACCCTTGATACCTACGCGCTCATGCGCAAGCGGGTGTTGCGGCGCTTGCGGAGCGGCAAGGCTGTCGAGGCTATTTCGAATGCCAACTTCGCGGTTGACACGAAGGAGCATTTCAGGGACCGCGATTCGCTGCAATCGGTAGCGGATTGGCTGCGCGTCCAGGGCCTCGCGGCAGACCTTGTCGAGGACGAGGAGCACTCTGCGTACGCCGTGCAATTTGCCGAAGGGACGGAGGCTGTGGGCCTGATCAACCTGGAACTTGCCGCCCTTCCGGAGTACAAGCGGTTGCGCTCCCTCTCTCGCGAGTTAGCTGAGTTCAACAGGCCTCCCTTTGTGGTCGTCGGCAAGCGCTCGACCAGCACGGTCGGCAATCAGCTCGAGCTGCTGGACCACCTCAAGGAATCAGCCATGAAGGACGCTTCGATCCAGCGCTACAAGGGACTGGGGGAGATGAACGCCGAGCAGCTGTGGGAGACCACAATGACGGCCGACAAGCGCACTCTCCTGCAGGTCCGCATCGACGATGCCGTCGAAAGCGAGGAGATCTTCACGACGCTGATGGGCGAGAACGTCGAAGCGCGCCGGAAATTCATTGGCGACCACGCGCTGGACGCGAAGAATCTCGATATCTGAGGCGGCGATCCGCAGCGCCAGGAGCGCGGTTCTGAATCCGGCCGAACTCCTATTGCCTGGCTTTCCGGGCTTGGCGGAAGGACTGGACGCAAAGCCCGAGAAATGTCGCCAATGCGAGCGCCATCAAGCTCTTGGCAACACCGGCCAGTGGGTGCTCCAGCTCGCCTCCTGCGAGCAGTTTGAGCAGGTCCGGCAGCCCGTTCACCGAGCCGGCGAAGCCGACCAGGGCCAGCACGGCTGCCGCGTGCATCGCGTGTTTCGTCGCGGACGCCTTCCTGGCAATCAGTCCAAGCGCCACCAGCAAGATCCCGAATGCGGCTGGGATCAATGCGGTCGGACTGGCTTGACCGCTTGCGAAATACGCTCCTACACCAAGGACGACCAGGCCAGTGCCGAAGCCCACGGAGATTCTCGGCATGTCAAGCGTCATGAAGCCCTATTGTACGGCTTCGCGACGGTACCCGGCGCCGGGTACCCGACTACCGGCGTTCCGGCGACCGCCCTAGCTGCCGACGCATTGGCACTAGCGAAGCGATCACCGAAGTGCCGACCGCGGGGCCGGTCGGGATTCGTGAATGGTCGCGATTCACGACAATCCGGCCCCCTATCGGTTCAGGAGCGTTTCGAATAGCCCAAGGCCGATTCCGCCGAGCAATGAAATCACAACGAGCGCGACAGCCACCAAGGCAGCAAGAGGCAGCAGGATCGCGATCAGCCAGGTGGCAACTGCTTGTCCCGTGGAAATCCGGGGCAGGTCGCGAATCACAACGATCTGAAGCACGATTGAGTAGACGACGCCGATAGCTCCACCGATGAAGGGAATCACGCCGAGCGCGTTCGGTGACGTGGAGTAGAGCAGCGCCCGGAACCAGTGCGAGTACGGGGGCACATCCGTCGCGAACAGGCGCGACACGAGGCTCGTGAGAAGGATCATGATCGCGGCCCCGGCGAGTGAGAATGGCAGGAGCAGCAGGCAAACTGGAATGAGCAACACTCCTCCCGCCAATGTCTGCGCTATCGCAAACACAACCAAGGCCTGCTTGGTTGCGCCCGGGTCACTGGCGATTTCCTCCGAGATCCCAGGTTCCACTTTGAGCATCGCCAGTGTCCGTTCCCAAACTGACGTGCCGCGAAGCTCCTGGCGCACCTGCTGGCGGTACCGTTGCTCTTCAGAGGCATGTTGTTCCTCGGACCGGATCCGCTCTTTCTCTGCGTCGCTAAGCACGCTGTCGCTCTCGGTAGCGGAGCCGGCGTCCTGCGACTGCGAGCGTCCGTTGTTCGTTTCGGTTTCTTCGTTCATTGAGGACTCTCCTTAGGGTCCTAGAAGTGCCGGGAGGTCTCCCAGATCGATGATGCGGAATAGAATCAGCGTGGTCGCGAGAGCGGCTACAGCGGCTATAGCCAAGGTCGCGATCAGCCAAGTGACTACAGCTCGTCCCGTCGAGATGCGACACAGGTCTCGAATTACACCGACCTCCAGCACAAAGACATAAAGTGTGCCCATGGTACTTCCGACGACCGGAACCGCGCCGAGTAGCGCCCACGGCGCTGAGGCGAAGAGCATCGCGCGGAACCAAGGCATGTACGCTGGCACGTCCGTCACAAAAAAAGCGGGACGCCAGCCTGAAGAGGAAGATCAGTATCGTGACAGGGAGGAGCGCGACCGTCCAATTCAGCAAGACCCACGGGGTATCGGGCCGCCCCCCGGCCAAAGAGGACGCGATCACGAACACGGCAAGCGCCTGCCGGGTAGCGCCCCGGTCGGATGCGATCTCTTCGAAGATGCCTCGTTCGAAACTGAGCACCGCCACGCTACGTCTGAGGATTGACGCACCGCGAGGCCTCTCCTTCATCTCGAAGCGCGGCACGTTCTCGCTCCCGGTGGCGGTGCCAGCATGTCGAGAACCTGCACGGACATCCTCTGGCTTGGATTCGTCGTTCAGCAATTCTTCCAGTCGTTACATCCGTGCGGGTACACAGTTCGTCTTCACGACGCCTCTACGTATCGCACCCATATCCTAGCGAGGCCAGGCCTCAAACCGACGAGGGCAGACGCTGAGCCATCGGAATGTAACGCTGTCGTACAGCCTCGCGCCAAGCCCGGGTACCTTGCGGATCGGCAGTTGTCCGGTCAGGATGGGGAGCCAGGGGAATGAGCCGCAGCCAGTCCGGGTACTGATTCACGGCGCGCCCCGGTCCTTGCAAGACTTTGCGAGGCAAAGGGGCACTGGCCCCTAGGAATCTTGCCCCGTCGGACGGGTCTGGCTGTTAAGGTCCCGGAGTTGCTGCTCCAATACCCGCACTCTCTCCTCCGCAGTGCTGGCACGCTCCTTTGCGGCACTCAACTCGTCCTTTGCGGCGCTCAGCTCGTCCTCTACGGCGCTCGCCCGATCCTCCGCAATCCTTCGCTGCTGCTCCGATGCCTCCAGCGCGCCATCGATCTCCTCGCCCGTCCGCGGGTCGCGAATCACCAGCACCGTCGCTCCGTTCCGCTGCTCCCCGCGTAGATCCAACCCCAGCACCCCGCTCCGCAGGTACTCGACCCCGCCCGTGCGGGCAACCGACTCCACCCGCTGATACCGGCCTCCCCCGACCCGGTAGCCCTCCAACGGCGTCCCCATCATCGTCCCTTCCGGGTCCAGCCGCCAGTACTCGCGGACCCCGATCCCCAGGTACTCCTGCGCCTTGTGCCGCGCGTCGTTCTCCGCCGTCGACGGCGACGCCACCTCCAGCACAAAGTCCGGCGGCTTGCCTTCCTCCCACACCTTGAACGTGCTGCGGTTCCCCTCGCGCCCCACGCCGAACACCACCTGCACGTCCGGCTGCAGCCACACCCGGTTGTCGCCCCGCACGTAGTACACCACCAACTCCATCGCCACGAGCGCGTCGTCGCGGTCCCTGAAATGGTGGCGCAACGCCGCCGTGGCCAGCCGCACAGCGTCCCCGTGCCAAACGCTCTGCGCGATCCAATGCCCTTCCGGGTACTCGACCGCGTCGGGCTCGGGCGCCACCGCTTCGGCGACCGGCGAGGCCCCCGTGGAGCGTTCCTTCGAGGTGGAGGCCGTCACCGACATCGCGGACCCAGATTCGCGCACGCGCCCTTCCTTCCCAGCATACAACCGCAGTGGCTGGAGTCGCCCCATCGCACGGGCCCACGCCATCGCCACTCCAGGCAGGGCCCCGTCTCAGACCGGCAAGAGCAAGCAGGGGACCTCCAAACTCGACCTGATCGTCAAGCTTACGGCGAGTCAAGGAATCTAGGGCATTTGCATTGTTCTTGGTGGCCCAGTGCATCTAACAGAGGCCGTCGTGCACTGCTTCTCGCCGATGTCGGGACCCGGCCGGGCCGCCCGTGCCATTATCCGGGGCTCTAGCCGATCGCCGCGCAGACGGCCTCACCGACGGCTTGAGTGGACGCTGGCTGTCCGGTCGGATGCAGGTCCGCGGTGACATTGCCGCTCTCCAGCACTTTGCTGACGGCAGATTCGATCGCCGAGGCCTCCTCGCTCAGGCCGAATGAATAGTGCAGCATCGCGCCCACTGATCCGATCGCCGCTAGGGGATTGGCCATGGAGCGTCCCGCGATGTCGGGGGCAGAGCCGTGAACCGGCTCGTAGAGACCCCGCCATACGCCGTTCGGCAGGCGGTTACCGATCGAGGCGGAGGCGAGCATCCCAATGGATCCCGCCAGAACGGAAGCCTCGTCGCTCAGAATGTCCCCGAAGAGGTTTTCCGTTACGACCACATCGAACGAAGCCGGATGGAGAAGCAATTGCATGGCGCAGTTGTCGACCAGCATGTGAGCGAGTTCGACTTCGGGGTATTCCGGGGCCAGCTCGGTGACCACGCGACGCCACAACTGGGAATTCTCCAGCACGTTCGCCTTGTCGACAGAGGTCAGCATTCCCCGACGCTTCGTCGCCAGCTCGAAGGCCATGCGGCAGACGCGCTCGATTTCGGAGCGCTTGTACACCATGGAGTTGACTGCCGTCTCGCCATTCCCGGAGCCGTCAATGCCGCGCGGCTGACCGAAATACAGACCTCCGGTGAGCTCGCGGACAATCAGGATATCGGTGCCGCGCACGATATTGTTCTTCAGGGGCGAGGCTTCGATCAAGCTCTCGTAGCAGTAGACCGGTCGCAAGTTCGCGTAGACATCCAGGGCCTTCCGCAATCCCAGCAATCCCTTCTCCGGCCGTTCGGAGGGCGGCAGGTCGTCATACTCGGGCAAGCCGACTGCCCCTAGCAGTGTGGCGTCGGATTTCAACGCAAGCGCCTGTGTCTCCTCCGGGAACGGACCTCCGGTCTCACGGATCGCAGCGCCGCCCAGCAGCCCCTCGCTAAGACGCAGGGCGTGACCCCACTTGGCTGCCACTCGCTCGAGAACCCTGATCGCCTCGCGAGTGACCTCGGGGCCGATCCCGTCACCCGGCAGTACAAGAACGTTCAATTCCATCGGAGCCCCCATTGTACGGAGTTGCTGCCGGCCGCCGTGTCATCTACGATGAGCGGGTAGTGACTCGCAGGGAATGGCTCACGAGGAGCGCAAGCGGCTTCGGCGGCGTTGCCCTTGCGGCGATGATGGCCGACGACCGGGCCCGCGCCGCGGACTCGTCTGCCGCGAATCCGCTGGCCGTCAAGCCGCCACATTTCCAGGCGACGGCCAAGAGCGTGATTTTCCTGTACATGGACGGCGGCCCCGGCCAGATGGACACGTTCGATCCGAAGCCGCGCTTGCGCGCCGAGCACGGCCTGCCGATTCAGCTCCCCGAACTGCCAACCACCGTGTTCAACATCACGGACAAGGTGTTTGGCTCCCCGTTCGAATTCAGCCAGCATGGGGATTCCGGACTATGGGTCAGCGACCTGTTTCCCCATGTGGCCGAGTGTGCGGACGACCTGTGCGTCGTGAATTCCATGGTCGCCGACCATTCCGAGCACACCGCCGCCAACTACTTCGTGCACACCGGTTCGGGGTTTCAGGGCAACCCCTCCGCCGGGGCGTGGGTGACCTATGGCCTTGGCAGCGAATGTGACAACCTGCCGGGATTCATCGTGCTCGACAGCGGCCTGATCCCGCCAGGCGGCATGGACTGTTTCGGCAGCGGCTTTCTGCCTGCGTCTTACCAGGGCACGCTGTTCCGGCGCGGGGAGCACCCGATCGCGGACATTGTTCCGCGCGAGCCCGACCCGGCGCTTCAGGTCGGGAAACTGGATCTGATTCGCAAGTTGAATCGCGGTGTCGTGCAGCGTCTGGGCTCGGTGAGCGAAATCGAGGCGACGATCTCGAACTACGAGCTCGCATTTCGAATGCAGAGCGCGGTGCCAGAGCTCTTGGACCTAACCGGCGAGACGGAGAGGACCAGGGCAATGTACGGCTTGGACGAGGACGACACGAGCGAATTCGGCCGGCAGTGCTTGCTGGCCCGCCGAATGGTGGAGCGCGGGGTTCGGTTCATCGAGCTTCTCTCGCCGGCCCGCAAGGGCCAAGACCGCTGGGACCAGCACCAGCGGCTCGCGGAGGGCCACCGGATCAACGCACGCGCCACTGACAAGCCGATCGCAGCCCTGCTCAAGGATCTGAAGGCTCGCGGCTTGCTCGACAGCACTCTCGTGTACTGGGGCGGCGAATTCGGTCGCACGCCGACCGCGCAGACGAACGACGGCGAGTTCGGGCCCAGGACGGGACGGGACCACAATCCGTTTGGCTACACGATGTGGCTAGCCGGCGGTGGCGTCAAGGGCGGCATCCGCCACGGCGCGACTGACGAGTACGGCTACTTCGCGGTTGAGAACAAGGTCCACGTGCACGACCTGCATGCCACGATGCTCCACCTGCTGGGCCTGGACCACAAGCGCCTGACTTACCGGTACAGCGGCAGGGACATGCGGTTGACTGACGTGCACGGCGAGATCGTCCACGACATTCTTGTATAGAGCCCGAGCCGCGGTGGGCCGAACGCGGTCAGGGATTGCTGAGATCGCGTACGAAGATGTCCTTGAAGCGCATTCTGCCCTCGCCTCCGGAGTGCAATTGCAGGGCGATGACGCCTTCTTCCGCGACCGGTGCCGGATAGGTGAAGTCCAGCACCCGGATACCGTTCAGGTGCACGACGTAGTGATTGCCCTCGACCTCGATCAGCATGTCGTTCCAGTCATAGGGACGGACCACGCCCTCGTACTGGGGCGACGGCCAGGCAATCCAGCCCTTGCCGTCTCCATAGATTCCCCCAGTGTGGCGGCCTAGGGTCCGGTCGATTTCGATCTGGCGCCCGGCCACGACACGTGGCGTGTCCCCTTCGAAGGCGGTGTGGATGTAGACGCCGCTGTTGCCGGCAGCCTCGCACTTGAAGCGCAGGGACAGATGGAAGTCGCGGTAGGACTTGACCGTCGCCAGGTAGCCGTACTTCTCGGTGACGCCCTGCCCGAAGATCGCTCCGTCAACCACCTCCCAGCTCTCTTCGCCGACGCTTCGCCAGCCTTCGAGATCCTTCCCATTGAAGAGCGAGACCCACTCTGAGCCCAGGACCCGCGGCCTCGTCTGGGCCCCGAGGGTGCTAAGGAGCGCGAGCGCGATGGCGAAGGGAACGAGTCTTCGAAGCATGATTCGATTATGGGCCTTCTGTAGCGAACTTGCCATCCGCCGTTCGATTCCATGCGGTTGCGGGACCTTGTCTCTTCGCTGGTAGTGCCGCATCGAGCTTCAGCGTCGCGGGGTCGCGCGAGACAGGAGCCCGTTCACTGTTCGTCGGTGTCTCTGGAGCCGCCGGGCGACGATTCGACGGGCTCGGTTGGGGCCGAAGCCGTGGCGGACCTGTCAGACTTGGCTTGGCGGCGCAGCAGGCGTCGAGCTTCGGCTGGCGAAATCCCGCATTCCGCTGCTGCCAGTTCCAAGGCATCCGTTGCAGCCGCGCCCAGCTCGGCCAGGCGCTCAGCAGTGCCTTCGAGCGCCGCGACGGACAGTTCCTCGGCGTTCTCGGCCGGGCCGATTAGCAGGACGAACTCGCCCTTCACGGCGGGGCGGCCCTCCAATTCCTCTCGGATGGAGGTGGCCGTGCCGCGCAGGATTTCCTCGAACATCTTCGAAAGTTCGCGGACTGCTACGACCCTCCGGTCCCCCAGGATCTCTCCGAGATCGCCAAGTGTGCGGAGGATGCGGTGGGGCGATTCGTAAAACACCGTCGTGCGGCCCGACTGGCGAATCGCCCTGATAGCCGAGCGTCGCTTGTTGCCTCTGGCGGGCAGGAACCCTTTGAAGCTGAATTCGTGGGTCGGAAGCCCGGAAGCCGCCAGTGCGGTGATCGCCGCATTGGGTCCGGGTAGAGGCACGACAGTGACACCCGCCTCGATCGCTGCTTGTACGACTCGGTACCCCGGATCGGCGATCCCCGGTGTGCCGGCATCGCAAACCAGCGCGATGGACTCACCTGACGCCGCGCGCGCGGCGAGCTGTTTCGCCCGCCGCGCTTCGTTCTGGTCGTAACAGCTGACAAGCGGCTTGCTGATCTGAAGGTGCTGAAGAAGGCGTCCGGTGCGGCGCGTGTCTTCGCATGCGACCAGATCCACCTCCTGCAGGATTCGAATCGCGCGGAGGGTGATGTCTTCGAGATTGCCTAGTGGCGTAGCGACAAGGTAGATCGAGCCGTTCGTCATCGTCGCCCGACACTATGGCATTTCGCGGAAGATCCGGCCCCTTCCATCGGCTTCCGGCTAGCCCTCGAAGCCGCCGTCGAGCTCGAAGGCGTGGCCGAGGTTGAGCATGGTTTGCTCCTCGAAATGGTTGGCAAGGATCTGCATTCCGATGGGCAGCCCTTCCGGGCTTGCGCCACAGGGCACGCTCATTCCGGCAATTCCCGCGAGGCTGCCCGTGATCGTGTAGATATCGGACAGGTACATCTGCAGGGGGTCGCTGGTCTTTTCCCCCAGCTTGAAAGCCGGGAAGGGCGAGGTCGGCGTGACAATTGCGTCTACACTCTCGAAGGCCTGCTTGAAATCCCGTGCGATCAGGGAGCGGACTTCCTGGGCCTTCTTGTAATAGGCGTCGTAGTAGCCCGCGCTCAGCACGTACGTTCCGAGGATGATGCGCCGGGTGACTTCCGGGCCGAACGCTTCGGCGCGCGAGTTGCGATACATGTCGCGCAGGGTTTCGGAATCTTCCGAACGCCTGGAGTACCGCACGCCGTCGTAGCGCGCCAGATTCGAACTCGCCTCGGCAGTGCAGATCAAGTAGTAGCTGGCGATCGCGTATCGAGTGTGCGGCAGGCTGATCTCCACGGCTTGGCAACCCAGCCTCTCAAGCCTTTTGATGCCCGCCTCGATCCGTGCTCCAACGGCTGCGTCGAGACCCTCGCCGAAATACTCGCGCGGGATTCCCAGCTTCAGGCCGCTCACGTCCGCGCTGAGGGCGCCGGCGAAGTCGGCAGCCGGCATGTTGGCGGCCGTGGCGTCGTAGGGGTCGCCGCCGGCGACCGTCCCCAGCAAATGCGCCGAGTCCCGGACGGTCCGGGAGAACGGCCCGATGTGGTCCAGGGAACTGGCGAATGCGACCAGTCCGTAGCGCGAGACCCTCCCATAGGTCGGCATGACCCCGACCGCGCCGCAAAACGAGGCGGGCTGCCGGATCGACCCGCCCGTGTCCGAGCCGAGTGAGGCAGGGGTGTAGCCGTACGCGACCGCCGCCGCCGACCCGCCGCTCGACCCGCCTGGCACGCGCTCCGGATCGGCAGGGTTGCGAACGGGGTAGAACGCCGAGTTCTCGTTCGAGGAACCCATCGCGAACTCGTCGCAATTGGTCTTGCCGACGATGACCGCCCCGGCTTTCTCGAGGCGCTTGACCGCGGTTGCGTCATACGGTGCGACGAAATCCTCGAGTGCTCTCGACGCGCAGGTCGTCTTGATGCCCGCGGTCATGATCACGTCCTTGACGGCGACCGGGACGCCTGCCAGCGGACCGATATCTTTGCCGGCCGCGACGCTCGCATCGACTCGGCCCGCCACGGCGAACGCCCGTTCTGGGGTGAAGCTCAGGAACGTGCCTGAGGCCTCGTTTCCGTCCCGTGCGCTGCGCAGCGCTTCCTCGGCGAGTTCGCGCGCGGTGAAGCGCTTCTCTCGCAGCCCGGCGCGGATGCTGTCAATGGTCAGGTCGCGATATCCGTCCATCACCGACCTCAGCGTTCGATCACCCTCGGCACCTTGAAATGGCCTGCGCCCGCCAAGGGAGCGCATCGGAGCGCGGATTCCGGTGCCAGGCTCGGGCCCGCGGCATCCGTCCGGAGCGGCGCCGCGCTCCCCTCGTGTAGCACTTGGGCCATGGGTTCCACCCCGCTCGTGTCGAGTTCGTTGAGCTGGTCGACATAGGCGAGAATTTCCTCCAGGTCCTTGGCGTAGGCCGCCAGGTCGCGATCGCTCAGACTGAGGTTGGCCAAGTTCGCAATCTGCTTGACTTGCTCCGGTGTTACTTTCATGGCATTCGCTTGGTTCCTATCGGAGGGCCAGGTCTCGGCCGGCTTGTACGGGGATTGCTCTGGCCTTCCAGATCCCGGACGACGAACTTGATCTCTCGCACGCAGGTCCTTGGCAATTCCTGCCGCAGGCAGAGGAGGATCTGATCCTTCATCGGCACGAACTGTGTCATCCAAGCTGGCTCTAGTACCTCGACCAGGAGTCTCGGCGGGTCCAAGGTGACGGGATTGGACTTTTCCGCTAGCAGCGGGCCAACCGTTTCCAGCCAATAGGCCCGGATCAGGTCCAACTCACCGAGAAGGGCCGCTTGATCCTGTTGGAGCAGCCTGGCAAGGATCCGTTTTGCCTGCTCCATCGCGACCGTGCCGCCATTTTAACGCACCCCTACCCAGAGATTCCCACCAGTCGGGGACACCCGATGGACGGAAGGCTCTCGTTGCGCTGCGCCCTTCGCCATCAACGGGGGCTACCACTACGTCCGTTGGGAGATTCGCAGAACGGCAGCCCGATGGCGCCCCTCGTGATCGTTGCTGGCCGCGGGCCCGAGAACTGAGTCGCGATTGCGACCAGGCCGGTGGCCTCGCCATGCCCAGCGTTCGGGCCGGCACGCGATCCTGACCTGCCCGGATCCGGAATCGGCCGGTTGGCGCTTCCCCCGCTGAGACTACGTGCCAGCCCCCCTCCAAGCCCCCACGCCAAGTGTTAGAATCCGGCAGTTTCCTTGCCATCTGCCACGAACGCCCGTCGCATCACACTCGCATTCGCGGTTGCAGCGGCATTTGTCACTTACCTTGACCGCATCTGCATTTCCGTTGCGGCGCCTTCGATAACCGAGGATCTCGGTCTGACGACTGCGCAGATGGGCTATGTGTTCAGCGTCTTCGCCTTGGCGTACGGCGCGTTCGAGATTCCGATGGGATGGGCAGGGGACCGCTTCGGCCAAAAGCGCTTGATGGCCCGCATCGTCATCGCTTGGTCACTCTTCACTGCGCTGACGGGCCTGGTGCGCGGTTATCTCCTCCTCGTCGCTGTGCGCTTCCTCTTCGGAGCGGCGCAGGCCGGTGCTTTCCCCACGCTCACCAGGGCTCTGGCTCGGTGGTTTCCTCCTGGCGAGCGTGGCCGCTCGACGGGCCTGATGTGGATGGGCGCCCGTCTCGGCGGGGCCGTCGCTCCTCCGCTGGCAGCCCTCATGATCGTCCTGGTCGGGTGGCGGCTCAGCTTCGTCGTGTTCGGCGTGTCCGGACTGGTTTGGTGCCAACTGTTCTGGCGCTGGTACCGCGACGACCCGGCAGACCACCCGGCGGTCAACGAGGCGGAACTGAGATACATTCGCTCCGGAGCACCGGCCCAGACGGCCCCAACCGCGATTCCTTGGGGACGCTTGCTCGCGGACCCGAATCTTTGGGCGCTGTTCGCCATGTATTTTTGCTCTGCGTACGGATTCTATTTCTTTGTCACCTGGCTGCCCACCTATCTCATCGACGAGCATGGCCTAACGCTCGCGCAATCCGGGCTCTACTCAGCGTTTCCGCTTCTAGCCGGTGCCTGTGCGTGCATCACGGGCGGCGCATTCTCGGATTGGCTGGTCCGGAAGAAGGGCTTGCGCTGGGGCCGTCGGCTCGTGGGCATCGGAGGTTTCGGTCTGGCCGCGGTCGGCTTCGCCCTAGCCGCCACAGCAGGCGACGCCTTGTCGGCGGTTCTTTGGATGGCGTTCGCTCAGGGCGCGCAGGATCTGACGCTACCGGTGGCCTGGGCGGTTTGCGTCGACGTCGGCCACCGCTACGGCGGGACCGCCACGGGATTCATGAACACGGCTTCCAGTGCTTCCGCCGTGATCTCGCCGATCAGCGCCGCGTGGCTGGCCGCGATGTTCGGCTCCTTCGAGTCGATGTTCTGGGCCGCTACCGTTGTGTATCTTATAGGCGCGCTGCTGTGGTTTGCGATTGACCCGGAGCGGCGCGTGCGAGGTTGAACACGTGCCGAAGACTCCGTATCTCTACCAGCATCACACCTGGAGGGAGCTCGGCCGGCGAGTCAAGGACCGGCCGGTGGTCGTCCTGCCCATCGGCTCCGTTGAGGACCACGGCCATCACCTCCCGCTCGACACGGACAACTTCCTGATCTGGAGCATCTGCGAGGAAGCCGCGAGGCGCGCCGACGGGGATATCCTCTTGCTTCCGCTGATCCCGTACGGATTCGAGACCCACCATATGGATTTCACGGGCACGATCGACGTGCAGCAGGAACACCTGCTGCACTTCGTGCTCGACATCACGAAGAGCGTGGCGCACCATGGCTTCGACCGAATTCTGATTGCGGACGGCCATGGCTCGAACATGCCCGTTCTCGACTTGGTGGCGCGCCGGACGGTCCTGGAGACCGACGCGCTGTGCGGCTGTTTCATCTGGCCGAGCCTTGCGAGCGACGAGATCAGGAGGCGGCGCGAGTCGGGACGCGGCGGCATGGCGCACGGAGGCGAACTAGAGACGTCCGTATACCTCCACCTCGCTCCCGACAAGGTCCAGATGGACAAGGCCGTCAAGGAAATCGGCATGCCCGAATCGGAGTTTATCTGGATGGACCTGATGGACAAGTCGCCCGTGCTTGTGATGGATGAGTGGACGCGGTTCAGCAAGAGCGGGACTTACGGCGATCCCACGGTCGCTTCCGCCGAGAAAGGCGAACCCATCTTCGAAGCTGTTGTGGACGCGTTCGTGCGTCTCGTCCGCGAGTTCAAGGATCGCCCGCGGGGCGAACGCACGGACTATCACAAGGAATCGCCAGGGCATCCCTGAACGGGATACGCCACGTGCTTCGAGATCGAGCTGCCCCTCGCTCGACCCGGTCACCTCCGCACGAACTTCTGCACGATTCCGCTCAGTTGCACCACGAACACGCTGCCATCAGCCGCGACGGTCATGCCATGGCCGCCGACATTACCCGGCAGTTTGACCGCGATCGTTCCGTCAAGGTTGTGCAGGACACCGCCGGCCCAGGTCTGCTGGTCGGCGGTGAGGAAAAGCGTCGAGACCGCGCCCACGCCCTGCCATTGGTCGAGGAAACCGCCGTTGGCGTCGAACACTTGGATCCGCTGGCTGTCACGGTCCGTGACGTATACGCGCCCCTCGGCGTTGACGACGGGACTGTGGGGCAGGCCGAACTCTCCGGGCCTGTTCCGCGCTTGCCCCATTCCAGCCGGTACGTTCCGTCGCTCGCGAACTTGACGACCCGGGCGCTTCCGTAGCCGTCGCTGACGTAGATGGAACCAAGGGCCACGTCCGTGGGCAGGTTGAAGTGGCCCGGTCCGTGCCGGTCACACCTCGCTCGCCGATTTGCAGCAGGATGTTCCCCCGGCCGTCGGTCTTGTACACGGCGTGCGCCGCGGATGATCTTGATTGCCCCGGGGTGGTGCTTGGCCAACGCCTTCATGCGCGCGACAGCTGTTGCGACGCTGCGGTATTCCACCTTCAAGTAGCAGAAGTTGTCGAACTTGCTGCCCATTTCCACAATGAACTCCACGGTTGGCTCGACTCGCAGGGAGCCACCGGCTGTTTGGATGAACACCGGGCGTTTCGCGACCGTGCAGAGCTTGGCATATCACTCGCAGTAGTCGTCGAGAGACTCGGCCCGTGTTGGTGGGATCGCGATGACGGCGTCCGGCTCGAGATCCTCAGCAAGTCGGGCGAACTCAAGCATGGACTGGATATCTTCCGCCTGCACGCCGAGGACAAGAGCCGGCTTGCGTGCGTTGGCGGCCTTTGCGATGACATCCATGCCGCGCATCCGCTCGTCCTTCGAGAGAAAGCTCAGGTCGCTGGCATTCTGCGGCCAGACCATGCCTTGGACGCCGCAATGGTCCAGGAACTCGACCTCGGCCTTGAGGTCTCCGTAGTCGACCGCCTTGCCCTGCGTGTACGGCGTTGCCAGAATCATGAACGCGCCGCGCAACGGCTCCTCGGACGGTATGGCGGCGGTCCGCCCGGGGGACGCCAGTGCGCCGCAGGCGAACAGCCCGAAGCTGTCACGACGCGTGAACCGGGCAGAGTCGGCCATGGCAGGCTCCGGGGTGATTGCAACCCCGCCGGGTCACGTGATGTCCGGGCCGGGCGAAGCGTGGCGTATGATCTGGGTGATCGAAAGAGGTCCGCGCCCATGAGAAAGTTACTCTCCATATCGCTGTTGCTGCTTGCGACGTCCGGCACAGGGGCCGAGAGGAAGATCGTCTACCCTGCGGAGTTTCGTCCGAACATGCCGTTCAGCCCGGGCGTGCAAGTCGGTGACACCCTGTACTGTGCGGGGCAAACCGGGTCGGATCTGAAGACCGGAGAATACCCGGAATCGTTCGCGGAGGAGGTTCAGCAGACGTTTCGCCGCATCGGCATCATTCTGGATGCGGCCGGTTACGAGTTCTCCGACGTGGTCGACGCGAAGGTCTACCTCACGGACATCTCCCTTTTCGGCAAGATGAACTCCGTCTACACGCAATACTTCAAGCAGCACCGGCCAGCGAGGACAACCGTTGCCGTGGCGGGCCTGGTGGGTTCGGCTCGCATCGAGATCACCGTCATCGCCCGCCGACCCATGGACTGAGTTGGCCAGGCAAGCTCCCGCAACCCGCCGGATAAGGGAGGTTCGGCGATTCCAGGGGGATCAACCCGCTAGGGGCTTTTGCCTACCCGGAAACACGCCACACGGCCTGGCGCAGGACGGCCTTGGGCGAGCCCGCCATCCTTTCGTACCAAATCGTGACGAGCGATCCGTCATCCAGTTCGACCGTTGAGGGGTAGCCGAGGTCTCCGCCGTCGCCGTCGTCGGAAATCGTCATTGGCCCGGACCAGGAGTCCCCGTCGTCCGTGCTCAACCGAGCCTGGTTGCCGTACGGCTGGCGTCGGTGCCCATAGCTCATCATCAGTCGCCCATCGCGCAACCGCAACAGGTGCGAGGGCAGACCCCAAACACCGATCGCATGCGGCGTGGACCACGTGAGCCCGCCATCTTCGGATTCCGTCTGGAGGATCTCGCGCTCGTTGGACTCGTTGTGGTTTCGGATGTGCGCGACTAGCCGCCCGCCGCCTGTCTCGACAATGTGCAGCTCGTGGTAGTCGGTGAAGTCGTCCCCCTCGCGTGTCGGAATCTCGGCGACCCATCTCCAGGTCCTGCCGTCGTCACTGGAATCTGCGACACCGATCCGGCGCTTCTCGTGCCATAGACGCTTTCCGGCATAGATCAGTCGTCCGTCGGACAGCGCGATTGGACCATGCGGACTGTTTACCGGTACCCGGTAGGGTGCGGACCAGGTGACGCCCCCGTCGGTTGAGCGCAGCATCCAGGTGCCCAGCATCTCCTCGCGCTCGGCTGCCGGCATGCGTCCGTGCGCCGACTGCCAGGCAGCGATTGTCTCCGCGGTCCAGTCCGTGAAGCGGCCACTCGTCCCCGCCTTGGCCTGGTTGAGGTAGTCGACATAGGCAAGCGACGTGAATGTCGTCACGAGCAGCGACCCCTGCGCCGTCTCGCAGACTCCCGCGTCCCGGTCGTCAATGGCCGTGTCCATCAGGATTCGCGGCCAGCTCCAGGATTCCCCGCCGTCCCGTGACCGCATCATTTCCACCCATCCGAACGGGCACACATGCGCCTGTCTACCCCCTGAGCAAACCACAATCAGCTCGCCGTTCGAACGCCGCGCTACGGTTGGCCAGCCGTGGTAGAGATCCGGGCGCTTGCTAATCGTCCGGATCCGCCTCAGTCTCGCGACGGGTTCAGCTGCCGACGCGCCGTTGCTGGCGACGCAGGCGGAGCCTATTGCGAGGGTTCGAATGAGATCCCGTCGCGTGCTTCGAGGTTTGAACACGACCAAGAGCTTATCGGATTCGGAACTGCATGTCCCGCGCCGCGTCCGGAAACCGTGGATCCAGGCACGGACGGCCCGGTGCTGCGGTGGCGGCCGTGCCGCTCGCCGTCAGCCCTGGATCTAGCGATCGCACACAGTTGACACAGGGGGTCCGGTTCCTGTAAGACAGGAGAGTGCGGATTGGGCTCCGCATGCTGAAGCCGGAGACGGTGCAGTGGCTGCAACGGGCGTTGCAGCAGGGCGGATT
>MKWU01001125.1_pt1 | contig 48120 bp, 42 predicted proteins | sample 809101 | NCBI WGS metagenome assembly MKWU01 (sample SAMN05860141, study PRJNA318959) | sponge metagenome | host: Aplysina aerophoba | place: Slovenia: Piran, Adriatic Sea, Gulf of Piran | collected 2013-05-07 | reverse complement strand
GGCGGGCGGCTCGGGCCCGTCCCGTCCGGCCGGATCCGCCCGCGCGCGCCGCGCCGTCAGTCCGCGGCGGCGGCGGCCGGCCGGGGCGTCCGCGTGAACGCGCCCGCCGCCCGCGCCTCGTCGATCCGGCCCTGATCGTAGCCGAGGATCTCGCTCAACAGCTCGTCCGTGTGCTCGCCGAGGAGCGGCGAGCGCCGGATCTCGGGCGGCGAGTCAGAGAGCTTGATGGGACAGCCGACATTGAGGAAGTCCCCCCGCTCCGGGTGCGGCACCTCGACCACCATCTCGCGAAGGCGCACGTGCTCGTCATCCACCAGGTCCGCGGTGCTCATGATCGGCCCGCACGGCACGTTCAGCTCGTTCAGTATGTCGCGCATCTCCCACTTCGTGTATTCAGCCGCGAACTCCCCGAGCCGGCGCCACACCTCGCCCTGGTTCGCGCGCCGGCTGGCGATGTCCGCGAAGCGCGGATCGGCGGCGAAGTCCTCGCCCCCCACCCGGGTCGCGAGCGCGTTCCACACGTGCTCCTGCACCACCACGTAGATCCAGTCGTTCGGCCCGCCCGGCTTGCAGGGGATCGCGTTCCCGAGCTGCCCGCCCCCCGAGTCGTTGCCGGCCCGCGGGGTGAAGTCCGCGAACTCCTGGCGCGAGTACTCGGCGAGCGGCCCGCGCGCCACCCGCTGGTGGTCGCGGAACTTGACCCTTGCGAGGTTCATCACGCAGTCCATCATCGCGCACTCGACGAACTGGCCGCGCCCCGTCTTCTCCCGCTGCAGCAGCGCCGCGAGGATCCCGGCCATGAGGTGCACGCCGGTCCCCGAATCGCCGATCTGCGCGCCGGTCACGAACGGCGCGCCGTCCGGATCGCCGGTCGTGCTCATCGATCCCCCCATCGCCTGGGCGACGTTCTCGTACGCCTTGTAGTCCGCGTAGGGGCCGGCGCTCCCGAAGCCCTTGACCGAGGCCATCACGATGCGCGGGTTGATCTCGTGCACCCGTTCCCAGCCGAAGCCGAGGCGCTCGAGCACCCCCGGACCGAAGTTCTCCATCACCACGTCGCACTCGGTGAGAAGCCCCGTGAACACCTCCTTCCCCTCCGGGTTCTTGAGGTTCACGGTGATGGAGCGCTTGTTGCAGTTGAGCATCGTGAAGTAGAGGCTGTCCGCGCTCTCGACGTCGCGGAGCTGCCCGCGGGTCACGTCCCCGGTCGGTGGCTCGAGCTTGATGACGTCCGCCCCGAGAAAGCCCATGAGCTGGCTGCAGCTCGGGCCTGCCTGCACGTGGGTCATGTCGAGGATCCGGATCCCCGCCAGTGCCTGGTTCATGGTCGTGTCCTCTCTCGCTTCCTGGTCGGAGCGCGGGCCGCCGCCGCATCGCACGGCCGGTGGAGCCGCCATGGACGCCGGGCCGCAACGCGCCTCCCGCCCCGCGTTCCGCTCTCCTCGCGCTTTTCCTGTCGCGCGTGCTCTTCGCCTACTTGTACATCGTCTGGCGGCGGGTCCCCGGGGCGTACTCCTTCGGGTCCACCCAGATGTTGACCACCGCCGACTTGCCCGACGAACGGACCGCCTCGCGCGCGCGCTGAAGCGCCGGGCCGATCTCGCCCGCCTCGTGCACCTCCTCGCCGTGCCCGCCCAGCATCTGCGCGAACTTCGAGAACGGGACGTCGCCGAGCAGGTTCCCGACCCCGCCCCGCTCCTCGCCGTACTTGGTGATCTGGCCGTAGCGGATCTGGTTCATCGCCGAATTGTTGCCGATGACCGCGATGTAGGGGGCGCCGAAGCGGTTCGCGGTCTCCATGTCGAAGGCGGTCATGCCGAAGGAGCCGTCGCCGTAGTAGCAGAGGACCTCCTTGTCCGGGTGGGCGAGCCCCGTGGCAAGCGCGAAGCCGGTACCGACTCCGAGCGAACCGAGGGCGCCCGGGTCCATCCAGTTGCCGGGGCTCCGCGGCTGCACGGCCTGGGCGCTGATGGTGACAACGTCGCCGCCGTCCCCGATGTAGACGGTGTCCTCGGTCAGGAACTCGTTGAGCTCCCACGCGACCCGATACGGGTGGATCGGGGACTTGTCGGAGCGGAAGAGGGGCATCAGCTTCTCGGTCTTCTCGACCTCGAGCGCCCGGAGCTGCTCGAGCCACGCCTTGCGGCGGTTGCCGCCCGCCCCGCCGCTCGCCGTCGCCGCATCCGCCACCGCCCCGAGGATCGCCCCGGGATCGCCGACGAGCCCCAGGGTCACGTCCCGGTTCTTTCCGACCGTCCGGTAGTCGAGGTCGATCTGGACCACCGCCGCATCGTTCCGGAGGCGCTTCCCGTAGCCCATGCGGAAATCGAACGGGGTGCCGACGATGACGATGACGTCCGCCTCCTTGAACGCGTCGCCGCGCGTGCGGTGGAAATAGTGCGGGTCGCCGGGCGGGAGGAGTCCGCGCCCCGAGCCGTTGAAGTAGGCGGGGATGTCGAGCTCGCGGACGAGGCGAAGGGCGTCCTCGTGCCCGCGCGCGGTCCACACCTGCGTCCCGAGGAGGATGGCGGGGCGCTCGCTCCTGACGAGGAGGTCGGCGAGGCGCTCGACGTCGGCCGGGTCGCCGATCGACTTCGACGACGCCCGATACCGCCCGGGCTCGGGAATCACCGCCGCCTCCGCCGACACCTCGCGGTCGAGCACGTCGCGCGGGATCTCGAGGTAGCTCGGCCCGGGGGCGCCCGCGAAGCACTCGCGCGCAGCCATCGACACCATGTCCGCGATGCGCTCGGTCGACGGCACCGATGCCGAGAACTTGGTGATGGGAGCGGCGATGTCGACGTGCGGCAGGTCCTGGAGCGAGCCCATCTTGTGCTGGCTGAGGGCGCCCTGGCCGCCGATGTGGAGCACCGGGCTCTCCGAGCGGAACGCGGTCGCGATGCCGGTCATCGCGTTCGTGAAGCCGGGCCCGGCCGTCGTGACCACGCACCCGAGGCGCCCGGTCTGGCGGGCGTAGCCGTCCGCCGCGTGGGCCGCGACCTGCTCGTGGCGGACGTCCACGATCCGGATGCCCTCGTCGATGCACCCGTCGTAGATGTCGATGATGTGGCCGCCGCACAGGGTGAAGACGGTGTCCACTCCCTCGCCCCGGAGGGCGCGGGCGACGAGATGCCCCCCCGATACGACGTCGCCGCTGCGGTCCTTGACGACGAGGGTGTCGGAGGCGGTGTCTTTCGCGGTGGCAGTTGCAGGCGCTGCTGCGGCCATGGGGCTCTCCTTGTTCTGAATCCGGTTGTCGGGTCGGGTCTTTCGATGAACGTGATCGGGTCAGTCCAGCCAGTCCACGTGCGCTTCGACGTGGGCGGCGAGGTCGAGGCTGTGCTGGCGGACGAGGTGCTCGGCGCGCTCGGTGTCGCGCGATTCGAGGGCCTCGATGATGTGCATGTGGTCGATGATCGAGCGCTCCGCCCGGTCGCGCTCGCCGATAGTGTGCTTGCGGATGGAGCGCATGTGCAGGAGCAGGTTGTCCGCGAGCCGGTCGAGCACCTGGCTCTTCCCCATCCGGAGGATCGCCTGGTGGAAGCGCAGGTTCGTCTCGGAGTACTCGTCGATCCGCGCCTCGACCTGCCCCTCCGCGAACTCGCCGGACATCTCGCGGAGCCGGCGGATCTCCTCGTCCGAGCCGTGCAGGGTGGCAAGGCGTGCGGCCATGCTCTCAAGGGCCGCCCACGCGGTGATCGTCTCGATGATCTCCCGCTTGGTCTTGCGGGCAACGAAGGTGCCGCGGCGCGGGAAGGAGACGACGAGCCCCTCGTGCTCGAGCCGTTGCAAGGCCTCGCGGACCGGGGTGCGGCTCACCGCGAGCTGACGGCTGAGCTGGCGCTCGTCGAGGCGGTGCTCGCCCCGGTCCCCGTACACGTCCACCTCGAGAATCGCGGCGCGAAGCTCGCGGTAGATTCGATCCCGCAAGGCGAAGGACTCCTCGACGGGGCGAAGCTCGATGGCGGCGGCGGAGGGCATGGGGCAACCGGTCTTCGCTGCTTCTCGCTTTCGTCTCGCCGCCCGGCCGATGGCCAGGGTGGCTGGATGAGAGCCGAAACACCGATTTTGGAATGTGGTGTGTGGTATACCACAAGCACTATGCGCACACAATCCCGAACCCGGGTTTCTGGCCCATCTCCATCCTCTGCCTTCTCTCCGATCAGGCGTATCCTTGCTCCGTTCAATACACATTCGGTGAGAGCCCGTTCCAATGCGCACGAACATCGTCATTGACGATGACCTTCTCGCGCGCGCGATGCGCGCCACCGGCGCAAGGACCAAACGCGAGGTTGTCGAACTCGGCCTGGCCGCGCTCGTCCGGCTCAAGGAGCAGGAGGAGGTCCGTGGATTGCGCGGCAAGCTGCGGTGGACGGACGATCCGGACGAACCGAGGCGGGTCGGACCATCCGGGCCAACTCGTTGAATGGAATTCGACTTCGACATTCTCGAGAACCTCCGGCAGCACCATCCCGCCTGGCGCCTGCTGCGATCGGATCACGCCCCGCTCGTCGCGAGCTTCCTCCACCGTGCGTTCATCGCCACCAACGAGCGCGTGCTTGGGCAGAGCGAGCTCGCCGAAGCGCTCGAGGACGAGCTGTTCGCCCTTCGCGAACGCCTCGGCCCGGGCGCGTTTCCGAGGTCCGCGCTCGACTACCTCAACGACTGGGCGGCTCCGGAACGGGGCTGGCTCCGCAAGTTCTACCGGCAGGACTCCGACGAGCCCCGGTTCGATCTCACCGCCGCCGCCGAGAAGGCCATCGCCTGGCTCGTGTCGCTCACCGAGCGGAGCTTTGTCGGCACCGAATCGCGGCTTCTCACCCTGTTCGAGCTGCTCCGGCAGATGTGCGAGGGAACGGAGACCGACCCCGAGGCACGGGCCGCGGAGCTTCGCCGGCGAAGGGACGCGATCGACGCCGAGATCGAGCGCGCGCGCTCCGGCGACCTGCCGCTGCTCGACGATACCGCCCTCAAGGACCGCTTCCAGCAGTTCATGCAGATGGCGCGGGAGCTTCTCGCCGACTTTCGCGAGGTCGAGCAGAACTTCCGGTCGCTCGATCGAAGGATGCGCGAGCGCATCACGCTCTGGGAGGGCTCCCGGGGGGCGCTGCTCGAGGACGTCATGACCGAGCGCGACGCCATCGCGGATTCCGATCAGGGGAGGAGCTTTCGTGCGTTCTGGGAGTTTCTCTTGTCGGGCGCCCGGCAGGAGGAGCTGACCCGGCTCCTCGAGCGGGTGCTGGAGCTGCCCCCCGTCGCGGAGATGAGCCCGGACGCGCGGACGCGGCGCGTGCACTACGACTGGCTGGAAGCGGGCGAGCACACCCAGCGTACCGTGGCCCTGCTCTCGCAGCAGCTTCGGCGGTTCCTCGACGATCGGGCGTGGCTCGAGAACCGGCGCATCATGGAACTGCTGCACGGGATCGAGGCCAAGGCCCTGGCGCTGCGCGACACGCCGCCGGCCGGCACGTTCATGCACCAGGCGGGGCTCGCGGCCGACATCCGCCTGCCGATGGAACGCCCCCTGTACCGTCCGCCCGCGAGGCCCCTCATCGCGAACGTCGAGCTCGAGTCGGGGGACGCCGAGATCGATGCCACCGCCCTGTTCTCCCAGGTGGTGGTCGACCGGGCGAAGCTCGAGCGGCGGGTCCGACGCGCCCTTCAGGACCGCTCCCAAGTCACGTTGCAGGAAGTGTGCGAGCTCCATCCCCTCGAGCAGGGCCTCGCCGAGGTCGTGGCGTACCTTCAGCTCGCCGGCGAGGGGTTCGACGCGACGGTGGACGAGTCCGTGGTGGAGACCGTCTCCTGGCGGGGAGCCGGCGCGGACGATGCGCCGGTTCTGCGCCGGGCGCGCGTGCCCCGGGTGATCTTCGTCAGGTGACCGGGGTGACCATGGCCGAAGCACCGCCCGGCGGCGCCCCCGCCCGGACCGATCCCCTCCCTGCTCTCGTCATCCCGTTGCTCAAGGGGGTCCTCTATCGGGAGGGCGATCCGGCGCTCTGGAGCACCCTCGTCGAGTTGCAGGCCCGCGTCCGCGACTACGTGGCGGTGCTCGGACTCGAGCTCATGCTCGACGAGGCCGAGGGCTACGCCTTCCTGCGCTCCCGCCCCGAGGCGGAGGAGGAGCCGGAGACGGGGGTCCGGCCGCCGCGTCTCGTCGCGCGCCGGCCCCTCTCCTTTCACGTGAGCCTCTTGCTCGCCCTGTTGCGGAAGAAGCTCGCGGAGTTCGACGCGGGCGGCGGGGATACCCGCCTCGTGCTCTCGCGGGACGAGGTCGTGGAGATGGTGCGGGTGTTCCTGCCCGAGAGCACCAACGAGGCGCGGGTGGTCGAGCGCATCGACGCCCACCTCAACCGGATCGTGGACCTCGGCTTCCTGCGCCGCATGAAGCCCGAGTCCGACGCCTCCTCGCGCGCAGGGCAGACGTCGTTCGAGGTCCGGCGTATCCTCAAGGCGTTCGTGGACGCCGACTGGCTGGCCGAGCTGGACGCCCGTCTCGCCGCATACCGGGCGGAGCTTGCCGGGAGCGGGGAAGGCGGTGAAGGCGAGGGAGAAGGTGAAAGTGAGGGCGCGGGACCAGGTTAAGGCAAGGGCGAGGGCGCCGGAGAAGACGAGCGCGCCGCACAAGGCGAGTGAGCGGGCGGTGACGAAGAACGACGTCGAGCCCCTTCGCCTCGACTTCGTGGCGGACGAGACGCGCTCGGGCTTTCGCCTCCACCGCCTGGAGGTCTTCAACTGGGGGACCTTCGACGGGCGGGTCTGGACCCTCGCGCTCGACGGCCGCAACCACCTCCTCACCGGCGACATCGGCTCCGGGAAGTCCACCCTCGTGGACGCGGTCACCACCCTGCTGGTGCCGGCGCACCGCGCGGCCTACAACCGGGCGGCCGGGGCCGCGAGCCGCGAGCGGACCCTTCGTTCCTACGTCCTCGGCCACTACAAGTCCGAACGCAGCGACCTCAGCGTCTCCGCCCGCCCCGTCGCCCTGCGCGACCACAACGCCTACACCGTCATCCTCGGCGTGTTCCGGAACGAGGGCTACGACCAGACCGTAACCCTGGCCCAGGTGTTCTGGATTGCGGACGCGCAAGGGCAGCCGGAGCGGTTCTTCGCAGCCGCAGAGGGGGATCTGTCCATCGGCCACGAGTTTGCGCGCTTCGGCACCGACATCAACCAGCTACGAAAGCGCCTGCGCGGCGCCGGGGTGGAGATCTGGAGAACCTTCCCGCCCTATGGCGCCTGGTTCCGGCGCCGCTTCGGGATCGACAACGAGCAGGCGCTCGATCTCTTCCATCAGACCGTCTCCATGAAATCGGTGGGCAACCTCACCGAGTTCGTTCGCGGCCACATGCTGGAGCCGTTCGACGTGGCGCCCCGGATCGCGGCCCTCATCGAGCACTTCGACGATCTCAGCCGCGCCCACGAAGCGGTGCTCCGCGCAAGACACCAGATCGAGCACCTCGACCCGCTTGTCGCCGACTGCGAGCGCCACGCCGCGCTCGGCGCCGAGGTCGAGGAGATCCGCGAGTGCCGCGAGACCCTCCGGGCGTTCTTCGCGGTGCTCAAGCGCGACCTGCTGGTCGAGCGCATGGGGCGGCTCGACGAAGAGTGGACTCGCCAGGACAAACAGGTTGAACGCTTCACCGAGCGCCGGGACCGCGAACGCGACGACGTGGAGGAGCTCCGGCGCGCCATCGCGGAGAACGGCGGCGACCGGATCGAACGCCTGGCGGCCGAGGTCCGGCGGCTCGAGGACGAACGCAAGGCGCGCAATGCCAGGGCCGAGCGCTACGCGGAGCTCGTTCGAGGGGTGGACGAGGCCCCGTCGGAGGACGACGCGGCGTTTCTCGACCAACGCGCCCGCCTCGCGGAGCAGGCCGAAGCGCTTCGAACCGACGAGGCCCGGCTTCAGAACGACGTGACCGAGCTCGGCGTGGACCTGCGGCAGGGGAAGCGGGAACACGCCGCGCTCAGCGCCGAGATCGAGAGCCTCAGGGCCCGCCGCAGCAACATCCCGGCCGACCAGATTGCCATGCGGGCCGCGCTCTGCCGGGCGCTCGGCCTCGACGAGGCGGGCATGCCGTTCGCGGGCGAGCTCATCCAGGTGCGCGAGGAGGAGCGCGACTGGGAGGGAGCGGCGGAACGGCTGCTCCGCGGCTTCGGCCTCTCGCTGCTCGTCCCGGACGCGGCCTACGCGCAGGTGGCCGGGTGGGTGGATGCGAGGCACCTCGGGGGTCGGCTCGTCTACTTTCGGGTCCGCGCTCCGGGGCGGCGCGAGCTGCCGGAGCTCCATCGCGACTCGCTGGTGCGCAAGCTCTCGGTCAAGCCGGACTCGGAGTTCTACGAGTGGCTGGAGCATGAGCTCGCCCGCCGTTTCAATGTGGCGTGCTGCGCGACCGGCGATCAGTTCCGGCGCGAGGCCCGCGCCATCACCCGGGCCGGCCAGGTCAAGGCGCCGGGTGAGCGCCACGAGAAGGACGACCGCCACCGCATCGACGACCGCGGCCGCTACGTGCTCGGCTGGACCAACGCGGCCAAGATCGCCGCCCTCGAGTCGGACGCGCGCCGGCTTGAGGCCCGCCTCGGTGACGTCGGAACCCGCATCGGCGCGGTGCAGGCCGCGCAACGCGGCGTCCGCGATCGCCTCGACACCCTGTCGAAGCTCGCGGAGTACGCCGATTTCCGCGAGCTCGACTGGGCGTCGCTCGCGGCCGAGATCGCCCGGCTCGGGGATGAACGGCGCCGCCTGGAGTCGGCTTCCGATCTGCTCCGGCAGTTGAACGCCCGGCTCGAGGAGGCGCGCACCGAGCTGGAGGCCACCGAGGAGGCGCTGCAAGCGCACCGGGACCGCCGCTCGAAGACCGAGCAGAGGCGAAGCGATGCGCACGCGATGCGCGTCGAGACCGAGGCGCGGCTGGGTGTCGTGGACCTCGCCGCGCTCGAGCCCCGCTTCGCCCGGTTGGCCGGTCTTCGCGTAGAGGCGCTCGGCCGCCACCAGTTGACCATCGAGTCCTGCGACAACCGGGAGCAGGATCTGCGCCAGTGGCTGCAGGCGCGGATCGATGCCGGCGACCAGCGCCTCGGGCGGCTCCGCGACCGGATCATCCAGGCGATGATGGCCTTCAAGGAGCAGTTCCCGCTCGAGACCGCGGAGTTCGACGCGAACGTGGAGGCGGGGTTCGAGTACCGTGCGATGCTCGAACGCCTGCGGTCCGACGACCTGCCCCGCTTCGAGGCTCGCTTCAAGGAGCTGCTGAACGAGAACACCATCCGGGAGGTCGCCAACTTCCAGTCGCAGCTCGCCCGCGAGCGCGAGACGATCAAGGACCGGATCGCCCGCATCAACGAGTCCCTCGGCCAAATCGACTACAACCCGGGCCGCTACATCCGGCTCGAGGCGCTGCCGTCGCCGGACCCCGACATCCGCGACTTCCAGGCGGAGCTCCGGGCTTGCACCGAAGGGGCGCTGACCGGCTCCGAGGACGCCCAGTACTCCGAGGCCAAGTTCCTCCAGGTGAAGGGCATCGTCGAGCGGTTGCGCGGGCGCGAAGGCACGGCGGAGCAGGACCGCCGCTGGACCGCCCGGGTCACCGACGTGCGCAACTGGTTCGTGTTCGCGGCGAACGAACGCTGGCACGAGGACGACAGCGACTTCGAGCACTACTCGGACTCGGGCGGCAAGTCCGGCGGACAGAAGGAGAAGCTCGCCTACACGATCCTCGCCGCGAGCCTCGCCTACCAGTTCGGCCTGGAGGTGGGGACCGTGCGCTCGCGCACGTTCCGCTTCGTCGTCATCGACGAGGCTTTCGGGCGCGGCTCGGACGAGTCGACGCAATTCGGTCTTCGCCTGTTCTCCACGCTCAACCTCCAGCTCCTCATCGTGACCCCGCTCCAGAAGATTCACGTCATCGAGCCCTACGTCGCGAGCGTCGGTTTCGTCCATATCGAGGACGACCGATTCTCCCGGCTGCGGAACCTCTCCATCGAGGAATACCGCGAGGAGAAGGCGAGGCTCACGGGGTGACCGGCCCGGCCGAGTGGACCACTTCGGCCGACCTCCGGCGGCAGGTCCACCGGCTCTGGGACCGCGGCGTCCTTCTCTCGGGCCTGGCGACGGGAGAGACGCCGTTTCCGAGGCGCCTGACCCTCCGGCGGCCGGACTCGAAGGAGCTCCGCGATCGCTTCGACGAGGTCCGGACGTGGGTCGCGGCACTGCGGTCCACGCCCCACGTCCGCATCACGATGCGCGAAGTCCGCCACCGAGTCTCCGGCACGAACTCGCTGCCGCACGAGGCGTGGGTGGACACCGGCGAAGATGCCGCCGCGCTCATCCGCAAGCAGCCCGAGCTCGCGGAATTTCGCCGACTCGTGGACGGCACGCGTGCCCGACGCCCCCTCCTGCTCGACTGGGTGGCGAAGCGGCCGCTTCGGGCCTTGCGGCTCGCGGGCGATTGGGACCGTCTGCTCGGCCTCGTCGACTGGCTCGAGGACCATCCGCGCCCCGGGGTCTACCTCCGCCAGATGGACGTTCCGGGGGTGCACAGCAAGTTCGTGGAGGCCCACCGGGGGGTGCTCGGCGAGCTGCTCGACCTCGCCCTGCCGCCCGAATCGATCGATGCGGGCGCACCGACCGGCGCCGCCGGCTTCGCCCGGCGCTACGGCTTTCTGGAAAAGCCCGAACGCATCCGCTTCCGGGTGCTGGATCCCGCCCTTTCCCCGCTCCCGGCCGACCCGGAGGACGGCGGGCACGGCCAGGACATCACCCTCGATGCGGCGAGCTTCGCAGCGCTTCGAAGCGGCGTTTCCCGCGTGTTCATCACCGAGAACGAGATCAATTTTCTCGCCTTCCCCCCGGTGAAGGAGGCCATGGTGATCTTCGGCGCGGGCTACGGCTTGGAGAGGCTTGGCCGGGCTCGCTGGCTCGGGAATCTCCGCCTCCACTACTGGGGCGACATCGACACCCACGGCTTCGCCATCCTCGACTCTTTGCGGGCACGATTCGGCCACGCGGAATCGTTTCTGATGGACCGGATCACCATGCTCGCCTTCGAGCCGCTGTGGGGCACCGAGGAATCGCCGATCGACCGGTATCTGCCGAGGCTCAACGAAGAAGAGCGTGCCCTGTACGATGACCTGCGCGACAACCGGCTCGGCCGGCAGGTGCGCCTGGAGCAGGAGCGGATCGGGTTCGGCCGGGTCGAGGATGCGCTCGCGCGACTGTGAACCGGAGCATCCGCGGCGGCGCTCATGGCCCGTATGCGGCGGGCGCGGCAGGTGCGCCGGGCGGCGCCCGGGCGCAACCGGTCCCCGTCGCCCGTCCCCCTGGTGCCCCGCCTATCCGTCGGCGGGCAGTGCGCTCCCCCCGGACCCGGAGCGCGGGATCCGGGCCGACCGCGGCGCCGGGAGCGACGCCATCATGAGAAGCGCCCCCGCAACCATCAGGGCGAGCGTCGCGAAGGCGTACTCGTAGCTTCCGGTGACGTCGAAGACCCGGCCCGCCATGATCGGCCCGGCCGCCCCGCCGAACGTTCCGAAGAGGTAGATTCCACCGTAGATCGCACCGTGCGTGCGAGTGCCGAAGAACTCCGCCACCGTCGGCGAGACCACGGTGAAGAGCCCCCCGTGGCCGAACCCGTAGAGCGCGACGACCGCGAAGAGCAACGCGAAGGTGTCCGCGACCATCAGCATGAGCAGGCTGGTCACGAGCGGGACGAGGCAAAGGACGTAGGCGTTGCGGCCGCCGATCCGGTCGGCGAAGGTACCGACGGTCAGCCGCCCGGCGATGCTCGCCCCGCCGATCACGGTGAGCAGGGTCGCCGCCACCCCCCGGGTCATGCCGAGGTCCATGCCGTGCACCGCGATGTGGAGCGGCACCGTCATCAGGGTCGGAAAGAACAGGAACTGGGCCGCGCAGAGGGTCCAGAACACGCGGCTTCGGCGGATCTCGGCAAAGCCCCCGCCGCGCCTCGCCGGGGACGCCGACGGCACGGACGCCTGATCCGGCGGCGGGCGTCGCATCGACGCGGAGGCGACGAGCAGCAGCACCGCTGCCGCGATTCCCAGGGCAAGGGCCGCGTTGCGCCAGCCAACGCCCCCGATGAGGAGCGCCGCCACCGGCGGCAATGTCATCTGCCCGGTTGCGGTGCCGACCTTCGCGACCCCGGTCATGATCCCCCGCCGGCGAACGAACCAGCGCGCGATGGTCGAGAGGGTCGCCACGTCATGGGTGCTCATGCCGACCCCGATGAAGAGCCCGAAGAGCACGAAGAGCTGCCACGGCTCGCCGACCAGCGAGATGAGCGAAAAGCCCGTACCGAACAGCAACCCGGCCCCGGCGAGAACCGGCGCCGGGCCGTAGCGGTCGCAGAGGCGGCCCGCGAACACCGCGAGCAGGCCCATCACCAGCGCGGCGAGAGCGACCGCGCTCGAGAGCAGGGTCCGCGACCAGCCGAACTCCACCTCGAGGACGCTGAAGAAGACCCCGAACGAGAACAGCAGTCCGATCACCGTGAACTGGGTCAGGCAGGCCCCGAAGACGATCAGATATCGCGAATCCATTGCCCCGTTCCAGCGTTGCCCCGTTCCGTTCCCGGCCTGCCCCTTCCGGCGGCGCCCCTCCCCCGGCATCCCTGTCCGGTGCACCCCGCGGCGGACCCTCCGGATGGCCGTACCTCCGAAGACGAACGCCCGGGCGGTCGCATTGACGGCGCCCGGGCGGGCCCGCCAGCATTGCCGCCACGGCGGCGAAACGCAACCCGGGGTCTTGACGCGCGGCGGGGGCCACCGCGACATTGCGGTTATCGATCGCAGGTCGATCGATCGGACGCGAGCCGACTCCGCACGACCCGAACCGACCCCCGGCCCGCTCCCCTCCCCCCCGAATGGACGTCCCCCGATGAATCACGAACGCCAAGGCCAGGCAGACCGGCTGACGCAAGCGCTGGAGCTGTCCCTTCCCCCCATCGCGATCGCCTTCCCCGACACCGTGCCGGACGGCGTGCCGGAGTTCGAGGGCACCGTCCCCGCGGGCTGCATGTTCTGGCCGGAGGCCGCCACCCGCACCTTCGCCACCTCGGCCGGACACCACTCGCTCTGCTCGATCGGCATCCACACCCACCACCTGTCCGGGGCGCCCGCGTCGCAGCCCGAGGAGTTGGGAGCCGCCCTGGAGGCCATGATGGGACTCGACTACGTGCGCCAAGAGGAGGTCGCCGAAATCCCCGTGCTCGGGCGCGAGGCGAAGCACGCGGTCTACGGACCGCTTCGCGAGTTCCCCCTCGACCCCGAGGCGGTCCTGCTCTTCGTCGACGCCCGGCAGGGGCTCGTGCTGAGCGAAGCGCTCGCACGCGTAGACGGAGCCGTCGCCCCCGCGATGGGCCGCCCCGCCTGCGCGGCCGTGCCGCACGCGGTCAACCGCGGCACCGCGGCCCTGAGCCTCGGCTGCTGCGGGGCGAGGGCCTATCTCGACGCGATGTCGGACGACGTGGCCCTCTGGGCGCTGCCGGGAAGCGGGCTCGAAGCGTACTGCGAGCAGATCGCCGTCCTCGCCGGGGCCAACCGGATCCTCACGACGTTCCACGAGCGCCGGCGGCAGGACGTCGAATCCGGCGAACGCCCCAGCGTCCGCGAATCGCTCGCGCGGCTCTCCTGAACACGCCGCTGTCCCACGCGATCGCGGTTGGGACCCGGCCGGGAGTGAGCAGGATCCGTCACGAGCCCGAGATTCACTCCGGATGCGTCGGCTCGATACTTCGACGGGAGGCGGGCGCGCACGTGCCCGTCGCAGCTACGAGCGACACGGACAAGGCGAAGTTGGACGACGTCGACGAGCCTCGTGCCGCACCGCCCGCACAAGCACTACCGGAAGAGCCTTTAAAGTGGAGCTTCCATCCGATTTATCTGCTATTATCCGCAGAATCTGGCAATTTCGGAGAATATAATAGATGCTTGTCGAGTTTTCGGTCGACAACTTCCGATCGATCAAGAACGAGGCCCGACTCAGCCTGGTAGCCGGCCCCGGCAAGGAACACCGGGAGACGCACCTGGTGACGCCGGAGCTGAACGAGGGCGTGCGCTCCGTCCCGCTCGTGCGAGCCGCCGCGATCTACGGCGCGAACGCCGCCGGCAAGACCAACCTCGTACGGGCTCTTCAGGCGATGCAGCACATCGTGACCCGGTCCGACCGCGAACTCCAGGATCTGCCGGTCGCGCCGTTCCAGTTCGATTCGGAAGGCAAAGGGCAGCCGACAACGTTTGAGGTGATCGCGATAACGAACCGCATTAGGTTTCAGTACGGATTCTCCGCGCGCCGTGACCTCGTGACGGAGGAGTGGCTCTACGCGTGGCCGCGAGGGAGAATTCAGTTCTGGTTCGAGAGAACCACCGATGCCGAGACCGGAGCGGTCAGTTGCAAGTTCGGCGACAAGCTCGCGGGAGACAAGGAGATCTGGCGGCGGGCAACCCGCCCGAACGCGTTGCTCCTATCCACCGCCGTCACCCTGAATAGCGAGCAGTTGAAGCCCATCTTCGATTGGTTCCACGAAAACCTTCACATTGCTGGAGTTGGCGGATGGGCCAATTTTTTCTCCGTAGAGTGGTGCAACGGAGATCGAAAGGCCGAGGTCGTGCGATTCCTTCGTTCCGCCGATCTGGCGATCGGCGATGTGCGCGTAGTCCTCAAGGAGTTCTCACCCGAAATGCTCCCGGAAGATCTGCCTTCGGAGCTGAAACAACACGTACAGGAGAATATGTCCGGAGCCAAGTTCCCGGAGGTGCGTGTGAGCCACGACACGAGTGGCGGCAGGCCCGTTGAGCTGGATCTGGATGACGAGTCCGACGGGACCCAGAAAATGTTCGCGCTCGCCGCTCCGTGGCTGGACACCCTCGCCAATGGTCACGTCATCGTGTTTGACGAACTACACGACAACCTGCATCCGGCACTCGTGCGGTTTCTCGTGGATCGCTTTCACAACCCCGAGGCGAATTCAAACGGTGCGCAGCTCGTATTCACCACGCACGACACTTCGATCCTGAACCAAGACGTCTTCCGGCGCGATCAGGTTTGGTTCTGTGAACGGAACTCCCGCCACGAGACGCGGGTCTTCCCGCTGACGGACTTTCGCCCTCGCCGCGGAGTCGAGAACCTGGAGCGTTCATATCTCTCCGGGCGGTACGGTGCGTTGCCCTACATTCGCCCCGTCACGGCCCGTTCCAAGGCATGAGGAATGGCCAAACGACGGCCACGGAAGCGGCTCACTAGGCGCGGCCCGGAGCGCGAACCTTACGATCGCGTGCTGATCGTGTGCGAAGGAAAGTGCACGGAGCCTTTGTACGTCCAGGACCTCGCGGCCCACTATCGGCTGAGCACGGCAAACGTCGTCATAACGGGCGAGGGTGCAGACCCTCGAACTGTAGTCCGAGTGGCGAAGAAATTGCGCAGTGTAGAAGGCCGACAGGGAGAGAAATACGACCGGGTGTACTGCGTATTCGACCGCGACGAGCATATGACTTTCCGCCAAGCTTGCGACGAGGCCCGCGCGAGCGGCATTTGCATCGCCAGGTCCTGGCCCTGCTTCGAGTTCTGGTTTCGGCTTCACTTCGGCTTCTCGCGCCAGCCGTACTTCACGTCCGGCGGAAGGACTGCGGCACAGCGTTGCGTGGACGAATTGCGTGGCTGGCTACCCGGGTACGAGAAAGGAGCTTCCGGGATCTTTCACGCGCTCGACGCCAGTCTGGAATCCGCCATGGACAATGCCAACCGGGCGCTCGCCGACGCCAAGGCCACCGGCGACTTCAATCCATCGACCGAGGTCCACCATCTGGTCGACTACCTGCAAAAACTCAAGTCCAAACAGACCGGGAACCAGCACTGATGGTCGAGATCGAGACGGACGTGCTGGTGGAGGGGGCGGGCGGGGCCGGCATGTACGCCGCCATCGCCGCCCGGGCCGGCGCCCGCGTCCTCCTCGCCGACAAGGGCATGGTCGGCTGGGGCGGGGCGACGATCATGGCCCAGATGACGATGGGCTCAATGCGCGGACCAGCAGGGGAGCCGGTCGCCCGGCACCGGGGTCGCATGGAAGACGCCTCGGGCGATCGCCCGCGCGAGGCAGAGCGACGCCGCGTGGCCGATGGCAAGGAGGCTGGCCTCCCCGGCCGGCGGCGGGCCGGCGGCGCTCGACACGGCAAAGACGAGGTCCCCGTCGAAGGGGGTGTGCGACGGGACCACCGCCCGTGCAATCCCGTCGTGGGCCGCGACCGCCATCCGTTGCGCCTGGGCCTGCGCGAGACGAGCATTCGTCGCCACGATGGCGATGGTGGTGTTCGCCCCGGGCGCGAGCGCATCGTGCTTGCCGCGAAACGTCGCCTCGACGGCGGGCACCCGCTCGGGAAGCCCTGCGCCCCCGAACTCCGCGCCGAGCTCGAACGTGGCCGCCCAGAATTCCCGGCTGCCCGGCACCGTCACCGATCCGACCGGGTTGGCGGCGACGAGCGCGCCGACCGTGACCCCGCCGCCGAGGTCGAGGGACGCGGACCCGAGCCCGCCCTTGAGGTTGGCGGTCGTCGCCCCGGCCCCGGCCCCGGCGGTGCCGAGCGCGAATTCGCGCCCCGCGCTCTCGAGCGCCCGCCGGCCGAGGTCCCGGTACGGGTTCTCCTCCCAGTCCTTGTCGCCGCCGTTCAGGAGGTCGAAGAGGATCGCGGCGGGGACGATCGGGACTCGCACCGGACCGACCTCGAAGCCGCGTCCGGCGGCGGCGAGCGCGTCGGCGACCCCCGACCCTGCGTCGAGTCCGAACGCGGAGCCGCCCGAGAGCACCAGCGCATCCACCCGCTGCACAAGTCGGTCAGGTGCGAGGAGGTCCGTCTCCCGCGTCCCCGGTGCTCCCCCCATTACTTGGACCGCGGCCACGAACGGCCGCTCCGCGGTGAGCACGGTGACCCCGGACTTGAGCTCCGTGTCCACCGCGTTCCCGACGAGAAACGTCTCGACATCGGTGATGAGGTTTCGCGGTCCGGGTCTCATGAGATCGAGTCCATCCAGTTTCGCCGTGCACACATGCTTGCAGGCAGTGCGCCCGCGTTCAACGCGCAGGAGACGGCCGGCCGCTCTCGGGCCCTGCCTTGGCGCCCACGCCCGAATCGAATTCTCGCAGTTCAAGATCAGTATCCTGCCCAAGAAAGGCATTATCCTGCCCATTATGGGCATAACGAATTCGATCTCTTCACTTCGCCGAGCTCATCGAAGAGCTCCGGCCTCGCCTGCGGACGATTTGCCCACCAGCCTCGCCGACGCCCTGTTCACCACCACCCAGCAACGCCTTCTCGCACTGCTGTTCGGCCAACCTTCCCGCAGTTTCTTTGCCACTGAGCTGATGGAGCTGACCGGCTCCGGTTCGGGCGCCGTGCAGCGAGAGCTCAAGCGCCTCACCTCGAGCGGGCTGGTGGACACGACGCGCATTGGACGCCAGAAGCACTACCAGGCCAATCCGGAGTCACCGGTGTTCGAGGAGCTTCGCGGCCTCATAATCAAGACCGTCGCTGTCGCCCAGCCGATCCGCGACGCGCTCGCGCCCCTTGCGGACCGGGTCGCATTGGCGCTCGTATACGGCTCGGCCGCGCGAGGCAACGATACGGCATCGAGCGATATCGACCTCCTTCTCGTCTCGGACCGGCTGGCGCTGGAAGACGTCTACTCGGCGCTGATTCCCGTGGAATCGAAGCTGAACCGCTCTATCCATCCCACCCTGTACACCTCCGAGGAGTATGCGCGCCGGAAATCCGCCGGCAGCGGTTTCCTGGCCAACGTGCTCGGTGGCGACCACCTGGTTCTGATCGGTGGAATGGATGAGCCATCCGCAGCTGGATAACCTGGTCCGCGTCGGTCAGTTGAAGGCCGAGCCGGCGGCCTTGAACGAGCTCCGGGGACTGGTGCGCTCGGGCATCCTCCGGCTGGACGATGCGGCCCGCGAAGAATTGAGCCTGGAGAGCCGCTTTGACCTCGCCTACAACGCAGCCCATGCACTGGCGCTCGCCGCCTTGCGTTTCCAGGGCTATCGGTCCGAGTCGCGCTATCTGGTCTTCCAGTGCCTGCAACACACGCTGGCTCTGCCGCCGGAACAGTGGCGGGTACTGGATGAGGCGCGCCGGAAGCGGAACCTTGCGGAGTACGAGGGGGAGGTGGACGTGGAGGAGCAGCTCATCGCCGCCCTGCTGCGGGTTGCGCGGGAAGTGGCGGCCCGCGTGGAGAATCTGATGGAGCCGGGATGAGCGGCCCCCGGGAATGGCAACCCGGAGCAGGTGAAAGGCATACTGCGCGGGTGCAGATGGAACCGGGCCAAGGGAGCAATCCGATGACGGAATTTGACGCTCTAGTCGGATCCGCGGCGGTCGAAGCGCGGCGGCTCGAGGACGACGGGACGATTCCCAACAACCCGGAGCTGGCGCTGCTGGTGTACCGGCAGGCGGTGACCCTTCCGGACCGCGATCCGGCCACCGTCTTCGAGGCACTCTTCACCGAGAACGGCTGGCCGGCCGCATGGCGGAACGGGATTTACCCCTTCCACCACTTCCACAGCACCGCCCACGAAGCGCTCGGGGTATACCGAGGCAGCGCGACCGCCCGCTTCGGGGGCGAGGGCGGCGTCGACGTGACGGTCTCGGCGGGCGACGTCGTCATCATTCCCGCCGGCGTCGGCCACAAGGCGCTCGAGGCGAGCGCCGACCTCGGCATCGTCGGCGCGTACCCGGCCGGCACCGGCCCCGATCTCTGCCGTGGCGCACCGGGAGAGCGGCCCGCGAGCCTCGACGCGATCGCGCAGGTTGCGGTGCCGGGCCGCGATCCCCTCTACGGCGCCGAGGGTCCGCTCCGAGAGCACTGGACCTGAGCCCATTCGGCGGCGGGGCGAGGGTCTCCCCTACCCCGGACCGAGCGCAAGCCCGGCGAGCATCACGACGATGCCCAGGGTCGCGACGATCCACACGATGGTGCGGACCCAGGGGATCCCGGCCGCGTAGACCGGAAGGTAGACCACCCTTCCGACAAGCCAGAGCCACCCGCCGAAGAGCGTCCAGTCGTTGCCGCGGCCCGAGAGCTCGGCCGCGAGGAGGACGAGGGCGAAGGCGGGCAGCGTCTCGAGATAGTTCGCGAGTATCCGCCGGAAGCGTCCCAGCATCCGGCCCACGTTCGTGGGCTCGTCGCGGGGGCCGACCGCCCACTCCCGTTCGACGCTCGCTCGCGTCGCGACGACAATCGCGGCGACGTGTACCAGGAGCAGCGCCGCCGCGAGCACAAGCTGAAGGATTGCCGGTTCCATGATCCGGTCCTCAACCGTCGAAGGGAATGTCCCGGTGCACGATGTCGCCCGCGCCCGGCGTCACTCGGGGATCTCGCTCACCGCCACCCAGCGACGCTCGGCGTCGGAGAGGATGGTGGCATCGCAATAACGCTGAATCCGGTGGGCGACCGAGAAGTCGGGCCAGAGCTCGACCGGCTCGCCCGCGGCCGCCCGCACCAGCTCGCGTACCTCGATCGCCTTGATCTCGTTGTACCCCATGCCAATGTTGGCGATGGGGAAGAAGTCGCCGTAGTAGGGGTGGCTCGGGCCGGTCTCGATGCGCTTGAAGCCGCTCCGGTCCACCGGATCGCTCGCGGTGTACACCTGCAGCTCGTTCAGCCGGTCGTAGGTCCAGCGGATGGAGCCCGCACGACCCACGATGTCGTAGCTGATCTCGATCTTGCGGCCGTGGGCCACCCGGCTCGTGTCGAAGATGCCGGTGCAGCCGTTCTCGAACGTCGCGAGCATGTGCACGGAGTCGTCGGTGTCGACGGTCCGGCGCTCGCCCGTCCTGGTGCCGCCGCCGCTCCCGTACGACGCGTCCGCGACGACGTCGCGCTCCCTGACGACGGTCTGCATGCGACCGAAGACCTCCGCGATCGGCCCGACCAGGTACTCGGTCAGGCTGAACACGTGCACGTTGATGTCGCCGAGGGTCCCGCTTCCCGCCGCCTCCCGGTCGCACCGCCAGATGAACGGAGCCGCCTCGTCGGCGAGGAAATCGGAGTTGAAGCTGACCCGCGCGTGAACGATGTCCCCGAGCTCCCCGGCCCGGATCATGTCGCGGGCGACGCCGTGGATCGGGTTGTGCGGGAAGTTGTGCCCGACGAGGTTGAGGACCCCGGCGTCGCCGACCGCGCGGACCATCTCGCGCGTCTCGTCCGCGTTGAGGCCGAGCGGCTTCTCGCAGTAGACGTGCTTGCCGGCCGCCGCCGCGGCGACGACCATCTCCCGGTGCAGGCTGTTCGGGGTCACGATGTCGACGATGTCGACGTTCGGATCCTCGACCGCCTCGCGCCAGCTCGACGTCCAGCGGCGCGCGCCGCACTCGCCCGCCACCCGCTCGGCCAGCTCGTCCGTCGCCTCCGCCACGAGCTCGAGGACCGGCCGCGCCGGCTCGTTGCCGAAGAAGACGGGGTTGGAAGCGTAGACGAGGGCGTGGGTCTTGCCCATCCAGCCGGCCCCGCCGACGAGGGCGATTCGGATCTCGCGCATGCTCTCAATCCTCCTTTGGTTCCCGTCCTCCAAGGCTGGCGATCACTCTACAACGACCGGACTCCGGAGTGGCCCGGGCGGCGGGAGGGATCGGGAACGCGCGGTGGAAGCGGAACCGGTCCGCTCGCCCGCCCCTCCCCCGACTCGACCGTACCTGGCCACGTCCCGGCGCACCGATCCCCGGGGCCGGAAACGGATGGCCGCGGGCGGCCCCGCCGGAGCGGACTCGCTCGGACGAATCGAGGCTCGCGGGAGCCGGCTGTACGGTCGGTCGACGCGCATCGACTCCCCCGCACGCCGGGCTCTTCCGGGATTTCGTCAGGTCGCGGGAAGGGGCTCGATCTCGCAGAGGTAGGAGCGATGCGGGGCCGACCCGCTGATGGGGTCGGACTCCGCGTCATCAATGGCGAGGTTGAGGTTGGCGCTGCCTTCTCCGTGCGCGGGGTACCCGGGAAGGCCCAGCTCCTCGCAGTGCTGCCACCAGCCGTGCTGGGCGGCGACCACGTCCGGGGCAAGGCTGTCCCGGAACCGCGCACGTGCCCTGACCTGACCCGACGGGGTCCGGATGCCGACCCAGTCGCCCTCCGCGATGCCGCGCGCCCGCGCCGTGTCGGGATGCACCTCGACGAGCGGATCGGGCAGCCGCTTCCGGAGCCCGGGCAGGTTGCGGTGCTGCCCGTGGCAGTACTGATGCGGCTTCGCGGAGCTGAGGACCAGGGGATAGAGAGCCGCAACGTCCGGCCGGCGGGCCGCGCTCATCGCCGGGGGCACGTAGCCGGGAAGCGGATCCTGGCCGTGGCGGCGGAAGGTCTCCGACCACACCTCGACCCGGCGCGACGGGGTGTCGAAGCCGCCCCGAGCCTTGTGCGGCTCGTACGGGGTCGCGAGATCTCCCCACCGCACCCCCTCGGGCCTGGCGCGAAGCGTCTCGAGCGAGATCCCGGACGGGGCGAGCAACTCCCGGTAGCCCGCCTCCATGTCCCCGCCCCAGAACCGGTCCCCGAAACCGAGCCGTTCGGCGAGGGCGAACGCGATCCAGCCGTCGCTGCGGGACTCTCCGCGCGACTCGACGGCCGCCGGCCGAAGCTGCACCAGCGCGTTCGCGTCCTGGGTGATCTCGAACCCGACGCGCAGCGCCTCGCGCTCCCACGCGGTGTTGACCGGCAGCACCAGGTCCGCGAACTCGGCGGTCGGATTCAGGTAGATGTCGGCGTGGACGTAGAAGTCGAGGCGCCGCAGGGCCTCCACGCCTCGCGCGCCCGCCGCGTGCGAGATGAGCAGATTGACCCCGAAGTCGATGAAACCTCGTATCGGGTAGGGCTCGTGCTCGATGACTGCGCGATAGAAATCCCGGGAGGTGCACCAGCCGCTCCGGGGAGGACCGAGGGGGCGTTCGTCGATGCCGAGGGTCGGCGCCTCCGGCGCCGGGAACTCCGTGCCGGAGACGTCGTTCGCGGGCACCGCCGCGTAGGTGACGTTGCCGCCCGGACGGCCGTGGCTTCCGGTAAGGGCGTAGAGGAGGGAGATCGCCCGGTCGGTCTGGGTCGCGTTCGTGTGCTGTCCGACCCCGGACCACGCGTAGTAGGAGACCGGGCGCGATTCCCAGAGCAGGCGCGCGGTCTCGAGGACCTGACGGGCGGGCACTCCGGTGATCCGCTCCACCCTCTCGGGCGGAAACTCTCGGCAGAGATCGCGGTAGCGCGTGAAGGCGGTCCGGCAGCTCACCTCCCCCGCCTTGGTCGCGATGCGGAATGTGCCGTCCAGGGCCCAGCTCGCCCCGGAGCCGGCCGGGGCACGAGGGTCCACGACCTCCGCAGCCCCATCGTCCACGCGCCACGCGACAGGATGCTCCGGATGGCCGCCCGCTTCGAGATCGGACGCGGCGAGCATACGCCCGCCTGTGTCCCCGCCATCGTTCGGGCGGCCCGAATCAGGGTCCGCGGCCGCATCCATCACCAGGAACGGACCGTTCGACCAGTCCCGCACGAAGTCGCGGTCGTACCAGCCTTCCTCGATCATCACCCCCGCGATGCCGAGCGCGAGCGCGCCGTCGGTTCCGGGCCGGACCCTGAGCCACTGATCCGCCTTGGCGGCCACCCCCACCCGGCGCGGGTCGACCACCACGAGCCGCGCGCCGCGCGCCTTCGCCTCGTTCACCCGCTGCCCCTGCGCGAGCCACGCACCGGTCGGGTTGTGGCCCCAGAGAAGCACGCACCCGGCGCGATCGAGATCCGGCGTCCCGATCCCGGTCCCGAACGTGTAGCGGGTGGCGTGGTCCTTGTGCCAGTTGCAGATCTCGGTGCCGTAGACGTTGTTGGGGGTCCCGAACGCACGCACGAAGCGCTCGACCCAAGCGTGCGAGTCGGAGATGGACGTCCCGCTCGGCGTCGTGATGGCGCACGCCACCCCATGTGGCCCGTCCTCCTCCACGATGCTGCGCAGGCGAGAGGCCGCGAGATCGAGCGCTTCGTCCCAGTCGATGCGGACCCAGCCGGGGTCGGGGTCGCCCTTGGGGCGGGTGCGCTTCAGCGGATGGAGCAGGCGGTCGGGGCTGTAGACGAGCTCCGGGGCGGCCTGGCCCTTGGCGCAGAGCGCGCGGCCGGTGGGATGGTCCGGGTTGCGCTCGACCGCGACCAGGCGGCCGTCGCGCACCACCGAGATGCAGCCGCAGCGCGACCGGCAAAGGGCGCACCAGCCCGGAACGCGTCGTTCACTGTCGGTCGGCATGTCGTCATCCCCCTCCCCGCCGGCGCATCTGCGCATTGCGATGCTCCTCCGATCGTTGCGGACTTCCGGATGCTGCCCGACGCACGCCGGCCACGCAATGCCCGAGACCCGCAAGCGCACCGTGGCACCCCGGAACTCGCCGCGGCGGCGCCCCGTACCGAATCGCGGGGTTCCGTGGCGAAACGCCGCCGATTCCGGCACGATCCCCCCCGACCGCACCACGTCCGCCCCGGTTCCGGGGCATCCGGGAACCCGTCGCGCACCGCATGACCTCCACCGAGAGCCCCATCGAACGCTGGTGCCGGGAGCACGCGATCACCGAGGTCGAGGCCCTGATGCCGGACATGGCCGGCGTCGCCCGCGGCAAGCTCATGCCCGTCGCGGCCTACTGCCGGGCACTCGGCCTCAACCTTCCCGAAGCGCTCGTGCTGCAGACCGTGACCGGCGACTTCCCCGAGGACTGGAGCGCGGTCGACCCCTCGGACCGCGACATGGTGCTGCGGGCCGACGAGAGCTCGATCCGTCTCGTCCCCTGGGCGGCGGACCCGACCGCGCAAGTCATCCACGACTGCTTTCACGCGGACGGCACACCGGTCGCGACCACGTCGCGGTTCGTCCTGCGCCGGGTCCTCGACCTCTATCGCGACCGCGGCTGGCGTCCCGTCGTCGCCCCCGAGCTCGAGTTCTACCTGGTCAAGCGCAACGCCGATCCGGACTATCCGCTCGAGCCGCCGGTGGGGCGGTCCGGGCAGGCGGAGCGCGGCCGCCAGTCCTTCGGGATCGACGTCCTGAACGAGTACGACCCGCTCATCGACGACGTCTACGACTTCTGCGAGGCGCAGGAGATCGAGCTCGGGACCCTGAGCCACGAGGCGGGCGCCGCCCAGCTCGAGATAAACCTCTCCCACGGCGACCCGCTCGACCTCGCCGACCAGGCATTCCTGTTCAAGCGCACCGTGCGCGAGGCGGCCATGCGCCATGGCATGTACGCGACGTTCATGGCGAAACCGATGGAGCACGAGCCGGGAAGCGCGATGCACATCCACCAGAGCGTGGTGGACGCGCGCACCGGCGCGAACGTGTTCGCGGGACCCGACGGCGCGATGACCGCCCTGTTTCGCGCCCACGTCGGGGGGCTCCAGCGCTACCTTCCGGCCGCGATGTCGTTCCTCGCCCCGAACGTCAATTCCTACCGCCGGATCACGAAGTACCTCGCCGCGCCGATCAACGTGCAGTGGGGGGTCGACAACCGCACCGCGGGCCTCCGGGTCCCGCTCGGCGAACCGGCCGCGACCCGGGTCGAGAACCGGGTCGCGGGCGCCGATGCGAACCCCTATCTCGCGATCGCCGCTTCGCTCGCCTGCGGCTACATCGGCATGACGGAGGGGATCGAGCCGACCCCGGCAATCGAAGGGAGCGCGTACACGATGCCCTACGAGCTCCCGCTCAGCCTCGGCGAGTCGCTGCGGCTGCTGCGCGAGTGCGCGCCGCTCGTCGGCGTGCTCGGCAAGCGGTTCACCGCCGCCTACGGCGCGGTGAAGGACTGCGAGCTGAGCGCATTCCAGCAGGTCATCAGCTCGTGGGAGCGGGAGTTCCTGCTCCGCAACGTATGAGGGCGGGTCGCGTCAACTCGCCCGAACCAGCCGGAAAGAGGAGAAGTCCATGGCGATGAGCCAGGCCGCGACCGAAGCGGCGCCGAACGATCTGCGGGTCCTCGACACCCGCCACCACTTCCATCCGTTCACCGACCACGGCGCGCTCAACGCGAAGGGCGGGCCGCGGGTCATCGTCCGCGCCGAGGGCGTCCACCTCTGGGACTCGGACGGGCGGCGCCTCATCGACGCGATGGCGGGCCTGTGGTGCGTGAACGTCGGCTACGGCCGGCGGGAGCTCGCCGAGGCCGCAGCGCGGCAGATGGAGGAGCTGCCCTACTACAACACCTTCTTCCAGACCACGCATCCGCCCGCCGCGGAGCTCGGCCGGGTCCTCGCCGAGGTGACCCCGCCCGGCTTCGCACACGTCTTCTTCACCAACTCGGGGTCGGAGGCGAACGATACCGTTATCCGGATGGTGCGCCGCTACTTCGACCTGCTGGGCCAGCCGGAGCGAAGCGTCATCCTCTCCCGCGACAACGCCTATCACGGCAGCACCATGGGCTCGGCGAGCCTCGGCGGGCTGAAGACCATGCACGGCCAGGGCGGCCTTCCCATCCCCGGGATCGAGCACGTGATGGAGCCCTACTGGTACAAGCTGGGGGGCGACGAGACGCCGGAGGAGTTCGGGCTCACCGCGGCACGCGCCGTCGAAGAGCGGATCCTCGCGCTCGGACCGGAACGGGTGGCGGCGTTCATCGCGGAGCCGATCCAGGGCGCCGGCGGGGTCATCGTGCCGCCGGACACCTACTGGCCGGAGGTCGCCCGGATCTGCCGCGAGCACGGGGTGCTGCTCGTCGCCGACGAGGTGATCTGCGGGTTCGGGCGCACCGGCCCCTGGTTCGGCACCGAGTACTACGGGCTCGACCCCGACCTCATGCCGATCGCGAAGGGTCTCTCGTCCGGCTACCTGCCGATCGGCGGAGTCATGGTGCACGACCGGATTGCCGAGGTCCTCGTCGGCCGGGGCGGGGAGTTCTTCCACGGCTTCACCTATTCGGGGCACCCGGTCGCGTGCGCGGTGGCCCTCGAGAACATCCGGATCCTGCGCGAGGAGCGCATCGTCGAGCGCTGCGCGGAACACACCGTGCCGTACTTCCAGGCGAAGGTGCGCGCGCTCGCCGACCACCCGCTCGTCGGCGAGGTGCGCGGAGCCGGCATGCTCGCGACGCTCCAGCTCGCCGAGGACCCCGAGACCCGGAAACGCTTCGAGCCGGAGGGCGACGTCGGGGCCCTGTGCCGCGACCGCTGCTTCGCGAACGGACTCGTGATGCGCTCGGTCGCGGAGAGCATGGTCCTCTCGCCTCCCCTCGTCATCACCCGGAGCGAGATCGACGAAGTCGTCGAGAAGGCGCGTCGCTCGCTCGACGAGACCCTGGACACGATCGCGCGCCCGGGCGGACTCGCGGGCGCGACCAGTGCCGGTTCCGGCTGAGGGGGCGGCACGCGGGGGCGGGCGGCGGGCCGGCTGACCCGGCCACCGGAACCGGCCGCCGCGCGCGAAGGCGACGAACGGACCGCATGCGGGGCCCGGGCGGCTGGCGCCTCCGGCGGGGCTCACTGATAATCGTGCGCCGGTGCGCGGCGCGGAACATCGCCTTGACGAACCGCGCCGCGAGAAGAACCATCCGCGGAAACCTTCGAGGAGATCCCCGATGAACCGAACGATGCGAAAGAGACTGTCCCGCCGCTCCCTCCTCGCCGGGGCCGGCGCCGCCGCGGCCGGACTCACCATCGTCCCGAGGCTCGGCTGGTCGGCCGAGGAGGCGAAGCTCAACTTCTACAACTGGGACACGTACATCGGCGAGACCACGCTCGACGATTTCAAGGCCGCCAGCGGGATCGAGGTCAAGATGGACCTCTTCGCCGACAACGACGAGCTCTTCGCCAAGCTCAAGGAGGGCAACCCGGGCTACGACGTGATCGTCCCGACCAACGACTACGTGGAACGAATGATCACGGCCGGCATGCTGGAGCCGCTCGACCACTCGAAGATCCCGAACATCGCGAACATCACCCCGGTGTTCCGCGACGCGGCCTTCGACCCGGGGCGCAGGCACAGCCTGCCCTACATGTGGGGCACCATCGGCATCGGGTACCGGAAATCGAGGGTCAGCGCGACCCCGGATAGCTGGAAGCACCTCTACGAGTCGGACGAGTACTCCGGGCGCATCGCGATGCTCGGCGACGGCAGCACCATCGTCGGCATCGGGCTCAAGTACCTCGGGTACTCGTACAACGAGACCGATCCGGCCCGCATCAAGGAGGTGGAGGAGCTCGTCATCCGGCAAAAGCCCCACATCAAGGCGTTCGCCGAGGACAACGGCCAGGATCTCCTCATTTCGGGCGAGGTCGACCTCACCATGGAGTGGAACGGGGACATCCTCCAGGTAATGGCCGAGGACGACGACATCGGCTATTCCGTCCCGAAGGAGGGCGGGCTGCTCTGGGAGGACACCCTCGCGATCCCGAAAGGCGCGCCGCACCCCGAGAACGCCCACCGGTTCATCGACTTCATCCTCGACGCCGAGGTGGGCGCGGCGATTGCGGACTTCATCTACTACGCAACCCCGAACGAGGCGGCGAAGCAGCACCTGTCCGCGGAGTACCTCGACAACCCGGCCATATTCCCACCTCCGTCGGTGGTCGAGATCTCGGAGACGGACAAGTACCTGGGCGAGGAGCACCAGCGGCTCATCGACGAGACCTGGACCCGCATCCAGGCCGGGTGACACGCGCCAGGGGGGGCGCGGCGACGGGCGGTCGAGCCGCCCGTTCGCCGGCCCTCGCACCGCAAACGCGCCGATAGACCGCGATGGAGGGCTGGCGGACGAATCGCCGGGTCTTCTGGACGTTCTTCACGCCGCCGACGGCCTGGCTCGTCCTCTTCTTCCTCGCTCCCCTCGCCCTCGTTTGGGGCTTCAGCTTCGGCGAGAAGCGCGGGCTCGTCGAGATCGCGATCAACGGAACCCTCGAGAACTACGTCCGCGCCCTCGATCCCCTCTACCTCCGGATCTTCGCGAAGTCCTTCTGGTTCGCGGCGCTCACCACCCTCATCTGCCTCGCGGTCGGCTTCCCCGTCGCGATCGCGATCACGTTCGCGCCGTCGCGCTGGAAACCGATCCTGCTCCTCCTCACCATCCTTCCCTTCTGGACGAACCTCCTCATCCGGACCTACGCGCTCATCGCGGTGCTGCGGACCCGCGGGTACGTCAACTTCACCGCCGAGTGGGTGTGGGAGAAGACGAACGCGGCCCTCGGGTGGGTGGGTCTCGGAGACCTCCAGCTCGTCGGCGAGCGCTTCGAGCCGTTCCAGATGCTCTACAACAACACCGCGGTCGTCTTCGGGCTCGTCTACGTGCACCTTCCCTTCATGGTGCTGCCCCTCTACGCGGCGCTCGACCGGCTCGACCGCTCGTACCTCGAGGCGAGCCTCGACCTCGGGGCGGGCCAGATCCGGACGTTCGCGTCGGTCGTCGTGCCGCTCGCCCTCCCCGGGATCGTCTCCGGCGTCATCATCACCTTCATCCCGGCCCTCGGGTCGTTCCTCACTCCGGATCTTCTCGGGGGCACGGACAGCCAGATGATCGCGAACGTCATCGAGCGGCAGTTCAAGTCGGCGAACGACTGGCCGTTCGGGGCCGCCCTCTCGTTCATTCTGATGTACGTCACGTTCTTCGCGCTCGCGCTCCGCGCGGTGACGAGCCGCGGCCGCTCCGCGATGGAGGCGGCGTGAGCGCGACGACCCGGCGCCCCCCGCCCGGTCCGCTCGAATACGGGCGGCGGGCGTGGATGCGCCTCACCCTGCTCGCGACGTTCGTCTTCCTCTACGCCCCCATCGCCACCCTCGTCGCGTTCAGCTTCAACGACAGCCGCCGCAACATCGTGTGGAGAGGGTTCACCCTCAAGTACTACGAGAAGGCGTGGAACAACGACTCGCTCCTGGAGGCGTTCACCAATTCGCTCACCATCGCCTTCGCGAGCACCCTCGCGAGCACGGTGCTCGGCACCCTCGCGGCAGTCGCCCTGTGGCGATTCCGCTTTCCGTTCAAGGGGCCGCACGAGGCGGCGATGGCCCTGCCCATCGTCATCCCCGAGATCTGCATGGGGGTGGCGATGCTCGTGTTCTTCGCACGGATCGGCTGGCCGACCGGCCTGCCCTGGCCGCTCAACCTGGGGGCGATCACCATCGCCCACATCTCGTTCAGCTTCCCCTTCGTCGCGGTGGTGGTCCGCGCCCGGCTCGCGAGCTTCAACCGCGAGCTCGACGAGGCGGCACGCGATCTCGGCGCGTCGGAGTGGCAGGCGTTCCGGGACGTGCTCGTGCCCTGGATGTCGCCCGGTCTCGTCGCCGGCGCCCTGCTCGCCTTCACCCTCTCGCTCGACGACTTCGTCATCACCTTCTTCACCTCGGGACCGGACACGGTGACCTTCCCGGTCAAGGTCTACTCGATGGTCCGGTTCTCCGTGACCCCGGAGGTCAACGCGGCGTCGACTATCCTCATCGCGATCACCCTCGTCATCACGAGCGTCGCGCTCTGGATGCAGGGACGGACGGCGGCACGACGCGCCGACGGGTCCGGCGGTGTAACAGAAGCGGGCAGCGCGGACGGATGACGCGGGGCCGGCACGGAATCGGGAACGGAACCGACCGTGGTGCCGCCTCCGCGCAACCCATCATCGAGATCCGGGGCGTCACCAAGCGCTTCGGCGCCGGCGAGCCGGCCGTCGATTCGGTCGATCTCGAGATACCGGAAGGGGAGCTCTTCGCCCTCCTCGGCCCGTCGGGATGCGGCAAGACGACGCTCCTTCGGATGCTCGCCGGCTTCGAGACTCCGACCGCCGGAGCGATCCGCATCGACGGGTCCGACGTCGCCGGAATGCCGCCGAACCGGCGGCCGGTCAACATGGTGTTCCAGTCGTACGCGGTCTTTCCGCACATGAGCGTGTCCGACAACGTCGCCTACGGCCTCAGGGTCACGGGGGTGCCGGCGGCGGAGCGACGGGAACGGGTGCGCGAGGCGCTCGGGCTCGTTCGCCTGGACGGTCTCGGCGCGCGCAAGCCCGATCAGCTCTCGGGCGGGCAGCGCCAGCGGGTCGCGCTCGCCCGGGCCCTGGTGAAGCGACCGCGGGTGCTGCTCCTCGACGAGCCGCTCTCGGCCCTCGACGCCAAGCTCCGCGAGGCGATGCGACTCGAGCTCGTCAACCTGCGGATCGCAGTCGGGATCACGTTCGTCTTCGTCACCCACGACCAGGACGAAGCGCTGTCGATGGCGGACCGGATCGCGGTCATGGAGCGGGGACGGGTGCGCCAGGTCGCGGAGCCGGCGACCCTGTACGAATACCCCAACTGCCGGTTCGTGGCGGACTTCATCGGCAAGGTGAACCTGTTCGAGGGGACGGTGCGCGCGGCCGGGAGCGGCGAGCTCACCCTGGAGGTTCCCGGCCTGGGTGCGCTGCGCATTCCCCACGCCGAACCGGTGCGCGGAGCAGTCGGGGTCGCGGTCCGGCCGGAGAAGGTCCGCCTGAGCCACACCCGCCCCGATGCGCAGTTCTCGTTCGAGGCGACGGTCGAGGACTTCGCGTACTACGGGAGCGAGACCCACCTCTTCCTGGTCACGGACAAGGGGCTGCGCCTCGCGGCGACCGTTCCCAACTCCGACCGCGGTCCGATCCGAATCGAACGGGGGGCACCCCGCTTCGTGAGCTGGCGCCCCGGCGACACTCTCGTCCTCACCGAATGACCTGGTTCCCGATTGGTCCCCGCGTGGGCTAGTCGTCCGCGGCGGGCGGGGGCGGGAACCGATTGTCGACCCGCTGTCCGAGGCGGCTGACCGAGTCTCGCACGCCGGAGACCGATCCATGCAGCGCGGTGACCGAGCTCTGCACCGCGGCGACCGAGCCTTGCAATCCGGTGACCGAACTGCGCAGCTCCGAGACTGACTCGTGCAGCCTTGCGACCGAGTCGCGCAGCCCCTCGAACAAACCTTCCAACCGCGAGATTCGGTCGCGAAGGCCGGCCAGGTCCCGGTGCAGACTCCAGAAGAACCCGGCGATGACCGCGCCCACCGCGAGGATCGCGATGGTCTCCTGCGACAGGACTTCCATGGTGCCCTCCTGTGCTCCCCCTCGAACTCGCGGCGCGACGCGACGCGACGCGACGCGAAGCATATCCGCACGACCGATGCGGCGTCCACGGAAACGAACCCACCCGAGCGACTCTCCGACGGAATTGGAGATACCTCGGCAGGTCATCACCGGACTTTCGAGCCGGGGGGGCCGGGTCGGATCGGAAGAGCGTCCGCGGGCGGCTCACCGACTCCCTGCGTTCGCAGGCCCATCAGCGCCTGCGCCACCACCGCGAACACGACGACGGTACCGCCCACCACGGTGAGGAGGGCCGGGATCTCGCCGACCCCGATCCAGACCCAGATGGGCGCGAGCACGATCTCGGCCATCGCGAGGAGGGCCACCTCGGCCGCCGGCAGGAATCGCGCGCCGAGCGCGAGAAGCACGAACCCGCCCGTGTACTGGACGACGCCGAGAAAGAGGCAGAGCAGGAGGTCGTGACGCGATACGACGAGGCTTTCCGCCATCCCCAGCCCGAGTCCCGCCCCCACCAGCCCGGCAAGGCAGATGGCGGGGATCATGTCGCGGTCGCCGGCCTTGCGGAGCGCCACGATCATGAGGGCGAAGCTCAGGGTCGGGCCGAACGCGACGATGTTGCCGAGGAGCCGCCCGCTCTGGACCCCGTTGGCGACCATGAGCGCGATCCCCGTGAGCGCGACCGTCATCGCCGCCCACGTCGCGGGCCGCACCCGCTCGCGCAGCACGAGCCAGCCGAGGAGCGCGGTCAACAGCGGCGCGGCGCTCATGATGAAGAGCGCGTTCGCGACCGTGGTGAGGAGCAGCGCGAACACGTAGCCCGCCGATCCGAGACCCAGGCTGAACGCGACGACGAGCCCGGGCGTGCCCACCTGGAGGAATGCGGCCGCCACCCGGGAGCGATATCGGATCACCAGGTAGAGAACGACCACGACGAAGAACGTTCCCGAACGGTAGAAGAGGATCTGCCAACCGCTCGCCGACTCCATGTGGCGAAGCGTGACACCGGCAAGACTGAGGAGCGAGGCGCCGGTGAGGGTGAACGCGACGCCCTGCGCGCGTCGGAAACGCGAGCGGCGCGCAGGGGCCGCGCCTGGCGGATTCATCGGTCGGCGCTCGGCGGCCCGCGCCCCGCCGCCTCCGGGAAGGTGCCCGGCCGGCGCCGGGAACCCGGGCATCTCTTCGGGCGCAACGCGCGGCCGGAGTGGAAGCACGCTCCATTTCCCGTCCCGGCCCGGCCGCTCTCCGGTGCGCGGACCCGTGGCCGACCGGTACCGGAAATCGTCATGCGGCGGCGCGGCGCGGGCGCCACGCGCTCTCGTTGCCCCGCCCCGGCGCGCTCGGGACGAGGAGCGCGAGGACGAGCGAGCCGGCCGCGATGCCGGCCCCGATGAGAAAAACCGCGGTGCGGCCCTGCGCGCCCATCACCCACACGAGGCCGAGGAGCGGCGGCAGCCCGACGGCGGCGATGTGGTTGATCGTCAGCGACACGCCCGCCGTCGAGGCGAAGTCGGCCGGATCGGCGATCTTGCGGAAGTAGCTCTTGATCGCGATGGCGAGGGCGAAGAAGAGGTGGTCCACGATGTAGAGGCCCGCCGCGAGCCACCCCGTCTCGACGAAAGCGTAGGCGGTGAACACGCCGACGAGTCCCGCGTACTCGAGGACGAGGGCCGGGCGCTCGCCCCAGCGCGAGATGAGGGTGCCGACCCGGGGGGCGACCCAGATGGAGATGAGGCAGTTGACGAGGAAGAGGAGCGTGATGTCCTCGGCCCCGTACCCGAATCGCTCCACCATCATGAACGCGGCGAAGACGATGAAGATCTGCCGGCGCGCCCCGGACAGGAACTCGAGCGCGTAGAAGAGCCAGTAGCGCCGGCGGAACACGAGCGTCGTGTTCTGATGCACGGGGTTGCGGAAATGCGGAAAGCCGAACCGGCATGCGGCCGCGATGCCGAAAGTGACCACCCCGCCGGTGAGGAACACCTGGAGATAGGAGAGGTTCGCCAGGGTCAGCGCCCCGAACACGAGCCCGTACGTCACGAGCGAGGCGAACGAGCCGACGGCCGTCATGCGCCCGAGCACCACCGGCAGCTCACGGGTGTCCGTCCACTGCATGGCGAGGGACTGTTCCATCGTCGCGAGGTAGTGGAACCCGACCGACATCAGCACGGTCGTGAAGTAGATGCCCCACACCGAGGGCAGGAAGCCGACGAGGGCGACACCGACCCCCATGACGGCGAGGGAGAGGATTGCGAAGGTTTGCTGCCGCCACACGAGGAGCATGAAGACCACGGTGAACGCGAGGAAGCCCGGCACCTCGCGAAGGCCCTGGAGCATGCCGATCTCGCGCCCCGTGAAGCTTGCCCTCTCGACCACGAAGTTGTTGATGAGCACCGACCAGGTCTCGAAGGCGATCGGCAACGCGGCCGCGAAGAGGAGGAGCAGGACCTGCGGGCTCCGCCAGCCGTCCTTCAGCACTCCCGACCAGTCGTCGAGGAGCGCATGGCGGCGCGGGTTCTTCGGCAGTGGAGCGGACATCGGGGCCTTGAGAAGGGTGGGGGCGCTCGGGGCGGGCGGCGCCCCGTACTGTAGACGGTCCGGGACCGGGCGTGCCGCCGACCGGCCGCGCGCGAGCGGCCGCCGGGTGCGTGCGCACGTTCCGCCCGCCCGGGGAAACGGCAACCGCCGCAGAATCGAGCAACCGCGCAATGCTGTGCGTGCCGTCGCGGTCGGTTCACGGTAAACTCGGGACTCGGATTCGACTTCGATGAAGGTGTGCCGACCGGAGCTTCCGGCGCCCCGAGTCCGCCAACCCCAGACGGAGAAACGAAAATGAGGAGAATTCTGCACACCCTTCCCGCCGCTGCCGCGCTCGCGGCAGGGATGGGGCTCTCCACCACATCCCTGGCCGAGGACAAGGTGGTCACCCTCTGGCACACCGAGCCCAATCCCCGCACCGTCGCGGTCATGGACGCGACCATCGCCAAGTACGAAGCGATGAACCCGGGCATCAAGATCAAGCAGGAGCCGATCGCCTGGGGCAACCTCGACACGAAGCTTCAGGCTGCGCTCGCGGCCGGCGCGCCCCCCGACGCTTCGCACGGCCAGGCCTACGTGGAGCGTTCCCTCTCGGCCAAGGGTCTGCTCGTCCCGGTCAACGCCATCTACGACTCGATCGGCGAAGACGACCTGTACGACGTGGTGAAAAGGCTCAACTGCCACCCCGACGGCAACTGCTACGGCATCGCCCACGCGGTCGGAACCGACCTCATCGTCTACCGCAAGGACTTCTATCGCGAGGCGGGCCTCGACCCGGAGAAGCCGGCCGCGACGTGGGCCGAATGGCTCGAGCAGCTCAAGGCGCTCACCGTCGACACCGACGGCGACGGCAAGAACGACCGCTTTGGGCTCGGTCTCGCCGGACCCGGCTTCTTCATCAACGAGGAGGTCTACATGTGGACCGGCTCGAACGGCGGGCGGCTCTTCGCCGACAACCACCGTCCGACCTTCACCGAGGCGCCGGTCCTCGAGATGCTCGCGTTCTGGAAGGAGCTCGCGGACTGCTGCCTCGCGCCCGACTGGCTGAGCCACGGCTATCTCGACACCTTCGCCATGCTCGCGACCGGCAAGGTGGCCAGCATCTACGGCTGGGGCCGCGGAACCGACTACTTCGAGAAGTACGCACCGGAGGCGGTCGACGCGGGCGACATCGGGATCTTCCCCACGAAGCCGATCGGCCCGAGCGGAACGGAGTTCCTAACCCAGTTCGACTGCGAGCCGTGGATGGTGTTCAAGGACGGAAAGCACCCGCAGGAAGCCATCGACTTCCTCAAGTTCTTCTACCAGCCCGAGAACTACCTCCCGTACATCCAGTCGGTACCCATCCACTTCTTCCCGATCAGGAAGTCGATGCAGGCGGATCCGGCGTACCTCGCGACCGCGGCGTTCGAGAAGTGGGGCGGCTGGCGCGACGCGCAGCTCAACGTCATCCAGAACCACGATCCGAAGCCGCTCATGATCACCGAGTGGGACGATCTCGAGCTGCCGTTCGTGCAGGAGCTCGCGAGTTCGGGCATTCTCATCGACATGGTGACGGACGTGGTGGATCGCGACGTCTCGCCGACGGACGCGGCGGCCCGCGCCCAGGAGCGGGCGGAGGAACTCATCACCCAGCTCGGCTACAAGAACTGGTAGCTGCAGCGGTCGGCTAGAACGACCACCCGGCTGCGGCCGCGATCGGCTGCCGCCTCTCCCCGGGCCGGCCCGGAGCCCTTCCGGACCGGCCCAGGGGAGAAGCGGCGGCCGGCGTCTCGCGAAGGACGCGGCCGGTACCCGGAGTCGACACCCGGACCCGTCCGGGTCTGAATTTCAGGAATTGGAGCAACCGCGTGGCCGCCGTTCTCCCCGATCAGGTTCTCGCCGTTCCAGTGCGCCGGCGCGCGCTGTCCACCCAGCCGCGCCGTCTCCCCGAATCGACCTGGGGGTACCTCCTCATCCTCCCCGCGGTGCTGCTCGTGCTCGGGCTCATCCTGTACCCGGTGGTCTACTCCGGGTGGCTCAGCTTCCACAACAAGCACGCCTACCTGCCCATCGAGACCTTCATCGGCTTCTCGAACTTCGCCAACATGTTCGGCGACGGCGAGTTCTGGCGTTCCATCGAGCTCGGCGCGATCTACGGCATCGGCTCGGTCGGGCTCCAGATCGTGGTCGGGGTCTCGGCGGCCCTCCTGCTCAACGAGACTTTCATCGGGCGGACGTTCATTCGCGGGGTGGCCCTCTTCCCCTACATGGTCCCCACCGTGGTGGTCGTAATCCTGATGAAGTGGATCCTCAACGACGCCTATGGAGTCCTTCCGTACATTCTGAAGACGATCGGCATCGGCGAGGACATCCTCTGGCTCGACACCACGCACGTGATGCTGACCGTGATCCTCATCAGCACCTGGACGTTCTTCCCCTTCGTGGTCATCGGCACCCTCGCCCGGCTCCAGACCATCGATCCGGAACTCTACGCGGCGGCCAAGGTGGACGGGGCGGGGGTGGTGCGCCGGTTCATCCACGTGACCCTGCCGCAGCTTCGAAACGTGCTGTTCGTGGTCATCCTGCTCCGCTTCATGTTCATGTTCACGAAGTTCGACGTCATCTGGCTGCTGAACGGCTCGAGCGGAGTCGGCTACTACACGCGCACCCTCCCCATCTACACGTACATCAAGACCTTCGGGCAGCTCCAGGTTGGAGCCGGAGCGGCGATGTCGATGTTCATGTTCCTCATGCTGGTGTGCTTCGCGATGGTCTACTTCCGGGTGTTCCGCCGTGACGAGGACATCTGAGCGCATGTCCGGCACCCGCATGACTCGTCGCGTTCCAGCCGGGACTTCTCGGCCGCCCTGCACTGCGGACGCGGCCCCGTTGCTTCGCCCACACCAATTCGCCGCCGCGGCGGCCGCCGGCGCGCGGCCATGATCGACATCGACTGGCGACAGGTCTTCAGCCAGATCGCCCTCTACTTCGGGGCGGCGCTCATCGCCCTGGTCTGCGGCTTTCCGCTCCTCTGGATGGTGCTCACCTCCGTCCGCCCGGACCGGGACATCCTGACCGCCACCCCGAAGTTCTGGTCATTCGACTACCACTGGCAGCACTACGTCAACCTGTTCGACCTCACCGACTTCCACATCTACTTCGTGAACAGCATCACCGTCGCCGGCAGCGCCACCCTTTTCACCATCTTCGTCGCGACCCTCGCCGCCTACGGCATCACCCGGTTCCGCTTCGGGGGCCGGAACGCGATCGCGGCGGGGATGCTGTTCACCTACATGTTCGCGCCCATCCTCATCATCGTTCCGTTCTACATCCTCATGCGGTCCGCCGGGCTCGTGAACAGCAAGCTGGGCCTCGTGTTCGCCTATACGACCTTCTCGCTGCCGTTCAGCATGTGGCTGCTCCGCGCATTCTTCCAGTCGATCCCCCTCGACCTCGAGGAGGCGGCGATGACCGACGGTGCCTCGCGGCCGAAGGCGGTGGCCCTCGTCATCGTGCCGCTCGCCCTCCCCGGGGTGATCGCGGTCTCCATCTTCACGTTCATCGTCGCTTGGAACGACTATCTCTTTGCACGAGTGCTCATCAACGACAACGAGCTGAAGACGCTCCCCATCGGGATGGACGACCTCTACAACGCGACGGTCACGGACTGGGGGATGATGATGGCGGGAGGGGTGGTCATCACCATCCCCGCTCTCGTCTTCTTCATACTGGTGCAGCGCTACCTCATCGCCGGCTGGGGCGCGGGCGCGGTCAAGGGATAGGGTGAGGCAGGACCCGCCGGGCGCGCGCAGGCCGCCGGGCGGACAGGACACGACGCGACCAAGGGAGCTCAGGGAAATTTCACTCCATGTCCTCGATTGAACTGCGCAATCTCTCCAAGAGCTTCGGCGACGTGCCGGCGGTGCGGGGCATCGATCTCGCCATCACGGACGGCGAGTTCATCGTCCTCGTGGGCCCGTCGGGGTGCGGCAAGACGACGACCCTTCGCATGATCGCGGGGCTCGAGTCGGTGTCGGGCGGCGCCATCGCCTTCGACGGCGAGGAGGTCAACCGCCTCCCGCCGAAGGGTCGCGACATCGCGATGGTGTTCCAGTCCTACGCCCTCTATCCGCACATGACGGTGTTCGCGAACATGGCGTTCGGCCTCCGGCTCTCCGGCGTGGACCGGGCCCAGATCGGGGAGCGGGTACGGGCGGCGGCCGAGCTGCTCAACATCTCTGAGCTGCTCCGACGCCGGCCCCGGGAGCTCTCCGGCGGCCAGCGCCAGCGGGTCGCGATGGGGCGGGCGATCGTCCGCCAACCGCGGGCGTTCCTCTTCGACGAGCCGCTCAGCAATCTCGACGCGAACCTCCGGGCGCAGATGCGGGTCGAGATCAAGCGCCTGCACAGCCAGCTCCGGACCACCGTGGTCTACGTCACCCACGACCAGGTGGAGGCGATGACCCTCGCGGACCGCATCGTCGTGATGCGCGACGGCGTGATCGTGCAGTCGGGCCCGCCCGAGGAGGTCTACCGGCAGCCCGTCGACCGGTTCGTTGCCGGCTTCATCGGTGCGCCAAAGATGAACTTCCTGCCGGCGCGGCTCGCCGCCGAGAACGGTGCGCTCAGCCTTCGGATCGGGGAAGGAGAGGCGGAGATCCGGCTGCCCGCCTCGGACGCCCTGGCGGGACGACTCGGCGAAGACGTCGAGATCGGTCTCCGGCCGGAGCACCTCTCGATGCGGACTCCCGGCGAAGACACCGAGCCGGGACGAAGCTTCCCCTTCCCGGTCGAGGTCGTCGAGCCGCTCGGCGCGGAAACCCTCGTCTTCACCACCGTCGCGGGGGCGGAGGTGGTCGCGCGCTGCGATCCGGAGCTTCACCCGCGGCCCGGCGATCGGCTCACCGCCGTGGTCGACACCGCCCACCTGCACCTCATCGACCCCGAGAGCGGCCGCGTCCTCGAGCGCTGAACCCCACGCGCGGGATATTGGGACCGGACCCCACGAACCCGGGCTTCCGATCAGACGGCGAATTCCGGTTCATGGCCGAGGCGGCATGACGATTTCACAGCGCGGGCCGCTGGCCCGACCGAGCTTGGCGTCGAGCGTGAGGAGCGGGCAGCCGAGAGCCTCCGCCAGCGCAACGTACCAAGCGTCGTAGCTTGTCAGATTGCTCCGCAGCTCCCAGATGCGGTCGGCGAGCGGCGCAAGGGGGTACAAGAAGATTTCGAGGCGGAGGAGGTCCCGGAAGGCGCTGGTAGCCTCGAGTCGCGAGATCTCGCTGGAGCGTTCCAGCCGGCGGAGGACGTTGGTCGTCTCGATCAATGCCAACTCGGGACCGACCAGGGGGGCATCGGCAACCACGGACTCCGCCCAGGTGCCCGTTCGCCCGGAGTCGACCAGCATCGCGACGAGCACGGACGCGTCCGCGACTACCGTCACGTGCGGTCCGCATCTCGGACGCTGAGAATACTGGATGTCCGGATTCGGGTTCCCGCCGCCTCCTTGCGCTCGCGGACCTGTTGCAGCCACGCTTCCAGGGAAGGCCTGGACGCGATCCGCTCAAGCTCGCTCCGCAGGTATTCCTGCATGGACTTGCGCTGCGCCGCCGCGCGCACCGCCAATTCGTCACGCACCGCCTCGGGGACACCCCTGATGGTTATCTGCACTGCCATGAAAGCACTATGCAGTCCGTGACAGCACTTTGCAAGCAGATCCTTGACCGGCAGCTCGCGCTTCGATCCCGTTTCGGGGAACGGATGACCGGTGCCGAAGCGCTGATGGGAATCGGGCCGGGTCAGGCCCGGATCAGGCCTGGAGGGCGGCACGCACCTCCGCGTCGTCCATCTCGCGACCGAGATAGGCTTCGATGACCGCGTGGTCGTTCTTGACCTCGTCCGGCGAGCCCTCGGCGATCTTCTGGCCGTGGTCGAGCACGGTCACGATGCCGCAGGTGTCCATCACCACCCGGAGGATGTGCTCGACGATCACCACCGTGAGACCGTAGCGCTCCTTCAAGCCGAGGATGATGCGAAGGAGGTTGTCCACGTTCACCGGGGAGAGCCCCGCGGCCGGCTCGTCGAGAAGGAGGAGGCGCGGGCGCTGGGCCATCGCCCGCCCGAGGGCGAGGAGGCGCCGCTGTCCGACCGAGAGCTCCGAAGCGGGCATGGCCTCAAAGTCGGCAAGGCCGATGAACGCGAGAAGGTCCAGCATCTCCTCGCGCACCTCCCGCTCGCGGTCGCGCACTCCGCGGGTTCCGAGGGCGGCTGCAAACGAGCTGTAGTCGACGTGCAGGTGGTGGCCGATCATCAGATTCTCGAGCACCGTCATCTCCGCGAACACCCGCAGGAGCTGGAACGTGCGTGCCACCCCGCGGGCCGCGATCTCGTGCGGCTCCTCGAGGGTGGTCTCCTCCCCGTCGATGAAGACCCGGCTCCCTTCGTCGGCCCGGTAGATACCGGAAACGAGGTTGAAGAACGTGCTCTTCCCCGATCCGTTGGGACCGATGAGCCCGCGAACCTCGCCGGCCTCGAGATCGAAGTCGATCCCGTCGACGGCCCGGAGCCCGCCGAAGTGCTTCGTCAGCTTCTCGGTCCTGAGCAGCATCGCCCGAGCCCCCCTACCCTAGTCCGCCTCATCCCGCGCCGCCTCCGCCTGGCGCTCGCGAATGGCGATGAAGCGCCGCGTCGCGATGAAGCGGTCGATGATCCCCCCGATCCCCTTCGGCATGAAGAGCACCGTCAGCACGATCACCATGCCGAACATCAGCAGCGAGTAGTGGTAATAGTCCTTGGTGATGTCGTAGACGATGGTGACGACGATCGCCCCGATGATCCCGCCCCAGATGTGGCCCAGGCCGCCCAGCACCACCATGAGGAGCAGGGTGACCATCTCGATGACGGTGAAGTTCCGGGGGTTGAGGTAGCCAGGGATCATGTGGGCGTAGAGGGCGCCCGCGAATCCGGCGTAGGCGGCGCTGATCATGAATGCGATCATCTTGTGTCGACGGACGTTGACCCCGGACGCGGCCGCCGCCACCGGATCCTCGCGCACCGCCATGAAGGCGCGCCCGAGGCGCGAACGCAGGATCTGGAACGAGAAGAACACCCCGAGCAGCATCACCGGCATCACGAGGAAGTAGTACTTCTGGTACGTGTCGAAGCGGAACTCGCCGATCCGGGGAGCCGGGACGCCGCTGAAACCGTTGGTCGCGCCGAGGTACTCGGTGGCGCTGATGAAGAGCCGGACCGACTCCCCGAGCCCGAGGGTCACCAGGGCGAGATATGCACCCTCGAGCCGGAACGAAGGGATCCCGACCACCATTCCGGCAAGCAGGGTCACCCCGACCGCGATCGGGAGCGAGATCCAGAACGGGGTGCCGAAGTTCACCGACATCACCGCCGCGGTGTAGGCGCCGATGGCGTAGAGCCCGACATGGCCCACCGTCACCTGTCCGCAGAACCCCTTGACGATGTTGAGTCCCACCGACAGGAGGATCATGAGGCAGATGAAGTTCGCGAGATAGACGTGATAGGTGTTGACGAGGACCCACGGCAGTGGGGCTAGCACGAGGGCCGCGATTACCCACGGCATGAGGGGGTGGATCGCCCGCAGACGCGCGAGGCCCCGCTCCACCGAGTCCACGAATCGCAGGCTTGCCGCCGGTTCCGCCATCATGTGGGTCCGCCGTCAGGGTTAGGGTTGAGGTCGGCCGGCCGGGGCTCCGGGCCCGGGCCGGGCCACGAGGGCGGGAACGGGCGGGTCCATCAAGGATCCGCCCGGGCCGCGCCCTCCCGGCCGGTTACGCTCCGTGCAACGCCACTAGTTGTCGAGCGACTCCCGGAGCTTCTCGGCCTCTTCCGCCATGCTCGCGAGACCGAAGTCGGCGCCGAACGTCGTCTTGCCGATCACGCGGATCTCGTAGTCCTCGCCGCCCTTGGTGTACTCGATGAGCACCGGGGTCTTGTTGCCGTCGCGGCACTCGGGCGTCGCGTCGGCGCAGAAGTCGACCACCCCACCACCGAGGGTGACGTAGCCGGTGACGGATCCGAGCGCATCGCGGATTGCGGCCCGGTCGGCGGCCAGCGAGTCATCGGTGAGGGTGAGCTCCGCGCCTTCAATCGCGATTCTCGCCACGTGCACGCTGTCCCAGGCCTGCGAGAAGTCATGGTCCGGGTTCGCGACGCCGTAACGCTCGGCCGTCATCTTCACGAACTCCGCCACCTTCGGATCCGGGTCCGCATAGGAGAAGGCGGCATGGAAGAAGACGCCCTTGATCGCGTCGCCGGAGAGGATCGGGGCCGGACGGTTGGAGGCCGCCGAACCACCGATGCGCTTGACCGACGGAGGAATCCCGACCTCGTAGGACTGGACGAGACCGCGCGCGAAGTCCTGCGACTGCGCAGAGATCATCAGCGCCTCGGGCTTCATGGCCTTGATCTTCAGCAGATGCGCTCGCAGGTCGAGCTCGCCCTCCTGGAACTGCTCGGCGTACACCGGCCCCTCACCGTGGAAGGTCTCGATGTACTCGAAGAACTTCTGCGCGTCGGCCTGCGAGGCGGCGTCGGACGCCCAGATGTAGGCGATCTTCGTGCCGATGTTCTCGGCCGTGTACTTCGCGGCCGCCGCCGCGGAGAAGCGCGAGGAGATCGGCACCCGGTACACCCACGGGCTGCCCTTGAGCGTGATCTTGTAGTTGGTGGAGTGCGGGATCAGCATCGGAACCCCCGCCTTGTGCAGGACGTCCACGATCGGCAGCGAGACCGAGCTGCAGGAGGAGCCGATGAACAGGTGCACGTTGTCCTGGTAGGCGAACTTGGTCGCGTTGGCGACCCCGATGTCGGACTTGCATTCGTCGTTGAGCAGCTTGACCTCGAAGGTGTGGCCGTTGATGCCGCCCGCGGCGTTGATCGCCTCGAATTCGTCGACGACCATCTGGCCGTACTTCTCGCCGGTCTCGGTCTTCATGCGCAGGCTGACGCCGACCTTGATCACCCCGGCGGAAGCCGCCCCCGAGACGGCCAGCATGGACGCGGCGGCGCAGGCGGCGAGCGCATTGCGAACCCCGTGTCCGGTTTTTTTCGGAAGATGTCGGTTCATTTTGGTCTCCCTGTTCTTCCATATTGCCGCGCGCCCCTCGATGAAGGGTGCCCGGCGGATTCGACTCCGGCACGCGGGCCGGAGCCCCCGTGCTATGCCTTCACCTTCACCAGGATGCCGAGGAGGCCGGTCGGCCGCACCATGAGCACCACGATGAGGAGGAGAAAGGCGTAGATGTCCTTGTAGCTCGCAATGAGGTAGCCCGCGCAGAGAGTCTCGAACAGGCCCACCACGATGCCCCCGAGGAGGGCCCCCGGAAGGCTCCCGAACCCGCCGACGACCGCGGCGGCGAACGCCTTGAGCAGCATCAGGTAGCCCATCTCGATCTGCACGTAGTTGATCGGGCCGATGAGCACGCCTGCCGCGGCGGCCATCGCGCACGCGACGCCGAAGATGAGCGAGATCATCACCGGCACGTTCACCCCCATGAGATACGAGGTGTCCTTGTTGTAGGCGACGGCCCGCACCGCGAGCCCGAGCTTGGTGCGGGTGAGAAAGGTGTGCAGCACCGTCATCAGCACGAGCGCGCAGATGAGGATGTAGAAGTAGGACTTCGGGAGGGCGATGTTGCCGAGGAAGATTGGCATTCCGAAGCCCACCGGATACGGATGGGGGGCGGCGCCCCAGAGGAGGTAGGCGACGTTCTGGAGGGCGACGGACATCCCGAAGCCGCAGATGATCATCCCCATGCCGGCAACCGTGTAGCCCCCCCCGCCGCGCGTCAGCCGCCGGTAGAACACCCGCTCCACGACGACGCCGAGCACCCCGGAGATGATCATCGCCCCGATGAGCGCCCAGAAGTACGGGGCGCCGGTAAAGAGGATCACCGCAATCCCGAGGAAGGAACCGATCATGTAAAACTCGCCGTGCGCGAAATGCACGATGTCGAGCCCGGAGAAGATGAGCGAAATGCCGAGCGCGACGAGGCCGTAGACGATCCCGATGGAGACCCCGACGATGACGAAATCGAGCAGCAGCTCCATCGTTCCCTCTCCGGACCGGGCTAGTGGGCGAGCTCGGCGCCGGCGTCGGTGACCGTGCCGCCGAGGTACGCCAAGCGCACGTTGTCGTCGTTGATGAGTTCGCGCGACGCGCCCTCGATGTGGACGACCCCGTCCCGAATCACGTAGCCGTACTCCGCGAGCAGCAGGGCCATGCGCACGTTCTGCTCGACGAGCAGGATGGTGATGCCCTCGTTGCGGCTGATCCGATTCACGATGCTGAAGATGTCGAGAACGATGCGCGGCGCGAGGGCGGAGCTCGGCTCGTCGAGCATGATGAGCTTCGGCCGGGCCATCAGGCCCCGGCCGATGACCAGCATCTGCACCTCGCCCCCGCTCAGGGTGGCGGCGAGCTGGCTGCGGCGTTCGCCGAGGACCGGAAAATAGTCGAACACCTTGCCCATGTCGGCGAGGACCCCGGCCCGGTCGCTCCGCGTGTACGCACCGATGCGAAGGTTCTCCTCCACCGTCATGGCCGGGTACATGTCCTTGCCTTGCGTGACCTGGGTGAGGCCGCGCTTCACGATCTCGTTGGGCCGGCGGTTCTGGATGGGCTCCCCCTCGAATTCGATGGCGCCGTCCCAGACCGGCAGGAGGCCGGAGATCGCCTTGAGGAGGGTCGACTTGCCGGTGCCATTGCCGCCAAGGAGGGCCACGATCTGGCCCTGCGACACGGACATGTCGATCCCACGCAGGATCTGCACCTTGCCGTATCCGGTTATAACTCCTTGAATCGACAGCACTCTCTAACCTCTTCCCAATCCCTCGGGTCGGCCCCCGAGACATGGCTTGGGGCACGATCCGGTCTCCCCGAGACTTGCCCGGGGGCGGCAGTTATACCACAGCCCCGTGGCCGGCCCGGTGTCCGCGGAAGAAGTCCCACGGCAACCGGGAAGAACTCCCGAACCGCACGTCTCACCGCCTGCGGACCGGTGCCCGGGGGAGCGGAGTCAGCTATCCAGGAACGCGTGGATCCGCCCCGCAACGTCATCCGGAGCGTCCAGCTCCGCGAGGTGGCCGGCCCCCGGCACGCGCTCGATGCGTGTCTCGCCACGGAGCAGCTCGGAGAACCGGGAAGCGTAACCGAACGGCACCACCCGGTCCGCCTCGCCCCAGACCAGCATCACCCGTGCGCGGACTCGCGGAAGCCGTCTGGCGAGCCCGGTGTCGCTGAGCGGCCACAGCAGTCGGGCGGCCGCCTCGTGGGCGCGGAGCAGGAGCACCTGCGCCTCGATCGCGTCCTCGCCTTCGGGGGCGGCGACCGCCGCCTGGAAGTTCGCCGGCTCCGCGCACACCATCCCCGGCAGGTCGCCCGGGCGCTGCGCCCACACGTCCGCGATCGGCTCCGCCTCGTCGAAGACGCCGAGGGGTCCGATCAGCCCCAGCCGCCGCGCGCCCCCCAGCCGCCGGCGATGGGCCCCGCCTCGGCGAGGCCGCGGGGGGGCCCGATCGGCAGGAGCCGACGGACCATGCCCCGCCCGCACGCCGCCACGTCCGCCGCGAGAGCGGCGCCCACCGACGAGCCGACGAGGTCGGCCCCCGCGAGCCCTGCCGCCTCGAGGAGGTCCTGGACGGCGAGGATCCAGTCGAGCTGGGTATCGAGGAGGTCATGCCCTTGCGCCCCCGGAAACCCGGGGAGGGACGGAACGATCACCCGGCGGCGCTCCGCGAGTCGATCGAGAAACGGGGTCCAGCCGCCAAGCCCGCCGATTCCGGCGAGAAAGCCGACCGGCTCGCCCGCGCCCTTCTCCCAGACCCGGCAACTCCGGCCGTTGACCTCGACCGTCCGTGCGCCGACTCCGTCCGCCCCTCCGGCGCCTCCCCGGGTCACTGCAGCCGCGCCCCGGGCGACGGCTGCGAAAGCGATTCGGGAAGCGCCTGGGGCACGGCCCGCTGCTGGGTCGGCATCGGGTTCGGCCACCAGCGGTTCTCCCACTCGTCGTCGAAAAGGCCGGAGATCTGGGGCATCACTTCCTCCGCGAAGAGCTTCGTGTTGTACGCGACGAGGTCCTTCGGCATGTTGCCGTACTGGAGCAGCATCATGAGCTGGCCGATGTTGAGATCGAGGGCGAGCTCGCGCAGGCGCGCCGCCACCTCGTCCGGGGTGCCGACGATGACGTAGCCCTTGTCGAGGATCTCCTCGAAGGTGATGGCGACGTCGTAGCGTCCGATCGCCTTCGAGGCCGCCTTGACCACCTGCGACTCGACCCGCGCGCGCACCGTCGCCTCGGTCGTGTAGCCGGGGGGCGCCGCGAAGCGCGAGTCCACGTGCAGGCAGCGCCCGTAGAAGTATTCCGCCGCCTCCCGGTAGAGCTCCTTGGCCTGGCGCGCGGTCTCGGCCACCCCGACGAACTGGAGGAAGCCCGCCCGGTACGGGTTCCGGTCCTTGCCGAGGCGGTCCATCTCCTTCCAGAACCCGTGCACGGTGCGGCGCCCCGCCTTGTAGCCGAAGTAGGACAGGTACGAGTAGACGTAGTCCATCTTCGCGCACCATTGCCAGGTCTCGACCGATCCGCCGCCCGGGATCCAGATGGGCGGATGCGGGTCCTGGATCGGGCGCGGCCAGATGTTGACGTAGCGCTGCTGGTTGAACCGGCCGTTGAACGCGAACGGCTCCGGAGTCGTCCACGCGCGCATGACGAGATCGTGCGCCTCGAGGTAGCGGGGTCGGAGAAGGCTCGGGTTCTGGCCGAACGCGTAGCAGGTGTCCATCGGTGAACCGACCGGGAAGCCCGCAATGAGGCGCCCCCCCGAGATGCAGTCGAGCATCGCGAACTCTTCCGCCACCCGGGTCGGAGGGTTGTAGAGGGCGAGGCTGTTGCCCATGACGCAGATCGCGGTGTCCTCGGTGCGCCGGGCGAGAGTGGAGGCGATGAGGTTCGGAGACGGCATGAGCCCGTAGCCGTTCGAGTGGTGCTCGTTTACGCACACCCCGTCGAAGCCCCACTGGGACGCGAACTCGAGCTCGTCCATGAAATCGTTGTACATGTGGTGGGCGCGCCGGGGGTCGAACAGGCCCGAGTCGATGTCCACCCACACCGAAGGATTCTTTTCCCGGAAGTCGTCCGGCAGCTCGGTATAGGGCATCAGGTGGAACCAGAGCAGCTTCATTTCACCTCATCCATAGTCGATTTCGCAGCCTTCATGTTCGCCGAGAGCGCCCGGCGCCGCAACCGGCGGGGGCCGTTCGGGCCGCCCCCGCGCGCGACGGCTTCACCGCCCGGCAAACCCGTCTCGAGAGGCGGCGCAGGGCCGGGCCGGCGGCCGGCAGTCGCCCGGCGCGCGCGCGGTTGCCGCCGGCCGGAACGGCTCATTGCGCACGTCTCCGCCACCGGCCGGGGCCGGGCCCGTTCCGGCCCGGACGTCGCACCGGCTTTGCGCTGCGAGGGACGAAGGTTGGCGAGAATTCCCGTCTGCCTCAACGGGCCGGGTCGGCCTCGCGGAGGACCACGTAGAGGCCGGAGGCGACGATGATCGCACCGCCCACCAGGGTCGCGGCCCCGGGAACGTTCCCGAAGACCACGAATCCGATTCCGATCGCCCACACGAGCCGCACGTAGTTGAGCGGCGCCACCGTCGAGGCGTCGGCGATCTCGAGCGACCGCACGATCGAGAAGTGAGCGGCGAATCCGAGCACGCCGCTCCCGGCGAATACGGCCCACTCCGCGGGAGTCGGCGCAACCCAGACGAAGGGCAGCGCGAGACTCATGAGAGCGCTCCCGATGCCGAAGGTATGGGCAAGGGTCGTGAGCGTCGGATCGGCCGAACGCTGGAGCCGGGTGATGATGTTCAGCAATGCGAAGAAGAACGCGCCGGCGAGCGGCAGCAGGGACGCCCAGTGGAACACCTCCGCGCCGGGGCGGACGACGATGAGCGCGCCGCACATCCCCACCGCCACCGCGAGCCAACGCCCCGGGTCGATCCGCTCGCCGAGGAGCGGCCCCGACAGGGCCACGATGAAGAGCGGCCCGGTGAAGTTGATTGCGGTCGCCTCGGCGAGCGGAAGGTAGGTGAGGGACACGAAGAGGCACGACAGTGACGCGACGAGACAGGCGGCGCGTCCCGCCTGGAGCCATGGTCGGCGGGAACGGACGAGCCGGGACGGCGGCACCCCGGTCGCGAGCGCGTACCCCACGACGCAGGCGAAGGTGGCGAGGAAGTAGCCCCACGCAACCTCGAGTCCGTTGAGGCGCAGTCCGAGATACTTCGCGGCGCCGTCGAGGATGCCGATGCACGACATCCCGAGCAGCATCCAGAGCACCCCGCGAAGGCTGACCGGGAGAGTGCCCTTCGCGGCCGGCGGGGGCGCGCCCGCGCCGCCCCGCCCGACCGCCCGCGCCCGGAGACACGCTCGCAGGAATCCTCGGCGGTGTCCCGGTCCATGCCGCCCATTATCGCCGACGCTCCCTCACCGCCCGAACCCGCCCCTTCCGGGCCGAAGTTCCGGTTCGCGCGTTCCGCCGGCG
>MKWU01001123.1_pt1 | contig 48158 bp, 38 predicted proteins | sample 809101 | NCBI WGS metagenome assembly MKWU01 (sample SAMN05860141, study PRJNA318959) | sponge metagenome | host: Aplysina aerophoba | place: Slovenia: Piran, Adriatic Sea, Gulf of Piran | collected 2013-05-07 | reverse complement strand
TAGCGTTTGCTTTGTACGACATCGCGGATTTTTACTACTACCCCGGTTGGCATGAGCCAGGTACGACGTTGGAGTTGTTGGTAAACAGGACTGCTTGGGAAAGTCTTCCCGAGGACTTACAGCATATAGTTACCGTGGCGACTCGAGCAGTCAATCATGACATGCTTGATAGTTATACGGCGGACAACTACGTAGCACTTCAGACACTGCTGAATGATCACAAAGTTGATCTGAGGAAATTACCTGAAGACGTATTGAAGAGTCTGTATGTGGAATCGATGAATACGATGCGCAATTTCGCCGATCCTAACGATGAGTTGGCGCAAAGGATTGTGGATTCCTACATTGGATTTATGGAAAACGTCCGGCAATACAACGAGATCACGGAAATAGCCTACAACGAAGCCCGCGCGGTAGGGAAATCTGAAGACTAAGAGTACGAATTTTTCGACTTGCTTGAAGAGAGAAAAAGGGAATACGATAACATACTTCCAAATCCGCGTTCTCCTCGATCCTGCACTAATCAGGGCTTGCGTTTCAGACCTTGATGCGCTTGAATGCGCGCTAGTTACAATCCAGTCGCTAAACTCCTGTGGGAGTCTCAGGCGATACAAGAACGAGGTAAATATTAAAGAAACTCAACTAGAAAACCCGGTTATTTAAACTTGGAAAAGTGGAACAACTTGAGTTGGAATTGACATGCAGGCATGGATCGTAGTCAATAAGGGAAGGGTTGCGACGAATCGGTCAGTTGCATCGGTTCTTCTCGTCGCGTTCTGCGCGATGGTAGCCACCTGGAGCGGTACAGCCGTAATCGCCGCGGACTACTCATCCCGCGCCGGTACGGTTTTGGGGACATACCATCCGGCGCCGTCGGATCGCTCGCCGCAAACCATGGCAAGCGTGGCGACCAGGTTTCTGGACTCGCTGAATGCGACACAAAAGCGGGCTGTGCAGTACGATGTGGATCACTCTGAGAGACGCCGATGGACCAACTCCCCGGTGCGCGGGCGGGCCGGCGGCGTCGCGCTGGGCGATCTGGATGATGCCCAGCTCCGCGCGTTTTCGGACCTTCTCGCTTCACTGCTCGGCGCAAAGGGCTACGCCAAAGTACTTGATGTCATGCTGGGGGATGATCTGCGCGCCATCATCGACGGCGAACCGAACGAGGGAGTGGGGATCGAAGCTTTCCGCTTTGCTGTGTTCGGCGATCCTTCAACGGAAACGCGCTGGGCGGTGCAACTGGACGGGCACCATATTGCGCTTAATGTGACTCTCGACGGCGACGCGTATTCGCTGTCGCCGAGCTTCATTGGCACTTACCCGCAGGTATTCGTCGTGGCGGGCGAGGAGATTCGGCCGCTAGGGGCGGAGATTGATCTTGCACATGATCTGGTCGTCAGCCTTTCACCGGAGCAGCGCGCGCTTGCGGTGATCGCCGAGAAGCGTGGTGCACTAAGGATAGGGCCCGGCCAGGACGGCGTAGTCCCGAAGCCGGTCGGTATCCCTGTCGGACTGCTGACTGATGCACAGCGGGAGTTGCTTTTTGCGATCGCCTCGTTGTGGTTCGACGTTATGCCGCCGGCCCATGCTCAGACGTATAAGGAGCGGTTTCTCGATGGGATCGACGAAACACGGTTCGCGTGGAGCGGCCCACTGGAGGCAGGGAGCGACGTTTCTTGGGCGATACAGGGACCGTCGACCGTTATCGAATATGCCAACGACGCGAGGGGAGGCGCTGACGACGGCAATCCCGCGGATCACGTGCACACTGTCTATCGCGATCTGGACCGAGACTATGGCATCCCGCAACTTTAACAGGGGTAGGTGAAATGTGGGTTGCAGGTGAAACTTGGTTAAGATGCCAGTAAGAATTTTCGTGTATGGTTATTTCAACCGATCAATCGGTTATGGTATTCACAAGGCGAGGATACCGATCAGTCACTTAGGATTGCTGACATGACTTCAAAACAAAAAAACAAATCTAAAAACGACAATCCACGTATCACTGACGAGATGCTTGATACCCTGTTGCAGGGAGATGACCCGCAGCAAGCGCTTGAAAGTGAGGATCTCTTGATGGAATTGCGCAAGCGTCTAACCGAACGGATCCTCAATGCCGAGATGGATGAGCATCTGGCATCCAGCGATGAACCCAACAGCCGCAATGGCCACAATCGCAAGACGGTCATGACTGCGACCGGCCCGATGACTTTGGATGTCCCACGAGACCGGAAAGGTACATTCAGACCCAAGCTGGTGCCGAAGTATGCGCGGAGGCTACCGGAGTTCAATGACAAGATTCTGGCGATGTACGCCAAGGGGATGAGTTTACGAGTGATTCGCCAGACCGTTGGGGAACTATACGGTATCAATATCTCGAGGGATCTGATCTCGAAAATGACTAAAGCGGTGATGGAAGAGTTTACCAATTGGCATAATCGACCCTTGGATAGCACATATGCTATCGTCTACCTGGATGCTATTCATGTCAAGGTCCGCGATGCTGGTAGCGTCGCCACCATGACGATTTATCTTGGTATCGGGGTCGCTGAGGATGGTCGTAAAGAAGCGCTTGGACTGTGGCTGGGAGAGCGTGATCATGCCAAATTCGGTCTCTCGGTACTGCAGGATCTTCGGCACCGCAGGGTGGAAGATATCCTCATCGCGGTGGTGGATGGCATGACTGGTTTTCCGGAGGCGTTGAAAGCGGTTTTTCCGGACACGACGGTGCAAACCTGTATCGTGCAGTTGGTGCGGAACTCGCTGACGAGCGTCAGCTACCAGGACCGACGAACATTGGCGGCGGCGTTGAAGACGATCTACACGGCGAGCAATGCGGAAGCGGCGGCTACGGCATTGGATGCATTAGAGGCGAGTGAATTAGGGAGTCGCAGTACGGATGTGGTGCAGCGCTGGCGCCGAAGTTGGGAGCAGGTGATTCCGTTTCTGGCGTTTTCGCAGGGACTTCGCAAAGTGACTTATACGACCAATGCGATCAAGAGTTTGAACACCTTGGTGCAACAGGGGATTCGGGCCCGTGGTCACTTCACGAACATTGAGGCGGCGAAGAAACAGATCTATCTGGCGTTGCGCGAAGCGCCCCAATCCTGGAACCAACCTATGCGTCAATGGAGTAAGGCGAAACGGGAATTGGCGATTCAATTCGGTGATCGCTTCAATGCATCGACCGTTCAGGTGCAATCGGGAGAAGACGCTCTTTAGTAACGGATGCCTAAGCAGCTGATGGCATTGTGTTTTTGGTATCGTCGTTTAGCGCCGTAACGAGTTGGATTCCAAGCTTTCGAGCGTGGCGGTAGACATGAGCGAACTTTCTGGTGAGGCGCAACTTTCAGAAATGTCCCACGTGTGTGACATTTAAAGTTGGAATAAATGGGACAAAAGTACTCAGAACTTACACCAAGGCCACACTAACGTGGCTACACCTTGTATCCCCGCCCTAAATGGCGGGGATACAAAGCGATTGGGATTTGGTTATTCTGATGGACTACGCCGCTTCTGCCTCGGTACTTGAACCTTGAGCACGAATCTCGCTTAATTCTTCCTTCTCGGTGCTTGCTATCAGTGCAGTGATCGTAAGGTCACTGGTGACATTAGTCGAAGTTCGACACATATCCAAGATTCGATCCACGGCTAGGACGATGCCTATCCACTCGGCAGGCAAACCAACCATCGTCAATATCAAGGTAATGGCCACGAGACTTGCAGCAGGTATACCTGCGACTCCGATCGAAGTCAGTAGCGCCATGACTACTACGGTTAGTTGTTGAGCGAAGGAGAAGTCTGTGCCAGTCGTCGCTGCGTAGATTTGTGCGATAAATATGACGACAACACACTCATAGAGTGCGGTACCGTCCATATTCACGGTAGCACCTAAAGGCAGTACGAAGCTAGTTACCCGAGTGGATACGCCAGCCTTCTCAGCACTGTTGATAGTTACTGGCAGTGTGGCTGAAGACGAAGCAGTCGAAAATGCGGTAAGTTGCGCACGTACGATCTTCGAGTAGTACTTGATCGGATTGATGCCGCCGATAAATCTGAGCATGAGCGGCAACCACACGAAAAAGTGGATTGCGAGGGCTAATAGTACGGTAATGAAGAACCAGAGCAGAACGCTGAATACCTCGAACCCGGAGAGCATTAAAACCTTGCCTACCAGTGCCAGCACTCCGATGGGTGCAAAACGCATGATCCAGATGGTGATTACCACCATGATATCGTGAATTCCCTGCCAGAATCGCTCCATCGTCACACGTATATCGCCCTTTAAGCGCGTCATGAATGTTCCAAACACGATCCCCACAAAAATCAAGGCGAGGAGGTTCATCTCCGATGCCGCAACTAAGATGTTCGAAGGGATCGCCCGTGCGATGATGTCAACCAAGTCGGCTGCACTTCGGTCCTTAACTTTAGATTGAATAACTTCAACGTCGTCTTCGCTTATGCTCTCAACCAAAGCTTGAGCCTGATCGGGATCAATATCGCCTGGGGCGATGAGATTGACGAGTAGCAAACCGGTGAAAATCGCAAAGAAACCAGTCACGACATACAGACCAACCGTTTTACCGCCGATGCGACCGAAAGACTCCTGACCTGCCATATTCGAGACGCCCATAATGATGGCTGCGAGTATCAGAGGAACCACGATCATCTTCAATGCGTTCATAAACAACCCACCGAAGAAACTGAAGATTTCGACCAGATTTACACCAAAGATCGCGGTGTCGCCGTCCGCAAAGTATCCGAAAATACATGCGAGTATTAGCGCACCGGCAATTTGCCAATGCAGGTTTTCATAGCTGATTGCCTGCTTTAGAAAGTCATTCATTGTTGTTCCCCTTTTTAGCAACGTAGAAGACTGCTTGGATTGAATTTCCTTTATCTCATTCTAGATACTTACGGAATAGCTGGTTTCCAATCTGATTTTTTATGGTTTTATCTGAACCAGTGGCCACTTGCCAAAGGCTAGTCAGCCTCAGAGTTATCTAGGAGCTGATAGCAGCTGGCAACCAAGTAGCTAATTGAGGAAACGTAACCAGCAGGGCGATTAATACCAACTGTAAGGCAACGAACGGAATCACACCACGATACAACTCCTGTGTGGTCAATTCGGGCGGTGCAATTCCACGGAGATAAAAGAGCGCAAATCCAAACGGTGGCGTCAAAAATGAAGTCTGCAGATTGACCGCGATGAGCACACCTAGCCAAATAGGATCGATACCCATCGCCAACAGGATCGGTCCTACGATGGGTACGACGACATAGGTGATTTCAATGAAGTCCAATATAAACCCTAGCAGGAAGATGATCAGCATCACGATTGCAAGGGCACCAGCGACGCCGCCGGGAATCAGCTCGAACCAAGCTTGAACCATTTCATCGCCACCAAAACCTCTGAACACTAAGGAAAATACGCTGGCACCAATCAAGATAAAGAAGACCATGCAGGTGGTGTTCAGTGTCGACTCAGCAATTTCTTTGAGCCGTTGTAAGTTCAGCGATTGGTATGCAAGACCCAATATGAGTGCGCCGGTCGCACCCAATCCAGCTGCCTCTGTAGGAGTTGCCAACCCAAAGAGAATTGAACCGAGAACCGCTACTATAAGGAGTAGAGGCGGGAACAGACCTTTGAGTAATTGAAATAGCTCAACTTTCGACTCATCGGTTTGCTTTGGTGGCGCAAGCTCAGGCCGTGTACTGCTACGAGCGAGCACAAATAACGCATATAGACCAACTAAAAGAACTCCAGGTACGAGGGACCCAGTGAATAAGTCACTTACTGATATGGATTTTGGAGCAAAAATCCCTAACGACAGTTGGGCCTGTTGATATGCATTTGCCAATACGTCTGCCAAGAGGACGAGTGCAATAGACGGTGGAATAATCTGACCAAGTGTGCCAGTAGCCACAATGGTACCGCTCGCTAGACTGTGCTGGTAACCTTGCTTCAGCATGATTGGTAGCGACAGTAGACCCATCGTTACTACCGTAGCACCGACAATACCTGTACTGGCTGCCAATAGTGTGCCGACGAGTATGACAGCTAATGCAAGTCCACCGGGAAGTCGACCTAATAGAGAGGACATGTTCACTAGAAGCGTATCGGCGATCTTTGTCTTCTCGAGCGTCACACCCATAAATACGAATAGAGGAACGGCAATCAGGGTTTGGTTGGTGACAATGCCAAATAGTCGACTCGGAAGAAAACCGAAGATGTCCGGCTCAAAGATGCCGAACAGAATGCCGAAAAGTGCGAAAAGCAGTGCAACACCGGCGAGTGTTACCGCGACCGAATACCCCGCGAGCAATGTCCCGAACACAGCTAGGAGCATGACGATCGGGAACCATTCAGGCACGTTTACGTTGACTCCATTTCACCAGCGTTTTTAGTGCTTCGTTGAGACTTTGGAGTAACAGTAGACCAGCCGAGACTGGTAGTAGTGTTTTAAGTAGGAAGATGCCAGGTAGTCCGTCTACCTCAGCTGAACTCTCGAATATCCTCCACGAAGCCGCCGCATACGGAACCGTATAGATCAGGATGACAATGCAAAGCGGTAGGAGAAACACCAAAGCACCTACCAAATTGACTGCTTCTTTCTTGAAAGGTGTCATACGCGAATAAATCAAGTCGACTCTGACATGCTCGTCGCGCAGTAACGTATAGGAAATTCCTAGCAGTATGAGTACCGCGTGACAGTAGACCACGGCATCTCGCACAGGAGTCGCGCTGATTTGAAAACCGTATCTCAATATTACAATCAGAAAGGTCGCCAAAGTCATAACTAATGACAGCCAACAAATCATCCGACCTAACGTACCTATGAACCGATCGAATGCTTGACTTAGCGTCTTCATAGTATTGGTGGATTCAACTCGCGGAAGGTTGAGACACGAAGGGATATCCCATTTGCCAATCCAAGACTAAATCACTACTGAACAAACGATGCCAGCAAGGACAACTCCCCAATCGTACTGATTGGCCTCGAATTTTCTTTGCAGTTTGTCCTTAGGAGCGTCTTCGGCGGTCCAGACATGGGAACCAAACAAAATCCCTAAAACCACTATCGCAATCGTGTAATAAACGCCTAGTTCTGCAACTGTCAACAGGCCAGCCAACAACAGCCAAGCAACTGCATAGAACACTCCAAGGAGCAGGCGAAAGTGTTTACCGGCTTTAATAGCAGAAGATTTCACCCCAATCCGTTGATCGTCTACTTGATCCATCTTTGCATAGATAGTGTCGTACGCAAAAATCCAGAAAAAACTCGCTGCGAACAAGATCCAAATAGGTACAGTGATTTCACTTTTCACGGCGGTAGAAGCCATCAGAATACCCCAGCTGAAGGCGACTCCTAATATCGCTTGAGGAAAGTAGGTGAATCGTTTTCCCAAGGGGTACAGTACTGCAATGACAAGACCTGCTACAGCCATCCAACGGGTGGCTTCATTGAGCCAATACAGGAGACTGACTGCACAGATACAGAGAATGGCAAAGATGCACCATGCTGTGACTACGGAAATTCGACCTGAAGCCAATGGACGCATCTTCGTCCGTTCTACCTCAGCATCAATGTGGCGGTCCCATATGTCGTTAATGACACATCCTGCAGAACGCATAACGAAACAGCCAACTGTAAAAACGATGAAGAGATGCAAGGGTGGCCAACCTTCAGAGACCAAGAATAATGCACTGATAGTTGGTAGCAGTAAAAGGCTGGTACCGATGGGTTTATGCCATCGCATCAGTTCTATCACTGCACGCAGTTTTTGCGTTACTTGTCCAATCTCACTGTCATACATCAGGATGTTTAGCTAATAATTTGTTGCTTATTTCAGGTTGTATTAAGGCAATACCAAAATGCGGAAGTGGCAGTGCATCGTCTGTGGCTGGATTTATGACGAAGCAATGGGTTATGAAGAAGACGGCATAGCACCCGGTACAGCTTGGGATGAAGTTCCGGAAGACTTTTACTGTCCGGAATGTGGCGTAGGTAAAGAAGACTTCGAAATGGTAGAAATCGGTTGATTCGACTCTTGTGCATCAGCCGGCATCTTCACAGAGTAACCCCAGAGGAGACATTGGAGCGACTCGATTATCAGGTGCTCTCAATAGGCTCATGAAAGTAGTAGCATAGTCCATCAGGTGCGACTACGAAAAATACCTGAAGTTTTTCGCCATCTCGTTCATCAATTCGCGAATTTCCGGTTTCCACGCCGCGAGCCTCTAGCTCGGTCTGCATCTCTTTAATGTTCTGCACCAAAATTGCAGCACCGTCTTGTGTGGGATCGCCACCAGTGATGGCGAATCCTATCTGCACGCCATCGCGTTCAAGAAGAACGGTAGGTACTTTCTTGCTAGGTCTTGAAACTTCCTGCATTCCAAACTTTTCACAATACCAGTTTGAAGCGCTGTCGAGGTCTATTACGGGAAGTGCAAGCACATCCTGTTGAAAAGGGAATGCATTCTTGAATGAGGTGGACTCAGTCATGTTGGAAACACCTAAAGGTTGGACGTAAGAATGTTAGACGGCGACGTAACCTGGATCGGATGAAGTCCACGTATCAATGATGCGCTGTCCAAGTTCTGTGTCAGATTGAGTGAGCTCCTCTACCACCCGTTCCACGTCTGCATGAAACTCGATTATTTGGGATGAGTCCGCGGTTCGAAAGTGTTCAGTGCCTGACTGCCGCACACCGAAAATCATCCCCTGACCACGCAACTGAAAATCCAGCTCAGCTAGTTTGAAACCGTCTCTATGCTGCTGGACAGCTCGCAGTCTTTCCCTTGCGACATCGCTCAAACCCGGATCTGGATCGTACAACAACATGCAGTAGCTTTCGATGGATCCTCGGCCGATTCGCCCGCGTAATTGGTGCAGCTGTGCCAAACCAAGATGGTCGGCGTTTTCGATCACCATAATGGATGCATTGGGGACATCAATACCAACTTCGATCACAGTCGTTGCAATCAGAAGTCGAATTTTGCCGCTACGAAATTTGTGCATGATGGAGGACTTCTGAGAGGTCTTCATGCGACCATGTATATGGCCGATCTCCACGTCTGGTAATTTGTGCGTCAGCTCTCTGACGACTGATTCAGTGGCTTCTAGTTTCGATTCAGGGTTGTCTTCTATCGATTGACAAACCCAATAGACCTGACGGTCTTTTAATAGCTGTCGCCCGATTGCATCAATGACTTGCTGTCGTTGGTTTGTGGAATGAATGGATGTATGAATAGGAGGCCGTCCCTTCGGTAACTCCTTGATCGTTGAGACATCCAGGTTCTTATAGAAGGTCAGTGCCAAGGTTCGTGGAATCGGCGTAGCAGTCATTATGAGTTGGTGAGGGTTGTTACCCTTACCACGTAGTTGCATTCTTTGGTGAACACCGAATCTGTGCTGTTCATCAATGATTGCGAGGCCTAGATTTTTGAATTGAACATTTCGCTGAAAGAGTGAATGGGTCCCGACGGCAATAAGGTTATCGCCGCTCAATATCGCCTCTTCGCTGCGTCGCCTAGATTTTGCAGGCATACGGCTGGTAAGTAGTGAGATATTGATACCAAGCGGTTCAAGCCATTCGGAAAACGTTTCAAAATGCTGTTCGACGAGAATCTCTGTGGGTGCCATAACCGCCGTTTGAAATCCGCTTCCTGCCGCTCGCAGAGAGGCTAGAACTGCAACGACTGTCTTACCTGAACCCACATCGCCCTGCAACAGGCGGCGCATGGCAACGGGTTTACGTAAATCTTCCTCTACCTCATTAAGCACATTTCGCTGTGAATCGGTTAGTTCAAACGGCAAGTTTTTCAGAAACAGGTCAGTGATGTTGTTTTCGGTTGAAAAAGAAAATGTCTTACCGCGACGGCTTTCTAGGTTTAGCTTCCTTTGGAGCAGGAAGAATGCAAGGATTTCGTCAAAAGCTATTCGTTTACGAGCAATCTCTGTGTCTTGCAGTTCACGTTTTGGGTCTGGTTCGTGGACGGTGGCCAACGCTTCTTGAAGAGTCAAGCCGGCGTAGGTATATCTAGGTAGCAAGCTCAACTCAGGCAGCGATTGTAGGATCCAATTCCTGAGCCTATTACTGGATATGCCACTTGTTGTTGGGTAAATAGGGTGGTAGTAGGGATCTGGGGCGCCGGGATCTTGCGAGAAAACCCTATATTCCGGGTGGATGAATTGCCTTCCACGTCTTAGCTGACCATAGACACGTAGCCATTTTCCAATTTGAAACTGTTGGACGTTATAGGGTGAGAAGTGAATAAGACGCATGATGGCATCTGCAGAATCATCGTTGAACTCCACCAGGAGCTCGTTGTTTGTCGTGCTATTCCGTACGTTAGTGATAATCCCCTGAGTGAAATATTCCTCACCGACAACGATTTTTTCAAGAGGGGTGAACGTCGTTCGATCTTGATATCGGGAAGGGAGGTGGAGAGCTAGATCTAACTTGGTGTAAATTCCAAGTTTTTCCAGCTTAGTTGCGAAGCTATCGCCTAAGCCTCGGAGCGTGGTGACAGACGCAAATTTGACCGCCATAAACTAGCGACCGCTCCAATCGCTACGAGCTGTTAACTACTGCGATGGTTTCGACTTCGATGTTGGCACCTCGCGGTAGCGCCGCGACTCCAAGTGCGGACCGCGCCGGAAAAGGATGTTTGCAAACCTCACTCATGACCGCGTTCACCGTATCGAAGGTGCTTATATCGGTCAGGAACACGGTGAACTTGACAACATCTTCAATACCCGCACCGGCGGCTTTCAGAACCGTTTGAATGTTGGCGAAAACCTGCTGAACCTCATCTCGAAATGAAGCACAGTTTAGTTCCATGGTCTTCGGGTCTAAAGCGATTTGACCAGATAAGTAGATCGTTTGCCCGACTCGAACCGCTTGGGAGTAAGGACCAATTGCCTCGGGTGCGTCTAAGCTTTGGACGGCATAGCCTGCCATGTGATTTCGTCTCCTTCTGGTCGTGCTACGCTTTGTACGTAAGGTTTATTCTTCAACTGATTGAAGATATTTTTAAGATGATTGCGATCCCTGACGAGTAGTCTTGCGACTACGGTGACAAATCGTCCAGTCCGCTCTGTCACATCGATACCGCTCAGCCCTGCCTGCGCTTGATTGAGTGCATTGACGATGTTTACTACCTCATTTTTGGAAGAAACAACCTCGATATGAAGTGATGTTTCGAATTCACCTTTAGTTTCTTCGCTCCATCGGACCGGTAACCGTTCATCTTGGTCTGAACGTCTCTTTTGGACATTCTTGCATTTCTGGACATGGATGATCCAGCCTTTGTCTGCGTTTCTCTGTGCGAAGACAGGATCGCCTGGAACTGGTCCACAGCACTTTCCGTATGAGATCGTCGCACCTTCGACCCCCTGAAGGATATAGGCACCGTCAATTTCCAGGTCGGTAGTAGAGAAATCCAATTTCAAATAGGTCTCGAGATACTTCAAGACCGTGTTTGGATTAATCTGCGCTTGTCCGAGTCGGTCGTAGAGGTCCTCTAGGCTTTTGATATTTAAGTCTTCACAAACTCGGTTTAAATGCTCTTCGGAAATAGAGTCGAGATCCTTTCCAACCTGTGCGAGTTTGTTCTTCAGTAACTTCTCGCCAATGTCCACAATGATGTGTCTTTCCAATTTCCTTAGCAAGTGTTGAATCGCAACACGCGCTTTGGCGGTATTCACGTGACTTAGCCAAGACGGAGAAGGGTGTGTGCCCGGTTCCGTAATAATCTCAATGGTCTGTCCAGACTCAAGTGGAGTAGTTAGACTCACCTCTTTCTGATTGATAGTACAAGACACCGCAGTGTGACCTACTTCTGTGTGGATTGCGTATGCGAAATCAAGAGCCGTGGATCCGGTGGGTAATTCGACTGACTTATTTTGAGGCGTGTACACCGTGATATCGCGAGTGGAATGATCGTGCTTGAACATTGCGTAAAACTCTTTCGAGTCTGCCGACAGTTCCCGCATATCGTTCAATTCTTGGAGATAGGCGATGTAGCGCTCCATCAATCCTTCGCGTGATTGCTCTGGACCTTGGAGGTTGAGTTGCCCCAGCACACCGCGCTGAGCCATGACGTGCATCCGTTCTGTGCGGATGTACAAATTGATCGAGATATTGTCAGGATTGAATATCGACGTATGGAGAGACTGGTAACCGTTTGGTTTGGGACAGGATATATAGTCCTTGAATGCACCTTCACTAAAACGGAACAGGGTGTGTACTGATCCCAGTGCTTTGTAACAATTGAGCTCGTCTTCAACGAGGATGTCAAAGGCGTAGACCTTCTCAACATCCTTATAGAGTTTCTTGTCTTCTGACATCTCTCTGTAAATCGAATACAGGTGGCGACGATGGACGAGCACCTTGGCAGGGATATTGTCCTTTTCGAGTTTATCTTCCAGCTGTGCATGCACGGTAGGCATGACTTCCTGTAGCTTATCTCGATATGTGTCAATTCCGTAGGTGATATGATCAGCACGGATCGGGTGCAGGACCTCGAATGAAAGATCCTCGAGTTCATTTTTGAGTGTGTGAATGCCTAGTTTGTCCGCAATACTGGCATAAATGGCCATGGTTTCCCTAGCGATGCGTTTACCCTTTTCGGAAGGGAGTACACCAATGGTCCGCATGTTGTGTAAGCGGTCTACGAGCTTAACGAATATGACCCGAAGATCGTCCGCTGCCGCATCAATCAGAAATTGAAAATTCTCAGCTTGTCGGGCTTCTCGGTCGGATTTGTCAACGTTATTGAGATTGGATACGCCGTTGACGATCTCTGCAACTTCACGACCAAATTCTGTAAGTAACGTGTCTTTCGTTAGATGGGTGTCTTCCAACACGTCATGAAGAAGCCCAGCGATGATGCACTCTGCATCAACGTGAAGAGCCGACAGGATGCCAGCAACGGCTAGTGGATGCGTGATATAAGGGTGTCCCGTTTGTCGAACTTGACCCGAGTGGGCTTCGTCGGCGTAGGTATACGCCTTCTCAATCAGTTTGAGTTTGGGTTCTGGAAGATGGGAAACGTTATGGAGTAGACGGTCTACAGTGAATGGCGTGGCATTCTCTGGTAGAAGTGCTCGTTCTGCCAGTTTTTCTCGCCAATACGACCTTCTTGGAGTTTGGCTGGTGCTTGCTTGCATGGGGTTAACAGCCTCTTAACAAGAGGCAGGATAAATCTAACAGCGTACTTATTGTTTTAGACAGTTCCTTACGTTAGATCAAAGGTTAACCAAATAATCCGATTGATCAGGATGTTTGTTCGGAAGAGTTTGTTTGGATATGTGCCATCTGCGCGGTTCTGCGGAGGTGTGCTGGATCAATATCGGTGTTTCGCAGTAGATCAGTGCTCTCTAGATTCTCAGGTGTGATAAGACCTTCAGCGATCTCTCTCAGTGCAATGACAGTAGGTTTATCGTTTTCAAGCTCTACTTTTGCCTTATAGCTTGCCATCTGTTGTGGAGTGAGCTGTAACGTACGTCTTGCGGCGACTTCCGCAAGCTGACTGGCTCGTTTGGCGGCTAGTGTCACCAGCTCAAAACGGTTCTCTACATGCTCTAGGCAATCTTCAACTGTTATTCTTGCCATATGGCGTTACCGCATACCCTTTTAATGAAGTTTCCTACAGTGTTTTACACACTGTAATGAGTTAATTTTAGTGAACATTTGCAACTATAGTCCTTTGCATGAATCAAAAGACATACTGTCCTCGTAGTTTTTTGGCCAACAGTTCGTAAAACCAAAGGTCTTATGGGGATGGTACTGCGGTCGATAGCCGTAACACCTACCTAGCTAAACTTAAAAGTTATGAACTTGGAGAATTTTGTTGTGCGTAAATGGTTATTAGCATCGTTCATCGGCATTTTGGCTCAAGCTATCTATTCGGCGGACCTTCAAACGGTGTATGACGATGCATTGAAGAACGACCCCGAACTTGCAGCGGCGGTGGCGCAAAACAAAATCAATCGTACTGGATTACCTATCGCCGTCAGCACGGTGCTACCGCAAGTCAACTTCAGTGCAGGTCGAGGCGAGAATGAATTTGAAAGAAGGACGGATGGGCCGTCCTTCCCAGGCTTTGAAGGTTTCTCAGATGGTCGTTCTGAAAACGAGAGTTGGTCGGTATCTGTCAGTCAGACACTTTTCGATGCAGGTGCATTCATTACGATCTTGTCTGCCCGTGTACGTCTGGATGCCGCGAACCAAACTCTAGTAGCAGCTGAACAGAACCTGATTATTCGTACTGCACAAGCCTATATGAATGTACTTCGTGGCCAAGACTTGCTTGAGTCCAGTCTCGCGGCTGAAGAAGCTGTTGAAAGACAGCTGGAGCAGGCACAACAAAGATTTGACGTGGGTTTGGTGGCGATCACCGATGTGCTTAATACCACGGCTGCCTACGACAATGCCAAAGTTTCCACCATTGATGCGAAACAGAACCAAGGTATCTTCTTTGAGTCATTGGGAACTATAACCGGGGTGAAATATGAGCAGATCAATCGCCTTAGTGAAGAGTTGCCGATCACCGAACCGTTTCCAGAGGATGAAGAAGCTTGGGTTCAGCAGGCTTTGTCAACTAATCCGAATCTAATCGTTGCGGAAAAGAACGTGGCCGCTGCTAAGCATGATCGAAGACGTGTCTGGACAACCTACGCACCAGTGTTGAGAGCCTCTGGAAGCAAATCCTTTTCTCGTGACCCACTGTCATTTTTGGGAGAAGAAACTGAATCCCAGAGCATTAATTTGAACCTCTCCATACCCATTTTTCAAGGTGGCCGAAATATCTTGGAACACCGTACGGCTGCACTAACGGTGGAACAGTCGAAACACAACCTGAGGCTTCAGCGTCTTACTGTCGCTAGGGACACTCGAAATTTATACCGTGCAGTGGTAACGGATGTCATTCGAGTGAATGCCAAACAAAAAGCGATCGAAAGTAATCAGGCAGCTCTTGAAGCCACGCAAACAGGTTATGAGGTAGGCACGAGGAACGTGGTCGATGTACTGTTGGCTCAACAGCAACTCTATGGTGCGATTTTTGACTACGCCGATTCGCGGTATAACTATGTTCTCAACGGTTTGCGACTGAAATTAAGCGCAGGTGCTTTGTCAGGTGCTGATATTGAGTCGCTGAATCAGTTTACGACTCCAGATAACCCGGTTACCCAGATTTTGAGTCTGACTGGTCGATAGCTTGCGTTATCCACGAGTGCATTAGATTCAATACTTGGTTTTTGGCACCGCGATTTAGTTCGACTACTTTATAGGCCGCATTTGCCATCTCGGTGGCGGCTTGTTTATTGGTGAGCAGTGAAATGACTGCCTGTGCGATGTCTTCCACATCGTTCACGATCTTTAGTGCATTCACCTCTTCGAATCGTGAACAAATCTCGGCAAAATTATGACGGTCTCGTCCCATAATCATTGGGATACCACATATGGCGGGTTCAATTGGATTGTGGCCTCCTGTACCTTGAAAACTACCGCCAATCAGGACCGCCGAACCCATCCCAAGCACCTGCAGTAGGATGCCCATGCGGTCGACGATCAAGACAGGCACTCTGGTAGGTGATTTTGAGATTGTGGAGTGAGCGAAACCGAGCGCATTGCACACTTCTTCAACTTCGTGCTGCCGCGGCGGATGGCGTGGAACCAGAATTAGGAACGCATCGTTGATTTCTGCTTGGATTCGCTGATGTGCCAAGAGTGCGATTTGTTCTTCTGGAGCATGTGTACTTGCAGCTATCCAGGTAGGTCTACCGAAGCACCATTGATCCTGTAGATTTTCTGTTTCTTGTTCGAGCTGGTCGGGTAACTTAATATCGAACTTAACACTACCAGTGACAGATAGTTGATTCTCGGTTGCACCCAGTGCTTTAAATCGATCAGCAGTATCCTCATATTGGCAAGCGATATGTGTGATTTTCTGGAGCATGTTGCTCGTGAGTCCTCGAATCCGTTGGTAACCAGATGCCGATTTTTCAGAAAGTCGAGCATTCACCACATAGATTGGAATATTGGCTCGATGGACTAGATCAATGAGATTAGGCCAGAGCTCAGTTTCAACCAGGATCAGCAATTTAGGATTTTGGTTTTTTAAAAATCTCTGAACACACCCCCGCAGATCGTAGGGAGCATACACATGCGATACACGATCGCCGAAACGCCGTTTGACTTCTTCTGAGCCCGACGGAGTCGTAGCAGTGAGAAGAAAGCGAAGGTCCGTGTATTGCTCGGAAAGCGTCTCGACTATAGGGGAGATCGCAATCACTTCCCCGGCAGAAACAGCATGAATCCATATGGTTGACTGATCGGATTGCTCTCTGCCGAACCCAAAACGTTCTGAAATCCGTGGACGGTAAGCAGAATCCCTGACGCATCTTGTTGCGAGTTGTGCTAACACGACTGGTAAGGCTAGGTGTGATAACAGCCTATAGAGTCCAAACATGGATATGAATTAGCAAGAACCGATAGACGGTGTCACGCGTAAATTGATCACCGAGGTGGGTTCGGTTCTCAACACCTTCTTCAAGAGGCTATAAGCCGAACAGAGATACTGTCGTGTGTCTTGCACGCACCACCCATTACCTTCACTCTTCGTCCAGTCACTACCCAAATCCGCGTTGCGCTTTGAAGAACACCTTACGGTGGTTGCGACTTCCCACTACAACGGTGGGTAGTGCGGGAGGAGTATTCCAAGATTCGACGCAAGGGCGCAAGGTACTAAGACAAGACGAGCTCGCTGCATGTGTGGCTCGCAAACGCGACCTACCGGACAACCAGGCACTCACAGTGCTGATCCAGCTAAATCCTGATCGGTCAGCACATCACAAGAGGCGGCACCCGTGATCCCCACAATCTCGTCCCGTACCTGCGGTGTCCTGTGGCACCTTTGCACTATTTCCCCACCATTGCTTGATCAACCCCGTGTTCATCGAGCCAACGCGCCACACGGGGTGGATACGGCGCACCGGGCTCTGTCTCGGTTTGTACCGTAAGCGGCTCGCGCCCTGCCGACAACCACAGGCGATCAGCCCGGACGCTCCAATCGCTGGGTAGCGGCTGTGCCGTCTCCGTGTACTCAACCACCCAGACTGTCCCGTCCCGATCGACGTAGAGCATGTCGGAGTAGCGGAACTCCACGTTGCTCGGCCACACGATCCGCGTCTTGACGTACGTCTGTTCAAAGAGAAGTCCGTCCGGACCCGCCTGCCAGTCGGTTTCCCCGGCCGGATCCATCGCCAGCGGGTACATCGCCAACCGAGCGGCGGTATGGAGGCGCAAATCCGTTCCCCGGACGATCTGCGCGAGAGCGTAGGAAGAATCGAATAAATCTCCGCCGCCGAGGGTAGGATCGGCGAGCCGCGACAGGGTGGCCAAGCGGTCTGCGTACTGGTGGGCCAAGCAGGTCTCGTCCGCGACATCCCCTGACGTGCAGCGGTCGTTGCGCAACCGTAACCAAGCTCTCTGCCCGCTTCGAAGCTCTTGTGCCAGGTCCTCGGGCAGACTGGACCGAAGCTTGCGGTAGAGCTCGCCGACCTCGAAATCACCCTGTGCGATCAGTTCGTTACCACAAATCGCATGCTCCACGGGGGTCCCCGCGCGAGCGCAGTCAAAGCCAGCCCGGAATATCGTTCGTCTTAAGACGAAGAGATTGCTGGGCACGTCGGTATGGCTACACTCCAGGGGTTTCATCTCAATCACTCGAGCGTGACGGTCGTCCGGATCCACACTCAGCCTGAGGCGGGTCTCTGAGTCGGGGGAGCATGCCTGCAATGAACCCTCGAACCGGGCTTCCTTGATGTTGCTCCACGTGGCGTTCGGCCCGTACGGTATGTCTCTGCACTCGGTCCCGTACACTAAGCCTCCTGAGTGGACAGCGTGGATTCGCAGGATCGAGTAAACATTCTCGGCGATATCCGAACCCTCCATCACCCACTCACCTTCCCACAAGCGGTACTCGCCCTTGGGTAAAACGACGGCAGGTCCGCAACCTGACTGCTCGTTAACAACGCTGTCAGGGACGATCGCAGATTCCGATTGTTCGTCTGAGCGGCTACTGTCAGCGGCGGCGAGCACCAGGATCGCCCACACCACGAGCACCATCCTCTTCTGACCATCATCACAGTGACTACCCACAGTCTTCAGTCCCCGTTGCTATACGTGTGCACTGTAGGCCTATTCATTTCCAGCAACCTGTGGCTGTCCAGGTGGCACGGTGTACACGACGGTTGGATGTGCTTCTGCATCGTTGCGCTTGCGTCCCATAGAACCTGCCGCCCGCTGGCAATAAAGCGCGGACAGCATAAGCAAAATTGACAACAGCATTCCAGGCGTTACCACACTCATCGAGCCGAAAGCCATAACAACGATCTGGATTATAACATCAAGCATCTCGGCAATGGCGGGACCCCCGATGGCGTCTATGCCGACTGACGCTACCAGCCCATCGACGATGCCGGCCTGTTCGATCACTCCCATAATATATAACACCGCAGCGATGCTTACCAAGGCAATCACCATGGCCGCAAGCCATTGAACGAAACCTAACACATGCAATATGACTTTCATCTCTTCTCCTTTTTCAATCGTTTCCAAAAATCCTTGTGACCGTTGTCAAACCAGCACCGTGCATCTACGCCAGGGGTCACGTGAAGCCGCCTCAACGACTTCGTACTCTCACAAGCCGTATCCATCATTAAGATAGACACGAACCATCTTGTCCTCCAAATCCACAACAAGGAACGCGCCGTCGTTACCGGCGATTCCTCGCGGAGTCTCGCCCGGATCCAACGCGATATCAGCTTCGGGCTCGCGCACTCCCTCGGTTGTGTAGGCGTAGACCTTCCCGTCGTTGTCGTCGACCACATGTAGAAACTCTCCGGCGTAGGCGATTCCCGCCGCTGAGTCGTTCGCCCGATCAAGGCGGAACTCGGCATCTCGGTCGCGTATGCCGGCCGTGGTGTAGGCGTAGACCTTGTCGTCCGTTCCGTCCACCACATAAAACCGCTCGTCTGCGTGAGTGATCCCCGTCGGCGATCCGTTGGCCGATGCCAAGTCGAAATCGTACACCAAATCTCGTTTCCCGCCGGTAGTGTAAACATAGACCTTGTCGTCTGACCAGTCCACGACATAAAGCCGCTCGTCGGCGGATGCGATTCCTGTGGGAACCCTTTGTTTGTCCAGGCTGATATCGGCACCGGGTACGCGTGCCCCCAATGGCGTGTAGACGTAGACCTTATCTTGTTGGTCGTCCACTACGTAGACACGTTCGCCTAGTTGCACCACGCCCTGGGGATTCCTGTTTGCCGTGTCCAGGGCAAAATCGTGACCTTGATCGTCCTCGACGACTGGAGATTCCACAGCAGAGGCATGTTCGCCCGGATCGGGGAGCGTTTGCCGCACATCATTTACCACCGCGCCCAAGATCGTATCCGAACAGTTGTCTGCGGTTTCCGCCTCGCCCTCTACCGCGTCGATGCAGGCGCGGTAGCGGTCTCCCGTCTCGCCGGCTGGCATATCCATCGCCTGCGCGCTCATTGCACCGGGAGCTAAGGGAAATATCTCTGCCGTGCCGATCTCGAGCATTCTAGTCTCAGCACCCTTATCGCGCACGCGGTACCAGCGCAAATTCGTCGCGGCGGAACCTCCGTCGCCGTCGTTGACGACCGCCGCCACTAGCCTGAAGGTCGTGCCGAGAGCGCCATCGGCCTGCTCGATGGAAAACGATTCAATCAAGAGGTCCGGCGCCATCGTAGCATCGGCCAACGAATTGATGCGCTGTATCTTCTCCTGCAACTCACGCGCCCTGATGGCCGAGGACGACGCGCGTTGCACGGTGTTGTTCTCAGGGTCAAGGTGCGCCGCACGCTCGAACAACTCGAGTGCGGTGTCGTGGTTGGCGTCCAGGAAGTGCAACATGCCAGCGTTGTAGTAGGTCGCAGCGCGGAATTTGGCTTCAATCTCGGCACTGTCGCACGCCTTGATGCTTCGGTCTGCCGAAGCATAGGCCGAACCAGGGTCACCGGAGGCGAGATCGCCGTACACCTCATTCATGGCACATTCCTCGGCATCATAGAAGGTTAACGCAACCAACTCGGACCAGGGCAACAGCCACCGCATGAGATTCGTGCTGGCGAGCCTGAGCGCGCTGTCCTTCAACGACGACGACGATGGATAGTCCGGTACCGCGTTCTCGCGCGTATTCGTATCGGAAGTGTGCTCCCGGATCTCCCACGCACTGACGATCTCACCTGTAGCCAAGTTGGCGGCGCGAACGGAGACGCCAGCATTGAAGCGCGTAGTGCGATTATACACGGTGTAGGACTCCTTGTACTCCTCAGTCTCACCGTCGTCGTTCTTCCGCTCGCGCTTGCGTTCGCCTTTCCGTTGGCTTGATGTCTGCTCGCTGTCGCACGCGGTGTCGTTGAGCGATAACAGGATCTGCGAGACACCTGTCTCCGGCCGCAGGATATCATCTCCGGCCTCTGTGCGGTGAGAAACCATGACCGCATCCGTTCCGATCTCGACGCCCGCCGCCATGAGTTCCCTGGTAGCGATCGTGGCGAGCCGGGTGCTACAATTGCCGACCGGCGACGCGAACACGACCTTCTTGAGATTGACACCAATGCCGGGCGGATGATCAATCTTCACCGACACGTCGGGATTACGTATCTCGCTCAGCGTCGAACAGCCGCCACCCGAAAGGACGAGAAAGATCGCCAGGCCAATTGCACACAGAAGAGAGGTTGAAGAGGGCTTCCTAGTGATTGGGCTCAACATTTTTCCTGTCCACACAAAATAGCCTGGAATTCTATACGATAGTAACTAGCAGATTGTGGTTTTTACGTGTTCCTAGTTTTCGATTTTGATCTGTCAGTTCGATATTTAAAAGACCCATATTCTGAGACTGTTGAAAAAGTCGCTTTTGAAGAAATTCTCGGTTGAATTATCTATATAAAAACTTTATTAAACAAATACTTAGTCCGACTACCATTTCGGAATTGTCGTGAGTATTCACGTTTTTCAACAGACTCTTCTCCAAGTTTAAATAGCTTGGTTTGTCTATCTAGCCACTCAGCTACCGAAATTTACACTAGAGGGGCGATTAGCATTTCATCTAGTCAAAGACATTTTGGTAACTCATCACTTGAAAAACGGGGTAAAGGCTCCACATATTAACTGTATAGATAGTAACTTCAGTTAACAACAACGATAGGAGTAATACCATGACTATTTCAAATTTACCGCGTAGATCTTTCTACTTTCCATACTTCAGAGAATTTGAACCAACAGGGAAGCGATCCTCTGTTTTGAACGATTTTCTGAGTTTCTCAGATTTATGGGATTCGAACCCAAGAGGTTGGCAAGTCGCGGTTGACATTAATGAAAACGAGCATCAATATGAGATTCTCGCCGACTTACCTGGACTCAGCGAAAAAGAGTTGGATATAACTCTGAACAAGGATGTGTTAACCATCAGAGGTGAACGAAGTAAGACAGTTTCTGAAAAGCCAGACGGTCAGAATGTTCGCACTGAACGGACGACAGGTAAATTCGAACGACACATTCGACTTCCCGATTCTGCTGATCCCGAAAAGATTGAGGCATCACTCTCAAATGGGGTACTACATCTCTCGATAGGCAAGAAGGAAAGCGTACAACCAAGGCGTATTGAACTGAAATCTGCAGCGTAGATTCGTCCATAATCTCCAAATCTAGGGGTCAAAGGTAACTTTGACCCCTTTTTTGTGCCTGTATCCTTTGGGACTTTGGTCCGTATTAAGCTCAGAATCAGTGAGTGTCATCGGGACTTACTAACTCGCTGTGGTATCCCAATGCTTGATTAAAGCTTCTGCTGAAATACAATCTCACAGCATCGTTTTAAGACTGGTTCTGAAACACCTTGATGGATATCCTCCACAAATTTCACTTCATTGATGCCCCTGTTCGAGGTATCTGGATAAGGCTTCATCGCGTTTGGAAAGACGCATGCAGTAATCGCGATTACCCACAACCCGTGCTTGATCTTTTAGGTCAAATGATGGCGGTGACGACGATGGTCGCCAACAACGTCAAGGAAGAACCATCGATCATTTTGCAGGCGGTTGGATCGGGACCTGTGAAACTAGCTTTCGCAGAGTGCAGAGAACATCGTCTGATTAGATCCATTGCCAGGGTCGATGAAGAAAACCCAGAGCTTGTCTATGAAAAGCAGGGATTCAGGGAGCTTGTGGGCGACGGACAGTTGGCGTTGACCATGTTGCTTACAAACAACAGCACTTACCAAGGGTTGGTTTCCTTGGAATCGAACGATCTATTGATTAACCTGGAAAACTATTTCAAAACAAGCGAGCAGTTAGCCACTCGATTAAAGGTGGAAAGTGAAGGAGATGTCCTGACAGGATGCCTACTGCAGCTGTTACCGCCTCAAAATGTAGATGATGAGGAGGTTCGTGAGCTCGATCAACTGCGGTGGAACCAGATATCCACCGCCTTCAAAACCGTTGATGGCCTGACCGCGCATGGGCGGGGTGTCAAGGAGTACTTACAGAAGTTGTATCCCAACGAGACGATTTATTTGGATGACGCTATAGATTTGTCTTTCCATTGCACTTGCTCAAAAGAGCGAAGCGAAAATGCGATGAGAACACTTTCACATGCTGAACTCGAAAGTATGTTCGCGGAACAGGAGCTTGTAACCGTTAGTTGCGAGTTCTGCGGCGAGACGTACGAATTTGACAAATTCGACGTAGAAAGTCTTGCACCTTCCAACTTAAATTGAAGCGCCAACTTTCTAGAGTCCGTCTGGACCACACTCCTCTTTCAAATAATTCAGAATCTCGGTCCAAAGAATGTTGCGGTGGGAATACTGCATAGTATTGGAGAAATGGTCGATTCCCTCAATTTCCACATACTTATGAGGTACTTCATTCGATTTCAGCCCTGCGACCACCTTGTTGGCATGTGTCAGCGGGACACGTTGGTCTAGGTTTCCGTGAATGACTAGCAACGGTACATTGACATCTGTGAGATTTTTAAACGGAGAAAAAGCTCCCAACCAAGTAGTCAATTGTTCTGCTCGCTGCCTCCCTATGACTCGGTCTCGGTAATAGTTCACCTGCATTACAGGATCTGACACAGCTGCACCTGCGATTGTGCATTGATAAATCTGCGGTGTTCGCATCGCTGCCACTAAGGCTGCATAACCGCCATACGACCAGCCGAACATCGCAACACGGTCTTGATCCACCATACCTGATTTAATCAAATACATCGCACCGTCGTCTTTGTCGTCTTGCATTTTGAAACCGGCCTGGCTTTCTGGCTGGAAAGCACTAAGGTAGTGGTCTAATCCATAGTTATAGGATCCGCGATACTGAGGCTGTAGTACTGCATAGCCGTGATTGGAAAGTATCCCTGCCCAAGGGTCAAAGTTACTGATCTCAGGTACGTAGGGTCCGCCATGCGGCATGACCACGAGAGGGTAAGGTGGCTCGCCTTCCGCAGGAAGTGTGAGAAGACCAGGAATCGTGCGGTCATCTCTCGCCTGCCACTCTATATATTGACGCTCGCCAAGATCATCTGCTTTGATTCGAGGGTATGCAGAGCCGACAACTTTGAGTTTTCCTCCATGTAACAGGTAATAGGTGGGAGGTTCTTTTGGACCGGTATTGAGTATTAAGTAAGTACTACCGTCGTAGGAACTGCTGTATGCCAAACGTCCGACATTCTTAATTGACTTGCTTAGTGTCTCATAGATCGCTGCCTGCTCAGGATCCCAGAATTCATGACTGTAAGTGCCCTTATAAGTTCGTACACCTACAACCGTATCAGGGTTGGTCCAATTGTTACTGTGATAGATCGGACCGAGAATGTCAATGTCTTCTCGACGATAAATCAATTCGCCAAATTTCTGCGTCGCTGGATTAAACGACCAAAGTCCAATCTTGTCATGACCGTTATTGGCAATTACCAGGAAGTGACCAGGTGCTTCAGTATCTTCACTGACATAGCTGAAAAACTCGAACTCATCAATGTGAAGTCGATAGTAATCCTGCCAAGACCTAGTACCTTGCGGTCGATAAAGATAGACTGCCTCTCTGCTATTTCGGTCAAAGCCGGAAGCGACGATAGGCTTCCCATCGGAATTGACCTGGATGCCACCGATCGCAATTTGCTCTCGGATAATCAGTTGTTTGGAACCATCTTTCAGATCCAGTTCAAACAGAGCTCTAGGTCTGCGTCGATCATCCCGCATTGAGACGATGATTTTGTCGGGTTCTTCCGGCAACAAATGCACTAAAGCAGGTGGCGCGTCAACACTGAAAGAACTCTCTTTCTTTTTCTTGACATCAACTACGACAACTCTTCCGCCATAGACACCTTGGTTAAATCCTTCAATGCGGTCGCGAATCTGCTGTGTAAGGAACATAACGAATTTTTCGTCGTTAAGCCAGAAGAAACCTTGAATTCGCATTGGATCAGACAATTGGCGATGCACCAATGTCATATCAGGTATGCTGAAAATTTCGATTCGAGGTGTATCGTCACTCTCCTTGTACGCTCGCAGTAAACCGAGGTATGTACCGTCTCTAGAGAGCTGTGCCGACATGACATCTCGGTCTGCCCAAACATTGGGTGGAAGAGAATCTGCACTGACTAGGGGACCAAGAACAACTACACAAAGTACAACAAAAGCACACAAGACCTTTCGAATCATTTTGAGAATCCTGAGATTAAAAAAAGGGGCACAGCTAAAAACTGTGCCCCTCGAAAAACAAGAGTTAAAGCTGTCCGAACGAATAGGTGAAATTCAAGAAGAACGTTCGTCCAAGTAGGTCATATCCAAACCCACCGTAAGGACGACCATAAGTTGCAAATATCTCGGTTCCATCTACTAATGGAGGTTCTTCGTCAAACAAATTTCTTGAACCACCGCGAACGACCATATCACCTGTTGGACTGCGCCAAGTTAGGGACAAGGAATGTAGGTAGTAACGATCTGTATATCCAACATCTCGACATAAAACGTCGTTATAGTCCGGTCCTAGACATGTATTAGCGCTCCCTGCGATAGCATCGCCAAAACCATCAATTCCATCTAGATCTTGTTGCAGTGGAGAAAGACCACTCGTGGTCCATCGTATTACGTAGTCGCTGAAGCCAATACCGAAACGTGCTTCGTGCTTCCAACGATGATAGCCCCATTCAGACCGAAACTCATTGTCATCACGATCACCTGCTTCATTGATGAAGAGAGTGGAACGTTCAAGCAACCGGTGTGAATTTAGATCAAAATCAATATTGAATGGTCGATCAAATACGGTCCAAGTATCCGCAAACCGGATGTTGTAGTCGAATCCTCGAACTGCTTCGTTATCCCTGTTGAGCTGACCTGCATCTATCAAATCAATCAAAGGTGCGGTAGGATCATTAGCTCGGTTAATTCTGTTACAGAATGTACTTGTACCAGTTTCTGAGTAATAACAGTCATTGATGATAAAACCGGCCGAGGGTTCAATGATCGTATCGTCTACATCAATGTTGTAGTAGTTCATACCTACAGTCAGGAGAAAAGCGTTTGTCCAAGGTTGCTCAAATACCCAGCCGAACGATTCAGATTCAGCTGTCTCTGGGTCGAGGGTAAGCGAACCGCCTGACTTGATTTCAACACCATAGGAGTTCCGACCGTTATTGTGGGCGACCGTTGGGTCTACTCCGTTGTTACGGCAGTTCTGAAGTACATGGGCTTCTCGTAAATCTTCACCAGCTATGTACGCACCTGTCTCTTCGTCAAGAGCCGCGTCGGGTATCAAGCAGGGATCGCCCACAGTTAGGAACCCAGTTTGACCTTTCAGGAAAAGGTTTCGCAAGTTAGGTGAACGGTAGGATGTACCTTTCGTGGCTCGAATAAGCAACGAGGTCACTGGTCTATAAGCTACTTTGACAGAATAGGTAGACTGTGACCCATAGTACTCGTCTGAAGTTAAGCGTCCTGAGAGGTTCATGGTCAGTTCTTCTACAGCTGTCATATTTGCTAGGACTGGAATCTCAGTTTCCACAAAAAACTCTTCAGTGGTTTTCTTGCCTGCTGCGCCAGCATCGACAGAGAATCCAAAGAATAATCCATCTTCTGCGACACGATTTGGCAAAGAGTTAATCCAATCTCTTCTGATTTCGACTCCAACGCCCGCATTAATTTGACCTGCTGGTAGATCGAATGCGCTACCTGTTGCATATAGGGAATAAATGCTTTGGGTGTATCGAGTGTCAAAATGTCGGTTGGTGAATAGGTAGTCGCGTTCTGCCTGGGTTGCGAATTCACCTAGCAAGTCGTCACTCCAAAGGGAGGGTGCGAAGATGTCGACAGGTACACAACCTTGTGCTGTATCGGGTTCCAAGTCAGGTACAGTCATCCTGAATTGCCACTTATAACCAGGCGTTACGGAACACGGTGTACCTGTTTCTGAGTAGTTACCCAATGCCATATGCCAACGATCATCTCGGATGCCCCAACGATCTTCCAAGCCTCGGCTTACGCTATGCGTGACAGCTGCTTCTGCACTCCAACCGCTAAAATCGCCGAAGGATAAGAATGGAAGGTCCATGTTCACTGCTACGACGTAACGAGATTGGGTCACGCTATTGGATGATGAATTCCGGTCACCGCGCACAGAGAACTGCACCCCAATTGGTGCGGGCCCAGTGGGACCACCCAATAAACAACCAGCACTTGGGTCACACCCCGCCGCGTCGATCAAGTTTTGAGTGGTTGTGGGATTCAACAGATACTCGTCGTACGCAAGGCCACAGTCCACACCATTGTTTCCGAAGGGATTACAGATGTTGTATGGATTTGTTGGGTGAAGTCCTGCCCAGATTGCATATAGCCCAGCTATTTGGGAGGAGGCACGTTTACTATAGATGATCTCGAATGAAGGAGTGATGTTCCAATCACCTTCAAACGTGTACTCACCGTACGCCATGTAGTGAGTTCGGTTTCGCTCTGGATAGAGGGTTTGGAAGGAATCTTTACCATTGGTGTTATAGTCGGCAAAGTTCACGTCGTCATTGAGTCCGTCACCGTCGGCATCGTTATATAGCACGCCAGTTAATGGGTGATAAAAGTTCAACTCCGAAAAGTTTGGCCATCCACCGTTGGATTTACCAGGGGTGTAGTAGATGGTCCCACCACGAGGGGAACTCCAAACAATGTTACGGAGGCCGTTATAGCGGCAGCTTCCGAAATCGGTGCCATAGAGTCGGTTGTAGTACAAACCATCGGTTCGTATTTCACCGTTCTGATCAACTTCTACGTGAGGTTCGCAATCAGGTAAAAAGTCTGCGTCGGATACCCTGATATGAGGGAAGCTGCTCTTCGCACCGGCTAAACCCACGAAGCCACGATCAAAGTTATGACCCCAAGTGACTGCCATGTTGGAGTAATCAGTATTACTTGCGCTTTTGTATTGAGAGCCATAAATATTGACTTCAAGGCCATCAAAGTCTTTTCTAAGAATGACGTTGCCGACCCCCGCGATAGCATCTGAGCCATAAATTGAGGAAGCACCGTCCAACAGCAATTCATAGTCCTGAACCAGAATTCCTGGTACCAGACCTACATCCGGACTACTTGGCGCACCACCAATGCCTGCAGGAGCGACTCGACGCCCGTTGATCAAAATGAGTGTTCGGTCTGATGAAAGACCTCTGAGGTCGACGGTTGCAGCACCAGGTCCGTTATCTAGGACATACCCAACGTAGGTTGAGTCAATCTGTTGTCCACTTGCCTGAGTTGATTTCTGAAGAATTTCCTCACTATCGATGAGTCCGGCTTCTCTAGATACTTCTGCGTCGATGATTTGTAGTGGAGATATGCTGGTGTATGTGGATCGCTTTAGGCGTGAGCCTGTAACTACAACCTCTTCAACGCCATCATAAGCAGCACTTGCACTGGGGGAGCCTTCCGTTTCTTCCTCAATGACTTCTTCCACTTCTTCTGTTGCTTCTTCCTGAGCTTCTTCTTCCTCAGCGTCGTCGGAGTCGTCCTGACCAAACACGGCAATTGAGAATAGCAGACATGCTATTCCCAAGAACGCCGTAAGACGCGAAAATAAAAAGCTCAAGAGCTTGACAAAATCCATATATACCCTCCAGTCGGGATTTATGGTCTTGGAAATGTTTCAAATGTTCCAATTCTTTATTTTCATTTTAGTGACAGAATCAAGGATAAAATGGAGATTCCTTCACACAAAGTTCAACAAATCTGCACTATGTTCGGTAGCGGTGTTGGTTTTGGTGTTAATCTACTGTACAATTGTTATATACATTAAACCAAAGTAGCGCTTAATTGGAGCTTCACTCTATGACAGTGAGCATTTATCTCACCTTTGACGGAAACTGCCGCGAAGCTTTAAGTTTTTACTGTAAGGTCTTTGAAACTGACTTCAACATGATCTCGACATTCAACGACAGTCCCGAGCCTTTTGACATGCCAGATGAAGAGAAAAACCAAGTCATGCACGCTTCTTTAAATATCGGGAATAATGTCCTCATGGGAAGTGATCAAGGAGACTCATCCCGCGCGTTTATCAGCGGAAATAACTTTCATATTTCTGTGGACGGGGAGAGTCGAGAACAGGTCGACTCGTGGTTTGGTCAACTATCTGAAGGTGGAGACGTGACGATGCCGCTACAGGAGACGTTTTGGGGTAGCTACTTCGGTTCGTGTACGGATCGCTTCGGCATTAATTGGATGGTCAGTCACGAAGTTGAACAGACTGACAGCTGATACCCGTTTTAGTAGGCTCTGCTGCGTCCTATTGGGTAGTGGTGAGTAAATTCCACATTTTGAGCTCGAACGGGCTGAGCATTTTTAAACGCTGGTCTGAAACGTGCGCCTCTCGCTGCAACGCGAACTCGGTGTTCAATCACGTCATTTCGTGGCTGAACCGAATGGGTTTTTCTACCGACCACTCTTCCGTGCTCAGAGATCGTTAACATAAGATCGACGTGACCTAGCGGTAATTCGGATTCGTTGGGATTGGAGACGACCGGCAAAGCGATGTAAAGTAGTTTGGGTTCTGAGAATGTGCGGTCTCGTAATTGAGGCACGTTGGACATGACGTTCCACGCCTGTCGATATAGTGGAATCGAATAAGCATATCTGCGCGCGGATTGATAAAAATCAGCAAGCTCTATCAGGGTAGTAGCATAGAGTACTGGATCGAGTTGTGGTTTGGCTTCAAGGCTTGTAATGACATCTCTGAGAACGTTTATACCCATGGCATAAAAAGGTAGAAAGCGACTTCTATCAAACTTCATCCCCGGTAAATTTGCCCGAAAGAAAGGAGAGCTAAATTCTCTTTGAGGGGGAAATGTGGCATCTCGCATTGCCTTTGCGAGCGTACGTTTCAGTTGAATCATTCGTTCATCGTCAGGAGACCACATTCGTGTAGTTATCTTGAAGACTTCGTTACTTAGATATGCTGCTTGAGAATGTAGGTTATGTTGTTCGTACCACTCTAAAAGCTCGATTGAATCAGGAATCAGCAGTGGGTTACCTGGACCGAAGTGATTCAATGACAGTTCGTAGGCCTTCTCAAACATCTGAGTTGCACGTTGGTAGTTGCCATTCATCACATATGCACTACCTAGTTTTCTCAGAATGGGTCGTTGCTGAATCGATACTGGTCCAGTTGTAGTACGCTCAAGCTGAAGCGCTCGCTGGTAGATTTCTTGTGAATCGATGACGTTACCTTGCGCCAGTTGTGCGTCTCCTAAGACAACGAGCGGTTGAACTAAATATGGGTGGTAAAGACCATACTCTGACTCGATGGTGTTGAGGAGCTCTTCGGTTCGTTCTATGACCGAAGGGATCTCACCTACGGAAAGTAACTGCCTTAGTTGTTCAGTTTGGCTCGCCCATGGCGACGGATTGGATTGTAGCTGAGGACTATCTTCTGCTACTAGCGGAGATGTGGTGACAGCAAGCGCTCCGACTACTAGTAGCTTCTTCAAAACCAATATCGAGGACATATACATGGCTGTGGAAGTTATTGTCGCATGGTTTAGTCAAAAACAACCCTAAATCCTATACTCTCGGATCGGTGATTGAGTGGTATTAATCGCCCGAAAAGAGAACTAGCAGTCTCGGGAGTGAACATTCTCCAGTTACCTCCTTGCACCCACATGGCTAGACGACCACGATCCGCGCTGACTGATTTGGTCCATTCAGAGACGTTTCCACCCAAGTCGGAAATACCGAGTGGGGTGTGGTCGAACTCACGAACTCCACAAATTTCCAGTGAGACCGCACTGTGGTCATCTAGTGCTTCCTGGAAATCGTTTCCCCAAGGGTAACTGGTTGCGGCTTCACCCGTGGCTAGTTGGCGCCACTCATCTACGGTAGGTAATCTTCCACCAACCCAGCGTGCGTAAGCGTCTGCACTCCACCAATTGACTCCTGTCACCGGGAGTACAGGGTCTTTTTTCTGAGTTTCCCAATCCAAAGGTTCATAACTCACGTCTTTTGGCTCGTTGTCGTTTCCGAACAAACCCATATTCACGAGGGGATCGCGAAGAAACTTGGCGTATTCCTCCCGACTTATCTCGCACTTTGAAACATCAATGGTTTGCGGTTTATCCACATCGGTGACAAGCAAATTCTCGATCGAAAACTGAGACACATCTGGAAGATTGGCGATAAATCTTGGGAGTCTTGCGTCAGCAGGAAGTCCTACGATGTAGTTACCTCCAGGGATGTAGATCGCATCTGGAATATTAAACGACCAAATCTGAATCCTAGGTGGTTCGTCGTACGCACAACGGAAACCTAGATGATGACTCTGAATTTCTGGTTTAACCAGCAGCCACGCGGAATTCAGCGCGAAGAGTTCTCTCCCTCGAACACCGGTCGGAGGTGCACCATGAGCCGATACCGCTTCTTGTCTAGTTTGGGCTTTAAGGTATCCTTGTCCCCACTCCATGACATTACTGGCTAGATCAAAAATGCCACTTGGTGTTGCCGCAGAGGTTTGCGCACCACATAATTGAGCGGCATTCCGCCCAGCATCCTTGTATGGCCACGGATGATCTGTGAATTCGTTTCCCCATGGGTAGAGCCTACCTTCCGCACCGCTGGCAGCAATTTCTAATTCCTCGGCAAACGGAAGCCTACCGCCAGAGGCTTGGCAGTAGTTCTGAGCTGCAGCAAAGGAAACACCGCTTGCAGCTGAATCTAATCGCCCGGCTACGCGATGTCCGGTGGATGCCGACCGGTACGGCGAGTTTTTCTTTTCTTCATCGCTAAGAATGCCGTATTGATAATCAAAAAACTGCTCATATCGTAGCTGGGACACCTCACAAGTATCTAGGTAAAAACCATTGATTTCAATCGCGCGAGGAGGGTGATTCAGGCGGACCTTGAGCTCTTTTGGGATACGCCCACGAGATTGTAATCGGGAGATTTCCTCATCGATCGCTCTGGCACTAGAAGATGTGGAGAAACGTATTCCTACGGGCGAGGAGATCGTGGCGACATCCTGCCGACCGTAAATATGTAAGGTAATTGCGCCACTCAGAACGAGAACAGCAATAAGAAGGCTTAGTGGTAAGCGCCAACTCATCTAGACAAACTAAGATTCGGTCGCCAGAAAAACAAAAGACCCACGAAGCTCAAACCGAGTAGCAGGTAGAACGCGAACATCCAGGTTCTAACTCCGAAAATATCTGAGTCTTTGGGTTGAACTAGATTGAGAGCACCCAACCGAACCTGATTGCTTTCACCTAATACGACCAGTCTGCCCTCAGGATCTATGGTGCTGTAGACAAATCCAACGATGAAATCATCAAGATTTGGAGCGATGTAAACGATAGCTCGCCATTTAGGAACGGGTGATACGGTTTGATCTGGCACTACCATAAGCACAGAACCGCGATGCAATGAAATCTGCGATCCCCGCCAGATTCCGGGATGGCCATTGATGTTCATACGTGGCGATAACTCTGTGCCGATTCCAGCCGCCCACTCCTTGTTTTTGGTATTGGTTTCGGCGTCAAAAATGAGACGATTGGGGATGATCCGCATGACCGCATTCTCTGAATTGGCATCTTCATATGAATTTAGAAAGATCGGTTCATTACCAATATTTGGATGTCCCATCTGTTGTTTGGACCGCATGATCAGCGCGAGATCTTCCACGATCTGATTTTGTCGTTCTGAAATGGTGGGTGGGTCTTGAACAGCCGCGCCCAGAATCAGTGCAAAGTTCTGTAGTAGAGGTTCTACGTTTAGTTCATTGTCGTAGGTCAACTGTAATTCGTCAATGTAGCTCATCAGGCCAGCGAGAAGCTGGATGATGGTCGGATCGCCCATATCCAGTTGGATCGCGTTTTCAATGTCTCGTTGTTCTCTCGAATCTGCCAACCGGAAATTAATGGTATTCTCACCGGACGGTTCACCAGGTTGACCTGAACCTCCACTGCTACTCCCTGAACCATCAGGACGAGTTTCGTTTGCATCGGGGAAACTACCCCAGCGTGATTGAGAAGGGTTACCGCCAGGCTGAGATCCTAACGTAGCCCCGTTTGGTAGTTGACCTGAAGCTCCTCCGCTACCCTCAAGGTTATCATCTAGAAAATCCGGTGGCCAATTCTCACCAGTGCCAGAGTTTCCGCCTGAGCTGCTGTCACTCTGTTGACCCAAAAGATCAGAAAGTTCATCTGCAGAAACGCCAGATTGATTTGAACCCTGTGTCAGGCAGTCTTGAGCGAGTACATCGGGTGGACATCGCAGAATGGATCCTTTGCCAGGAACTGAGCCGATGAAATGCCAATGTCGGATTTCGATACCGTAGTCTCTCAGCATGGAATTGACTAGGTAATACGTACCGACGTCATAGATGTCCCCCCGTAAGCGCGTCGCTTGGTCTTCCGCGAGATTCATCACGAAGTCATCGAACGAATTTGGTTTCTCCAGAAGTTCGCTACGCGGCCAGATTGTTCCGGAATATGGGTCTCGGATCGCATCATTGTGAAATTCGATGATAGGTAGCAGGTAAGGATCCCAGAACTGATCCAATTCCGAATTTACATAGTCATGTAAACGTGCTGGCCTGCTCGCGGCGAGGCGATTGAGTACTAGGGAAGTACTGAACTCTCGGGTCATGACCGCAGACACTTCCTTGACCTTTTCAGTGAATTGTTTCTCTTGCTCTTCGCGTTCAGCGATACTCAAGACCACGACGATGATGAGTACGGCGACTCCATTGGCAAGGATATCTACCAGAGCGACTCCGGCAAAATTTGGAATACGATTGGTGGCGGGTGCAATCATTCTTCAGCTGCGTAGTCTCGAATATACATGGGTATGTCATCTAAGAGTACGGACTTCAAAAATTCGTTATCTGCAGGTATCCAACCGATCAGCAGCTCCCTGTCTGGCCACATTTCCATCAGACAGTTTCTGGCTTTTGCCATCAGCGGAATGCTTCCTTCGAGATTGATGAAAATAAATTGATCTGTGTCTGACTCGTATACGCGTTCTGCATACTGTCGATACGGACTGTTTGGTTCGCAGATACTGTTTAAAGGAACGGATTCGCCGGTCTCGACGATGCGCAGTGCCTGTGGAAACGTGATAATCACAAATCCTTTACCACCATCGAGTCGCTCAATTCGGTACATACCATCTTCCGAGCCACGTTTAAGTCGTTCACGCATGGATTGCTCAGAAAAGATGTTGACCACCAGTAGAAAAACGAGCATCAGGGCGAACATTCCACCAAAAACGGCCATCATTGGTGCATTACTTTCTTGCTCGTCGTCTGAACGACGAACGGTTACTTTGCCTGAGTTAACCACCGATTTCTTCGCGAAGTTGGCGTTCTAGCGAAGACAAGGTACGTTCCTCGCTCCTTTGAACGAGTGCTAATAAGAGAGTTAGGAACAGGCTTAAGGTCAAAGCAATAAGCGTGGTGTCAAAGGCGATGCCTAGCGGTGCGATAGCATTCCCGAGTTCGCTGGAAAGTCCAGCGAGTCCCGAATCCGAACCGATTAGACTGCGGATGCCATCGGCCGCCAGGGATATTCCGAGTACTGTTCCAATAAAGCCCAGGACCGGTACGGCCCAGCTGATGTATCGAGGGATCAAAAACGATTGTTCGTGACGGTTCCAAAGATACGAGAGTCGATCATCAATCTTTTCTGCTTGATAAATCAGACTATGCACCCGGTCTACATTATTCTCTGCTTTGGTCTCTTCCTTATTCTGCCACTTATCGACGACATTTCTCACGTATAGGGAGTTCCACCACTTCCCTATGAGAATCAAGATGCCCCAAAAGAACAGCAGAATCGTCACGGGGGGAATGATTCCCCTATCCAAGAAACGCTTGGTTATCGATTGACTGGACTCCCATGCTGAATCAAGCCAATCCAGACCTAGTATGGCAGCCGTCGCCATGACCAAGGCCGTGAGTAAGGAAATATGCAACGCTGGCCCCGTGAGGAAATTTGCCAGCCAATCTAGTGTATCTAGGCGACTGGCACTGACTGTACTTAACCAGATTGTGGTGGCGTAGAGTCCAATTGCGGCGAACAGCAGAGGCAAGAATTGACCCGTACTTCCTGAATTTGGTTGCTGACTGATAATCTGCCAGGAAGGGATAGAAAAGGCCAAAGCGATGCCGACTAACGCCAGAAAACCGGCAATCGATAGTGCCGTGATAGTCAGGTTTGTGTTTTGAATCCCAAACTGGATGCCCGACAGTATCGCAATGACCAAAACCGCAAGAATGATCCCCGGGATGAAGGAAAGACCAAAGACTAGTACTAGATTGACGACGACTAAGGCTAGTAATAACTGGTAGACGATTCCCGCTAGATTCACAAAATTCCCAAGATTCAGAAGGCGATTAGTTCAATGAGCATCTGTACTACTTGGACAGCAAATCTGATCGCACGTTGCGGGAATGCAATGTGCGAAAAGGACCTTATCTAAGAGTCGGTTGAGAAGCACAGAATAAGGATGTGCCATCCCTTGATTGAATGACTCGCTACAAGCGCAGTGCTCAGGAATGAAGTTTAGTGGGTGGCGGAAAATGTTTGACTAATCAACTTTCCAATGGACCAACGTAAATGCTGGATCGGACTCGTTGTTGTGTTCAAACACGGCTGATACCGGCGTACCGATGACCACTTCTTGGTGGGGATCCCCTATCAGATTGCCAACCATTCTTGCGTTACTCTGTTCTGGAAACTCGACCAGCACAATGATGTACGGACCCTGATCCTTTAGCGCCGGGTGCACGGGGTGCCATACCCTTTCGTAACTATAGATGCGACCTTTAGGTTCGATTTCCTCAAATCTGAGGTTTGAACTATTACAGGCGTGGCAAATCCATTCTGGACCCCACTGATAAGTTCCACAATCTTCGCAAACCTGAAGGACTAGCCTGTCATTAGCGATTGCGTCCCAATAGGGTTTATCCAAGCCGTCGGCAGCAGGAACAGGAATAGGTAAACCTGGATTTAGATAACTCATAGGGTTGCTACGCTCCCGAAGATTGATGAACTGACCGGGGTAACCATCGGCCCTGAAGCGACTAACGCAACATCGGCATCAGGCACTTGATTTGTGGACTCTTCCCTTACTTGGCGAACGGCTTCAATGTTTAGACCCAAACCGTGCATATAGCATTCCGCAAGATTGCCTCCACTTGTATTGGTAGGTAATTTCCCACTCGGTGCTATTAGGTTTTCCTTGACGAAAAACTCATTGCATTCGTCGGGTTCGCAAAATCCGTGTTCGACGACGCTCATGAGCACGCCGCCTGTGAAATTCTCATAAATCTGCGCAACGTTGACATCTGAAGGTTTTACTTCTGCCATGTCATACAAGCGGGAACTCGTGGTTTTGAAAGTAGAGGTAGCATAATCGGGTGTATTGTGTGCGGATGCTCCAGCCCGGTAATGCGCGCCTGTCAGTGCACTCAAGATATACACAGGTTTGTGAGGAAAATCTTTGGCTCGCTCTGCATCGACAAGGAGCATAGCTGCTGCACCATCGTTTTCAAGACAGCAATCAAACAAATGGAAAGGTTCGACAATCCAACGTGATTCGTCGTATTTCTGCTCATCTAGCGGGCGCCCATGCATTACTGCCCTTGGATTGTTTTGAGCATGGTGGTAAGAGGCTAGTGAAATGGCTCGCAGCGCTTCTTGCTTGACTCCATGATCATGCATGAATCGATTTACTTTCATCGCAAAAGATTGAGCGGGGGACATGAGTCCATATGGGACGGTATATGCACCAGCCCCAGACACGACATTGCTACGCGGTCCCTGACCAAAGCGACCGAACTGGCCTTGTGCCAGCGCACGAAACACGATCACACTTTCTGCCATACCAGTTGCTATCGCGGCGGCTGCATTTGCGATCGCGCCAGACCCGCCACCGCCACCGCCACCCCACTGCATATTGGAGAAGCGAAGTTCCTTGCACCCTAATGCGTTAGCGAGCTTGGAAGGGTCGTTTCGGTCATTGGAGAAAGACGCAAAACCGTCGATGTCTTTGGTCGAAAATTGAGCGTCTTTACAAGCATTTATAACGGCATCTAGCGCCAGCTTGAATTCGGCATCTGGTGATTGACCTCTTTTGTAGTAGGGAGTCTCTCCAACCCCTACAACGGCAACCTTTCCACGAATGGTTCGTGACATGCATGTGATCCTTATTTTGTAAGCGGAATAGTATATGGATTTGGCAGTGATGGGAAGCCACTTAGTCGGCCGAAGGGAAATTCCTCGATTCAACTTGTGAAACTATTGGCATAGATTCGACCTTTTCTGCAATCGAGAAGATGCTCGGACAATTGCTCTTGAACCAATCCTTCCCAGGTCGCCAGTACGACATCATCCAGAGATACAGATCAATGGCACAAACTTCATTACCTAAAAAGAACGGTGTGGTGGCTTCTGGTTCTAGATGCTCGTATAGCGTTTTGCGATGCTTATCTGTGCCAGCTCGCAACAGTTCCGCAGCTTTCTGGTCATGGTCTACCCATCGCATTGGCTTGTCGCCGTATGTGAAGGTTGGATACACGGCTCCATTAAGGAACATAAACCACCTTAGGAATTTCACATAGTAGCTTTGATCGGGTGAACGAATCAGACCAACACTTGGATTTTGACTATGAATCCAGTGCAAGATAGCGCTACTTTCAGTCAGAATTTCCCCAGACGGTAGTACTAGCGTTGGAATCTGTCCAAGGGGGTTAAGGCTTTGTAGTGGCTTTCTTCCCCAGCCCACATCGTCCCATGTGAGATCTCGGCAGTCAATCTCAATTTCAGCCAAAGCGAATCCCGCCTCACAGATCATTGCGCCGGACCCGGGCACGCCGTATAAAACTGGTCTAGTCATTGTTTTATCTCACTACTTGGAAAAGTGCGGACAATTAAGGTTGCACAAGGAATGCAACTTGTGTCTAATTCGTAGAACAAAGATAGACAAGATTCTGACATCAAGCTAGATCTGGAATTAAAAATACGCACAATGGAATAGGTTGCTGTGCAGAAGCATTATCGGAGGAATTGGAATGAGACCAAACCAAAGCACATTTGATTGGGAAAAAGCGGAACACTTTGCGCGGAGGACAGCCCAACAGGTCGCTGCCGCGATGAACGTCAATCTATCCCACCTTGGCGATCAACTTGGGCTCTATCAGCACATTCGAGAGTTGGGCGCAGTAACCAGCGATCAATTAGCGGAGCACACAGGGCTTCATGAGCGCTGGATTCGCGAGTGGCTACGACACCAAGCCTGTAACTCGCAATTGGATTACCATCCGGACGAAGACAAGTTCTCTATTTCCGAAGAAGCAGCCGCGGTACTGTGTGACTCAGATCATCCGCTTTATTTTGCGGGTGGACTGGAAGCTGTGGCGGCCACAAGAGTGGTCACACAGAAATTACCCGAAATTTTCAAGTCCGGTATTGGCTTTAGCTACGATGATCATGGTGGGGCTTGTGCGTGTGGTGTTGAGCGCATGAATAACTACGTGCCTAGATTTGTGCTTGTACCGCAAATATTGCCTGAAATATCAGGATTGGTCGAGAAACTTGAGCAGGGGATCACCGTTGCAGATGTTGGTTGTGGCTCTGGTATTGCGCTCCTACATATGGCCGAAGCGTTTCCGAATTCGAGCTTCTTGGGTTACGACATCTCTCGTCATGCTCTCAAACGTGCCAGAGCAAAGGCGGCAGAGAGTGGATTAGAGAATGCCCAGATCATAGATGTCAAGGACTCGCCGCTACCGCGTGATCATTCAATTGACTTCATCTCTACCTTTGATGTGGTACACGACGTACCGTTTCCTGATCAATTGATCGACGACATTTACCAGTCGTTGAAACCCGATGGTATTTGGCTCTGCTCAGACATACGTTCTTTCCCAACCTTCAAGCAGAATCTGGAAGAGTTGCCTCACGCCGCCATAATGTACGGATTTTCGCTACACGTTTGTATGTCTTCCGCGTTGTCTGAAGAAGGCGGCGCTGGTTTGGGCACGCTCGGATTCAATATCGAAGTAGCTAAAGAGATGGCGAGTCAAGCCGGATTTAAATCATTCCAGAAACTTGACTATGAAAATCCCGTGAACAACTACTACGAAATCCGACCTTAATCAGGTCGGCAGAATATCAACTTGAGGCAACGCGCTGAAGATCAAAGTTGAGCTCTTCTACTCCGAAGATCTCTTTAAACTCAGATGCCGGCGCGTGACTGACTTTGATCGCAAGTACTTCTCGCTTAATGTAATTGGTATGCGCCTGCACGGCAGACTTCACTTCCTTTGAACCATCGTACGTCAGGCTGATTCGGTCAGATACATTGAAGCCTTTCGATTTCCGAGCGGTCTGAATTCTGCGGATGATTTCTCGAGCAAGACCTTCTTGCTTGAGTTCGTCTGTGACGGTACAGTCAAGCTCTATCGTTATCCGCCCATTGGTAATCACACTCGAGTCTTTTTTGACTTCTCTCAGAATTTGCAAGTCTTCACCTGCGAAGACTTCGCCTTCTAACGAAATGGCACCTGATGTCTGAAATTCATCTAGCTGGTCCGGCGAGAGGTTTTTAATCATTTGCTGGAAATGACCCATGCGTTTACCCAACCGTTTACCCAAGACTGGGAAATTCGGTTTGGCATATTGGGTGATGTACGCACCTTCTTCGTGATCCGTCTGTAGCTTCTTTACATTCAATTCGAGCTTGATGTAATTTTCAAAGGACGCAATATCTTTCAGCAGATCAAAATTACGGTGAATGACTTTGAGCGATCGCAGTGGCGTGCGAATGTTGATGTTGGTCTCTTCGCGCTTGCGTCTACCAAGTAGAACGATTTGTTGCATCCACGCAACCGATGCTTCCAGCTTTGGATCTGCCAGCTCTTCCTGATACTGCGGGAAACGACAATAATGGACTGAATCTTCGCCCACGGGGTCTGGGTGTAATGCCTGCAACTGTAGATACGAATGGTCGGCCATAAAAGGTGCCACTGGGGCCATAACCATCGAAAATTCCTCTAGGACGTGATAGAGCGTGGAGAATGCCGCATTCTTGTCCTTTGACATGCCTTCACTCCAGAATCTCGCTCGATTTAGGCGGATATACCAGTTGGTCAGGTCCGCGATGAAGTCGAATAGATTAGGTACCACGTTATAGAGACGGTACGCGTCGAGCTCTTCAGAGATGAGAGATTTCAGTGTTTGGAGCTTGGAAAGAAGCCAGCGATCCAGAATATTTTCACTTTCAAAATCGAGCTTAGCAGGTGTCCAGTTATCTGCTTTTGCATAAATTTGCAGAAAGGACAAGGCACTGTTCCAAGGCAATAAGACCCTTCTGACCATCGCCTCAACACCTAGGTCGTCAAAGCGTTGTTCTTCGCCTCGCATCAAGCTGGAGTTGACTAAGTAAAGCCGTAGGGCATCCGCACCATACTTGTCGATCAGGATCTCTGGATCTGTGTAGTTGCCCAGACTTTTCGACATCTTCTTTCCGTCGCTGGCGAGGATCATGCCGTTGACGATCACATTCTTAAATGCTGGTTGACCAAACAGAGCAGTCGACAAGACCATCAGTGTGTAAAACCAACCACGTGTTTGGTCGACTCCTTCAGCAATAAACTGGGCTGGGAAGCCATCGTGAAATGTTTCCTGATTCTCAAATGGATAGTGTTTTTGTGCGTACGGCATTGAACCGGACTCGAACCAACAATCAAGGACTTCGAATACGCGTTTGTATGTACCGGCTTCACCGTCCAATTCAAATGTGAGTTCGTCGACGTGCTCCCGATGAAGATCCTCCGGTCTCATGCCGGTGTACTTTTCAAGTTCATCACGAGAGCCTATACAAACTGCCTTGCCACTCACCTCGTTGACCCAGATGGGTAGTGGTGTACCCCAGACTCGATTACGTGAAATCGCCCAGTCAGAAGCGTTTTTCAACCAGTTACCGAATCGGCCATCTTTGATGTGGTTGGGTACCCATCTCACTTCTTGGTTGGTCTTAACCAACAGATCGCGGAAATTTGTGACGGATACAAACCAAGAGGGTACCGCCCGATAGATCAGGGGAGTGTCAGATCGATAACAGTACGGGTAGTTGTGTTGGATTGTGGACTGATCGAGTAGGACATTCTTGTTCTTAAGCCATTGAATAATGGCCCGGTCTGCATCTTTTACATATTGGTCGGCAAAGTCCGTCACTTCTTTGGTGAACTTACCATCCATGGTGACCGGGCATACGAACGCCGAAATGTCATTGGCTTGGGCGATGCGGTAGTCATCTTCGCCGAATGCTGGAGCTTGGTGAACAATACCGGTGCCTTCGTCCGTTGTGACATAGTCATCGGCGACGACTTTAAAGGCACCGTTAGCGCGTTCGTGCTCAAAGTATGGAAATAACGGCTCATAGGTCTTTCCAACCAAATCACTTCCGCGACAGCTACCTGCAACCTCTAGGTCGAATATGTCTGAGTAGTAACTGAGCCTTTCCTGTGCACAGTAAAAGAAGATATTCGTCTCGGTATCGCGCACTCTCGCGTATTCAATGTCTGAACCCACACACAATCCGAGATTAGAAGGCAGTGTCCATGGAGTGGTGGTCCAAGCAGACATATATGCGTTTTCTTCACGTAGCTTGAACAGTACGGTGATTGCCGGATCCTGTACGTCTTGATAATTGGACGTCGCTTCAAAATTTGAGAGTGGCGTCTCTAATGCGGTGGAAACCGGCATGACTTTATTGCCACGATAGATGAGCCCCTTTTCCCAAAGTTGCTTGACGACCCACCACACGGATTCCATATACCATACATCCATGGTCTTGTAGTCATTGTCAAAATCAACCCAGCGACCGAGACGGGTGATGATGCTGCGCCATTGGGAGACGTATCGATCGACGATACCTCGACATTCGTTGTTGTAACCTGCGACTCCGAGCTTCTCCAGCGCTTCCTGTGCGGTCATGCCCAGTTGCTTGTCAATCTCGTGTTCGATCGGTAGTCCGTGGCAATCCCAGCCGAATCGACGTTCGACGTGATGACCTCGCATGGTCCAATAACGTGGCACTACATCCTTGATCACAGATGCTAGAAGATTGCCGAAATGAGGGAGCCCTGTTGCAAACGGTGGACCGTCGTAGAAGACGTAAGGTGGCTGGTTATCACTCTTTTTAAGTGATTGCTTAAATGCTTCTAGCTCTTCCCAACGGCTAATCAGCCGTCGTTCCATCTCAGGAAATGAGAAGGAATCGGGGGACTGATGTTTTTCTTCCATAATAGTTTTCTAGCCGGGGACGACCCGGAACAGGATTGGGGGTTGAGGGCTGCTGAATTTTAATATGCCAGCCGTCTCAGGATTGTCTTGTTCCTGAGCGAATCTTTGACGCAGGAAGTTCCCAAAAAGTTCACGAGATTGAAAGAGGTCAATGCATGAAATTAGGGGTTGTATTTCCACACAATGAGATTGGTACCGATCCAGAAGCGATAAAAGCCTATGCACAAGGAGCGGAGGAGTTAGGCGCAGATCACATGTTGATTTACGACCACGTGCTTGGCGCGGACCCAGACCGACCTGGTGGATTCAGAGGACCCTATGATAAGGATGTCGCATTTCACGAGCCATTTACGGTTTTCTCATTTATGGCCGCGGTGACTTCCACCATCAGCTTCGCAACCTGTGTTTTGATTCTTCCTCAGCGTCAGACTGCATTGGTCGCAAAACAAGCGGCACAACTTGCGATTCTTTCTGGAAACCGTTTTCGCTTAGGGATTGGCAGTGGTTGGAATCACGTAGAGTACGAAGCGCTCGGTGTGCCTTTCGAACACCGAGGGACACGACAGAGCGAGCAGGTTAAATTGCTGCGTGAATTGTGGAAGGAAGATTCGATGTCGTTCAACGGCGATTATCACACTGTCACCAAGGCAAGTATTCTGCCTAGACCTTCGCAATCCATACCAATCTGGTTTGGTGGCGGAGCGCGATCCCTACTTCGTCGTTGCGCACAATTAGGTGATGGTTGGATGCCAATCGGAGTGCCCAACGAAACATCCGCTGACGCCCTTTCATATATGAAAGAAGTCAGGGAAAATGCCGGTCTATCCTGGGAGGGATTTGGCATTCAGGCACAAGCGCAATTTGCTCGTGGTACACCAGAACGTTGGGCGCGACATGCTCAAAGTTGGAAGGACATGGGTTGTACGCATTTAGCAGTTGCAACGCACAACGCCGGTCACACCTCAGTGGCACAACATCTTGATGCGATCAAGACATACTTCGATGTGGTAAACAACTGACCTTCCCACCCTTCTTGGGTTAGGTGATTTGGTCGATCAATTACCGCCACGCTCATCTTTCACGTGGTATGTAACCAGCAGTAGTCTCTGGGTAGCCGCTCTCAGTCTTGAGGGACTGGTGGTTACCTGGTTACTTTTAGGCGTATTGGAAGAATCGGCAGCGGTCTACGGTGAAAGTAGGGCGTTGATGGGTATTCCGCCATTGATACTGCTGATTGTCGGTGGGGTGTATGCAGATCGCATCAATCCACGAATGATGCTGTTTGTGATTTCTCTGTTTGCGGTATTTGTGCCTCTAGTTCTGATAGCAGTCCTAGGTGTATTACACGTATACATGGTTGTGGCTTTTGGGACCGCAATTGCGCTGATCAACGCGTTAGGTGATCCGGCTCGTCAGGCCATGGTTAATCGCGTAACGCGCATTGATATCCAGCGTTCGATTGTGATTGTCACTGTCATCCCTTCATTTATAGGCATTTTTGGAATGCTGTTCGGAACTCAACTGGAGAATTTTGGGATCGCACCCATTCTTTTAATCCTTTCCGGACTCTTTCTGTTGTCGGCGTTGGCAGTACTTGGTTTACCCAAACTGGAGCCGATAACAACGGCACGCATTGGTCTCATTGATGGATGGAAGGCATTTTGGCAGACCCATCTGGTTCGTAGGGTCATCGGCATGAATTTCGTGAGTGCGATATTCAATGCCGGTGGGTACATGGTCGCGATGCCACTGATCGCTACGAGAGTCTATGAAGGAGACGCAGCATTTCTGACGTACATGTTTGTCTGCTTTACGATTGGCAGCACAGGATCGAACGTGGTCTTGTTTTTTCTAATGCCATTGATGTATCCAGGACGCACGTTTATCGCTATGCAATTGACTCGCGCGCTCATTATTCTTGGCGTTTTAATTCAGCCGAGTGATGTCATTTTCTTGGTTTTGGTAGGACTATGGGGTGTCAATATGGGTGTGACTTCGACATTGGTTCGCACGACCGTACAGGAGCTGGCACCGGCAGAACATCGAGCGAAGATTCTTTCGTTCTTACTTTTCGGGTTCATGTTGAGTTCACCGATCTCAGCTTTTATATTGGGATGGTTAATTGAATTAACGGACCCCCTCACGGGGTTAATCCCCGGGATTCCGATATCAGTCGGGATTTTCGTTTATGGACTGTTCTTCAGTGGTCTGTGGCACTATCGAGCGGACCGTCCTGAGCTCACGCAATGATCTGATTGATCTGAGTTGCAACCAGCAACGGGTCCTGCATTGGGATGAAGTGAGATAGATAAGGTAGGTAAACGTCCTTTGCATCTGGGAGACTGCTCGCTAAGTGTGGCCAAGTTGGACTCTTGGAAAAGTCCATTAGCACACGATCTTTCGGTCGTTCCACAGCTCTGAAAACCGTAACCGGTAGTTGTGCAGCGTCCAGAATCTGGTGAGGATTGAATCGGTTGTTTCCCATGTAAATGGATGCTTCTACTTCAGGTGGACAACACAGTTGGAAAGGCTTCTCTGGCTCTAGGGTATCAGAGTCTTCTTCAATGCCAAACTGACAGTAGGCGTACAGAATTTCTGGTTTCCACAGCGAAAACGGGTAGCGGGATTTGAACTTTTCGAACATAGCATCTACCGACTGCCAACGATTGACTCGTTTAGCTACAGGGTGTTCCTTCACGTCCGAGTACTCTGGAAATGGTGGTCCGCCCTCATAGAATGAAAGCTCCATGATGACTGGATCAAGTAAGAGAAGCTCCTTGAATCTTGACAATTCCTTGGCTGCTGCATAAAGCACGGTCATTCCACCCATAGAGTGACCCACAGCTACTAGATTGTTAAGGTTTAGCTCTTGTATAAATCCAACAAGGTCATCACCGAAAGTTTTCCAGTCATAAGGTCCGACTTTTTCAGATCTACCATGACCTCTGTGTTCGAGAACGATCACCCGGTAATTTGGTGGAAGATAGTTCAGCACTCCATCCCAACAACGACCATGAAATCCCGTCGCGTGGCTCAGCAATACAGTGACCGCGTTATGTCCGCTACGTTCGAAATAGCTCAACTTTGCATCGTTGATCGTGATTTGATGATGTACTAGGTCCAAGGTAAAACTCTGGTAGGGGAGAAACGAGGGATCAGAAGTAACCAGCGATCAGCGGAGAGGGAGATGTGTCAAGCTGTATCGACAAGCCCGTGCTAGAAGCTATGGAATGTTCTGTATTAACTCAAGAAGGCTAGGCATTTTAAATGGTTGCTTGCAACCGTTCGTTTTTCGTGTACAGTTTTTGGTGAATCGACAACCCAAAAGTATCCTCCCTTAAAATTTGGGAGATGAAGACCGTAAGCCACTCCCAAGTTGTGTCCAACGACCAAGATTTACTGGTACTAGTAGATTCAGAAGACCAGGAGATTGGGATACTTGACAAGATTAGTTGTCATGAAGGTCAAGGTGTATTGCATCGCGCAATTTCGGTATTCCTTTTCAATCTACAGGGACAAGTGCTAGTACAACAGCGGCATAAGAGCAAAGCTCTTTGGGGAGGATTCTGGTCCAATGCATGTTGTAGTCATCCACGAGTCAACGAAACGCCCCTTGATGCCGCTCAAAGGCGGGTTTTAGAAGAGCTAGGACTGTCCGTGGATTTGAGATTTTGTTTCAAGTTTGAATACCACGCGAATTTCAATGAAACGAGTGCAGAACACGAACTCTGCTCGGTGTTTGTGGGAAAGGTCGATAGCGACCCCGTAGTGAATAGAACTGAAATTTCAGATTGGCAATGGGTGGATGGTGATTCCGTTTCACACGATGTCCACAATGATCGTTTCGATTTCACACCCTGGTTCAAAATCGAATGGAAACGGCTTCAAGAATATCCCAAAATGCTAAAAGGAATGACTCATGCCTAACACAATTCTTGTAGACACGAAAGAGTCTGTACTGACGATCACATTGAACCGGCCACAGCGGTTAAATGCCTGGACTCACGAGATGAGTACCGAGATGTACGATACCATTTCAGAGGCTAACTCAGACCCGGACGTAGGTGCTATCGTCATCACGGGGGAAGGCAGAGGGTTTTGTGCTGGGGCAGACATTAAAGACAACTTTGCTGCTCGTTTAGAAGGAAAAGAGCAGTCTTCTCGCGGTAATTGGATTGAGCTAGTACGTTCTTCTAAACCCCTCATTGCTGCGGTGAACGGGCCTTGTATTGGTGTCGGTGCAACCATGATTTTGGCTATGGACATCATCATTGCTTCCCAAAATGCAAAATTCGCGATGGCCTTCGTAAAAATGGGAGTCACACCTGAACTCGCCAGTTCTCATTTTCTGCCTAAGCGTGTAGGTTGGGGTAAAGCGCACGAAATGTGCTTGACAGGCAGGATGTACTCAGGCAAGGAGGCGTTCGACATAGGATTGGCGGATCAATTGGTCGAGCCTGAAGAATTACTGCCCAAAGCACAGGAACTGGCATCAGAAATAGCGGCCAATCCATCTCCTCATTTGCGATGGGTCAAGCAACTGCTCACTGAAAATGAGTCAGAGCACGATATTAACGAGGTGTTTAAACGTGAGGGCGTGGTACTCGGTCAAGCGTACGAGTCAGCTGAGCACAAAGAGGCAGTTGCTGCATTCATCGAGAAGAGAGCTCCCGTCTTCAGAAGAAAAATCTAGAGTCGTCTAGCTCGACCGTAGCCGTCGATTCACTCGGTTTACGGCCGAGTTCTTAGGTTCTAGTCAATGTCTATTGGGAAGTCAAGCTCACTAATTCAGAGCTTGATACGCCAGCCTTTGAAATTCCTCTTGATAGGTATTACCTGGCATAGCTCCGTGGTTTAGAACCTGAGTCAGGCAGACACCGACCAGCTCTTCTGCGGGATCGCCCCAGTAAGTCGTACCTGCAGCGCCGCCCCAGCCATATGAACCTACGGATCGAATAAGAGGAAAACGGTCCCTTCCGTGATACGTGGAGACACCAAGTCCCCAGTGGAATCCGGGGCCGGTCATGGGAATGACCATATCGCCGGTGTGGTTGCCAATCATCAGATCAACAGTTTTACGACCTAATACTCGCATACCATCAAGTTCACCACCATTCAGCAACATCTGACCGAACCTGGCGTAATCTCCTGCTGAGCATAGCACGCCTCCTACGTCTCCACCGCCACCAAATTCAGTTCTTGGTCCAGTATTCTTCTCACTATTTTCGGCGGTTTCGGTCTCAGCCAACTGAACAGTCCCATCCACTTCACGAGGAGAGTAGCATGCACCGAAACGTGGTAATTGACCGTCTTTGAGATAGAACGCGGTGTCATGCATCCCTAGCGGCTCAAAGATGTTCTCGCGGAAAAAGACTTCAAGATTTTGGCCGCTCGCCTCTTCAAGGACGGCAGACAGAATAGGGTACCCAACATGGTATTGGAATCGTTCACCCGGATTCCAGGCTAGCGGAAGTTCCGCAAGTGCGCGAATTCGTTCTCTATTAGGTAGTCTTTCAAGATTAGGATCCTGATTCCAAGCCCAACCCATCCTTGTAAGTTGCTCTCTATATTGCTGACGATACATCGACGGCATAGTTGCCGGATTCATTAATCCGGTCGTGTGCGTCAGACAATCTCGGATAGTCATGGGGCGTTTAACTGGAGTCGTAATCATCGGCTCATTACGATGTGCCACAACTTGAGAGCCCCACTCCGGCAAAAATCTCGCAACTGGATCGTCTGGAGTCAATACGCCACGCTCGTAAAGTATGAGTGTCGCAACCCCGGCAATCGGTTTGGTATTGGAGTACATCCGGAACAGTGAATCCTTACCAACAGGGTTGCCTTTGGCCAAATCAAGTACGCCGCAAGCATTGAAGTGCACGATTTGTCCCTTTCGAGCGAGAAGTGTGACTAGATTTGGTACCTTTTTCGAGTCGACATAGGCCTGCATCGCAGGCTCGATCTGAGCTAGACGATCGGCGTCGAATCCCAATTCAGAAGGGTCACCGAGCGGTAAGGGTGAGGCGGACATAGTTTTCCTTTAAGTGATTATTGGTTGATGCTACGAGCCAAGTTAAAAATGAGCTCTTCGGCTTTGTTCTTGACATCAGGCAGTGAAGATAGTACTTTGTTGTCCCGCGTTGCAACACAAATTTGTTGTAAATACGAGGCAGCCACATCGAAATCGTCGTTCAGAATCTGATAGTCAAATTCGTAGTAGTGGGTGCAATCATCATGCGTCTGTCGCAGGCGTTCCCGCATAACCTCTTGGGAGTCTTCGGCAC
>MKWU01001122.1_pt1 | contig 48176 bp, 36 predicted proteins | sample 809101 | NCBI WGS metagenome assembly MKWU01 (sample SAMN05860141, study PRJNA318959) | sponge metagenome | host: Aplysina aerophoba | place: Slovenia: Piran, Adriatic Sea, Gulf of Piran | collected 2013-05-07 | reverse complement strand
CGCTTTCAGGATCAGGTCGTGCGCTTCGTAGTAGCGCTCGCGCTGCTCGATCGGCGTGATGCCGTAGCCCATATTGGCGTCCATGGCCGTGCCCAGCGGCATCCCCGCCACCAGGCGCCCCCCGGAGATGCAGTCCAGCATAGCGGAGTCCTCCGCGATCCGGATCGGCGGGTTCGTCGTCGGCAGCGTCGCCCCCATCTGCACGAGCGCCACGTCCTGGCCGCGGGTCGCCCGCGCCAGCGCCCCGCCCATCACGTTGGGGCCGGGCATGAAGCCGTAGGCGTTCTGGTGGTGCTCGTTCACGCAGATGCCGTCGAACCCGAGGTCGGCGGCGTGCATCAGCTCGTCGAGCGTCCAGTTGTAGTAATCGCCCACGCGCTCGGCCGTGGCCAGCTCGTGGAAGGGCGGGTCAACCCAGACCGAGTGGTAGCGCTCCTCGAAGTCGTCCGGCAGCTCCCGGTGGGGCATCAGGTGGAACATGGAGATCTTCATCGGGTACCTCCCAGACGCCCCTCTGCGGGCGGGCCGGCGTCTCGGCCGGAGGCTGGGCGCCTGGAGCGGGGAACTCCGCGCCCACGCTAGCGATCGGCCAGAGGCGGGTCAATATGTAGTGCCGCGAACGCATTGCCCCCCCGCCCTCTACGCTAGTGGGCATGATCAAGCGCGCCCTTCGCAGGCTTGACCCTCGAGCGGGCGCCCGGCGCCGATTCACCAACTTCGTCCGGCCCGTACAGGAGTTCGTGCAGACGGAGAGTGCGGGCGCCGTCCTCCTCATGGTCGCCGCTGTGGTCGCGCTCGTCTGGGCTAACTCGCCCTGGCACACCCACTACGAAGAGCTGCTGGATGTCCACCTCGGTATCGACCTCGCCTTCTGGGCGGTCGAAGGGAGCCTTCACTTCTGGGTGAACGAAGTGGCGATGGTCCTCTTCTTCTTCGTCATCGGCCTCGAGATCAAGCGCGAGATCACGATCGGCGAGCTTTCCGACCCGCGCGTGATGGCGGCGCCGGTGGTCGGGGCCATCGGCGGCATGCTGCTGCCGCTCGCCATCTTCCTTCTCGTTACGCAGGGGGCCGGGGCCGAGGCGCGTGAGGGCTGGGCCATCCCCATGGCCACCGATGTCGCCTTCGCCCTCGGCATCGCCACGCTCTTCGCGAAGCGCGTCCCCATTGGCCTGCGCGCGATGCTCCTCACCTTCGTCATCGTGGACGACATCGGGACGGTCCTCGTCGTCGCCCTCTTCTACTCAGGCGATGTCCAGGTCGACCAACTGGTGCTCACGGCCTCGCTGGTAGCGCTCATGCTCGTGACGTACCGCTTCGGCGTGCGCAGCATGTTTGTGTTCGCCGGCATCGGCATCGTTGCCTGGGCCGCCATCCTCGATTCAGGCGTGCATCCGACAACGCTGGGCGCTCTCCTCGGTTTCCTCACCCCCTGGCGTCCACCGGTGTCGCTGGAGGGCTTCGTGCGTACCGCTCGCCAGCTCCTCGAACGCTTCCGCGCAGGGGACGAGGACCCCGAGACGCCCCTCGGGCACGACCAGGTGGTCGACTCTCTCCTCAGCCTCAGTGAACTCAGCAGCAATGCCGTGCCCCACGTCGATCGTCTCGAGCACAACCTCCATCCGTGGGTGGCCTACCTGGTGGTGCCCGCCTTCGCGCTCGCGAACGCTGGCGTGCATCTCGATCCTGGCGGCCTCGGCGAGGCCTTCACCAGCAGCGTGACCTGGGGCGTGCTCATCGGGCTTGTGGTGGGGAAGCCCGTTGGGCTGGTGGCGGCGACCTGGATCGCGGTCGCGCTCGGGGCGGTCCGCCCTGCGGGCGTGACCTGGCGCGGTGTGGCCGCTATCGGGCTCGTGGCCGGCATCGGCTTTACCGTCGCCCTCTTCGTCGGCGACCTCGCCTATACGGACGCCGAGCTGCTGCGCCAGAGCAAGATCGGCATCCTCGCTGCCCTCGTCATCGCCGGACCGCTTGCCATTCTCGGTTTCCTGCTCCTGCCGAGGGTCAAGCAGGCCCCGCTCCCCGACGCCATAGCAGACGCCGCCGAGGAAGTCACCGCTCAGTAGGTGAGCTTGCAGACGGTATCGTGCTGGAGGGTAGCCGACCCCCTCCTTGCCTCTGCCGAAAAGGAGTAGGCTGGGCGCGATTTGATAGCAGCAGGAGGCAGACATGCGGTTCTTGCGACGTGGTGAGGCGGAGTCGAGTAGCGGTCAGGCCGTCGAGGGCGTATCGGATACATGTGAGCACGTGCTCCTCGTCCCCCACTGGGACTCGCCCGAGAACATGGGCGTTGAAGACAAGGCGAGCAGCTACCGCTGCAACACCTGCGATGAGAGCTTCACGCGCGAGGAAGAGGAGATCCTGCGCGGCACCGATGCCGACCGTATCCGCCGAGGCCTCCAGGAGCGTCCCAACATCAAGGCCCGCTACCCCGTTACCTGGAACCTCGCCGACGGGCGCCAGGTCGAGTTGCACCACCTGAGCCAGGGAAACCGCAACGCGTTCCTGCAGTTCGCCCGCGCGCTCCCGTACGACGACCTGCTCTTCCTTCGTGAGGACCTGGCCAGCCGGGCCGTTGTCGACACGATGATCCGGAACGTGGACGACGGCGTTGACTTTGCCCTCGTTGCCGAGGCCCCCGGCCACGAGATCGTCGGGTACGCCTCCCTGCACGGCGAACCCATGCGGTGGACGCGGAACGTGGGCGAGGTCCGTGTGGTGGTCGCCAGCGACTACCGTGGCAGCGGCCTCGGCGGGCGCCTCGTCCGGGATGTCATCGATGCCGCCCCGAACTTCGGCTCGCGCAAGATCACGGCCCAGATGACCGTCGACCAGGGTGGCGCCCGCGGCGCCTTCGAGCGTCTCGGGTTCAAGGAGGAAGCCACGCTTCACGGCTGGGTCACCGACCGCCGTGGCCTCCCCCGTGACCTGCTCATCATGGCTCTCGACCTCGCCGGAGCGGAGGCCTAGCCCCCCGACGGCGCCGGTCGTGCCGGGGCAGCGCTCAGCGCAGCGCGGGCATGACCTCTTCTTCGAACTGCCGGATGCCCCGCTCCGCCTGCTCCGGCGTCGATGAAGCGGATGGGCCCGAGGCCGGCCCGGAGATCACGAAGCGCTCGATGCCCAGGTCGGCCAGCGCGCGCAGGCGCTGGATGCAGACCTCGGGCGGGCCGATCACCGCGAACCGGTCGAAGAAGTCGTCCGGAACGACCTTCGACTGCTCCGAGCCCTCTCGGAAGTGCCCCGCCAGCGTATAGGTGTCGTGGATCCGTTCGTAGACTTCCCGGTCGGAGTCCGAGACGGGCGCTACAACCTTCCCGTACATGGCCGTGAAGCGCGCCATCGACGTGGCCGTCCCGCTCAGCATCTGGCGCCCCACTGCAAGGTCGTCCGTTACCGCGACCGGTACCCATGAACCGAGGCTCACCGGGCGCGTCACCCCCGCCGCCTCGCGTGCTTCGCGAACGACACCCACCGCCCAGGCTACCCGCGCCGGGTCCGCGCCCACGGCCGTGGTCACGCGATCCGCGTGGCGAGCGGCGATGCCCAGCACCCGGGGCCCCGTCCCCACCAGGTCGAGCGGAACCGACTCGATGCCTTTCATGAATAGCCCGAACCTCGCCTGTTTCGCCGTCTGCGCCAGCCCGAGCCGGTCGACCGGTGGGAAGTGCCCGCCCCCATCGAGGTCGAGGTCGAAGGGCTGCGGTTCGTCCTGCAGGTAGTTCCGCAGGCGGCTCGTGTAGGCCTCGAAGAACTTGAGCGGCGCCGGCGCCATGCCGAGGTAGGCCATGGCGGAGTCGCCCCGCCCCAGCCCCAGGATGGCGCGGCCACCGGAGAGGGCCTGCACCGACTTGATCGACCCCGCTGCGGAGGCGGGCGTGTGCGAGGCGGGTGTCGCCACCCAGGGAGCCACCTGCAGGCGGCTCGTCTCCCGCGCCACCGCCGAGAGCACCACGTAGGGATCGAACGCCATGGTGGGCGCATAGGGCGTGCCGAAGCCGTCCCAGCCCCGCTCCTCCGCTTGCACGGCGGCGCGCACCACCGAGTCGGGGCGGCCCACCGAGGTTGTCCAGAACTCCACCATCGTTGGGCCTCCCTACAGGTCCGTGCTCCCGTTGATCTCGCGCCGCGGCCAGAGGAAGTCGATGCGCGTGCGCTGGATCTTCCACCCGTCCCCGGTTTTCCGGTACCGCTCGTCGTAGATGCCGAACAGGATGAGGGGGTTTTCGACCCCCTCCGTCGAGCGAATGTTGAGCAGGTACCAGCGCCCTATCGCCGTCGTCTCGTCGACGATCCGGATCCAGGGGTTCGTGACGTTGTGGAGGATGCCGTAGTCGGGGCTCTTGTTCGCCGCCGCTGCTGCGTACTCCCTGTGGATCTCCTCTTTGCCCACCCACTTGCCGTAACTCTCACCGAAGTCGCACACGGCGTCATCGGTGAACAGGTCGACCAACTCCTCGACCCGGTTCCCGTCGTAGTAGTGGGCGTAGAGCGTCCGGAGATTCCGGATCTCCTCGATCTCGCAGAGCTCCTCGATGGTGACCACCGCGGGGCGCTCCCTAGAGGTTCGCGCTTGGCTGGTACTCGCGCCGCGGCCAGAGGAAGTCGATGCGCGTGCGCTGGATCTTCCAGCCGTCCTCCGTTTTCTTGTAGTCCTCGTCGTAGATGCCGAAGAGGATGAGCGGGTTCTCCACGCCCTCAGACGTCCGCAGGTCGAGCAGATACCAGCGGCCGTGGGCCGTGGTCTCGTCGGCGAGCCGGATCCACGGATTCACGACCGCGTGCATCACGCCGTGCGGGTCCCCGCCTTCCCCCTCGATGAAGTTCTTGTAGTTGTTGTAGATCTGCTCGCGCCCGACCCAGTTGCCGCCATACTCCTCCCCGAACTCGCACACCGCGTCCTCGGTGAACAGGTTGGCCAGCTCCTCCACCCGCTGCCCGTCGTAGTAGTGGGTGTAGAGGTAGCGAACTTCCTTGATCTCCTCGATTTCGCACAGTTCCTGGGGTGTGACCATTTCGTTGCTCCTTAGCTTCCGGGACCCCACGAGGTCCACTCGTCGATCGGTTTGTCCGGCGTGATTATCAACAGAACGCGCTCGTCCCGCTTCAGCTCCGCGAGAAACGCCTCATCGTCCTGCTCGCGGCCGTGCTTCGCGCGGATCGCCTTGAACTGCTCGAACACCGCCTCGTGGTCGTCGCGAAGCTCGACCGTCCCGTCGACCAGCACGGTGCGGAAGCCGGTCGCGTCGTCGATCGCGAGTTGCACGCGCGGGTCGCGGCTGAAGTTCTCGAACTTCCGTCGCCGTTTGGTGGTCGAGACATAGAAGCGCGACCCGTCCCAGTGGAACCAGTTCGGCGTCATCTGCGGGCGCCCGTCCCGGCGGATGGCGCCCACCATCGCGTTCCGGGGCTCCGCCAGGAAGGCCTCGATCTCTGCGCGGCTCATGCCGCCGGCCCGTGTCATGCGCAAGTCCCGAAGCGGGCGGCGATCACCGTTGGTCCGCCTTGGGCCCGTCCCAGTACTTGATGAGCTCGTACCAGCCGGAGCCGTTGACCGCGATCGGGATCCCGCCCAGCTTCTCGCCGGTCTCGCGGTGGACCTTGCGCCCTTCCCAGGCGTCGGGGTCGCGCTGCCACGCGTTCAGGGTGGCCTCCGCCTCGTCATAGCTGGGCGCCTCCACCTCGTAGAGGGAGAGGTAGCCTGAGACGGTCTCGCCGCCTCCGTGCGGGCCGCTCAGCTTGAACACGCTCCCACGGATGAAGTTGGGGCACTTCGCGGTGTCCTCGATGTGCTGGTCGACGAACCACTCGTCGAACGCCTCCTGGGCGTCCTCGCCGGTGGGCTCGCAGAGCCCGATGAGCACGAATTTCGGCATGGTCAATTCCTCCTGCGTGGTTGGGCCAAGGGTAGCACCGGCCCGGTTGCGTGATCCCCTGTCCCGTCAGGTTCCGCGCTGCCGGGGGTCGAGAACGTCGCGCAGTGCGTCGCCGAGCAGGTTGAAGGCCGCCACCGTGAAGGTAATCGCGCCCCCGCCAACGATGCTCATGACGGGCTGCGAGTCGAACGTCAAGCGCCCTTGCGCCACCATCTTGCCCCAGCTCGGCCCGGGCGCCCCCAGGTTCAGGAAGGACAGGCCGGCCTCCGCGAGAATCGCGGTGCCGACGGAGATGGAGAAGATCACGATTATCGGCGCCGCAACGTTCGGCAGTAGGTGGCGGGCGACGATTCGAAAGTGACTCGCACCCACGACTCTGGCGGCCTCCACGTAGACCTCATTGCGCGTTGAGAGCGCCGCCGACCGCACGACCCTCGCCGCGCCAAACGATCCCAGAATGGATAAGGCAAGGATGACCCGGAACAGGGTCACCTCCCCGATCTGGATGAGGAGGAGCAGGAAGATGAGGCCCGGGATGGCGATCATCGCGTCGACTAGCCGCTGAAGGATGAGGTCGACAAGGCCTCCGAAGTAACCGGAGGCGACTCCGATGACGGCCCCGAGCACCGTCGCAAGGGCCGCCGAGGCGAAGCCAAAGTAGAGCGCCCGCCTCGCTCCCACCAGCAGCCGTGTGAGCAGGTCGCGACCCTTGTCGTCGGTCCCAAGGGGGTGCTCCCAGCTCGGGTTGGCGAGCCGCAGGAGGGTGGTGGGGCTGATCTTCTCCGGGTCGGTGCTGGTGCGGTCGTAGTTTGCGTTCACCTCGCTGAAGGCCTCGTCCTTGTCGTAGGGGGTCACGTACGGCCCCAGCACCCCCAGCACCAGGAAGATGACGGCCATCCCCAGACCGAGGGCCCCTACCTTCTTCTGTTTGATGAATCGCCCGAACGCGGCCAGCCCCCGAGCGGCTCTTGAACGCGTCTCGTCGTGAGCGGTCATCGCGAGATCGCCTTCCGCCACTCCCACGCTTCCCGTCATTCGGCCGCCCCGACCGTGACCCGGGGGTCAATCAGGAAGTAGCTGAGGTCGACCAGGAGGTTGATCATGACGACCCCCACCACGAGCAGCAGGGCCATGGCCTGCGCTACGGGGACATCCCGGATGAGGAGCGCTTCCAGGAGCAGCCTCCCCATGCCCGGGATGTTGAACATCGTTTCGAGGATGACGTTCCCACCGACGAGTGCGGCCAGGGAGATCCCGAAGATCGTCACGATGGGGATGAGCGCATTCCGAAGCACGTGGCGGGCGATGACAGCCCTGCTCTGCAGGCCCTTCGCCCGTGCGGTTCGTACGTAGTCCTGCCGCAGCACGTCGAGCAGTTGGGATCGCAGGAATCTCATTAGGATGGCCCCAAAAGCGAGCCCGGCCGCAAGGCTGGGGATGATCATCAGCTGGATGCTCGCCCAGGGGTCCTCCCAGATGCCCGGGTGCGCAATGACGTTCAGCTCCAGGATGTCGTACTGGAGGGACCACCCGGAGCCGAGCGTGGCAATCCAGAACGGCGGCGCCGCCAGGAAGAAAACCGCGAAGAGGCGCAAGGTGCCGTCAAGCCAGGAATCCTGCCTGAGGGCCGAGATGATGCCGACGGGGAACGCCAGGATGAGGGCGATGACGACAGACATCAGGCCAAGCTGAAGCGTGTACGGCAGCGCGGCCCGTACGGACTTCAGGGAGGAGTCGCCCGTCCGGAATGAGGTTCCAAAGTCCCCGGTAAAGAGGTCCCGGAGGAACTTCCCGTATTGGATGGGGATGGGGTCGTGGAGCCCCAGCCGCTCACGGGCGAGACGAAGGGCCTCGTCGGGATCTCCGCCCCGACCCGCGAAGAACTGGTCCGAAACCTGCTGCGCGGCAAAGTCGCCCGGCAGGATTCGCAGCGTGATGAAGATGAAGGTCATCACGATCAGGATGACCACGAGATTGAGGAGAAGGCGTCGCGCAATGTATTGCGTCACGGGGCACGCTCCACCAGGGTCGTCGCACGCCATCCCCGGCGCGGGGCCGGGGCGCTACGCGCCATGCGGGCCGGTTACCCTGCGCCGTGCCGGATCAGTCGACCCGGTGTCGCGCCGGTCGTCTCTCCATCCTCCATCGTCACTTCACCGTTTACGAGGATCCATCGGTAGCCTTCGGCCCTGCGCACCCTGCGCCACTGACCGGCGGGAAGGTCGTAGACCTTCTCCATCGGGCCGATGCCGAGGTTCTCCAGGTCGTAGATAACGATGTCGGCCGGTGAACCCTCCCGGATCCAGCCGCGGTCCTTGAAGCCCGCGGCCTGGGCTGGGTAGGCGCTCAGGCGCCAGTGCGCCTGCTCGAGGTCCATGATCTCGTGGTCGCGCACCAGTTCCGCCAGCATCTCCGTTGGGTAGACGCCCATCGCGAGGAATTTCGTGTGCGCGCCGCCGTCGGAAACGCCCGGGATCGCGAACGGCGAGTTCGCGACCTCGCTCATCGCCTTCACGTCGACCTCTTCCGGAGGCGTTACCCAGGTCGTCTGGAGCTTGTCCGCGACCCCCAGGTCGAGGAAGGCGTCGATCACGTGCTTTCCGCTCTGCTCGGCGATCTCCTTGACCGTCAGCCCCTCCAGGTGCTTCAGGGCCGGATCTTCGACCTCCTGCACCGTGAGTACCGCGATCCCCCTCCCGATTTGTCCGTCGACTTCCGCCTCCTCCTCGCGGCCAGGGGCGTTTGGCCCCTTCCCTTCGTCGTACTCCGCACGGAGGGCGGGGCGGCGCTCGGGGTCACCCATTTTCGCCATCCGCTCCTCGACCGTGCCGAGCGTGAGATCTCGCCAGAGCTCGTACGTATCGAACATGTTCCAGTGCTCGAGCGTGAGTTCGTAGCCGATCTTCACGGTGACCGCCTGGCCGAACACGCGATTGCCGCGTGCGTTCGCCTCGTTGAGCCACTTGATCGTCTTGTGGTGCCCCTCCATCTCGTTTCCGTGCTGGTCCCGCCCCATCGCCAGGATGAGGTTGTAGATGACGGGCCGGCCGCTCACTTCGGCGAGCTGCTCATTGAGCTCCATCCCGCCGCCGGTGAGCTGGATGAACCCGTCCCGGCACTTTGCGAGCACCTCCGCGAACGAGAGCAGAGTCTCGGGCGCCATGGTGTCCGTAATCATCGGCGTGCCGTCGTAGTCCCGTTGGCCGCTTCCCGGTCCGAGGACCTGCGCGGAGAACCCACAGCCCCCCGCCTTGATGGCTTCCTCCAGGATGCGCGACATCTCCGCCATCTCGGCTTCGTTTGGGAGCCGGTTCTTCGCCGCCTCAAGCCCCATCACGTACATCATCAGCGGGCCCAGCCCGACGTAGCTGAGGAGGTTTACGCCCTTCGGCGTGCGGTCGAGGCTATCGAGGAACTCCGGGTAGGTCTCCCAGTCCCACGGCATCCCCTCCTGCATCGACTCCAGCGGGATGGCCTCGTTCCGCGCAAGCGAAAGCATCGCCCGCTCACGGTCGTCCGGCTTCACCGGGGCGAAGCCGAAGCCGCAGTTCCCGATCACCACCGATGTGACCCCGTGCCAGCCCGAGATGGAGCAGTACGGGTCCCAGTAGACCTGGCCGTCGTAGTGCGTGTGCAGGTCCACGAAGCCGGGCGCAACGATGAGCCCTTCCGCATCGAGCACGCGCTCGCCGTCCGATGCGTTCAGGCGACCGATGTAGGCGATGCGCCCGTCCGAGATGCCGACGTCTGCGACATAACGCGGCGTGCGCAACCCATCAATGATCGTTCCGCCCTTGATTACCAGGTCAAACTCAGCCATGACGCAAACCTCCGCTGGCCTCCTCCGGCTTCAGCCTCACTCTACAAGGTGGGCTTGCCGGCGTACGTGGGATCGGTCTGGTCGAGCCAGGCTCGCCTGCCGAGCTTCTTCTCGAAGTCGAGGAACCCTGGTTCGGCCCCGTGCAGGTACGGCCAGTGCAGGTACTGCCGCAGCGAACCAGAGATCGGGATGTGCCCGGTGCCCCCGTCCGAGATTGAGAGTCGTTGCGCGTCCCTCAGGATCTCCTTCGCTCGCTCCGTATCGAACTCGGCGAACATGTCCGCGATCAGTTCCTCCATCTCCGGAGTCGTGGTCTTGTAGAAGTTAATGTTCCCCTCAATCCCCCACAGCCCCTTCCAGCGCTGTCGCGGGTCGGGCGAGTGCCACTGGGTCCACCCGCCGAGGTAGCCCCCGGAGCCCTGGTCGAGCAGGTACTGGAGAAGCGTCCCCACAGGCACGGTGTGGAGGGAGAACTTATCCGTGTCCAGGTTCTCGTTCATCATGGCCGGCCACCACTCCTTGATGGCCTGGTCCTGGACGTCGATGATGGTCATCTCGAACCACATCGGATCGATCGCGTCACCGCCGCCCGCTTGCCACAGCGCCCGCGCTTCCTTGATGTCCTCGGCCCTGTCCTCGCGGTAGCCGGGCGTCGTCGCGAGCTCGTCCTGGGAGAGGGCCCAGTCCTGGAACGGCCAGGGAACTGGCGGGTTCGGGCGAGCGACGCCCTGGAAGTACTGCTGCCCGCTCAACACCCGGTCGGTGGCGATGAAAATCGCGTTGCGGATGTCCTTGTTGTTCCAGCCCTCGCTCTGCAGATACGGGTAGGTCAGGCCGAGGTTGCTGTTTGGCTCGCCGACCGACAACCGCAGTGCGTCGGGCTGCGCCGCTTCAACCGCCGAGATGACGTCGTTGCTGGCTTGCATGATGTCGAGCTGCTTCTGCTCGAACGCCAGCCGGATCGCCTGGGCGTCGTCGATCGGGGTGTAGATCAACTCGTCGAAGAACTGGACTTCCTCACCCGCGGCCTTCAGGAAGTAGTCCGGGTGTCGCACGGCCTTCGCGCGCGTATCGAGGTTGTACTCCTCGAAGACATACGGTCCCGTGCCGAGGATGAACCGGGAATCGGTCACCGCGAAGTCGAGTTCGATTGCCTCTGCCGTGTCGCGGTCGTTGATGACGTTGAAACGGTCACACATCTCCGAGAGCCAGAGCACGCTCGGCGCGTTCAGCGTGATCGTGAACGTCTCCTCGTCGATGTAGTCCACGTTCTCGACGTGCTGGTAGAGGGCGCTGTAGCGATAGAAGTCCTCGGTCTCGGTCCCGTCGGCCAGCTTGCGAGCGCGCTGGCGCTCGATATTCCAGCGAACGTCCTCCATCGTCAGCGTGCGGCCGTTGGCTGGAGGCTTGTCGTGGTACTTCACATCGTTGCGAATCTTGAAGGTGTAGGTCACGTCGTCGGGCTGTTCGGGCACGCCCTGCGCGATCTCGCCCCGGATGGTGGCCAACTCGATGTCGTCCCACGCGATCAGCTGGTTGTAGGCGAGGCTGAGCATCTCACCCCGTCCGGGGTAGAGCTCCCGGTGCATGTCGAGCGTGGCGCCCGTGAGATCGCGGTGGAAGCTGTATTGCCCACCGTCCGTGGGGACCGTTCCCGCCGGAGCCGGCGCTTCAGTCGGGGCCTCAGTGGGAGCTTCCGTTGGGGCAGCGGTGGCCGCTGCGGTCTCGGCCGGCTCGGTGTCGTCATCGTCGTCGCCACAGCCCACCACCACGAGCGCGCCGGCCCCGGCTGCCCCGGCAACCGTGCCCCTCAGGAGCGCCCGCCGGCTTACTCGTTTCCGGTCCCAGTGTCGTCGCCAGTAGTTCTCAGCCATTCCGTTCCCTCCGTGCCCACAGCGGTCCCCACACTTCGATTGTGGAACGCGCTCGGTCGCTGTGATGGCCTGTTGCCATCCGTTTCTGGGGCTTTGTCCGGTTCAGAGTGCCGAAACGTTCCGGGTCGGCAGGGGTGCAAAGCCGTTACCGTGCAGGCTACGCTCCTCCAGAACACGCCGCAATATTGGCTATTACACATTCGGTGCTTGCGGGGCTGCTACAGGCGGGGCATCACTTCCGCGGCGAACCACGTCTTGTAGTCGGCCCCCGCGAGGGTGGGCGGCAACGCCCGTGCGACCGGTGCGCCGGGCACCGGCATCGGTACGGGGTGGGGCACAACGATGTCGACCCGCCCCGCGATCGCGACGGCCTCGCGAATCTGCCCGGCAATGTCTTCCGCCGACCCGAACAGCGCGAACGAGTCCGCCGTTTCCTCGTCGAGGAAGCTCACCAGGTTGCCCGATTCCACCAGGTCGGGGGCGTGGTGGAAGTCGGGGTACACCTGCTGCTTCAGCTCCTCCACGGGCGGACCGTCCCAGGGCAGCCCCGGAATCTCGAACAGCGCGGGCGAGTACTCGTAGTAGCCCGCCGCCATCGAGCGCGCCGTCGCGCGGATCTCCGTGGGGTCGTCGCTCATCACCGTGTGGAAGATGAGCCCGATGCCGATCTCGGACGGGTCGCGCCCCGCCGCCCGCGCCCCCGCGTGGACGCGTTCGATGGCCGTGCGCAGGTTTTCCGGATGCCGCCCCACCCGCAGGAAGACTCCGTCCGCCACCCGTCCCGCCATCTCGATCGTTTTGGGCCCGCCCGCCGCAATCCAGATCGGGACTGGCCTCGCGTGCAGGAGCTCCGCCGGGCGCACCGCCCCCACATCAACCGCTTCCCCCGCGAGCAGGCGTCGCGCGAGTACGGTCGCCTCCTCCAGTTCCGCCATGCGCGCGGGCCGCAGCCCCAGCCAGCGCACGGCAGTATCGCCGATGCCGTACGTCAGGATCGCGCGACCGCCGGAGAGCTCGTCCAGCGTTGCGATCGAGCTGGCCGAGACGGCCGGGTGGTGCAGCACGGGGTTATCGAGCAGCAGCCCCAGCTTGATGCGTGAGGTGCGCCCCGCCGCGACCGCCAACTCCATGTACGGGTCGCGACGCGAGAGCGGGTTCCAGGGGATGAGCGCATACCCGAACCCGACCTCCTCCGCCCGCTGAATGTCGGCCACGAAGGCTTCGGTCGAGGTCCAGTCGAAGCGGTTCAGCCCGAACTCAGGAGCGTTCTCCATGCCGCTGGAGTCAGCCGGCCTTCTGGTAGAGCGGGCTCTCGGTTGGATTGCGCAGCTCAAGCACCTCGAACAGGTTGGCCGCCTCCGAGATGCCGACGATGTAGACCATCCGCTCCTTCACCTCGCCCTCGGCGTGGATCGCGCCGGCCGGGATCACGAGCTTGTCGCCGGGGCCCAGGGGGAAGCGCTCGCCCTTCTCGTTGAGCACGTAGCTGCTTCCCTCCAGCACGTAGCCGCAGTTGTCCACGTCGTGCCAGTGCAGGGGCAGCTCCTCCATCCGCTCCGAGACGTAGGTCGTGGGCCAGAGGTCGAGCCGCTTCAGGTCCTCGAGCACTTCTTCCTTGGTCGTGAAGGCGTTGTGGATGACCTGCATCGGTCCCGGTTCGAGCGCCATTGGCCTGCTCCTCATCGCCGGTACGGCGAATCCGCGGGCGAGTGTCGCACGCGGCGGGTGCTGGCGGCTATGCGCCTGGGTGCTGCCTACCCGGCCTCCAGCGCGGAAAACCGGACCCCGGTCAGTTCCTCCGATAGCTCCCACAGCCGCTTTGCGTCTGCCTCGTCGTGCGCCGCGTCCGACGCCTCCACGACCACGGGATGCCCCGTCGTCTCGTTGAGCCTGCCGGGACCGAAGTACTGGCCGCCCGTGGCATCCGGGTCGGTGGCGGCCCGCAGTGTGGGCAGGGCGCCCCCGTCCGGGCCCTGGATGATCAGGTTGAAGATGCGAAGGGCGATCCGCATGTACAGGCGGTCCGCCATGTGCCCGGTGAGGTTCGAGGCGGAGAAACCCGGATGCGCCGCCAGCGCTTGCGCATCGATCCCGGCTCGCTCGAAACGGCGCTGGAGCTCGTACGTGAACAGCAGGTTCAGCAGCTTCGAGCGGCCGTACGCCGCCCATTCCCCGTACCCGCCCTTCTCGTAGAGCAGGTTGTCGAGGTCCAGTTCGGCTCGCTTGTGCGCCAGGCTGCTCACGTTCACGACGCGCGCCCCCGGCGTCGACAGCAGCAGGTCGAGCAAGCGGCCGGTCAGGGCGAAGTGCCCCAGGTGGTTCGTACCGACCTGCCGCTCAAACCCGTCCTCCGTCTTTCCGTAGGGGATCACCATGATCCCGGCATTGTTCGCCAGCACATCCAGGCGCGAGTAGCGCTCCGTGAACTCCGTGGCGAACCGCTCGACCGAGGCAAGGCTCGCAAGGTCGAGCGCCATCAGCTCCGCTTTCGCTCCGGGAATCTCCGCCTTCAGCGCGTCGAGCGCGGCCTGGCCCCGCTCCGGCGAGCGGCAGGCGAGGATGGTGTCCGCGCCCTTCCGTGCGACTGCCTTCACTGCCCCGAAGCCGATGCCGCTGTTCCCGCCCGTCACCACCACCACCTTGCCGGTCAGGTCCGGGATGTCGTCGGTGGTCCACTTGCCGCGTTTCGCCATCGGTTTACGCCTCCAGCCCCGTGAATCGAACTCCCGTCAGCTCCTCGGATACCTCCCAGGCGCGGCGCGCCGCTTCTTCGTCGTACGAAATGGGGTTCGACGTCACGACCACCGGATAACCTCTTGCTTCATAGAATCCCGAGGGCCCGTAGTACTGGCCACCACGGGCCGTGGGGTCAGTCGCGGCCCGAAGGGTGGGAAGTGCCCCCATGGCCGCGCTTTGTTCCACCTTGCCGATGAACAGGGTGAACGCCCACCCCAGTCCCCGGGGACGCACTGCCGCCGTCCCCATGTTCGTTGAAGCGAAGCCCGGGTGCGCCGCCAGCGACGATGCCCCCGCCCCGGCCGCCTCGAACCGCCGTTGCAGCTCGTACGCGAACAGCAGGTTGAGCAGCTTCGACCGGAAGTACGCCTTCCACGGTCCGAAGCCCCCGTTCTCGTACAGCAGGTTGTCGAGATCGATCTTTCCCTGGCGGTGCCCCACGCTGCTCACACTCACGACGCGCGCTCCCGGAGTGGACAGCAGTAGGTCCAGGAGTCTTCCCGTCAGGGCGAAGTGACCAAGGTGGTTCGTCCCGTTCTGTAACTCGAACCCGTCTTCCGTCTGGGCCCACGGAACAGCCATGATCCCGGCGTTGTTCGCCAGCACGTCGAGCCGCGGGTACCGCTCGTTGGACGCTGCGGCGAACCGCTCGACCGACGCAAGACTCGCGAGGTTGAGAGCCATGAGCTCAGTCCTGGCCTCCGGAATCTCCGCCTTCAGCGTGTCGAGGGCGGCCTGCCCGCGCTCCGGCGATCGGCAGGCCAGCACTGTCTCTGCGCCCTTGCGCACGAGTTCCTTCGCTGCCTCGAATCCGATCCCGCTGTTCGCCCCCGTAACGAGGGCGACCCGTCCCGTCAGGTCGGGAATGTTGTCGGCGGTCCACCTGTCACGTCTCGCCACCATGGTCTCCTGGCTCAGTCACCCGGGGGAGGTTTGAAAGAACTGGAGCGGGAGACGAGGATCGAACTCGCGACATCCTGCTTGGAAGGCAGGCGCTCTACCGCTGAGCTACTCCCGCTCGCGGCCTCCGAGATTGTAGCAACCGCGTCCCTTCCGCCCCTCCCGGTCGTGGGAAGCGCACGCCGGATCGGGTAGCCTTTGGCCGCACGACACCCACGCACGGAGGGGACGATGACGGCCACCGAAGAGTCCATGACCATGGAAGAAGCCATCAAGCAGCAGCTTGCGCTGGCCATCGAACCCCAGGAGTTCGATAGCCCCGAGTACATCAAGGACCCCTTCCCCCTCTACAAGCGGCTTCGCGATCACCATCCCGCCTACCAGGACCTCTTCCACAACAACTGGGTCATCACCCGCTACGACGACATCGTGGCGGTCTTCCAGAACAACGAGGACTTCGACCGCGCCGAGTACGACCCCAGCGGTGAGTACGAGTTCGGCAAGAAGCACGTCTTCGGCCCGAACATTCTCGAGTACGGCAACAGCGACGAGCACCGCTTCCTGCGCAACGTCGTCGCTGACCAGTTCGTCGGCAACCGCCTCCAGACCTTCCTCCCCTTCATCGAGCAGATCGCCCGCGAAATGATGGGCAACATCTGGGCGAAGTCGGCCGACGACATCGCCGCGGGCTTCGCCGAGGCTGGCGAGGTCGAGCTGGTCAGCCAGTTCACCACCCAGTTCCCCATCCGCGTCATCTCCAACATGCTCGGCCTCCCCCGCGAGGACGAGGACACCTTTGTGCGCTGGTACCAGCACCTCATCGAGGGCCTCGGCTTCGGCGGCGAGCACCTCGCCCGCGGCCTCCAGGCGCGCAACGAGATGTGGGACTACCTCGACCCGCTCATCCGCCGCGCCGAGGACGCCCCCGGCGAGGACCTCGTTTCGCGCATCGTCCACGCCGAGTTCCGCGGCCAGCGCATGAACGCCGACGAGATCAAGGGCTTCATCGCCCTCCTGCTCGCGGCCGGCGGTGATACGACCGACAAGGCCATCGCGCTCATGTGGTACCACATGCTCTACACCCGCCCCGACCAGTTCGAGGAGGTCAAGAAGAACCCGGAGCTCTGGACCAACGTCTTCACCGAGATGATGCGCTACGACCCGGTCGTCCACTTCCAGTACCGCTTCACCACGCGCGAGGTGAAGCTGCACGGCGAGGTCATCCCGGAGCGCACGAGCATCACCCTGCTCCTCGGCGCCGGAAACCGCGACGAGCGCGTCTTCAAGGATCCCGACACCTTCGACATCTTCCGCGAAGACCTGCACATGGGCCGCGAGCTGCGATCGGGCCGTTACCCCGACGGAAAGCACGGCCACCTCGGCTTCGGCATGGGGCAGCACTTCTGCATGGGCTACGCCATGGCCCGCCAGGAGGCGATCATCGCCAGCACGCGCCTGCTCGAAGCGATGAAGAACCCCCGTCCGAAGTTCCCCACGCACCCCGGCATCACTTCGCCGACCCTCGGTTCGGGCGGGTTCCGCTCGCCCGTCGAGCTCTGGATCCAGTTCGACCCGGAGTAGTCCGACGCCTGGGGAGAATCCGATGCCGCACGAGCTCGAGGTCATAGTCCGCAAGTGCGAGGGAGGCTCGGACTACCCGCCCCTGCTCTTCGTCCACGGCTCCTGTCACGCCGCCTGGTGCTGGGACGAGCATTTCCTGCCGTTCTTCGCCGGGCACGGCTTCGACGCCTACGCCCTCAGCCTGCGCGGCCACGGTGGGAGCGGCGGCGGCGAACGCCTCCGCTGGACTTCCACCGCCAGCTACGTCGCCGATGTCGAACGCGTGGCCTCTGACCTACCAGGCGAACCGGTCGTCATCGGGCACTCGCTCGGCGGCTTCGTCGTGCAGAAGTACCTCGAACGGCATGAGGCGCCGGGAGCTGTGCTCGTGGCGCCCACGCCCAGGCGGGGGATGAGGCGCACGGCCCTTCGGTGGTCCCTGCGGGATCCGTGGCCGTTCCTCAAGTTCTGGCTCACCCTGGAGCCGTACGCCCTCTTCTCCACACCCGAGCGCTGCCACGGCCTCGTCTTCTCCCCCGATATGGACAGGGAGACCGTGCGCCGCTACTGGGCCCGGCTGGGGCCGGAGTCCTTCCGCTCCGCCCTAGAGCAGCTGGGCCGTGCACCCGACGCCGGCCGTATCCGCGGTACGCCCATGCTCATCCTCGCCGCGGCCAACGACCGCCTCATCCCGGAGGATGCCCTGCGCGCCACCGCCAGGGACTACGGCGCCGACCTCACCCTCCTCGACGACACCGCCCACGACATCATGCTGGAGGCCAACTGGCGGGACGGAGCCGAGGCCATGCTCGACTGGCTCACCAGCACGCTCGCCCCCGCCTGATCGCCCCGCTGTACACTCCACCGACCACCGACCACCGACCACCGACCACCGACCACGTTCCCTGTTTCCTAATCGACACCAAACGCTGCGCTACTCCTGGGGAGCCGCATTGCCTCCGAGAGGTGGGTAGGGGCCGGCCTCACAACAAGTGCCCCTCGTCGGGCGGGCAGCGCCTGTCTATTGGCATGACAGCGCGGTCGTGCGACCAGGGCTGCACCCGGTTCTTCGTTGCCGCTCTCGTTATGAGAACGCAAACTGGGCCTTCCTGGCCACCCAAGGTCAACCCCCGTTCGAGTCTTCACGGGGACACCTATGGAGAAGCCCAAGTCTCAGCGCGCAGCCCCCACTGGTGCTCCAGAGTAGCCACCGCTCGCTTCCAGGTGATGATCGCAAGTACAGTAGCGTGAGTTAGCCCGGCCTGCACTGCTAGCATTGGATCGTGACCCACCATGAGCGATGCCGACGCCTAAAAGCCACATGCCAGCTGCCCGTTGGGTCACATGGAGGGTTGAGGACAGCCCTCACAACCGCCTCTCCTACGCGCAGGCAGTGAGGTCAGTGTGAGGATTTCTGGCCTCGACTTCCCGTCGGCCCTGATTGAGGCCCTGCGCAATGATGAGGTCGTGGTGTTCGCGGGGGCGGGCGTCTCCATGCCAGCGCCTGCGAACCTCCCTGGCTTCGAGGACCTTTCAGCGGCAATAGCTAAGGGGACCGGGAAAACGCGAGATGGCTCCGAGCCGGTGGACCGCTTTCTTGGGCGCCTTAGTGGTGCAGGAGTCGACGTTCATGCAAGAGCCGCAGAGGTGCTTCAGAGTCGCGATCCCCTGCCCTCTGGCCTGCACAGGGACCTGCTGCGGCTGTCCGAGACTCCAGAGTCCGTTCGCGTAGTCACCACCAACTTCGACACACTGTTCGAACAGGCGGCACCGGACTTGTTCGGTTCGCCCCCAGACACAGCCACCGCGCCGGCACTTCCCCGTGGAACGGCGTTCAACGGGGTCGTCCATGTGCACGGCGCCCTCAACCGTCCCGATGGCATCGTGCTCACCGACGAAGACTTCGGCAGGGCATACCTGACCGAAGGATGGGCGCGCAGGTTCCTGGTTGACCTGTTCCGCTCGTATGCGGTCCTGTTCGTCGGTTACAGCCATAGCGATCTGGTCATGACCTACTTGGGGCGCGCCTTGCCGCCCGATTCCAGACAGCGCTACGTGCTCACGGATGACCCGGACAACGACAGGTGGCGACTGCTCGGAATTGAGCCCATTGGGTATACGAAGCCCGGCGATAACGATCACAGTGTCCTCGAGCAAGGGGTGAAGGGACTGGCCGACTACGCGCGCCGTGGCGTGCTCGACTGGCAACGGAAGGTCAGGGAGATCGCCAGCAACCCGCCTTCACTTAACGACGAGGCGGCAGACATAATTGGCGACGCGCTCACGGATGAGACGCGATGCCGTTTCTTTGCCGACGCGGCGGTCCACCCTGAGTGGATCGGTTGGCTTGAGCATCGAGGACATCTGGACGGGCTGTTTAGCAGTAAGGCCGCGGAGGGACCTGAGCGGGTACTGGCCCGGTGGGTGGCGAGCATATTTGCCCTTGACCGTCCGAGTGACCTCTTCGCTCTCATCGCTCGGAAGGGAGCACAACTCAATTCAGCGTTGTGGCATGAGTTGGTACGGACGGTAGCCCACGGGGACCCGGCGCCAGACGCAGGCACCCTTGCCAAGTGGATAGTTCTGCTACTCGCGGCAGCTCCCCCGGATGTGGACGGGCACGAACTGCTTGGTCTGGGTGAGCGTTGCGCGGCCGTCGGATTGACCGACGGTGTCCTCGCCGTCTTCGAAGAGATGACGGCAAGGAGCTTGGTACTCGAAGAGGTCCCCTGGTTGGAGGAAGAGCTTCTGGTAACAGGCCGGGTCACGAGCAAATGTGAGCACTGGCCGTTGAACCGGTTGTATGACGCCAGCCTGAAACCTGTCCTCCACCAGGTCGCAGAGGCCCTACTCGAGATGGTCGCTCATCGCTTGACAGATGAACACCGCACGCTCTGTGCGTGGCAGTCCGCAGACCGGGAGTGGGACTCGACCAGTGATGGCAGAAGCGCCATCGAACCCCATCAGCAGGACCACGTCCGGAAGGCCATCGATGTGTCGATTGATGCAGCACGGGACTGCCTCGAACATCTCGCAGCGAGCCAGCCTGATGCGGCGGCGAGATGGTCTGACAACCTGGTTAGGGCCAAGCCACCCCTCCTGCGCCGGCTCGCCGTGCACACATTGACGGCGCGAACTGACCTCAGTGCGGACCACAAGGTCGACTGGCTGCTCTCAAGCATCGGTCTCCACGATCGAGCTGCCCATCACGAGTCGTTCCAGGCCTTACGCGTCGTCTTCCCCGACACCAGCAGATCGAGTCGGGAAGTAATCGTCGAGGCGATACTCGCGTACGAATGGCCGTGGCCAGATGATGAGGACAGCCAAGGCTCCACGGCACACCGTCATTTCGAGTGGCTTCACTGGCTTCATGAGTCAGACCCAGGGTGCGATGTCGTCGGGAAGGCTCTCGCGGACCTGAAGCGAGCACACCCCGACTTCCAACCCCGGGAGCACCCAGACCTGAATTACCACATCTCTTTCGGGTCATACGTACCGCAGAGCCCCTGGAGCGCCGACGACCTGCTCTTGCGGGCTGCTAGCGACTGGCTAGACGAGCTACTCGCGTTCGAAGGCGACAGCCTCCGGGAACCGAACCGCGAGGGTCTCCTCGCCGCCGTCCAGGAAGCCGCGAGTCGCGACTTTGACTGGGGACTCGCGTTGGCGGACGCCCTAGCCGAGTCATCGCACTGGGAGACGGATCTCTGGCCAGCCCTGATGGGTTCATGGGTCGCCGAACTGGAGGAAGCCCAACATCGTCGCGTGCTAGAGAGGCTAGATAGCCCGGGCCTCTTCCCACACCACGTCCGTGCAATGGGTGGGACCCTGTATGCGCTCGTAAGGGGCGGTGGCTTCCCGCATCTGCCCGCCCTGCTCAAGGAAGCGAACCAAGTGGCTGCCGGCCTATGGGAGTATTGCGAGCGGGAGGAATCCGCCTGGGATGGCGATGACTGGCTGAACCGAGGGATGAACCACCCAGCCGGCATGCTTGCCGAATTCTGGATCCAGAGCCTCTGGCTCCGGCGAGGGAAGCACGATCCAGCGCCCGAAGCACTCGGAGCGGTTTACGCAGCGGCACTCCTACGCATAGTCCAGAGTCAGGAATTCTCGGGCACATGTGGAAAGGCTGTGCTCGCGCGACACCTGGACTTTCTACTGATCGCCGATGAACGGTGGACAATGGAACACCTGGTCCCGTTGTTCCGGGTTGACGAAGGTGAGGACTATCGGGCTGTGTGGAGCGGGCTCGTGTACCAGGGGCTCACAGACCGGACGGCCGATGCGCTAGGCACTGCGACTCTCCATGCTGCTCGCAACATGGATGCGCTCTTCCCGAGCTCCCAACTGCAAGAGGGGTTCGTCAACCTCTTTGTGGGGACTATCACCCTGTTCGTGGAGGATCCTCTTGATGACTGGATACCGGCCTTCTTTGACGTTGCTGACGAAGGTGCCCGACGACACTTCGCCCTGGATGTGGGCGACCTCCTACGCCGAGCGAGCGACACTGCCAAGGGAGAGTGGTGGGCCCGCTGGTTGAAGCGGTACTGGGAGAACCGGCTCCGGGGCGTCCCCGCGCCGCCTAGCGACCCGGAGGCAGCCGCCATGCTCTACTGGCTCCGCGGAGCTGGCCACCTCTTCCCGGACATGGTCGAGATGGCACTTAGGACACCAACCGGGGCGTTTCCCGACGAACTCTTCGATGACGGTGAAGAAGTTGGCCTTTGGTTGGAGTGTCCCGAGAGCACAGGGCGCTTGTTGGTACACCTCGGGAGGCAAGCGACGCCTCGCCCGTGGCAGCGTGACGACATACGGGCGCTCATTGGAGAACTGCTGGAAGTGGACCTCCCCGGCAAGTTGAGGGATGAGTTGCAGGAACTCCGCGCAAGATTGACAGCCTGAGGAGTCCTAGGCGCCCTTCGCGTGAAGTTCCCGCAGCGCATTGAGGACTGAGGTAACTATCGTGGAGGCACCTCCACACACCCACAGTACCTCGCCCTCGGCTCGAGCCTTTCGTATCGCATCTGTCGCCGAGTGCTTTGCTGCTGACCAGTCGACGACCATGAGGTCGCTGCGCTCTGCAAGATTCCGCAGCCGCTCTGTCGCCACATGGTCATCGTTCCACCTCACTTCGGCATCCGGAATTCGCTCTCTCAGAGCATCCGGGACCCGCTGGCCTATGGATGGTCTCAGTGTGTACATGCCGATCGTGCCTCGCCACGTGGCCACGGCGTCTGTTTCTGGGGCGCGTCGGTCGGCAACGTCGAGTGCCTGCGGGACCCCAAGAATGTCACAGAGGCCGTTCAGGAGCGCGACCTGAGACCGCGTCATCCACTGTTGCAGCCCACTCACTCTTGCCTGAATTTCTACCCAGAGCTCGCCTCGGAGTTCAGCATCTTGAGTGGGGTGGACCACCAGAAGTTCTGCAAGATCGATGAGGGAGTCGAGCGTCCGCACGGAGGACAGCCCTTCGAGCGCCTCTCTGAACTCCCCAATCACCTCGGAATAGTCCGACTTGTCGGGACCGGTACTCAACCACCCATCGAGAATTGAGAGGGAGGAGCGGAAACCATCGACGGTGCGGGAATCGAAGAGGAGAAAGGACACCAGCAGCGCCTTGTACAGCGGGCCCAGGTCCGCGCGCGGCCAACCCTCCTCGTTCTGCATCCAGCGAGCCAGGTGGGGGAGTGCCAGAACCGCACTCTCCTCATTTCTTGCTAGGGCTTCCTGTATGTCAGAGGCGAGGCGGTCACGATCCTCCGGGGTCGGCACATGGTCGATGAGGCTGACTTCGTCGGCGAGACGCTCTGCTGTCTGCCGTGCTGCTTGGGGGCTGAGCGTAGGGAGCGCTTCGAACCACTCGCTCCAGGTGTCAGTGCTCCAGTCGTCGGGAACTGCTGCGGGCGAGTCCTCGACTGGAGAGCCCAGGGCTGGCATTCGGTCCGGGTCGTCGCCGACGAGAGTGCTGAGCAATTGCTGGAGCGTCAGAGAACCGTCACTTGCGACGAGTTCCTGGATGGCGATGCGCTCTACCGGGGTAAGTCGCTGACCCCCATCGATCCTTCGCTGCAAGTCAACCAGTGCTTCCCTCGGAGACTGCTCCGAGACCACAGAGGACGACACTGGCCTCAGGGCAAGCACCTCCCTGAATGCAGACTGCTCCTCAGAGTTCCAGGTCTCGGTCGGTACGTCGCGGAGGGCCGCAAGGCGCGCCTCGTCATCACGCGCTACTCCATCGAGCGCCAACATGATTGAGGCGGGTCCGGACGGGGATGGCGGCAGCGGGTCACAGAGAGTGCCAATCTCGGTGGCTGCCATGTTGCGGAAACGACCGAGCAGTGCCGTGGAGTCGCCCAGCAGTGACGGACCGGCCATGTCGACCTCGTACAGTGCCCTCAGGAGTTCGCTCGTGACGTGCGGGGGACGTCTCGTTTGGGACAGGTCGTGGAACCACCTCTGTTCCCGAAGGGACTGCCACTCCCGAAATGCAGCGTGCCAACGAACGGACAAGAAACGCAGATTCAGTGAGTCGATAGCTCGACGCTCTTCGAGTTCGTGCAGTCTCGAGAGCGATCCCTGGCGATCTCCGACCTGCAGCGCAAGGTCGAATTCGTGGAGGACTTGGGGGGCGCTCCGAGGAAGTTCCCGTAGTGCTACCGGCATTGTCCGTAACGTGACAACAAGTCGACCCAATGCGTCGACAGTTCTCCCGGCTTGCTTGGTATTGCCCGCTGGAGCTGAGAACCCTCGCACCTCCAACTGATGCCTGCGAAGAGTGCCCCCGACGGGGCCGGGTGCTCCAACAGGCCTGCCGTCGAAGTCGGTCAGGGTTACGCCAACTGCCGCCAGGAGCAACGGAGCAAGGCGCCGCCATTCACTGGGATTGTCGGCCACGGCGTAGAACAGGAGCTGGTTGTCGTGAACTACTGGAATGACAGCGCCGGGCATTCTGGGTTCGTCTATGGATGCGTAGACATCAGCAAGTCGGCGCTCCTGGCCGGACGTGCCATGTGGGTTCCAGTTGAGGACGTCCCGAATCTCGTCTCGCAGCGCATCACGCGCTGCTTGATCCCGGAGGATCATGTCTACGTCCCCCAGCGCTGGTCGAGTTCAACACGCCACTCATGAATGCGAGCGGGGTCAGTTTCGTACAGCAGGTGCTCGTCGTTGCGAAAGACGCCGTTGTGAGTGAGGTTCATCGACCCGGAGATCATGAACCTCTCTCCCACGATTCCCTTCGTGTGTAGGTCGTCTTCGCGAAGAAACGAGATGTCCCGGTCTCCTAGGTCTTTGCAGCGACGCTCAAACTCGTCGTTGTGAGATGCCTTGTTGGAGACGATGACCACTTTCCCGCCTCGGGAGGCCAGCGCGCTGAGGATAGAGAGAAGGCGGATCTCTGCGCTTGGCCACGCCGGCTCCAAAGCGGAGAATCGCCCGCCTCGGTTGTCGATCAACGCAACATCGCTAATCCACGGTGACAGGATCCACAAGGGACGGCTGGGCGAGAGCAGCTCAAGTACGAAGAGAGACTGAAGGACATCCCGTGGCACGTCATATGACCTCTGCGACGCGATGTCCCGGCTGGGGTGGGCGCTCATCACACGATCCCCCGAAGGGCCAGGACGGCGATGTGTGCTCGCTCTTCCCGACGGAGTTGTTCAACGACGGGGAACAGCTGCAGAAATCCGACATCGACGGGTTCCGCGATGAAGCGGAGCAGGGTGGCTTGTAAATCCTCAGTCTCGCTTCCCTCCGCACGAACCCGCACGATGCCCGTCCGCGCGAGTGCTGTTCTGACTCTTGCGTCCCACTCAGGGTCTGCGACAGGCACTTCCGGAACCTCATCACGGAGTAGCAGCTCGCGAAGAAGGGCGGGGTCAGCAAATCCAGCATCACGGAACGGTGACCACGAGCCTAGGGCGTGTCGTCGTGCTTCGTGCGATCTGGGCCACAGGAGGCCCATCAGGACGCCAGCGCGCTCGGCCGAGGTAAGGGCTACGCCGGCTTGGCCCGCTAGAAACTCCAGAAGCGTGGCGCTCGTCTGGCGCGGTCCGAGTTGGGTTGCTTGCGCAGCGAGACTGCAGAAGGTGCGGAGGTCCAGGGCAACACCGTGGTCACGCTCGACGTCGGTCCAGAATGTCACAAGGTCACTCAGTAGACGGCACGCATCCTCTGTCATGCCAGGGCGCAACACGCGCTGGTTCAGAGCCGCAAGGAAGGCATGTCCGGGCGAAATGCCGCGGCGCTGTAGCAAAGAGCTCAGTTCGTGCATCTGCTCGTCGCGCGCCTCATGGTCATCGGTACCTTGGGTGGCACTGAGGGCCGCGCGAACTTCCGCGTCCTCCGCACCAAGGCGCACCGTAGCGTCGAGATCGTTTGAACTCAGCTCGAACTCCCCTGGAAGCAATTCGAACTCGAAGGCGCGGAAGAAGGATCGAGGCTCGGATGCATAGGAAGTTGCTACCGCTTCCACGACACCAGCCCCTCCGATCGCCGACTCAGTGATCCACGCTTCACGGGGGCCGCCTAGGCGCGCGCCGCTCTGTCGGCCCAGATCGAGCCACACAGAGTCTTCGGTGACATGATCTGGAGCGGTCGAGAGAGCCGCAGCACGAGCAGCCTCCGAGAGGGTGTTGTGGAGCGAATCCCCAAGCCAGCGTTGCCACGTGGCCGGGTTGGGTGTCCAGCACTCGGCGAAGAGGTCAGCGAGGCGACTGCGAAGCTCGCTCCTTTGCAGGAGGTGGAGAAGGCGAGCGGAGAGCCCTTTCCTGGCTGCCTTGAAACTATCGCCGCCACTCCTCTCTTCAGCGTCGTCTCCTTCGCTTCCCACGTCTCCCTCTTCCACCCGCTCAGACTTCCGCTCAACGTAGAAGATGCTTGCAAGGAGGGGCTCGAACCGCTCGGCGCCCGAATCTGTGCGCAGCAGTTCGTTTGCGCTGCTGGCGTGCATCCCCTCCTTGAGCGCGGTGCTCACCACTGCAAGGAGGTACGCCTCAAACAGTCTCTCTCGCAGGAAGATGTCCGATGGAGCAGGGAGTTCTGCGTCGGACAGCACGAGATCGCGCACATAGGCGGTTCGCCACACTCGCAGCGAAGGCGCCGTATCAGCTTCCCGGGCGATGTCCTGTTCATCAAATTCACGGAACCGCACGGCTAGGCCGTCGACCTCAGCCTCATAACCAATCGCCGCTGGTTTGTCGGGCTCATAGGGATCGAGGAACCGAACTTGAACGGTTGTCCCTTCGGAGCCCCCTCTACGGCGAAGGTCCGCTTTGGCTTCCGCGGCAAATCTCCGGACTGTGAGCGGAGTGCGCTGGTCATGGAGGTAGAACCCCAAACTGGCTATCACCTTGCTCCAAATGGGGTCGTGAGCAGCCTCGACTCTGAGTGCCTCACCCTGCGGGATGATCTCCGAGTACCAACGGAGCCGGGCATTGGAACTGGGTAAGAGGTCTCCTTGTCGACCGCTTCGACCAGTGGGTGCAACCGATAGCGACATCTCCCACGGCCTATAGACGGTCAGCTCGTTCGGAGTGCCGTCCAGGGTGACCTCCACCTGTGAGGCGACATGCGCACGGGAAATGAACTCACTGAGCGGAAGGTTGTGTTGCTCCGTTCCATCATGCGGGATGGACACCCAGTGGTATGTCTCCCCTGGTCCCGGCGCGAACCGGCGGGTTACACGGCCTGGTGCGAGATGGCGGAGCGCCTGCTCCACAAGGAGCGACGTGCCGGCCTCAATGCCAGGACCGCTGATCGTGACCTCAGGCAAGTTGAGGTCCGTGAAGAGGTTGGGGGGCAGAAACTCTGGAAGTGGCCGCGGGTAGGGGCTGTCCGAGACCGCATCCAGCCTCCCTGTGGGGGCAGCCGTTACCCAGTTCGTGGCCAGTCGGCGAGCCAGCGTTGGCAACACCTCGAGCATCAACGAACGAGGAGGCTGCCACAGCAACGCGTCGACATCGGCCTCAGGAAGCGCGAGTGCTCCCTGCAGGTGCCTGTTCAGTCGCCCCAGTTCTGTCTGGTCACGATCCAACAGCTTTTCGAGCAGGCCCGCGAGTTCCCGTTGCGCGTTCCCGTTTCCGCGTCCCGGTCTGCTGGCTCCCCACCACCACCATGTGCGGGAGTTGAGACGGGTCGCCAACCAGTCGATGAATGCGAATGCCGCATGTATTCGGCGAACGTAGCCGTTGGCGATAGGCAGTCGCAGTGGTTCAACGATGGGGTCGAAGAGCCGCTCGTAGGCCTGGTAGGTGGTGCGGTCACGCCCGTAGTCACTGAGTACGGTGACCATCCACGGACGCATCTCGTGTGTCCGACCGCCACGGCCCTTCCTCTGAACAAACGACGACGCCCGATAGGGTGACTTGTGCTGGACGACGGCTCCTACCCGATTGTCGTCAAACCCCACTTCAAGGGACGCGGTAGCAACTACGAGCTGGCTGTCTGAGTTGACACCCGTGTCCTGGGAACTCGTGCGTGACACGTCGAGGGGGCGATCGAGTTCCCAGCCAATCTCCTCCACCAGCCTCCACTGTTGGCCGGCCGCGAAGGCGCGCTGTCCTGGAGCACGGTCGGTAGCTCGTTCTAGTGCAAGATTTTGACGCTCCGCATCGCGCAGGTCGTGAAAGAGCCTGTTGGTGACGTCCAGATCGTCGGTGAATACGAACGTGCGCTTTCCGGCGCGCCCCCTGGACAAACCGACCTCAGGATCCAGTAGCCGGGAAAGGAGAAAGCTTGTCTGAATAGAGGTAGACAGGAGGGAGGTCTGCGAAAGTGGGTCGCCTCGGAGAATGAGTTGATACTCCGCGGCTCGAGTCTCGAGTTCATCGACGGACGGTGCCACCTCTACGATGGCCGACTCTGGAACCCCGGTCACCTGGCTAAAGAAAGCTGGACCGCCCCGCAGCGTGGCGCTGAGACCCACCCAGCGCACCGGAGCGTCGACACCGTAGCGCCAACGACGGAATACCATGGCGGCCTGAGCCCCCGGGACGCCCTCGTAGGTATGCACCTCATCGAGGAGCATCAACAGGGGGCGTTTCCTTCGGTCCTGGCCGAGTCCGAAAGCGTGCCGCATTCCCGGGTCGCTCATCCGCTGGTTCAACATCTCCGCTGTCGTGAAGAGCAGATCCGGCGGCTTGTTGCGGACCGCGTCCCTAGTCAGGAGGACTTGTGTGGGATCCGTTGCGAACTGGCAGGTTGGAGTGTCGCCAACTGCACCCTCACACACCAGCTTCTCACGACCCGTGCTGATGTCCTCCTCGCGCCAGATGAGACGGCCCGAGCAGTTTGGGCATACGGCGAAGGGGCAGACGAAGTCCTCTCGATTCCCACGGAGCCGTTCCCATGTCGACCGTTGGAGGGATGACAGGTCCGCACTTTGGGGCGTTGGGCCGAACAGCGTCGCGATCCTCAGGGGGCGGTTGCAAGTGCCGCCAATCAGTTGAACATAACGGATCGCCTCAGCGAATTGATCCTTGAGAAGCTCGTTGCGCGGGTAGACGGAGACTGCCTTGGTCCAGAACTCCTCCGGACGGACCTCCCCTGCGACGAGCATGATTGCCGGGAAGTAGTAGGCGAGGGTCTTTCCGGCCCCTGTGCCAGCGGAGATGACGACGCCACTGTCAGTGGAGCCCCTGCGCAGTATCGACTCAGACGCGCGCTCCTGGAATGCGGAGAGGTACCAGTCAGAGAGTAGAGCGGCGGCTATCGCGACATCCCTGGAGTTCCAATCGAACCTGCTCGCCAAGCGTCCAATGACATCCTGCGCCTGCCTATCCCGTCGAGGGAACTGGCGCTCGCGGAGGTCGGCCCGGAAGTCAGCGACGAGTTGGGGTGCAGCTTCCCAGCGTCCACCAGGAAAAATCTGCCGGAGCGAGGTCAACAGCCGTACGCCCTCGCCAAAACGGGACCGGTAGCGGACGCTGCCGCCCGGTGCTGGGACGCGAAAGAGCAGGCGCCGTTCGAGCAGTTCGCCGGCGGCCCCCTCTGGATATTCACCGGCGATTTCACGGGCGAATCGGATGAGGTCATCTTCGGAGAGTGAGGCACTGGTTGCTCCCCATCGCAGGGAGCGCATCTCCTCTCGCTCAATCCTGAGCAGGAGATCGTCGAGTTGCTGCTCCGTGGCCGTCGCCGTCACGCCTCTTCCTTCAAGACGTATCGAAGCAGGCCAAGAGAGTTGGTCTTTTCGAGCCAATCCCGAATGCTTGGCGTTAGGTCGTCGAGGGGAGCGCCACCGGTCGATGCGGCAGCCAAGAACTCGCGAACGTCTTCAGGGATGCTCTGCAGGGTTTGCCAATGATCCTGCAAGTCTTGAGCGACCGCCTCCGCTCTTTCGAAGTCCGCAACGCTCGTTGGCGCCTCCGCGCGTTCCGCGTTCAGGGTTGCGTGGAGTCTTCGGATGGCCGCGAGGTCGCCAGCCACCTGGGGAACGCGGGTAAGAGCCTCCTCGAGTTCAGAGAGTCCTCCAGGAGTGAGTGAGTCGATGTAGCGATTCCACTCGTCCCCCAGCCTCCTCCTGATGGAAGCGTGAAGGCTCTCAAGTCCCCTCAGGTATTCGTACTTGAAGGTCGAGTCCGTGGGGTCGGCCACGATCGAAGCAGGGTCCGCGTCGAACGCACTTCGATGCTCCCTTGTCGCTTTGAGTAGCTGCTCCTGCAAGTCGACATTGAAAGAAAGCCTGATGCCATGCGCCCGGAAGAGTTGAACCCGACCCGCCTGCTCAAGAAGACCAGTGGCTGCATTCTCGAGTTGGTCAGCGCGTGTCTCAAGGGTCGTGGAGGAAGCGGCAGCCCTGCGAAGCGCACTGAGCTTTTCAACCTCGACCCTCAAGCCATCTGCTCGTCCGACAATGCTGCGGTCGTCCGTCATGGGTCGGGTTCCCCCACTTCTTTGAGGGCCCTTTCAAGGTTCGCGAATGCCGTCTCGATGCGGGCTGTCTGCTCAGTTGCTGACTGGGTGGCGGTCGTCTTTTCCTTCTCGGACCGGGCCCTGCTTTCGACGTTGTCGAGGAACTGCTTCGTGGTGGACAGAAACCGGCTAGCCGCCTGAACAGCGTTGCCGCGTCGCTCGCTTGCGAGACGAGCAAGTTGCCCTCGAACTGGCCCCTCAAGGGACCGTAATTCCTCCGTGATGCGAATGGCCTCGTCGACGTGCGCGGCTTTGAATTCTTCCAGCGGTTCTCGAAGTTGGTCGTGTCGGACGGGGAGGCCGTAGGAGCCAATCGCTGCGATGAGGTCCTCAATGGAGGAAACGACGGCTCGTCGCTCTACTCCGGCGGGCATGTCCCCACGGACTTCGTCAAGCCACGCGAGCCTAAGTTCCCGTTCATGTTCTGCTGCTTCGGCGATCTGCTCCGTGATGCGGCGGTGCAGTTCGAGCAACAGAGAATACCTGGGGGCGAGATTGGTCTCATCTAGTCGCTCAGGTGGCTCGGCTCGCGGTCGCCAGTCCCGCGAAATCGCCCGCAACGGGCGAACGACCTGAGTCGCCTCGATCATCGGACCCGACTGACCACCCTTCATGGCGGAGGCGTGCGAAAGAACCAGATCACGTAGATTATCGCGGCGGTCGTAAATGGCTCGGTACAGCGACCGCCACTTGTCAGACTGTACCTGGAGCTGAAGGGGCTCAGGCCACTCTTCGAACATGGCTGCAAGGCGCTCGGGGAGCGAAGCGCCAACCTTCGGCGGCCGCGATCCAAGGGTAGCGCCGATCGCGAGCACCTCAACGGCCGATGCCACGGGATCCCACTCACGTTGTGGATCGTGAACGCCCCGCAGTTGGGCGATGACGTGGTGGGTCCACTTGGGCAGTTCCTCGCTCACCACAAGGAATTGGTCCAGCCCGTCCTCGAAGTTCCAGTCGCCAAAGTGATCGAAGTTGACCAAGCCTTGGAGGGCCCTAGCGGTTTGCAGGAGCGAGTCGGGGTCATCGGCCAAGGGGAGATGGAGGGTGACCTGCCGCCTGGTCCGGGCAGTGTCCTGTCGGTCAAAGTCGATGCCCGTTCGTTGGAAGGAGTCTCGGGCCCCGCCCCGAGAACCAGCAAACACCGCCTGCTCCAGGCCCTCGGAGTCCCAGTCGACGGCGGCAACGATCGCACGGAACACCAAGCCCCGAAGGTCATTTGTGGTAGCTCCCGTCATCGTCCCACGATTGCCCCACTCTTCAATGGCACTTAGGCGGCGCCGCACAGCAGACGGAACCGCCGATGTGGTGGAGGGTTCATCGGTCGGAGGACTGTTTGAGGGAGCCCCGTCCTCTGCTCCGTTCGAAGGAACTGCGTCTTCACCGAGTGTTAGTGGGGGCAGAGCGAACGCTCCGTACAAAGACTCGGGCAACTGACTTGCCAGGCCGGGGCGCGCGCTCCACAGTTCGACCAGCGTCACATAGCGCGCCGCATTTGCCCCACCCAGACTGCGGATCTGCGCTTGCACGTCCAGAGGTAGCTTGGGTCCGTCGTGGCTCTCTAGCAGTGCCTCGTCTGGGAAGTCACCGTCCTCGATGGCATGGGCTCGACGTTCACGCACAACTGGTCGCAGCATATCCCGCAAGAGTTCACGCGGGCCGAGATGGCCCTCACTTCGTGAGCGAGCTGCCATGTTGGTCAGCGCCTGAGCCGTGAAGGGATACAGCCCTACGTCTCCCGCTCCTTTGATCGGGCGTGAGCCGAAGGATGCGTGACACACCGCCCGGTGCTGGCAGGACGAGCATGCGTTTGGCAGGGGAGTTGTCCCTCCGTTTCGCGACTCTTCAAACCAGCGGTCAAGCTCACTCGCAGGTAGGCGCAGTGCATTCAGGTAGCGGGCGGCAAAAGGAGCGAGGCGATCCTGCTCGTCAAGGGGTGGGCGCCCGTCCAGGTTGATGATGAAGTCCATGCGCGTCTTTTGGGTGTCGAGCATCTCTCGCTCGTAGTAGCCGGTGGTGACGGCGATCAAGAGCCGCAAGTCACATAGGTCGTCCCCACGTTCGATGAGGGCCCCAAGCAAGGCACGGTCAATGCCTTCTGCCCGCACGAGGTCCTCGACAAGCAGAACGAGTTGCTGGCCCTGGCTGTGCAAGTAGCGACGGATATTGTTCAACATTTCCGTCAGTTGGCCGCTGCTGAGGCCGAGCGTCGCTGTGACAGCGGTATCAAGATTCTCGTTGACGAGTTCGACGGCTCGCTCCCGGAGTTCTCGGTTGCCTTGAAGAATGCGGAGAAAGGAGCGGGTAGGACCTGAGAGTTCATCTCCCTGCTTGGTCATGACGTAGTCGAGGTGAAGGTCGGACTCCTGGAACCGTCGGCGGGTAACTCGGTCTTCCCGTCCTGATGTGGTGAATGTGATGTGTTTCGCCAGTTCGGTGATAATTCCGGCTGCGCCTGCATGGTGTTCCTTCAGCGGTCCCTCGAAGAGGAAGTCACGTAGACTCTCTGCTAGCTCCCTGTCGGTGTCGCTAGTGTGTTGCTCACCCTGAAGGGCGATTACGACCTGCGTGAGGAGGCGCAACTGGAGGTCCTTGAAGTCAGTTCCGGATCGTGGGACTTGGACGAGTAGCCTCCGGTAGTCGTCCTGCATCGAAGGCGGCAATTCGTTGATAAGCCGCTCCACAATCCAGCGAAGACTTGTTCCGGAGCGCGGCACGCTAACAACTCGGAGGTCGGGTTGGTCGGGAATGTTCAACCGCACCCAGTGCACGAAGTGTGACTTCCCCGAACCGCTATCTCCGATCACGACCGCTCTCACGTCGCCGTGGGATCCGAGGAACTCATCAAGGAACTCACGAGCGGTGCGCCGACCACGAGGGCGCGTGAGGGCAAGTGGCTCGTCCGTATGAACCGCCATGAAGATTGGGGGTTGGGCCTCCTCCGCCTCGATTTCCATGACCCGTGAGACGCGGTCAGGATTCCAGCAAACAACGCGCTCAAAGCTCATTCGGTGTCCTCCCTCAACTGAATGTGCGAAACCGGTCTGTGCTCAGTCCCGAGGTCAAGTGTGTTGACAAGGGCGTCCGCTGCCGGGATGGGCATAGAAACCACGCCGCGTGCCTCAAGCCGTCGCAACGCGAAGCTCGTCGACCTTGAGAGTTGGCCATCTGGACGGGGGTCCGCGAGTTGTTCCTCAACCTCTTCGCGGACAACCCCGCCTTCAATAACCGGGCACGCTTCCGCCAAACGTCCCATGACCTCGGCGATCGGGATTGGTTCCCCGGTTGGAATCTCTTCCCGGAGGACCGACTCGATTGCCACAGACGGATCGGCCACAAGGACCTCGCGGGCTTCGCGGATTCCCGATCCGAAGCGCCAGCCGAAGCCAAGGTAAGCAACCCAGAAGGCGAACTGCCTACAGGACTCAGTGTTCGCGAGTTCCGAAGCGATGTCCGACTCGGGGCACTCCTGCAAGACCCGCATTCGCCAGTTCTCGCCGATCGTTAAGGGGGCTCGGCTGTCCTGTGTCAGAAACCAGGCCATGGCAAGGGCCACACGTCCCTGACCTCTCCTCGTTGCATCCTCTGGGGCTAGCAGAATGCGCCGGAGGAGCCGTCGCAAATCGCCAGTGGAAGCGGCTTCTTCCGTCAGCTGCCAGTGGCCCTCGCCGTCATGTTCGATAAGGCCAAGTTGCTGTGACTCGGCAATGACTTGTGGGACTACGACGCTCGACGGTGATCTCAACGAGGATGGCGACAGCATTGCCGTCAACTCATCGTGAGGCACGCTTCTGCGCTGGCTTAGGAACCGGACAACTGCCTCGATACGATTCGGGACGGCTACCCACGTTGTGACCACGCTCATCGCTCCACCTCCGATACAAATTCAGCAAGGCTGAGCACACGAACCCTTGGGGGTACTTCTCCTAGCCGTACTCCCGCTCTTGTGGGGTGTGGTGTCGAGTCCGGAAGCAGCCAGATCCGCTCGTGGCCGGTAGGGCGTGGGTCGAACATAGACCCATGCAGCTTCTGCTGCGCTCCCGCAGCTATGACCGTCGGGCCTGGAGGGAGGTCGTTGAGCCCCAATGTGCGAGCGACAAAGAGCGGTATCGAGCCAAGGTCGGCAAAGTCACCGGCCTCGAACACGTCATCCAACAAGACCAGGTTGCGAACTCCAGAGGCGCCAACGGTGCGGAAGGCGTCCCGTTCGCGGCCTCGAGCCAGGGCATCACGTGCTCGCGCCTTGTAGAAGACGATGAGTTGGCCGTTCCGGGTAAGCAGTCGCTTCAGCGGATCCTTCGGTGCTGACCCCGCCCATGGATAAGGGGTGAGTTGTGCAGCTCCGTCGTAGGGGGCACGTTGTGCTTCTCGGCATGACGGGCACCCGCCGCAAGCTCGCCCAACCTCCACCTCCAGTGACTCATGAGGGTCAGTTGCGACGATCTCGTACAGCGGTGCAAGGACTTCAGCCGCGCAACGGTCTGCTCGCAGAAAGAGCTTCATTTGCTCGAATGATCGCGCCGCGCCGCCCTTCAGCAGGGCCCGGAACGTTGCGATTCGACCTTCCCAGAAGCTGTGGTCGAGGTGCATCGGGTCGTCGATGGTTAGCCTCACGCGGGGTCGCTCTGTGCTCGGACCGCTCTCGTCGGCCTCATCGTCTTGAAGGTCCTGTGTGCTGTTGACTTGCCGCAGGATCCGGTTGGGGACATCGAGCAACTGGATGGTCCCAGCTCCTGCCATCACCACCAAGGTGCGGATGTTCCAGGCCGTGTTTCTGAGGCCAACCATGTCAATCTCGCGTTCATTGATGCCCGGCCGGCAGTCAACGGGTACGACATGCGCATCACCTTCCCGGTGGCTCTCCGGATGCGTGAACATCGCCCGCCAGCGGTGCTCGGCGCGCTCTATCGTCAGCATCTGTCTCAGACTAAGTCGGTGGGCGACATCGAAGTCACCAGTGGACGGCAACAGTAACGAGACGCTCGCGGTACCGTCCCGTCCGCCTCGGCCAACCTCCTGGTAGAAGCGATCAAGCGACTCTGGCACACAGGCGTGCACGACCGCCCGCACTTCAGAGTTGTCGATCCCGAGGCCAAATGCCGATGTGCCAACAACAACGTCCACCTCGCCCGAGCGCCAATCCTTGATCACCTGGTCACGGGAGGTATCTGGTGTGTCTCCGGTTACGGTGCGTACCCGTTGGAAACCCCTCTCCCTCAACGTGCTGTACCAATGTGCGGCGTCCCGACGGGTGGTTGTGTAGAGAATCAGGGGGCGGGGCAGGTGGTGAAGGGCTTCAATGACACGCGACTCGCGGTTAGCAGGGTCCGTACTGTTGGCAACCCAGAACTCAATCTCCGGACGGAGGCGCGTAGCACTGACGACTCTGAACGGAGCCTCCGGCGATGCCCCTGGGAATAGGGTTTGGAGAACCTCAAGGCAGTCGCGCGTGAGGGTTGCAGACAGGAGCACGGTGCGGAATTCGCGGCCCCTCGAAAGGGCGAGCAACTGACGGCGCAGTCCAGCCAGCATCTGAAATTCTGGCCGAAAGTTGATCCCCCAACTGTCTATTAGGTGCGCCTCGTCTATGACAATCGCTCGGAGACGCCCACGACGAGCGGCTTCCCGCAGTGGCTCGCTGAGCGAAGTACAAACTGCTTCGGGCGAAGCAAGACAGAGAGCCTGGCTTCCATTGCGAATGCCCTCTATCAGTCGCTGACTGTGTTCGGAGTCGCCTGCCCGGTATGCGAGCGGTCCATCGCCAAAGCCAAACCCCCGTGCACTTTGCTCGTGGTCTGCGGCCAGAGCCACCGTAGGTGTCACCACAAGCGTCACACCCGGCCCATCGCCCAGTCCGATGCGTGCCATCGCATGGAAAATCAGGCTCTTGCCCTCGCCCGTCGGCAACGAGACAGCGAGCGTCGAACCGCGTGGCGCGGTCAATGCCGCCCGCAGTGCGCGACGCTGACCTGCTGAACGGTAGGAGTCATATCCAAAGTCCGTGAGGAACGGATCGGGGCTGGCGCGGTTACTTAGCCGTCGAGGCCGTCCCTCGGCCGCAGCAGCGTCTACTCCCTCTTTCTCGGCGTGTGGGAGCCACTGAGGCTTCCATGGGTGCGCCTGCACACTAAAGCCGTCGCTGACTGGGGTGGCAGTAACGCCAACAGAAGCCCACTCGGCCGCCGATGGCATGCCATTAGCCGCCGGAATTCGAAGGGCGCCCCCCTCCTGTCGCAACACATGCCTGAAGAGCACTGCGAGATCCAGCGGGGAAGCTGACTGGCCGTCCATGGCGGTAAGTAGGCGGGCAACCGGAGCGGGCGCGTCGTCGGGAGTCGGGGCATCCTCGCCCTGCACGCGCGCCCTGAGCGCCTCGAAGGGATGGCTGAGGGCAAGGTTGCTCACGCTCTCGACCTCGGCCCGTCTTGCGAAACGACAAAAGCCCCGATCGCCTCCAGTCGCAGGCGTGGCGCCGTAGCGACTTGCAGAAGAGCGTCGGTGACCACCTGCATCCTGCCCAGGGCCGGGTCCGTCTCCCCGAGGCCCTTGAGGGCACGTTGCCTGCGGTCGAGGCGCGATCGCTGCCCCTGTAACGCCTGAACTGCCTTCGTGCGGGCGTCATCGAGTCGTGTTGCAAACGCAGTCTCGCTCCGGAGCAGTTCCTCCGAGCGAGACCGCATCTCGTGGCACAGCATGGAGAAGCGACCCCACCCTACTGCGGACTCCATTACATCGGGCCGCCCTGCAAGGTTGAGGTCGGTGTCGGGATCGTACGGCCGCTCAAGGATATCGGTGAGCAGCGGGGCGCTGACCAACTGACACTCAGCGTCGTAGTCACGTGTTTCGGTCCACGGGGCGAAGAGATTGTTGGCTGCGCTGCGGACTGGCCCGAATGGTATGGAAGCTTCAGTTCCAATGAGGTCGCGCAATCGGTCCTCATCGATCTCAAGGACGTACGTCAGCCGAAAACCAAGCCAGTCCCCGTCTTCGGCTCGCCACCGCGAGTCTGTTCGCCACGTAGCGAAGGCCGTCCCACGGTCGTCTCGGCGCATGAGACGAAGCATCTCATCCGTCAGGGAGAACCCAGGGCGCACGAGACGCACCCTTGCGTCGGAGAGTGCTTGAGCACGGCTAAAGGTCAGAGGGCGTTCCAGTGCAGGGTCGAATCGTTCCCGCCAAGGGCGCTCCGGAACCTGAGTGTGGCGTCGCCAACGTACGCGAAACTCGTTGAAGGAGGGATTGCTCCGCCCAAAGCCCAGGGCCCCAAACAGCCATCCCGCGATAGCTTCCGCGTGATCGCCGACCTTTTGCTCTGAGGCCTTCAGGCGGTCGAAGGCATCCCTGGCATCCCTGGCTTCGAGGTCAAGTCGTTCGAGCGCATACTCCCGGTCCTGTCGCCTTCGTTCTTCTTCGACTGCTTCCGCGACTCGTTCCGAGAGGTCGGCAAGGCCGGCGCTGCCCCTGCGGAATACAGCGAGTCGAGCCTGTTCTTGGAGTTCCTCGAGTAGGAAGTGGACATCCGATATGGACCGCGAAAACACGCCATATCCGTCTCGCAGCAGTTCGTGCCAAGCAAGCCAGGGACTGTCTGTTTCATTGCTGGGCAGTACGACGCGTGTCGGAATCTCTGGGTGTCGCCGTCCTAGGCGGTCGAGCCGCCCGATGCGCTGTTCGAGACGCTCAGGGGCGAAAGGCAGATCAGCGAGCAAAAGGGCGTCCGCAGTTTGTAGGTTCAGCCCCTCCTCGGCGGTGCGGTCCGCGACCAGAATGGCGGGACGGGTGCTTCGCACAAATCGACTGACCGCATCTTCGACCGCCGCGTCGTCCATGTTCGACGTCACTGCCGTGACGGCAATCCCGGGCAACACTTCGAGTTGTCCCCGTAGGGCATCGGCAAGGGTGGAGGAGGATGCGAAAACGACGATACGGGGTGGACTACCGGTGCCCCGCATCCCAAGGCTGGACAGGGTCATCTTCAGTGACGCCACGCAGAGTTCAACGCGCGACATGCCGTCGCTCACCCGGTGGCAAACACCGAGGGAATCCTGCAACCACTCGCGTTCACCTGTGAATGCTTCAGGCCCTCCGGACCGAAATTTCCCAAGGCGGGCCTTGAGAAACGCGCTGTACTCTTCGAGCCCCCGCCCCAGTGCCTCTAGCAATTCGATGTAGAGCCGCGCCAGTGCTGCCTCGCTGTCTGCGGTGGCAACCGAGGCTGCATCGCGTCTCCACTGCTCAAGGAGTAAAACGGCGTCGTCAACCCGAGGGTCGATATCGACCTCGGGAGCACTGATCGGGCAAGACCTGTCTGGCCACCCGGCGTCCACGCGGCGTGTCCGGATCAGTCGGTGGTCGAGCCGGTAGGTGTCTGATACGACGTACCGCAGATTATGCACGGCTGCCTGCCGCTCCTCGGAGTCCCGGCTGGCGTCCAGGGCGGTCGCGCAGAGTCCCTTGACCTCGGGGTCGTGGGGGAGCAGGTCCGCAATCTGTGCCACGGTCGAGCCCAAGAGCGTTGGTGGGGCGCCCGGATCGAGGGCTAGTACCAGTTCTCCGTAACGCTGTCGCTGCTCGCGACGTGAGCGGAAGCCTTGGATGTCTTCAAGCGGATACGTGGCTCGGTCCAGGAGATGAAGAAGGGCGATTGTGGCTGCGTCGTCCCCTAACACTGGCGTTGCTGTAAGGAGCAGGAGCCGTTCGGCGCGATGTGCGACGACGGCGAGCGCGTCATAGCCCTCGTTGACCGCTCCCCCGCCGCGGATCAAGTGATGCGCTTCATCAACGACGAGCAGGTCGAGGTGTCCGCCGTCTTCATGCAGTTCATCGATGTTCGCCGTGTCGCAAAACTCGACCTGGCCGCTCAGGGGGTCAATATCGAACTTGTCACGAAGTTCCTGCTCCCACTGGCGCAACAGCGATGTCGGCGCCACGACTGTTACGCGGGCCGAAGGAACATCACTGAGGGTCTGGCGGATGACAGCACCGGCCTCGATTGTCTTGCCCAACCCAACCTCGTCTGCAAGCAGGAACCGCTGGATGGGGTCCTCGCGCACGCGTCGCACAACCTGGAGTTGGTGCGGTAGTAACTCGACGCTGGCCGAAACCAGGCCGTCTGCGCCGGCCGAGGCGCTCTGCTGCGATAAGCACGCACGGAGCGCCGCAAGGCGCCTGTCAGCGAAGAACTGGGACTCAAGCCCCCCCGTTGCCAGCGTGCTCGTGGGGTCCAGGGTTGGAGCAAAGCACCTTGCCTCGAGTTCGCTTTCCAGGACCGTCCTCTCGCTCTGTCCTGGCAGCCGGACGACGTACGCCAGTTGATCGTCGGCTACAGCAGGGTCGTCATCGATAACCCGACCTGATGACCACACTTCCTGCTCGTCATCAAACACGTACACACGCGTCTGGGGCGACAGGAAGGCCCGCCGCAACTTACGAGGGTCATACTCCCGCTCTTCGTGGTTGGCGGCGGAATGAACGATCCGTACCCGCGCTTGGCCAGGATTCAGGTCCACCAGCTTCCCTAGCAAGGCCCGATCGTACGTCCACACAAATCCCCCAACCTTCAACCGGAAGCGGTCAACGGCTTGGGGGCGCGGGGCGACCGTAGCACTCTTTGGCGGCTCGACATCGAACCCATCCGCCAGGTCTCGTGAACCACGGCATTCAGGGAATCCCGCACAACCCCAGAACGAGCCTCCGGCACGCCTTCCCCGCTGGGCTTCCCGGATCTCCATCCGCCCACCGCATTTTGGGCAGGGAGGAGCGTTGGTGGAATCGACGGTCATACTCTGCAGCGGCTCCGGTGCGACCGGTCTCGAAGGGAAAGTTCAGCGCCTACGACTATCTACGCATGCACCCGCTGGATTGTAGCGGGCAGGGCCGCGCCTGTGGGACAGGGCACCGACGACCTTCTTCTAGGCCGCCGGCGCGTGTTAGGTGAGTCGCCTTCAATAAGTGAGGGCCTTGTCAGCAGAGTCGAGATCCGCGAGAGTTGGCAGGGATCGAAGTGCAGGTTGCCTACGTCCCCCGTCGCGCTCGCTGCGGACGTAAACGTGGCGGCCTAAGAAGGAGATGAGCCGGATGGCAACGTATGTTCCCGCAATGCGCGCCAGGATCGGGGTTACCGAGTATTTCGTGTCGGTCATGACCCTGGGCGAGGCCGCCCGAATGATCGACTATGCCGAGGAGGTGGACGGGTGGACCTCCGAGACGCCTCCGGAACTGAAACTGCAGCGCAAGCTGAATTCTCAGCGTGTCGAGAAGGAGATGGTTCCCTATCTCGTGACGAACGATGACCACTTCTACTCTGCGCTGACGGTCGAGGTCCGCACTATGGGTCGAGGCTGCGAGGCCCTCAGTTTCGAGGCAACGGCGCAGTTTCCCGGCGGTATCGACTTTGGGCAACTAACCCTGGACGGGACAGAGTCGCTTTACGCGCTAGATGGTCAGCACAGGCTGAAGTCCATCGAGATCGCGATAAGGCAGCGCCCTGAATTGGCGGGCGAGCACATCGCTCTCATCCTCGTACCCTTCGGTGACATCTCCAAATCACAGACGCTGTTCAGCGATCTCAACAGGAACGCGAAGGCCCCCTCCAAGTCCATCTCCCTCCTCTTTGCTCATCGTGACCCGCACGCGCGCATCGCAAAGCGGGTGTGCGACCAAGCTCAGTTGCTACGAGGCCGCATGAACCTGGAGAGCACGAGCCTGTCCACAAACGCCCGCCAATTCATGACGCTGTCGACCCTGTACGAGATGGTGCGGACCCTCATCGGGGACCTCGCTGACGACATCACTTCGGAGGAGGAGGAGCGCCTTGCCGATGACGTCGTCGAGGTGTTCGACTGCCTGACCGACGCCATTCCCGCGTGGCGCATGGTCCGCGACGATGAAGAACACCCGGCCTATCTACGGCAGCGGCAGCTGGTCGGACATGGTGTTGCGCAGCGCGCGCTCGCGGAGGTCGCACGGCGCGCGCGCGCCCAGTCAGACAAAACGTGGAAAGATTCACTAAAACGCTTAGGCGAGTGTTCAAAAGCGGGCGACCCCGTGGTAGATTGGCGATTGACCAACCCGGGGTGGCAGAGCGTAGCTCTGCAAGGTGGGCGCGTGAACAACACTTCGACCTCCATCCAACTCCTCTCCGACGAGTTGTCCCGTCTAATCGGTCTTGATTTCCCGAAGAGCACCAAGCAGGCGAGCCGGGGTGCTCCTTCATCCGTGGCGGTTCTGCTTGGCCCGCGTAGGTAAGGAGAAGGCGCCATGTTCATAGACCGCGTCGAAGTGTCCTTCGATGCGGCCCACCGTCTGTTGGGCTATGACGGCAAGTGTGCCTCTCCCCACGGGCACACCTACCGGGCGGAACTCTTCGTCGGTAGGGCACACCTGGATGACCTCGGCCTCGCCATCGACTTCGGTGAGATCAAGAGACCGCTCAAGCGGTGGATTGACGCTCACTGGGACCATGCGTTCCTCCTCAATGACCGTGATGACCTGCTGATAGAGGCACTTCAAGTCATTCCGGAGAGCAAGCTGTATTGCTTCCCTGGGCTCAATCCCTCGGCCGAGGTCATGGCGCAAACCCTGTCTTGCGTCATGCGAGCCCAATTGGGGGACAGCCTTCTCCGCGTCCGCATCTGGGAAGCGGGGCAGTACGCGGACTACGTCCTGCAGGAGGGCAACACCGACGAAGGAGAACACATATGACTCGGAAGCTTGGAGTGGTCCTCCTCTCTGGCGGGCTGGATTCGACCACCGTTGCAGCGCAGGCAGTTCAGGCCGGCTACGAAGTCGTCGCGGTCACCGTGCACTACGGACAGGTACACAGCAGAGAACTGGATTCGGCAAAGGAGGTCGCCGAGGAACTGAGGCTTCGCCATGAGATCGTAGATGTCTCGTTCTTCAGCCGGCTCGCGTGGTACTCAGCTCTCACCAGCCCGGACCGCTTTGACATCCCGGAGGGGCGCTCCGCGGAAGAGATGGCAGCGGACATCCCTATCACCTACGTGCCAATGCGGAACACGTTCCTGCTTGCGTTGGCTTCAGCCTATCTCGAGAGCCACGCGCTGCAGGAACTGGAACGTGACGGTGGCCCGTCCGAGCCGGTCCAGGCGACTCTCTTCATCGCCGCGAACGCCATCGACTACAGTGGGTATCCCGACTGCCGCCCAGAGTTCTACGAGAGCCTGGCCGAGACGCTTCGCTTGGGGAGCAAGATAGGGACGCAGTACGGGGTGCCGTTTGAGATAGCGACTCCCCTTCTGCACATGACGAAGGCCGACATTGTTCGCCATGCCGTTGCCATCGATGCGCCGCTCGACAAGACGTGGAGTTGCTATGAGGGTGGGGCTGTGCCCTGCGGTCGCTGTGACAGTTGCCTACTCCGAGCCAAGGGCTTTGCTGAGGCTGGCGTGGCCGATCCTCTGATGTCCCTGGTCTGAGACTTGTTGAAACTCGCTCGACTCTCGACCGGCGAGCCAGAGATCTTCACCTCGATTCAGGGGGAGGGTGCTTCGGCGGGCCGGCCAAGCACCTTTGTCCGGCTGTCCCTCTGCAATCTCGCCTGTTCGTGGTGTGACACGAGGTACACGTGGGATTGGGAGCACTACGACCCAAAGGTCGAGGTCACGGCTGTCGACTGCGCTGCGGTCGTTGCTCGCGTCTCTGAACTCGGCGTCGAGAACGTGGTTGTCACCGGAGGCGAGCCCCTGATGCAGCAGGCGTCTCTGGTGGAACTCGTGGGCGATCTGGTGCAGCTGGGACACCGCATTGAAGTGGAGACGAACGGCACGTTTGCTCCCCAGTCACTGCTGCAGACCCACATCTCACAGTGGAATGTCTCGCCGAAATTGGCGAACTCGGGCAACCCGGTCGAGCGGCGACAACTGGACCAACCGCTGGAGTGGTTCGCGGCGTCGGATAACGCGTGGTTCAAGTTTGTTGTCGATACACCCACTGACCTCGATGAGATCCAGTGCCTGCTGGCCAGATTCAAGGTTCCCGATGAGCGGGTGATCCTGATGCCTCAGGGCGCGTCACCGGAAGCCCTCAAGGAACGCTCGACGTGGCTTGCACCTCTGTGTAGCGACCGGGGCTACCGGTTCTCAACGCGCCTGCACATCTTGATTTGGGGAGATGAACGGGGATTCTGACAAGGTGCCGGCGTCGTGACGACTCCATGAAGGCTCATGCTGCCCTGCAGCCTCGGAGACACCAAGTGGCTGAAAAGGCATATCCTGCGCCCCTCACCCTGAAACCAGGAGCCGAGGTTCAGCCGATGACGGCGCACCGCGTTCTCGTGGTCAGCGCTTGCTCGAAACGCAAGCTGGGTGACCGGAAGTCAGACCGCAGATCAGACCTACTGCTACCTGCTCGGGAACGCTACGCCGGGCGTGCTCATTGCCAAGTGCGCGAAGCCATCGATCGGTGGCGTGGGAGCAGTACCCAGGATCACATTGAGTGGTCGATCGTCTCCGCCAGGTTTGGTCTGGTTGGCGAGATGGCGCAGGTCCCGCTTTACGAAGAAACCATCACGGGCAAGAGCCCGGGGGCGGCCAGGCGGCGCGGTCTTGAACTTGCGCTACCGAGTGGGCTGCGGACACAGCTGGGGGCGTTCGACACAGCGGTGTTCGTCCTGCCGCTGGTCTACCTCCAGGCGGCCGGCGCACCCTTTGAAGTCCCCGCCACTCAACTCTACTTTGCGTCGCCTCAGGTTAATCGGGGGTTCGGCAAGGCTGTGGTGGTTCCCTGTGGCACCGATGCTGCGCGAGACTTGGGCGTGTCTCCTCGAGACGTTGCAGCCAGCCAATTCGCGTCATTCGTTGACGATGCCGTCGAGCAAGGGCTCAACGCCGCCCTGGGCGTTTGGGGTGTCTGTGGAGAAGGAAGTCGGGCGTGAAGTTCTTTCTTCCTGATTGGGACGACCGTGTCGATCCGGGATACGACTTCCTCACCGACAAGATGACGCTGAAGCGCGATCCCTATCGGGACGACCGTTACGCCCACGAACTCTTCGACGATCCCTTGTACGACGGGGTCCTGGTTTCGCGCATGGCCCTGTACCGCAAGGGACGAAAGCGCGACCGGGTAGAGCAGGTGGGGATGAAGGGTTACTTGCGGTTGCCTGAGCAGTTGGAATTGTTCGGCGACTGCGGCGCGTTCGGCTACATCGAGCGACGTGATCCTGTCTTCGCGACGGAAGACGTTATCGACCACTATGAGCGATTGGGCTTCGACTACGGTGTCTCGGTCGACCACATCATTCTTCCGGAGTTCGAGGACCAGCGGACTTACCGCTTTGACCTCACCCTTCGCAACGCCGAGACCTTCCTGGCCATGCACCGCGAAGGGGAGTTCAGCTTCGCTCCGGTTGGGGCAGCCCAAGGCTGGGATGAATGCACCTATGTTGAGGCTGCAAACGCCCTCGTTGAGATGGGCTACACCTACATTGCCATTGGCGGCTTGGCACGGAGTAACACTCGCGACATCACCAGCGTGCTGACGGCTGTGTCGCGGGTGACAGCGGGTCGCGCCCAGGTGCACGTCTTTGGCGTTGCCCGAGCCAAATTGCTTCCGCTGCTCATCGAGTTGGGGGTAACCAGCGCCGATAGTGCGGCGCCGTTGCGACAGGCCTGGCTGTCCGCGAAGGACAACTACTACACGGCGGATGGGGCATACGCGGCCATCCGAATCCCTGTCGCGAGAGAGGGGAGAGGCTTCAGCGCCTCACTCGTGGGTCGTAGTGAAGCTTCTTTCCAGGACCTCAAGCAGGCGGAACAGGATGCCCTGGCCGCTGTGCGCGCCTACGCAAAGCGCACACTCGGAATTAAGGAGACGCTCAAGTGCATCAATGCCTATGACGCCATGCTTGGAGCTCGCCCGTACGAGAGCGACGCCGACCGAAGGGGCCAGCTCTACCGGGATCTCTTGCGTGCCCGCCCTTGGGACAAGTGCCCTTGCCCTGTCTGCAGGGAGCTGGGCGTTGAGGTGGCGATCTTCCGCGGGAACAATCGCAACAGGCGTCGAGGGTTCCACAACCTGTGGGTGCTGCGCCGCCGGATCGAGCGCCAGCGAGAACTCGCAGCAGCTCCGGGATGATTTGGGCTCCAGTGCGGTTTGCCTTGCCCGTTCCAGAAGGAGATGAATCGGAGGGATTCGCACATGGCTGCCAGCACTGACGGCACGCTGGTCGTGAAGGCAACATCTTATGACTGCGCCAGGGGCCTCCATTCGTTTGTCCGATGGAAGCCGCGAGGCCAGTCCTATAGAAGCGAGGGATGCCGGGCCTGCGGGGCGAAGTTGGTCGATTGGCGCCGGTTGGACCGGCACGACACCGGGGACATCGAGTACACGGTTTTGTCTCTCCAGCAAGAGTTGATTCGCCGTGAGTTCTGGACCAAGCCCTTGGACGGCAAGGCTATCAACCACGCTAAGGGGAAGGGGCTCGTCGGCCTTCGCGAAGCAACGGCCCATCGCCTGCGGAGGTACCTAGGGAGACCGAGGTCAGAGTTGTCGCGCGATGGCATGCAGACCCCGTTCGCTGGCAACGTCATCTTCTATGCCCAGCATGCCACCGCGACATGCTGTCGGAAGTGTGTCGAGGCATGGCATGGCGTTGACCGTGAGGAACCACTCACTGCTGAGGTCGTCGGCTATATGACCGATCTGGTGATGTACTACGTCGGAAGGCGGCTACAGACGTACTTCTCCAGGTGAGCACACGAAGGTGCTCTGGCCCGAGGTGGCTGCGAGAGTAGTCCGGGTGGCCTACTGGCGATGGGCTGAGCGCTTCGCCTTCTCGGTCATCTCGTAGCGCACCGGCTTCTTGCCCGGGTTGGCTATCTCAACTCCCCAACCCTCAAGGACTGGCCAGATGTTGTTCTTGAACTCAGTGCCAAAGGCCGAACCGTGGGCCGTGGCCAGATGGTGCTTGGGCCATCGCTCAGAGATCAACTCTTGGCACTCCGTACTCTTGAACGAGCCAACCCCGACCTCGTCCACGATCGCTGCGGCCATCTCGGCCCAGGTTTCCTGAGTCGTCTTCCTCGGTGACGCGCGGTTCCTCTTCCCAGCGCCTTGGGCCCGAACGCTGCCCTTGAACGCAGCGACGTGGAGTTGCTCCGGGGGAAAGAACTGCTTGACTCTTGGCGAAAGGGATGCCACCCGGTCCGTTACAACCCATAGGAAGGGAACTCTGCCGCCGTCGAGGGGAATGGCGGGTTCGTCGCGGATTGCGACAAAGACAGACATGAAGTCGCTGTCGTCGCTAAGAATCGCGACGTGCGTGACTCGGCCGACAACTAGGTCGGCGATTGCACTGGTGGCGATGGCGAGGTCAGCCGAATTCTTGGACGAGGACCCACTGAAGTGCTGGGTGCCCTGGACCACAACTTCCAGGTCCCCGAACTTGCTGGTCGCCCAGATCTTCCAGAGTTCGACTTCATCTGCTGGTACGTGAAGGGCTATGCGTGAGGGCTGGGGGAAAGTGGCCGGCCAGTCCTCAATCAGGCGCTCGACCATGGCCTGGCCCTCGCCCTGGAGGTTCTCGATGTCGACATAGACGCCCGTTGAGGCAGGGTCTTGTGAGCCGGTGTCAGCCTGGTCGCGGTCTTCTACAGTCATGAGCATCCTCCCCGGAGTTGCTTGGTGGGGTTGCTCCCGTGTGGGAGCAAAGTAGTGGAAGGTGCGGAAGTGGTCGACCGACCCCACAACCACTTTGGGGTCTGCCCGCTATGGGTGGTCTCCTGCCGTCAGCCGGGCTCGCGGCGGCAACCCAAGCATTCGCCGTCTACCGCCGCTACCCTTTGGGGTGTGATTACAGGGTGATTTAGGTTGGGATAGTGATGATATACTCTGTTCGAGCCGAGGAGGTGGCCAGTGACGACGACCCCCGTTGCCCGCCCGGACTATGAAGCTCACGTGCGCGCCACGCGCTCCACGTTCCCCGAGGTAGTCCGCGAGGTGCGCGACATCCTCGGCGCCAGGCTCTGTGCCTACCTGGGATCGGTCAAGGAGACCCGCGCTGTCCACCAGTGGGTGGACGGATCGCGCAGACCGAACGCCGACGTTCAACGGCGCCTGCGTACCGCTCTGCAGGCCGCTGCTCCGATTGCCGCTGCCGACTCGGCAGGCGTCGCGCAGGCCTGGTTCCAGGGGCTGAACCCCCAGCTCGACGACCGTTCACCGCTGCGACTGCTCCGCGAAGGCGACCTCGATGAGGTAGGCCCCGACGTGATCGCCGCCGCGCGCGCCTTCCTGGCCGGCGGGTGAGTTGCGATCTCGAGACCGTGACCCCAGCCAGTCCGGTCTTCCGTCTCGCACGCTCTCCCGACCCTTGGGCGTGGCCCGACTGGAGCCAGGCTGGCCGCGACGGCACCTTCGGCAACCGCTGGGACGATCCGCTGGGGTCCTACCGTGTCCTGTACGCCAGCGCCACGCGCTTCGGAGCACTGATCGAGACGCTCGCACCGTTCCGCCCCGACCTGGAGGTTGTGGCAGGGCTCCGCGAGATCGAGGGCGCTGACGAGCCGGTTGCAGCCGGGACGGTCCCGCCCGAATGGTTCGAGCGACGGCTCATGGGCGTGGCTGATCTCGTTGGAACCTATGCCGATGTCGGCGCGGCTGCTTCACTGTCGGTGCTGCGTTCGTGCCTGGCGGACACGGGCGTGCACCATCGGCTCCCCGACATCGATGGGGCCGCGATTCGCCTCACCGCTCGCCGTGGCTTCACCCAGGAGGTCTCCCGGCTCGTCTACGAGTGCCGCACCGAGGGGGTCGAGCCGCTCGCCGGCATCCGCTACCAGTCGCGCCTTGACGACGGGACATCCAACTGGGCCATCTTTGAACCGGCGGCGGATGTACCCGCGCCTTTGCGTTCGTTCAGTACCGAACCGGTCCGGCCAGACGACCCCGACGTCATTCGCGCACTCGCGGTACTGGGCCTGCAAGCCGGGTGACCTCGGTGGCTCGGGTTTGCGATCCACAGGCCGCCTGCTGGGCTACGCCTTAACGCAGGAGAGACCGCACACAGGGGTGCGGAAGGGGGAGGGCGCCGCCTGCCGACGCCCTCCCCCTTCCCATCGCTTACTAGGCCGCTCCCGACAGCACCCCTCGCGCTCCCGTTCCCGCGCCCGCTCGAAGAGCGAGAGCGTCGGCGCTTCATCCCGGCGGCGGCCACGAGTCGGTAGCGACCCGTCCGGCGTGTCCGCCATGAACTCCGCCCACGAGAACAGCGACCGCTGCGGCTCCGAGTCCGCGGCGCCCGCAACGCTCTCGGAGGCCACTGTGGCCCCGACCGCGACCGGCTCTGGCTCCGGCGCCTGCCACCCGTCGTCCACGAGCAGCGCCTCGGCCTCCGCCGCGACCTGCAGGGCCTGCTCAACCACGGACTGGCCCGAGCCGCTGTCCTCCTCGCCCGCGACGATCTGATGCTGGCGCTCGCCAGGAAGATCGTCGCGGGCGTCCCCGTAGGCGGCGAGCCCGTCCTCGGGCAACTCGCCCTCGACGGCG